>Ga0102594_1001172_pt1 | contig 17578 bp, 17 predicted proteins | sample AraplaCol_mLB_r2_2_FD_76863 | JGI IMG/M metagenome (GOLD analysis project Ga0102594, IMG submission 76863) | Arabidopsis root microbial communities from North Carolina, USA - plate scrape MF_Col_mLB_r2 (SPADES assembly) (version 2) | ecosystem: Host-associated > Plants > Roots > Endosphere...
CCATCTTCATGGCCCTGCGCTTCTGGCACGGCACCAGCGCGGGTTTCGATCCGGCGGCGAGCTGGCCGCTCTTCTGGGGCGTGACCTTCAGTCTGGTTCTGGGCGGCCTGGTGGTCGGCGTCTTCCTGTACGGCCGCCAGCGCGAAATCCGCGGCGAGGAAAGCAGCAACGCGCGCGCGAAGCTGGAGAAGTAATTCGGCTGAGCGTCACGCCCGGCACAAGGCCGGGCATGACGGAAGATTATGAGAAAGAGCCTCGGCGTTCAGAACAGGTTGAAGCTGCCGCCGACCAGGCCCAGCGGAAGTCGGCCCATCTCGAACAGCTTGAACTTCAGCGCAAACGGATGCTCGGCATCCGCATCGGCGGCCAGCACCAGGGCTGCCTGATAGGCCGCCGTGCTCGCCGCGCCGGCTGCCACTTCCAGCAGCGCCGGATCGCTGACGCCATGGCGGGCGGCGGCCTTCATGGCGCGCTCATGCGCCACTTCGCCGGCGCGCGTCGCCACATGCTGCAGCGCGACCTCCAGGTCGTGTTCGTCATTCACAAGCAGGGCTTCATCCAGCAGCGCGCGGCGCATCTGCTCTTCCGCTTGCCACCAGTCATCCTCGAAATCGGGCGCCTGCGCCGCCTCGATGGCCGACAGCCAGGTTTCAACCCCGGCGATGCGCGCTTCGGCGAAGCCGATGCCGGCGACATAGTCTTCGGCGATGCGCAGCTCGCCCGGCGTCAGCGGACGGCCGACCGCGCTGAACCAGGTCAGTCCGCCGACCAGGCGGGCCAGCCGCGCCACGGCGCGCAATCCGTCGAGATCGTCGCCCTCGCGGAAATCCTGGGCGCCGAGCTGGATGAAGTCGTCTTCATCCTCGTCATCGTCGTTGGCGACTTCGATCAGTTTGTGAATCTTGGCCATGGGATTACCGGTTGCCGCGGCTTTCGCGCCAGAGGCCGAGCGCCTTCTGGACGGGACGGTCGGAGAAGCTGAAGAGCACGGCGTCCGACGAAGGGTCCGCATGGTGACGATGCGGCACCCAGCTCGGGATCACGAAAGTATCGCGCTTGCCCCAGTCGAAGCGCTGCGCGTCCGCACCGTCGCCGACCAGCGTATAGCCCTTGCCCTCGACGATGCTGAACACGGTGGCGTCCGAACTGCGATAGCGCTCGCCGGCAAAGCCTTTCGGCAGCAGCTGCATGTAGGTGCCGATCGTCGGCATCGCCGCCTGTCCGGTCGCCGGGTTGACGTATTGCAGCTTCAGCCCGTGGCAGGGGTCCCACTCGTCCGTGCGGCGCATGGTCTCCAGCGCCTCGCGCGTGCGGCTGTAGGGATAGTTGAAGACCGGCGAGGTGGGTGTGCGAACCTCGTGATCTACAGGAAGGAGTCCGGCGCCGTAGCGCGCGAGGCTGTCACCCGTGGGGCGCGACAGCGGCTGGCTGTCCTCGGGATAGCGTTCCATGAAGGAGCAGTCGAGGGCCTGCACCAGCGGGATGTCGAGGCCGTCCATCCACACCATCGGCTTGTCGCTGTCATTGCCGTGATCGTGCCAGGTCCAGCTCGGCGTGATGACGAAATCGCCCTCGCGCATGATGGTCTTCTCGCCGTCTACCGCCGTGTAGGCACCATCGCCTTCAACGATGAAGCGCAGCGCCGACTGCGTATGTCTGTGCGAGGGGGCCACTTCACCAGGAAGAATGAGCTGCAGGCCGGCGTAAAGCGAGGTGGTGATGCGCGACTGGCCCGGCATGCCAGGGTTTTCAAGAATCAAAACCCGCCGCTCCGCTTCCTTGGCCGTGATCAGGCGGCCGGCTTCCATGATGTCGTCGCGGATATCGGCATAGCGCCACAAGGCCGGCTGGCAGGCGCTTTTCGGCTGCGGGATCACCAGGGCATGCAGCACTTCCCACAGCGGCGTCAGCTTGCGCGCGCCAATCTTGTCGTAGAACGACTTGCGCTGCTGCATGACGGCGGGATCGATGGCGGGGTGCTGGGTCATCTGGCGTTCCTCTATTGCCGCCAGACTATCAGACGACGGAGTAAAATGAAGATCGCGCCGGACGAATTTGCGCAAAACAGAAGCGGGCAAAAGAAAACGCCCGGTCGGGGGGCGAGCCGGGCGTTTTGCGCAATTGTACTACTCTGCGCCAGAGAGGCATCGAAGGGGGGGATCTCCGATGCCGGCAATGGCAGGGCGCCATCGCCATGACAGCGATATGGGTATCGACGCGCGATTTCCAAGGGTGGTGTAGCGAATTTTGCGCGTCACAGCAGCGTGAACGCAGCGCGGCAATGCAGGCGTTGCCGCAATCGCCTGATAATCAACGGGATTCCAAAACCGTCATGCAGCCGGCGCATGGCAGCCGCGAGACGGCTGCAAAAGTCAGTGCGCGGCAGTCAGTGTGCTGCAGCGGCGACTTCGGGATCGATCAGGCGGTAGCCGAGCCGCGGCTCGGTCAGCAGGAAGCGCGGCTCGTCCGGATCCTTCTCCAGCTTGCAGCGCACCTTGCGCGCCAGCACGCGCAGCGCCTGGCGCATCTCGGCATTGTCGTTGCCCCAGAGCGTGATGGTCAGCTGCTTGGTGCCGACCGGCTGGCCGCTTTTCTGCGCCAGCATCTTCACGAAACGCGCTTCCATCGGCGACAGCCGCACCGGGCGGTCGTCGCGCCGGGTGTCGCCGGTCAGCGGATCGATCACGAAAGGCCCGACCGTGACGATGCTGGTGCCGTTGGCGGCGGCGGCGCTTTCCTGGCCACGGCGCAAAGCAGCGCGCACGCGCGCCAGCAATTCGCCGGGATCGAAAGGCTTGGTGACGTAATCGTCGGCGCCGAGATCGAGGCCGCGGATCTTGGCGTCGACCTCTTCCTGGCCCGACAGGATCACCACCGGCATAGACGAGGTCTGGCGCAGCTTTTCCAGCACCTCGAAGCCGCTGATGCCGGGCAGGCCCAGATCGAGCAGCACGATATCGGCCTCGCCGGTCTTGGCCAGACCGTCCTCGCCGCTGGGCGCTTCCAGGACCTGATATTGAGCGGCTTCCAGCGCGACGCGCAGGGCTGCGCGAACCGGCGTGGAATCCTCGATCAGTAGAATGCGATGCCGTTCTGGCTTCTGCACGGATACCAGGGCCGCCTCCCTCGAAAAACTGACGGCCGGTTTATCCAGCCTTCTCATACAGTCAGAAGATACGTTACCGAAAAATAATGTCGACGCCCAGCACGAAGATAGCGCGCCGGCCTGGGTCGGCCAGGGGGATGGTTTTTGCAGGTTTTTCGCAGATTTTCGGGCAGAGTCGCAAAAGATCGACGGGTGGGGCCGGTCAGGCGCTGGGCAGGCCGGCGCCAAGGTCGAGCAGATGCATGCGCAGCGCCGTCACCTGCAGGTTGCGGTTTTCGCCATAGCGGCTGCTCGGCAGATTGCTGGCCACGCCCAGGAGCTGCGGCGGCGCGCCGGCCTCGTTGGCCAGCAGCGGCAGGATGCAGATCTGCATCATGCGGCGGCTGTCGTCGGGCAGGCGGAGGGCATAGAAGGCGGCGAGGCCGAAGGGATGCGCGACCGCCTGCTGCAGCAGGCGGCTGCGGTCGGCGCGCTGGTCGGCCGGCACGAATTGCAGATAGTCGCGGCCCATCAGCCGCAGGCCGGCGAGCTGCTCGATGTCGTTGCCGACCAGGCGGAAGACGGCGCGTTCGCTGCTGAAGATTTCCAGCAGTATCAGCTGTGGCATCAGGCGTGCGATCGACACCAGATCCATGTCGCGGCGATGCGGCACCGGCTTGTCGCCGCGCCAGCCGTTCCAGGCGGCGATCAGCTGCTGGCTCTCGGCCGACAGCGCATCGTCATCGCCGGCATGGCGCGACGGAGCCGGCGCGTCGGTGGTCAGCGTGCGCGACTGCGCAGCCTTCAGCACGCCGCGCAGCAACGCGATATCGTAAGGCCCGCGCGGCGTCATGACCCGATCTCGCGGCTGGTGCAGACATCGGTCGGCAGCGCCGGCAGGCCGGCGCCGATATCGATGAAATGCAGGCCCTCGCCTTCCGCGTAGGAGCGCGGCGCGACGTGATCGTCATTCTCGTCGGCGCGTTGCACGAGCGGCGTGGCGCAGGCCAGCACCAGCGTCGGCGTGTCCTTGCCGCTTTCGCACAGCGGCGCGGAGACCAGCTCGACCGGAAGGATGCCGGTCTCGGTCTCAAGCCAGTAGTAGATGACCGCGGCGCAGGGCTGCGCCACTTCGGCCAGCAGCAGGGCGGCGCGCTGCTTGCGGTTGTCGGCCGGCGTGAGGTCGAGATAGTTGCGGCCGGCCAGTTCGGTGCCGAGCATGGCGCCGATGGTGCTGCCGGCGAAATGGATCGGCATCAGGTCGGGACCGCGCACCTCCAGCAGCAGGCAGCGGGTCAGCAGCTCGCCCAGCCGGCCGGTATCCAGCGCGCTGCGCTGCGGCACGAGGCCGGCGCCACGCCAGCGATGCCATTCGGCAAAGAAGCGGCGGCTCGGCTCGGTGAGCGGCGCGGGCAAGGTGGCGACGAAATCCATACGCGCATTATTATCAAAAGCGTGCCGGACCGCTGCCCTTATAAGTCAGTAACAGACTGAAAATTCGGGGGAAATCAGAATTGATTAGAATCTTTGCGCGCGAAGGTGGTGATGTTACCGGTTTTATAGTCCTCCGGCTGACTCAACATCCGGACGATCGGGGGAGAGCATGGCCTTGACCTTCCCATGATGGGAAGCCTTATCTGGGGAGGCAGATCCTCCCTGCCAGAAAGCGTCCGTCATGACTGCCGTGCTGCCCGTCTCCCTGCCGACCCCCGGCCTTGATCTGCCCGTCCAGGGCATGACCTGCGCCTCCTGCGCCGGCCGCGTCGAGAAAGCGCTCGGCAGTGTGCCGGGCGTGCGCAGAGCCAGCGTCAACCTCGCAACCGACTCCGCGCATCTCGATTTCGCCGGCGCCGCCGTGCCGCTGCCCGACCTGATCGCCGCCGTGGAAAAGGCCGGCTATCAGGTGCCGCTCGACCATATCGGCCTCGCGATCGACGGCATGAGCTGCGCCTCCTGCGTCGGCCGCGTCGAGAAAGCGCTCGGCAGTGTGCCGGGCGTGCGCGCCGCCAGCGTCAATCTCGCCGCCGAACGCGCCGAGGTGATCGCGCCGCGCGGCAGTGTCGAGATCGCGGCCCTGATCGCCGCTGTCGAGAAAGCCGGTTACACCGCGCGGCCCCTCGATGATGCGGCCGCCAGTGCAACAGCCGCCGAGAGTGCTGCCGCCAACCGCGTCGCGCGCGAACGCAATCTCGCGCTGCTGAGCCTGGTGCTGGCGCTGCCGCTGGTCTTCGGCATGGTGGCCGAGCTGTTCGGCCATCATGAGCTGATGCTGTCGCCGCTCGCGCAATTCGTCATCGCCACGCCGGTGCAGTTCCTGCTCGGCTGGCGCTTCTATCGCGCCGGCTTCGCGGCGATCCGCGCCGGCACCGGCAACATGGATCTGCTGGTGGCGCTCGGCACCACCGCAGCCTGGGGTCTGAGCACCTTCCTGTGGTGGCGCGATGCAGCCCACATCGCGCACGGTGTGATGCCGCATCTCTATTATGAAGGCGCGGTGGCGATCATCGCCTTCGTGCGGCTGGGCAAATGGCTGGAGGCGCGCGCGAAGGGCCAGACGGTCGCGGCGCTGCGCGCGCTGATGAAACTGCGGCCGGTGCAGGCGCGTCGCCGCAATGCGGATGGCAGCGGCGAGGAGCTGGTGGATACCGCGCTGCTGCGGCAGGGCGACCTGCTGGTGGTGCGCGCCGGCGAGGCTTTCGCGGCAGACGGCACGATTGCAGAGGGTCGTGGCAGCGTCGATGAATCGATGCTCACCGGTGAAAGCATGCCGGTCGACAAGGTGCCTGGCGATGCGGTGCATGCCGGCACGCTGAACCGCGACGGGCTGATCGTGGCGCGCGTGACGGCGGCGGGCGGCGAGACCATGCTGTCGCGCATTGTGCATCTGGTGGAAAGCGCGCAGGCCAGCAAGCCGCCGATCCAGAAACTGGTCGACCGCATCAGCGCCATCTTCGTACCCGTGGTGGTGTTCATCGCGCTGGTCACCTTCACCCTGACCTTCACGCTGACCGGCAATGCCGAAACCGCACTGGTGCAGGCCATCGCCGTGCTGGTGATCGCCTGCCCCTGCGCGCTCGGCCTGGCCACGCCAGCGGCGCTGATGGTCGGCACCGGCCTGGCGGCGAAGCGCGGCATCCTGATCCGCGACGCAGCAGCACTGGAAGCCGCACGCGATGTCGTGCTGGTGGCGTTCGACAAGACCGGCACGCTCACCATCGGCCAGCCGGAAGTCACCGATCTCATTCCCGTCGCCGGTGAGGATGCCGGCCTGCTTCTGCAACGCGCCGCCAGCTTGCAGAGCGGCTCGCAGCATCCGCTGGCACAGGCGGTGCGACGGAAAGCCGGCAGCGCTGCGGCTTTGCCACTGCAGGATTTCCGCGACCTGACCGGGCGCGGCGTGTCCGGCATCGTCGACGGCCTGCCGCTGCTGCTGGGCAACCGCCGCCTGATGCAGGAGCAGGGGATCGCGCTGGGCGAGCTGGAGGCGACGGCCGATGCGCTGGCAGCGCAAGGTGGCCGCACGGTGTCGTGGCTCGCCGCCTTGCCCAGTCGCCGCGCGCTCGGCGTGATCGCCTTTGGCGACGAGCCCAAGCCGACGGCGGCGGCGGCCGTCGCGCGGCTGCATGCGCTGAATATTCGCACCGTGATGCTGTCGGGCGATAACCGCGGCGCGGCGCAGGCGATGGCGTCGCGGCTCGGCATCGACCAGGTCGAGGCGGAAGTGCTGCCGCAGGACAAGGCGCGGCTGCTGGGCAGTCTGCGCAAGGCGGCCGGTGGCGCTGTTGCAATGGTGGGCGATGGCATCAACGACGCGCCGGCACTGGCGGCTGCCGATGTCGGCATCGCCATGGGCACCGGCACGGATGTGGCGATGCAGACGGCGGGCATCACGCTGATGCGCGGCGATCCGGCGCTGGTCGCCGATGCGATCGGACTGGCTCGCGCCACCGATGCGCGCATCCGCCAGAACCTGTTCTGGGCCTTTGCCTATAACGTGGTGGGGATTCCGCTCGCCGCCTTCGGCCTGCTCAATCCCGTGCTGGCCGGCGCGGCGATGGCGCTGTCCAGCGTCAGCGTGCTGGCCAACGCGCTGCTGCTCAAGCGCTGGAAAGGAGATGCGGCATGATGAATATCGGCGAGGCCAGCACGGCCTCGGGCGTGACCGCCAAGATGATCCGCTATTACGAAAGCATCGGCCTGATGCCGGAAGCCGGGCGCAGCATCAGCGGCTATCGCGTCTACGACGCGCGCGCCGTGCATCTGCTGCGCTTCATCCGCCGGTCCCGCGATCTCGGCTTCGCGCTGGAGGATATCCGCCTGCTGCTCGGCCTGTGGCAGGATGGCGAGCGGCCGTCGGCGGCGGTGAAAGATATCGCGGTCAAGCATATCGACGACCTGACGCGCAAGATCGCCGAACTGCAGGCGATGAAGCGCAGCCTGCAGCATCTGGCCGAGGCCTGCCACGGCGATGCGCGGCCCGACTGCCCCATCCTCGATGATCTAGGCGGGCTCGACGATCTGGACGCCATGAACAATGGCGGACATGAAAAAGGCGGCGAAGCCGAAGCCTCGCCGCCCTCTTGTCATCGGTGACCCGATGCGCTGCTGGTCTTAGTTGAACCAGTAGCGCAGGCCGACCTTGAAGACATGCGCGGTGGTGTCGTCGAAGCCCGACTCGCCATCGTTGATCCACTGGTAGCGGTAGGCCGGCACCAGGTCGAACTTCGGGGCGATGTTGATGCTCACGCCGGCTTCACCGAAAGCGGTGAGGTCGGTGCCGCTGTCGCCGTTGGCGGTGACGGTGGTCGTGCCCGAGGTGGCGCTGACGCGGCTGGACTTCTGGTGCGCGATGCCCGCGCCGAGACCGGCATACGGGGTGAAGCGGGTGCCGGTGGCGAAGTCATAGAAGACGGCGCCAGTGGCGGTGAACAGGTCGACGTCGCCGTTCAGCTTGGCGCTGGTGCTGCCAACCTTCAGACGGTCGAGGTCGATGTTGCCGTAGCCGACTTCACCTTCGACGCGGAAGTTGTTCGGGAAGCGATAGCCGCCGGCGCCGTAGATGGCGAAGCCGTTGTCGAATTCGAGGGTCGAGTTCGACGGGCCGTCATTGTCTTCCGGCTGGATGTACGAACCGCTGAGGGTGCCGTACCAGCCGGTGTTCAGCTTGTCCTGGGCGAAAGCGGCCGGGGTGGCCAGGAGGGCAGCGGCCATGGCCGCGAGAGCGAGACGACGCATTTGTGTTTTTCTCCGGAAATCCAACAAATTATGTATTCTGGGCCCAGTTGGGCTGTCACTACCATAGGGCGGTAGTCCCTATGCGTTCAATCGGTCGGAAGTGGATAGATTAAGAAATGGGCTCGCTGTTGCAGGGAAGCCACAACCTATTGTGCGGTCCGTCACAACCCCAGACCGGCCCCGGTCTGCGCCCAGAAGACATCCGGAAGACATCCCGCAGGACATAAAGAAACGGCGGGGATCGCTCCCCGCCGTGGATGAGTCAGGCCGCGCAAGCCCCCCGGCCGCGGCCGCCTCTCCCCTTGGATCCTAGAACCAGCTGCGCAGACCGATGCGGGCGACATGCATCGTGGTGTCGTCCAGCCCTTGCGCGCCGTCATTGATCCACTGGTAGCGATAGCTCGGCACGATCTCCAGGCTGCTGGAGACGCGATAGGCCAGGCCGGCTTCGCCAAAGGCGGTGAAGTCGGTGCTGTCGCCGTCGTTGCCGCCCAGCGTGCGACCGTTGCTGGTCACTGCCGGCCGGTCATAGCGCTGGTGCATCACGCCGGCGCCGCCGCCGACATAGATGCCCATCGGCGTGCCGGTATCGAAGTCGTAATAGGCCGCACCGGTGGCCGAGTAGCGATCGACATCGCCGTTCACGCCGGCGCGGCTGCCATTGGCGCGGAAGCTGTCGTAGTCGCTGTTGCCATAGCCGAGTTCGGCTTCGAGACGCAGCTGGTTGGGGAAGCGGTAGCCGTACTGGCCATAGATCGCATAGCCGGTATCGTGCTGCAGTTCCGAGCCGGCGGGGCCGTCGGTATCCTGCGGGATCAGCGCGCCGCCGCTGACACCGGCATAGGAACCGGTGCGCAGTTTCTCCTGTGCGAGGGCGGGCGTGATGGCCGTGGCGGCGATTAGCGCCGCGCCGAGCGCGGCCAGAGTGAGACGGTGGAATTTGGGGAACATGGGAGTCATCCTTACGCAAGTTGGCGAGGGGTCAGCGTCCGCCATGTGAATCCGGCGGTTGCCGCAGACGTGGTAACCCTCAACGCCTCACGCAAGAAATGGCGTCGTCATCGATGTGAAACGGTTTGGCAGCGTTGTAGTTGGGCAACAGTCGGGAACTGTGTCCGCGCCGGAGCGTTACCGCCCACTTGTGTCGCGCTGCATCTTGCCTTCTGCTGCGCGCAATCCTATCTGATTACCGTCTTTCTTATACAAAAACGCGCAAGCGCAAAAGCAAAAGTCTTCGATGTCCCATCCCGACAAACCTGTTCTTGAAACCGTCGAGGCACCGTGGTCGACGGCGCTGGTGCTGGTCTGCTCGGAATGCGATGGCGGCCGTGGCGTCGATCTCGCGCAGGACCTGAAGGACGAGATCAAGGAGCAGGGCCACAAGAAAGAGATTCGCGTCGCCCGCGTGCGCTGCCTCGGCATCTGCCCCAAGCGCGGCGTGGCGGTGACGATCGCCGGCGAGACGCGGCCGGCGGAAAGCTATGTCGCCGCGCCGAAGGACAAGGGCGCGGTCGCCGCGCTCTGCGCCGCCATTCTCCGAGACAAATAGTCAGGCGATCAGGGCGTGATGCGATACAGCGTCGCGCCATAGGCGGGAATGCGGTCGCGGAAATAGCCGCGTGCGGCATCCTGCTCCACCGGCTGATCGTCGTCCTGCCGCGCGACTTTCGTGAACGCCATCTGCACGCGCATCTCTTCCACGGTCGGCGCCGGATTGGCCACGATCAGCAGCAGCGCATCCTCGGCCAGCGGCTTCAGCAACGCACGCAAACGCGGCGGCGCGGTCGATGTGCGGTCGCTGCGCACCGCGATCTCGTAAGGATGGTCGGCATCGGGCTTGAGCAAGGCCGGGCTGATGCGGCTGATGCGGCGGTTGAGCTGCGCCACCGCATCCCACAGCCGGCGCGAGGCGGCGACGGCTGCGGGCGTTACATTGAGCGGCGCGGTATCGCCGGTGCGGATGCCGTAGTCGAGCTGCGGCCGCGGGCTGATTCCCATCGCGCCGCTGTTGCGCGCGACGTAATTGTCTTCGCCGCGCCACAGGATGCCGCCGGCGCCACTGGTGATCGCGGCGAAGGCCAGCACGCGCGCTTCCGCGCCGCCGAGCAGGCGCTGGTCCGGTTTGGCATAAACAGGAATCAGCGCCCAGACCGGCCGGTCCGGTTGCTGGCGCACCGTCGCGGCGAAGTCGGCGGCCTCGGCCGGATCGCGCGGCAGCGTCGCCACCACGGCAGTCGAGGCATCCAGCAAGGCGGCATGCTGCAGGTCGCGCTGCGGCCGCAGCAGCTGCAGCCGCGAGATGTCCGCCGCCGCCAGCAGATCGGGCAAGGGCTGGCCCGGTTCGGCGCTCACCGCGTTGAAATCGGCGAGGAAGGCGTCGTGGAAACCGCGGCCGCTGTTCTGGCTGTAATCGTTCAGCACGCCGCCCAGCGCGATGGGAAAGAAACTGCGCGCCGGATCGAAGGCGGTCAGCACCGCGCCGTTGCGGTCGGTATGCGGGGCGGTCGTCGGATGCGGATGCTGCGCCGCCTCGGGCAGCGGCGTGTAGCCCTGCCAGGCATCGCCGGCGCAGGCGGCGAGCAGTCCCAGCAGCAGCAGACATGATGCGCGCAGCATGACCGCGCGCATCATCGGCAGGTCAGGCCTTCTTCTTTGCGGCCGGCTTCTTGTCGTCGGACTTGATGGTGCCGTCGGCGACTGTCTCGTCGTCGGGGATATGCGGGTCCTTGCCATGGCCTTCGGCATGTTCGGTCAGTCGATCCATCCAGGCCAGCAGCACGCCGGAAACGACGAAGGTCAGATGGATACCGACCAGCCAGGCCAGCTCCACATTATCCATCTCCTTGATGTCCATGAAGGCGCGCAGCAGCTGGATCGCCGAAATGGCGACGATGCTGGCCACCAGCTTCAGCTTCATGCCGGAATAGTCGATCTTGCCCATCCAGGACGGGCGGTCCTTGTGGTCGCCGGTATCGATCTTGGAGACGAAATTTTCGTAGCCGGAGAAGATCACCAGCAGCAGCAGGTTGCCGGCCAGCGACAGGTCGATCAGCGACAGGATCGACAGCACCAGCTGGGATTCCGTCAGCGTGAAGACGGCCGGCAGGGTGTGGAACAGCTCCTGCAGGAACTTCACCAGCAGCAGGACCAAAGCCACCGCCAGGCCCAGGTAGAAGGGCGCCATCACCCAGCGGGAGGCAAACAGAATGTTTTCAAGCAGATGTTCGATCTGGCGCATAAAATCCTCGTAAAAAGCGACGGCACGCTATCCGAAGCTGGCAGGCGCGGCTAGGCCGCAGGGCCGGCAAAAATGTGACATTTTCCATGGTTGGGTGCGGATGCGGGCGTGACGAAATGCCGTCTTGCCGGTGTCCGCCGCCGGGTCTATTACAACGTATACGACGCTTCCCCCGCGATGGCTTCCAACTGTCGCCAGCCCCCGTCGACCGCATGAGCACCGAGCCTGCCACCGTTCCCCCGGTTTCCGGGCCTGCCGTCTTTTCCCATCGCGAGAAGACCGTGATCGTGCTCGGCCTGATGCTGGGCATGTTCCTGGCAGCGCTGGAGCAGACCATCATCGCCACGGCTTTGCCGGGCATCGCCGCCGATCTGCGCGATGCCGAGCATTTAAGCTGGGTGGTCTCGGCCTATCTGCTGACCTCGACGGCGGCGACGCCGATCTACGGCAAGCTCTCCGATCTCTACGGTCGCAAAAGAATGCTGCTGATCGCCATCGCGATCTTCCTGCTCACCTCGCTGCTCTGCGGCCTCGCCACCACGATGAAGGAGCTGATCCTGTATCGCGCGCTGCAGGGTCTGGGCGGCGGCGGCCTGCTGGCGATGGCGCATGCGACCGTGGCCGATGTGGTCAGCCCGCGCGAACGCGGCCGCTACCAGGGTTACATCGCCGCCGTCTTCGCGGTGGCCAGCGTGGCCGGGCCTGTCCTGGGCGGCCTGTTCACCGAGCATCTGACCTGGGCCTGGGTCTTCTGGATCAACCTGCCGTTCGGTCTGGCGGCGATGCTGGTGGCGCAGAAGACGCTGTCGCGCCTGCCGGTCAAACGCCTGCGCCACAAGATCGACTATGCCGGCGCGGTGCTGATCGTCTCGGCGGTCTGCTGCCTGCTGCTGATCACCACGATGGGCGGCAACGAAGTCGCCTGGACCTCGCCGGTGATCTTCGGCCTTGGCATTGCTGCCATCGTGCTGTTCGCGCTCGCCATCTGGCAGGAGCGCCGCGCGCCTGAACCGATCCTGCCGCCGCGGCTGTTCCGCAATACCAACTACAACCTGGCGATGACGGCCAGCCTGCTGCTCGCCGCCGTCATGATCGGCGGCCTGGTCTTCATGCCTTTGCTGCTGCAGATGGTCTACCAGATGTCGGCCGGCGATGCCGGGCTGATGCTGATTCCGCTCACCGTCACGTCTGTTGCCGGGGCTCTTACCGCTGGACAAACAGTCACCCGCACCGGCCGCTACAAGATTTTCCCGCTGCTCGGTCTGGGCTGCGTGCTGGTGGCGATGCTGCTGCTCGCCACCGTCACGGCCGCGACGCCGCTCTGGCTCGCCGCCATCTATATGGGGCTTTCAGGCTACGGCATCGGCCTGTTCATGCCGGTGATGCTGATCTCGGTGCAGAATACCGTGGAATACCGCGATCTCGGCGTCGGCACCGCCTCGGTCTCCTTTTTCCGTTCGATGGGCGGCTCGATCGGCGTGGCGGTGTTCAGCGCCGTGCTGCTGGCGCGCATGAACCAGCTGCTGGCGCAGCTTCCCGGCCATGAGCTGCTCGGCGAGGCCCCGGCCGTGCGGCTGCTGCGCAGCGGCACGGCGGCCGTCTCCTCGGTGCCGCAACCTTTACGCGCCGGCGTCGAGGCGGCGATCTCGGGCGCTTTCCAGAGCCTGTTCCTGCTCGCCGCCGCGGTGGCCGCGCTGGCGCTGGTCGCCATCATCCGCTTACGGGAAGTCCCGCTGCGCTCCGGTCCGGCGCTGGCGGCGGCCAAGACCAATCCGAGCGGCGCCCCTGCCGATTAAGCCGGCCGATTAATCGCGGTTTTGCACAGGCCACCGCCAAAGCGCTTGCATGCGGCGATGCATCTGGGCATGAGTCTCGCCATGCCTTCCTTGCCCGTCTTCTCCAGTCTTTGCGCCGCCGTCCTGACAGCTCTGCTGTCGACGGCCGTTATGGCCCAGCCGTCCCATGTGACCGTCGACCGCGACGCGATCCTGGTCGACGGCAAGCCCTTCGTGGCGGTCGGCGCCGCCGGCCAGAGCCGCTTCGGCCTGCTCAAGCAGCTCGGCGCCACGACCGTGCGCACCTATGGCGACGAGACCGGCTTCGTGCTCGACGAGGCGCAGAAGGTCGGGCTGAAGGTGATCGCCGGCTTCTGGATGGAGCATCCGCGCCGCGGCTTCAATTACCGTGACCTTGCCCAGGTCGGCCCGCAGCTGCAGCGCCTGACCGAGTTCGTCAATCGCCACAAGAACCATCCCGCGCTGCTGATGTGGGGCATCGGCAACGAGGTCGAGGCCGAGCTGAAAGACGATACCGATGTCTGGCCGGGCCTCGAGGAAGCCGCGCGGCTGGTGCGGCGGCTGGATCCCAACCACCCGACCATGGCGATCCTGGCCGAGGCCGGCAACGACAAGATCGTGCGGCTGCGCAAGCATGCCTCCAGCATCCAGGTGCTGGGCGTGAACTCCTATGGTGACTCCTTGCCCTCGCTGCCCGGCCGCGTGCGCGCGCAAGGGTGGCGCGGCCCGCTGATCATCACCGAGATGGGGCCGATGGGCCAATGGCAGGCGCGGCGCACCAGCTGGGGCGCGGCCATCGAACCGACCAGCGACGAGAAGGCGGCGATGCTGTCGCGCTGGTTCACGGCTTTGCAGCCCGAGGTGCAGGGCCAGATCGTTTTCTACTGGGGCCAGAAGCAGGAAGTGACGCCGACCTGGCACAGTTTGTTACTGCAGGGCGGTGAGTATTCGCGCACGGCCGAAGCGATGGCGGCGGCGTGGGGCGGCAACACCCCGCAGGGCAACCGCGCGCCGCGCATTTCGCTGTTCCGTTTCCCCGCTGGCGATGAATGGAACAAGGACCAGGTGGTGCGCGCCGAATTGGCGGCGGAAGATCCCGATGGCGACCAGTTCGGCGTCGTCTGGCAGGTGATGGCGGAAAGCACCGACCTGAAGACCTCGGGCGATGCCGAAGCGGTGCCGCCGGTTTTCCCGCAGGCGGTGCGCGAGCCGGGCCCGAAGGGGGCCGCGATCGCCGGTCTGCAGCCGGGCAGCTATCGTCTCTTCGTCACCATCCGCGACGGCAAGGGCGCGGCGGCGACGGCCAACCTGCCATTCCGCATCCGCTGATCTTTTTTATCCGACAGACATGAAAAAGGCGGGGGTTACCCCGCCTTTTTACATCCGGCTACTCGCAAGGCAGCGGCATGCCGCAGGGCGCGAAGCCGCAGAATTTGTCGACGCTGCCTCCACTGTTTTCGCTGGGTCGGCCCAGCGTGCCGGCTTCTCCCGCGCGGATCGGCGTGACATTGGCGCCGCGTTGCCGTGCGGCCCAGTGATCGGCCGCCACCGCGCCGGCAGCGAGCAGCAACACGAGAAGGAAGATGAGACGGGGTGTCATGCTCTGCTCTCCGCTTTTCAGTTGGCCAGGCCGAACAGCGGCCGCAGCCGTACGCCGGCGACGGAGCCGATGAAGGCGATGGCGAACCAGACCCAGCCATGCAGGCTGCCGGACGCAATGCCGCTGAAGAAAGCGCCGATGTTGCAGCCGAAGCCGAGCCGCGCGCCATAGCCCATCAGCAATCCGCCAAGGATGGCGGCGGCCAGCGAGCGCGGCGGGATGCGCCAGTCGGGCGCGAATTTGCCGGCCAGGCCTGCCGCCAGCAGCGCGCCGAGGATCAGGCCGAAATCCATCACGGATGTCGTGTCGGCCAGCACCGATCCGGCCAGCGCCTGCGCCGGCATCGGCCAGGTCCAGAATTCCCAGCTCGCGACCGGCACGCCAACCGCGATCAGCAGTTTCGCGCCCCACAGGTTGAAGGCGAAGGTGATCGACCAGGGATGCCCGGCCGAAACCAGCGTCAGCGCATTCAGCAGCGCCAGCAGCACGGCGCCCCAGACCAGCGGCCAGGGACCCTGCAGCAGGCGACGTGACAGTGGCAGCGCAGTGGCCGGCGCGGGCGCGTCGCGACGATGGCCGCGCTCGATCCAGGTGGCGATGCCGGCAACCGCGGCCAGCGCGACCAGCTGCAGCGCGACTGCTGGCCACAGGCCGAACACATCCTGCAGCCGCACCACGCCCAGATGCGGCAGTGCCGACCACCAGGGCAGATGCGCCGTGCCGATCACCGCGCCGGTGATGAAAAAGGCCAGCGTCACCAGCATGCGCAGGTTGCCGCCGCCCACGGTGAACAGCGTGCCCGAGCCGCAGCCGCCGCCGAGCTGCATACCCAGGCCGAACAGGAAGGCACCGACGACGAGCGATGTGCCGACTGGACCGTAAGCGCCGGTCAGCTTCTGGCCGCCGATCTCGTTGAGCGCCAGCAGGGGCAGGATCAGCACGACGGCAATCGCGATGGTCAGCATCTGCGCGCGCAACCCGTCGGCGCGGCGCGCGAGGATGAAGCTGCGCCACCCAGCCGTGAAGCCGAAGCTGGCGTGATAGAGCACCAGGCCCAAAGCTGCGCCGATCAGCAGCAGGCTGCCCTGCCGCAGGTCGACCGCCTGCGTCACCGCCGAGGCGGCAGCGATGATAGCGAGGGCAGCGAAGATCGTAATCGGCCGGTCGATGATGCCGGCGCGGGCAGGCGTGGCGCTTATGGCTGTGGGGGCTGCAAGACTTGTCATGGGATCACCAAACGGAAAACGGCGCGGCAGGTTTTGCTGCCGCGCCGGGATGGAAAACGGAAAGACTTTAGAGCGCGGTGAAGGCGGGGTTCAGCCAGCCCTCGAACTTGCCGGCGAAGACATCCACTTTTTGGTAGCCGAGCAGCTTCAGCACCGTGTAGGTGTGCGTCGCCTGCAGGCCGCCGCGGGTGAAGACGATCACGCGTTTATCGGGTGTAACACCCTTCGCCTTGTACAGGGCTTCCAGATCGGCGCGCGACTTCAGCTCACGCTCCTTGGTCAGCGTGTCGTTCCAGTAGACGTTGACCGAGTTCGGGATGCGGCCGGCGCCGTAATCCGACGGGGCGCGTACATCCAGCACGACGACGTCGGACTGCTTCTGCAGGTCCTTCACCTGCGCCTCGGTCAGCAGCTGCGGGCCGAGTGAACCGCCGGCAGCGGCAAACGAGGCCAGGCTGTAATTCGGCAGTGAGACTTCCTGGCCGGCTTTGGGATCGCGGCTCCATTCGTCCCAGCTGCCGTCATAGAGTACGACATTGCTGAAGCCGAGGTCTTTCAGGAAGACATAGGCATTGGCCGCGGCCACGCCACTGCCGCAATAGGACACGATCTTGCTGCTCGGCGTCAGGCCCTTCTCGGCCAGGTCCTTCAGCAGTTCGGCGCGCGGACGGCGCTGGCCCTGTTTATCAATGTAGAAGGTGGCCGGGATGACTTTCGCGGTCGGGATATGGCCGTCGGCGAAGGCATCCTCGTTGCGGCCGTCGATGATGATCTCGTCGCTCGCGCCCACCTTGCCGGCGACATAGGCCTGGTCGACGCGGCTGTCGCGCTTGTTGGTCAGGCGGAAATTGCTCGGCTTCGGATCGGCCGCCGCCGTGCTCAGCTCGCCCTTCCAGTTGGCAATGCCGCCATCGAGCACATGCAGCTTGGTGAAGCCGGCATAGTCGAAGGGTACATAGGAGCGGCCGACGAAGCTGGTGACGTCATAGAGCACGATGGTGTCGTCGTAGCTCAGGCCGGCGGCGGCGAACTGCTTGGCCAGTTCGGCATCGGGTGCCAGCTCGTTGCGCACACCATCCACTTCCGAAAGATTCAGGCGGCCCCAGGGAATATTCACCGCGCCGGGGATATGGCCCTTGTCATAGGCCGCCTTGGCGCGGGTATCGACGATCTTCACGCTGCCGCTCTTCGACAGTGTCTGCAGGTCGGCGGCGGAAATGATCACGCCGCTGCCGCTTTGCACGCTGGCGGCAGACTGCGGCGTGGCGGCATGGGCCGTCTGCGCCAGGAAGACAGGCGTCGCCGCGGTCAGCAGCGCGGCGGCGACGATGCCGGCCAGCGGTTTGAAAGGAGAGGCGCGATCGGGTGTCATGTTTTTTCTCCGGGTCCTTTTAAATC
>Ga0102594_1001176_pt1 | contig 17523 bp, 10 predicted proteins | sample AraplaCol_mLB_r2_2_FD_76863 | JGI IMG/M metagenome (GOLD analysis project Ga0102594, IMG submission 76863) | Arabidopsis root microbial communities from North Carolina, USA - plate scrape MF_Col_mLB_r2 (SPADES assembly) (version 2) | ecosystem: Host-associated > Plants > Roots > Endosphere...
GGCCGGCTGGTGATGCCGCCGGGCGACGGACCGGTACCGATCGCGGTGATGGTGCACGGTTCGGAAGGCTATTCGGCGCGCACGTTCAACGCGTTCCAGCGCATCTTCCCGGCGCAGGGCATCGGGGTGTTCGTCTACGACAAGCGCGGCAGCGGCGACAGCACCGGCCGTTACACGCAGGACTTCCATCTGCTCGCCGACGACGCCGCCGCCGCGTTGAAGGAAGCGCGCCGTCTGGCCGGCAAGCGCGCCGGCCGCGTGGGTTACAGCGGCGGCAGCCAGGCGGGCTGGATCGAACCGCTGGCCGCGCAGCGCAGCGATCCGGATTTCGTCGCGGTGAGCTACGGCCTGGCCGACAGCCCGCTCGCGGAGGATCGCGACCAGGTGCAGCTGGATCTCATCCGCGCCGGCTTCGGCGGCGATGCGCTGGTCAAGGCGCGTGAAGTCACCGACGCGACCGGCGAGGTGATCGCGTCCGGCTTCAAGGACGGCTTCGATCAGGTCGAGGCGCTGAAGGCGAAATACGGCAAGGAGCCGTGGTGGGGCGCGATGAAGGGCGAGTTCACCGGCGACATCCTCGCGCATTCGCCGATGGCGCTGCGCCTGGTCGGTCCGATGCACGACGAAGGCACGACGTGGCGTCACGATCCGATGCCGCCGCTGCGCGCGGTGAAGGTGCCGCTGCTGTGGATCCTGGCCGGTGCCGACAAGGAAGCGCCGCCGGAGGAAACGCGCCGTCGCCTGCTGTCGGTGGCGAAGACGAATCCGAACGTGGAAGTGGTGGAGTTCCCCGGCACCGACCACGGCATCATCGAATTCGAAACCGGTGCCGATGGCGAGCGCACGTCGCTGCGGTATGCGGACGGGTATTACGCGATGCTGGCGGACTGGATCCGCGATGGCGCGTTGAAGCCGGCCACATACGGAAATTCGGAGCGCCTGGCGCCGCGGTGATTCGTAGGATGGGTTTCGCCACGCGAAACCCATCGTGCACCAACGTGCCGTTGTAGCCCGGGTAAGCGAAGCGCACCCGGGTTGGGCGTGACGGGCCCCGGGTGCGCTCCGCTTACCCGGGCTACGAAAGCTGCGCCGCGGTGATCTTCGTAGGATGGGTTTCGCGAATGCGAAACCCATCGTGTTCATGCTCGCGGCGCGGCAAAGGCGATGGGTTTCGCGCCGCGAAACCCATCCTACGAAGCGTCAGCCTTTGCTCATCGGCAAACGAAGCGCCACTTCCACCGCATCGCCTTCGCCGTCGCGCGTGGTCAGCTCGCCGCCGTGGCCCTTCGCGATGGCACTGGCGATCAACAAGCGAAGCCCGAGCCCATCGCCCGCCGGTGCGACCTGCGGCTGCGTGAACAGCGTTTCGATGTCGCTGCCGGCGCGGATCGCCGGGCTCAGCGGACCGGTGAGATGCACGAAGCCATCGCGCACCGCGATGTCCGCCGTGCCGCGACTGCCATTCGCGCCGCCGTTGTCGTGCGGAACGCATACCAGCCAGAAGAACGTCGACAACAGGTTCGCCAGCCGCGACGCGTCGCCTTCCAGGCACGCATCCTCCGCGTCGCCTTCGTAACGCACGTCCACCGCATTGGCGCCGAGGCCGCGACTGGCCTCGACGATCAGCGCAAGGTCGATCGGTCCGCTGCGCGTGAGCAGGCGGCACTGGTCGGCACGCACCCAGTCGCCGATCTCGTCGATCATCCCGGTGAGGCGGCGCATCTGCCGGTCGATCAGTTCGAACAGCTCGTCGCGTTCGTTCGCGTCGCTGCCGCTGTGGCGCAGCAGGAACAGCGCGGACTGGATGGGCGCGAGCGGGCCGCGCAGATCGTGCGCCCACTTGCCCATCCACGCCGGACTGTTGCCGGAAGCATTCGTGCCGGTCATTGAGGTGTTCCCTCCGCGAGCGGGCGCAATCCCTTGCTGCAGATGTCGGTGATGGCCTGGATGTCCGGCGGCTTCACCAGGTGGTGGTCGAAGCCCGCCTGCAACGTGCGCTGGCGGTCTTCCGGCTGTCCCCAGCCGGTGACGGCGACGATGACGAGGCCTTCGCCATGCGCATCGCGCAACGCACGCGCGACGTCGTAACCGCTGCGTCCGGGCATGCCGACGTCGAGGAAGACGATCTCCGGCGCGAACGACGCGACTTCGTCCTCCACCGTCTTCGGGTCGTATACCGCGCGCGTTTCGTGGCCGAGCAGGCGCACCATCATCGCAAGCGTGTCGGCGGCGTCGTGGTTGTCGTCGACGATCAGCACGCGCCGCTTCGTGTTGCTGGAACTGCGCGCCGGTGCGGCGGCAGGCGGCAACGTCTCGACGGCGCCCGCATGCGGCAGGCGCACGCGGAACGTCGAACCGCGGTTCGGGCCTTCGCTGTGCACCTCCACGCGGCCGCCATGCATCTCGGTGAGCCGCTGCACCAGCGTCAGGCCGATGCCGAGCCCGCCGCGCGAACGTTCCACCGTCGTGTCGACCTGGCGGAACATCTCGAACACCGTGTCCATCTGCTCGACGGTGAGACCGATGCCGGAGTCGCTGATCCACACCTGCACTTCATCGCCTTCGATCGCCGCGCCCAGTTCGATGCGGCCCTTCGCGTCGGAATACTTCGCCGCGTTGTTGAGCAGGTTCGCGAACACCTGCGCCAGACGCGCGTGGTCGGCATCCAGCGGCACCGGCGTTTCCGGCAGCGCCAGATGCAGCGTGTGGCCGCCTTCCTCGATCAGCGGCCGCGCGGTATCGACGGCGGCGGCGATGACGTCCTGCAGCATCGTGGTCGCGCGACGCAGCGTGAGTTTTCCGCGCGTGATGCGCGCGATGTCGAGCAGGTCCTCGATCATGCGCACCAGCAGTGACAGCTGGCGCTCCATCATCGACAGCAGCGGGTCGTGGTCGTCGGGTTCGCGAAGGCGGCGCACCGCGAGCGCGTTCTGCAACGGCGCCAGCGGATTGCGAAGTTCATGCGCGAGCGTGGCGAGGAATTCGTCCTTGCGCTGGTCGGCCTCGCGCAGCTGGCGTTCGGCGCGCGTGCGTTCCTTGTTCTCGGCGAGAAGTTCGCGATTACGAAGTTCGAGTTCCGCGTTCGCCGCGCGGAGCGAGGCGTTGAGGCGTTCGAGTTCGCGCGCCTTCTCTTCCTGCAGCTCGCGATGCGCGTTCGCCAGGCTCGCGTTGAGCGACTGCAGCTCGCGGCGTTTGCGGTACAGCTCGGCGAGCACGGAGACCTTGGTGCGCATGATCTCCGGGATCACCGGCACCATCACGTAGTCCACCGCGCCAAGCTTGTAGCCGCGCAAGCGGTCCAGGTCGCTCAGGTTCACCGCCGTGACGAAGATGATCGGCGTGTTCTCGAAGCGCGGATGCTGGTGGATCAGCGTCGCCGTCTCGAAGCCGTCCATCACCGGCATGTTCACGTCGAGCAGGATGACGGCGTACTCGTCCTCCATCAGCAGCTTGAGCGCTTCCATGCCCGAGCGCGCATCGACCAGTTCCTCGCCCAGCGGTTCCAGGATGGTGCGATAGGTCAAAAGTCGCCCGGGCTGGTCGTCGACCAGCAGGATCTTGACCGGCGCGGCCATCGCGGGCGCGCCGGTGTCGGTCAGCGTTGCAGCCATTGGCGCAGGACTCCGAGCAGCTGGTCGGTGACGACCGGCTTGGCCAGGTAGTCGGAGGCTCCCGCCTCCAGGCATTTCTCGCGATCGCCCTTCATCGCCTTGGCGGTGAGCGCGACGATCGGCAGCGTGCGGCGATCGCCCAGCGCGCGGATCTCGCGCATCGTGTCGTAGCCGTCCATGCCGGGCATCATGATGTCCATCAGGACCAGGTCGAGTTCGGGCATGTCGTCGACCTTGGCGACCGCATCGCGGCCGTTGCCGGCGGTATGCACATGCATGCCGTGGCGCTCCAGCACGCTCGACAGCGCGAAGATGTTGCGCACGTCGTCGTCCACCACCAGCACGTTCTTGCCGCGCAGGCCGTCGTCGGATTCGTGCAGGCTGCGGACCATGCGCTGCTTGGCCGGCGGCAGGTTGCCGATCACGCGATGCAGGAACAGCGCTGTTTCATCGAGCAGGCGCTCGGGCGATTCCACGCCCTTGAGCACCACCGATCGCGCGACGCGCCGCAGGCGCTCGCTTTCCTCGGCGCTGAGTTCCTTGCCGGTGAATACCACGATCGGCACGTTCTTCAGCGAATCTTCCGCGTGGATGCGCTCGATCAGGTCGAAGCCGCTCATGTCCGGCAGGCGCAGGTCGAGCACCGCGCAGTCGAACTTGCCTTCGCGCAACGCGGCGAGGGCTTCGGCGCCCGAGCCGACGGTGTCGATGGCGATGTCGTCGTGCCGCAGCAGTTCGACGATGCTCATCTGCTCGTGCGCGTCGTCCTCCACCACCAGCAGGCGCTTCACGCGCGGCGCGGCGTATTCCTTGATCCGTTCCAGCGCGTCGCCGATCGTTTCCGAGGTGGACGGCTTGGCGAGGTAGGAGAACGCGCCGCGCTCGATGCTGTGGTGGCGGCTTTCCTCGACCGTGACGATCTGCACCGGGATGTGGCGCGTCGAGGCGTCCTGCTTCAGGCGCGCGAGCACGGTCCAGCCGAGCATGTCGGGCAGGAAGATGTCGAGCGTGATCGCGGTGGGTTTGTATTCGCGCACCAGCCGCAGCGCTTCATCGCCGCGATTGGCGTGCAGCACCTGGAAGCCGCGCGAACGCGCGAGGTCGCGCAACACCGAGGCGTAATGCGTGTCGTCCTCGACGATCAGCAGCGTCGGCGCTTCGGAGACGAGCGCGTGGCGGTCGTCCTCGATGCGTTCGGCGACGGTCGTGTCGGCACCGGCGACGTGTTCGGCCGGCATCGGCACTTCCACGCGCACGCGGTTGGCCGAGCCGTTGCTGCCCGGTTCGGGGAGATTGCGATCCTGGTTGCTGCCCTGGTAGTTCAACGGCAGGTACAGCGTGAACGTGCTGCCCTCGCCTTCGACGCTGTGCAGCTTGAGTTCGCCGCCGAGCAGGCCGGCGATTTCGCGGCTGATCGCCAGGCCCAGGCCGGTGCCGCCGTACTTGCGCGACGTACCGGCGTCGGCCTGCTGGAACGCTTCGAACACGATGCGCTGCTTGTCGGGCGAAATGCCGATGCCGGTGTCGGTGACTTCGATGGCGACCACCACCGGCGCGCGACCGAGCACCGGATGGTCCTCGCTCCAGCCGCGCGTGACCGGACGCGCGGACAACCGCACGCTGCCCTGCTCGGTGAACTTGAACGCATTCGACAGCAGGTTCTTGAGGATCTGCTGCAAACGCTTGGGGTCCGAACGCAACGTCGGGCCGAGTTCGCGAATGAAATCCACGGCGAAATCGAGCTTGCGGCGCTCGGCCTCGTGGCGGAATCCGCGTTCCAGGTTTTCGCGAAGATGCGCGAAGCTGATCGTCTCGATGTCGATGGTGACCGTGCCGGACTCGATCTTCGACAGGTCCAGGATATCGCTGATCAAATGCAGCAGGTCGGTGCCGGCGGCGTGGATGGTGCGGCCGAATTCGACCTGGCGTTCGCTGAGGTTGTCCTCCGGATTCTCCGCCAGCTGCTGGCTGAGGATCAGGATGCTGTTGAGCGGCGTGCGCAGCTCGTGCGACATGTTGGCGAGGAACTCGGACTTGTAGCGCGAGGTCTGCGCGAGTTCCGCCGCCTTCTCTTCCAGCGCGCGGCGCGCGTGCTCGATCTGCAGGTTCTTCTGTTCCACCTCGGACTTCTGCGCGGCCAGCAGCGAGGCCTTCAGCGCGATTTCCTCGTTGGTCTGCTGCAGCTCGTCCTGCTGCGTCTGCAACTCGCCGGCCAGCTGCTGCGACTGCGACAGCAGGCGTTCGGTACGCATCGTCGCTTCGATGGTGTTGAGCACGATGCCGATCGAGCCCGACAGCTGCTCCAGGAACGCGCGCTGCGACGGCGTGAACTCGTGCAGCGTCGCCAGTTCGATCACCGCCTTGACCTGGTCTTCGAACAGCACCGGCAGCACGATCACGCTGCTCGGCGCGGCCTCGATCAGGCCCGACTGGATGCGCACCGCATCGCGTGCGTCGTTGCGGCGGATGTTCTCCAGCAGGATCAGGCGCGCTTCGGCGGCGCACTGGCCGACGAGGCCTTCGCCGAAATCGAGCGTGCGGCCCGTCGCTCCGCTGTCGGCGTAGCCGGCCAGCTGGCGCAGGCGCGGCGCGTCGCCGTCGCCGCCTTCCTCGACGATGTACATCACGCCCTGCTGCGCATCCACCAGCGGCGCCAGTTCCGACAGCAGCATCTGGCCGAGCGTGAGCAGGTCGCGCTGGCCCTGCATCATCGAGGAGAACTTGGCGAGGTTGGTCTTCAGCCAGTCCTGCTCGCGGTTCGACTCGGTCGTCGCGCGCAGGTTGGCGATCATCGCGTTGATGTTGTCCTTCAGGTCGGACACTTCGCCGCGCACGTCCACCTGGATCGAACGCGTGAGGTCGCCCTGCGTCACCGCGGTCGCCACTTCGGCGATCGCGCGCACCTGGTTGGTCAGGTTCGCCGCGAGCTGGTTCACGTTCGCGGTGAGGTCCTTCCAGATGCCGGCCGTGCCGGGCACCTTCGCCTGTCCGCCCAGTCGTCCTTCCACGCCCACTTCGCGCGCCACGGTCGTCACCTGGTCGGCGAAGATCGCGAGCGTGTTGGTCATGTTGTTGATGGTGTCGGCCAGCTCCGCCACTTCGCCCTTGGTTTCCACCGTGAGCTTGCGGTGCAGGTCGCCGTTGGCCACCGCCGTCACCACCGCCGCGATGCCGCGCACCTGCGTGGTGAGGTTGGACGCCATCGAGTTGACGTTGTCGGTGAGGTCCTTCCACGTACCCGCGACGCCCGGCACGCGCGCCTGTCCGCCGAGCTTGCCCTCGGTGCCCACTTCGCGCGCGACTCGCGTCACTTCCGCGGCGAAGCCGTTGAGCTGGTCCACCATCGTGTTGATGGTTTCCTTCAGCTGGAGGATCTCGCCTTCCGCGCCGACGGCGATCTTGCGCGACAAGTCGCCCTTCGCCACCGACGTCGCCACTTCGGCGATGTTTCGCACCTGCGTGGTGAGGTTGGACGCCATCGAGTTGACGTTGTCGGTGAGGTCCTTCCACGCGCCGGTCACGCCCGGCACCTGCGCCTGGCCGCCGAGCTTGCCTTCGGTGCCCACTTCGCGGGCCACGCGCGTCACTTCCGCGGCGAAGCCGTTGAGCTGGTCCACCATCGTGTTGATGGTTTCCTTCAGCTGGAGGATTTCGCCCTTCACGTCCACCGCGATCTTGCGCGAGAGGTCGCCCTTGGCCACCGCCGTGGTGACTTCGGCGATGTTTCGCACCTGCGCGGTGAGGTTGGACGCCATCGAGTTGACGTTGTCGGTGAGGTCCTTCCACGTGCCCGCGACGCCCGGCACCTGCGCCTGGCCGCCGAGCTTGCCTTCGGTACCCACCTCGCGCGCCACGCGCGTCACTTCCGCGGCGAAGCCATTGAGCTGGTCCACCATGGTGTTCATGGTGTCCTTCAGCTGCAGGATTTCGCCCTTCACGTCCACGGTGATCTTGCGCGAGAGGTCGCCCTTCGCCACCGCGGTGGTCACTTCGGCGATGTTGCGCACCTGCGAGGTCAGGTTCGATGCCATCGCGTTGACCGAGTCGGTCAGGTCCTTCCACGTGCCCGCAACGCCCGGCACGACGGCCTGTCCGCCCAGGCGGCCTTCGGTGCCCACTTCGCGCGCCACGCGCGTCACTTCGGAGGAGAAGCCGTTGAGCTGGTCCACCATCGTGTTGATGGTGTCCTTTAGTTCGAGGATTTCGCCGCGCACGTCCACGGTGATCTTGCGCGAGAGGTCGCCCTTCGCCACGGCCGTGGTCACTTCGGCGATGTTGCGCACCTGCAGCGTCAGGTTCGACGCCATCGAGTTCACGTGGTCGGTGAGGTCCTTCCACGTACCCGCGACGTCCGGCACCTGCGCCTGTCCGCCGAGCTTGCCTTCGGTACCCACTTCGCGCGCCACGCGCGTCACTTCGGAGGAGAAGCCGTTGAGCTGGTCCACCATCGTGTTGATGGTGTTCTTCAGTTCGAGGATTTCGCCGCGCACGTCCACGGTGATCTTGCGCGAGAGGTCGCCCTTCGCCACCGCGGTGGTCACTTCGGCGATGTTTCGCACCTGCGAGGTCAGGTTCGACGCCATCGCGTTGACCGAGTCGGTCAGGTCCTTCCACGTACCGGCGACGCCCGGCACGACGGCCTGGCCGCCCAGGCGGCCTTCGGTGCCCACTTCGCGCGCCACGCGCGTCACTTCCGAGGCGAAGCCGCGCAGCTGGTCCACCATCGTGTTGATGGCTTCCTTCAGCTGGAGGATTTCGCCGCGCACGTCCACGGTGATCTTGCGCGAGAGGTCGCCGTTGGCCACCGCGATGGTCACATCCGCGATGTTGCGCACCTGCGCGGTGAGGTTGGACGCCATCTGGTTGACCGAGTCGGTCAGGTCCTTCCACACACCCGAGACGCCCTTGACCTTCGCCTGACCGCCGAGTCGGCCGGCGGTGCCGACCTCCAGCGCCACGCGCGTCACTTCCGAGCTGAACTCGCCCATCTGCTCGATCATGCGGTTGACGATGTTCGCCGACCGCAGGAATTCGCCCTTCAGCGGGCGGCCGTCGGCTTCCAGCGAGACGGTGCGGGTCAGGTCGCCCTTCGCCACGCCGGCCATCGCCTCGCTCATCGCTTCGACGGGACGCACGAGGTCGTCGATCAGTGCGTTGACCGAATCCTCCATGCCCAGCCACTGGCCTTCGCGGTTGGCGGGCACCACGCGCTGGCGGGTCTGGCCTTCGCGGCCGACGGCATCGCCCACGCGCGCCAGTTCGGCGGCGAGGCGGCGGTTGTGGCTGACGATTTCGTTGAGGATCTGCGCGAGCTGCCCTTCCTGGCCGTGCCAGTTCAGCGGCAGGCGCATGGAGAAGTCGCCGCCGCGCACGGCGTCCATGGCTTCGATGATGACTTCGAGCGGATCGCGCGGGGTTTCGCGCGCAGGCTCTGGCTTGGCGCGCTTCTTCGGCGCCGTTTCGACGGCTTTCGCAGGCGATGGCGCCGCCTTGCGCGCCGGTGTCTTGCGGCGCGTCTTGGTTTCCGTGGTCACCCGAACATCCCCCATGCACTGCGGTTTACGGAAAATCGTGCGAGCTTATCGCAGCGGCGATGACGGAATGTTCACGCGGATTGGCGCGTCAGGTCGGGATCAACCGGACTCGGCGGCATCGTGCGGGCGCGCACGGCGGCGGCTTTCGAGCAGTGCGTAGCCGGCGATCGCCACCACCAGCGGCCCCAGGTAATAGCAGGCGCGATAGGCCAGCAATGCCGCGAGCATCTGCGGTTGCGGGACTTCGTGGCCGAGCAGCGCGATGAACACCGCTTCCAGCACGCCGATGCCCGCCGGGATATGCGCGATGGCCGACGCCACCGCGGCTATCAGCAGCGCGCCGAGCACGGCGGTGTACGCAATGCCCGAGGGCATCAGTACGAACAGCAGCGCCGCCATCAACGCCCAGTTGGTGGCCGCAAGCGCCAGTTGCAGCAAAGCCAGCGGCACCGACGGCAGGCGGAAATGGTGGCCGCGCATGTGGAAGACGCGGCCGTGCGTGACGCGACAGGCGACGAGGTACACCACCACCGCCACCAGCATCGCCGCGCCCAGCCAGGGCAGGCGCTCGCCGGTGACCGGCCAGTCCGGCGGCGGAAGCACGCGGCCCGACGCGAACAACGCGCCGCCCAGCAGCAGATACCCCATCCAGTTCGTGCCGATGGAGAACGCGACGACGCGGCTGATCGTCCCCAACCCCAGGCCGGCGTGCGAATACAGGCGATAGCGGAAGCCCGCGCCGCCGAACAGCGCGCCCACGTTGAGGCTGAAAGCGTAGGCGACCATCGCGATGCCCATGACCTTCGGCGCCGGCAGATCGTGATGCGCATAGCGTTTGGCGGCGAGGTCGTAGCCGGAGTACAGCAGGTAGCTGGCGAGCGTGATCCCGATCGCGACCGCCAGCGTGCCAGGCCCGTAGCCGGCAAGCGTCGCGCCGACCTCCGCCCAGTCCACCGAGCGCGCATAGCGCAGCAGCAGGAATGCGACCAGCACGAGGAACGCATGGAACGCGAGGCGCCGCACCCGCCGCCAGCGCTGGCGGGCGACGGTCACGGATGCGCGTCCGCGTCGTCGGGCGGCGGCACCAGCGCGGTCGCCGGCTTGTGCGCGGGCAACCAGCCGGCCCAGGCGGGGAAATTGCGCAGCACATGGAACAGCAGCGGCCGCGTCAGCGGTTGCCAGAAGCGGCCACGCGGCACGCTGTCGGGTTCGATGGCCTTGCAGTGGTCGTCGATCAGCACGCCCAGCCGCGCGCGCAGCTCGCGCGCGAAGTCGGCGTCGCGGATGAAGACGTTCGCTTCCAGGTTCAACGACAGGCTCAGCGGGTCGAGGTTGCTGGAACCGACCGTGCTCCAGTCCTCGTCGATCACCGCGACCTTGCCGTGGAACGGGCGCTCGCAGTACTCGAAGATGTGCACGCCCGCATCGACGAGGTAGCGGTAAAGCCACCGCGCCGCGATCAGCGCCATCGGCGTGTCCGGCTCGCCCTGGAAGAGCAGCTGCACCTTCACCCCCCGCCGCGCGGCGTTGCGCAGGTCGCGCAGGAAACCGTAACCGGGGAAGAAGTAGGCGTTGGCGATGACGATCTCGCGCTTCGCCTCGCGGAACGCCTGGCGGTAGGCGCGCTCGATCGCGCGCGAACGCTTGCCGTTGTCGCGCGGCAGGAAGCAGACGTCGGCATTGCCTGCGGCGTCGCGCGTGCCGGCCTCGTTGCCGGGCTGCCAGCGTTCGCCGGTGCCGCGCGTGCGCGTGGCGTGGCGCAGGAAGGAAACGATGTCGGCCACCACCGGCCCTTCGACTTCGACCGCGTAGTCCTGCTTCGCCGTCGGGCCGAAATCGGCGAGGTGGTCGGCCGAATAGTTGATGCCGCCGACGAAGGCGATGGTCTGGTCGATCGCCACGATCTTGCGGTGCATGCGCCGGAACACGTTGAGGCGGATGCCCATCAGCGTGGGCTGCTGGTCGAACATGCGCAGCTGCACACCGGCTTCGGTCAGTTCGCGGATGAACCCGTCCGACAGGCCGGGCGAGCCGAAGGCGTCGATGAGGAAATGGATGCGCACGCCGCGCTGCGCGGCGGCGACCAGGCGATCCTTCAGGGCGATGCCGACCTTGTCCTCGAACCAGATGAAGGTTTCCAGCAGGACTTCGCGCTGCGCGCCGTCGATGGCCTCGAACACGCGCGCGAAATAGGCTTCGCCGTTCTCCAGCAGGCGGACGCGATGGCCGTGGCGCCAGCACGAATCGATGGCGCGCCAGAGCCTCACAGCGCGATCCTCGCCAGCAGCGGGACGTGGTCGGACAGGTGCGACCACGGGCGCGAGGAGAGCACGCGCGCCTCGATCACACGCGCGTGGCGAACGTAGATCCGGTCCACCGGCAACGTCGGCCATCGCGAAGGGAAGGTGCGCGCAAGGCGCCCATTCGTATGTTCGAAGGCTTCCACCAGCCCGCAACCGCGTAGCGGGCGATGGCCGCGCGCGCGCCAATCGTTGAAGTCGCCGGCGACGATGAGCGGGGCGTCCGCCGGGATCTGTTCGGCGACGATGCCGCAGAGCAGGCCGATCTGCCGCTGGCGGTGCGATTCGCGCAGGCCCAGGTGGACGCAGATCGTGTGGACTTCGATCTCCTGCCCGCCGCGCCCGGGATCCGGTACGCGCACGATCGCGTGCAGCAGGCCGCGCTGTTCGTGGCCCTGCACGGAGACGTCGCGGTTTTCATGCGAGGCGATGGGGAACTTCGACAGCAGCGCGTTGCCGTGGTGGCCGTGCGGGTACACCGCGTTGCGCCCGTAGGCGAACTGGGTCCAGAGCGTGTCGGCGAGGAATTCGTACTGCGGCCCCGCCGGCCAGCCGGCATGGCGACGCGCGTGATGGGCGTGTTCGCCGAGCACTTCCTGCAGGAACACCATGTCGGCCGACACGCCGCGTATGGCTTCGCGCAGTTCGGGGAGCACGAACCTGCGGTTGAGCAGGCTGAACCCCATGTGCATGTTGACGGTCAGGACGTTGATCGAGGTCATGCAGCGACGTGTCATCGGACAAGCGCTGATTCTGCCGCCGGGCCGTGCGATGGCGCGTGAGCGGTGCACGACGCGCCCGCGAACACGGCGTGCACATGCGCTTCACCCGTCCGGACCAACTACAGCCAGCGACGGACCCGACGTGCGTACCCGGCGAATTCCTGCGGAAAGCGCTCGGCGAGCGCGGCCTCTTCCGGCGGAATCTGCAACCGGTCGATCCAGAGCACGAAAGCGGGCACGGCAGCGAACGTGAGCGGATGCGCGAGTGCGATCACCCAGCCAGTGAGCATCAGCGCATGCCCGACGTACATCGGATTGCGGGTGATGCGGTACGGGCCGTCCGTCACCAGGTGCGACACCGCATCGGGTCGCAGCGGATTGACCGTGGTGCGTGCGCGGCGGAAGGCGAACTTCGGCGAGACGTTGAACGCGAGGCCGATGCAGGCCACGGCGATGCCGAGTGCGCTTGCCCAGGGCCAGTCCTGCTTCCACTGCGGCCAGAGCTGCGTGGCGGCGTAGGCGAGGCCGGCGAGGGCGAGCATCAGGATCGGCGGGGGAATCGGAGGTGGGCGTTTCATGGTGTCGTCGCACATGTTGCGCCGCCGCGTGGTCGTAGCTGCGCTCGATGCGTAACTCGTCGCCGTGCGAATGGTGCGGCACGCAGTCGAAGTGGATGAGCGATGCGGTGCAGATGGACATGGGCGATGCATGCGACAGGGACGTCGTCCGCAGCGTACGCCGCAACGGACGGCGTCGTCGCGAGAGAAACCCTCGCGGTTCGAGGAAGGCGGCATCGTGCATCCGGCGTCGGCGTTTGTAGCCCGGGTAAGGCCGAAGGCCGCACCCGGGGTAGCGATCGGGCCAAGGCAATTCGCGCGTCACCGATACAACGCGCCGCGGCGCGCTCATCGTGACCGGATGTGAGTTGCCCGGGAGCGCGGTGCGCTTCGCTTACCCGGGCCAGGGACGCGCTGGTCTGAAGTCCCTCACCAACCCCGCGCAAGCTCCCGCGTGATCTCTGCCGCCGCCACCGCACGGCAACCGGTGGTGTTCTGCCCGGCCCACAGCGGTGAGAAGTCGCCGCTCCCTTGCGCCTCCGCTTTTCCTCGCAGCGGCGACACGGCGCCGGCAGCCAACGGAAACGCAGGAACATCGCCGCGCAACGCACCGAGTTCGCGCATCAGCCGGTTGCGGATCCCGCGCGCAGGCCGGCCAGTGAACAGATTCGTCAGTTCGGTCGTTCCACCTGCGTCGGCCGTCAGTGCCTGTCGATGCACGGCGCTGGTCGTTGCCTCCGGACACAGCAGATAGGCCGTGCCGACCTGCACGCCCGCAGCGCCGAGCGCCCGCGCCGCCGCCACCCCGGCCGCGTCGGCGATGCCACCGGCGGCGATGACCGGCGCCCGCACCGCACGCACGATCTGCGGCAGCAGCGCGAACGTCCCGGCCTGCGCCTGGAGGTCATCGGACAGGAAGTGCCCGCGATGCCCGCCCGCTTCCAGGCCCTGCGCGATGATCGCGTCCACGCCGCGTGCGTCGAGCCAGCGCGCTTCTTCCACCGTCGTCGCCGACGACAGGACTTTCGCGCCGGTCGCGCGCACGCGTTCGAGCAGCTCCGGCGACGGCAGCCCGAAGTGGAAGGAGACGACCGCCGTCGGCAGTTCGGCCAGCACCTCGGCCAGCTCATGGTTGAAGGGCGCGCGCGCCGGCCCGGCCACCACCGCATCCGGATCGAGCCCGAGCTCCGCGTAGTACGGCGCCAGCACCGCGCGCCATGCGGCCTCGCGCTCCGCGTCGGGGTCGGGCGGCGCGTGGCAGAAGAAGTTGACGTTGATAGGCCCGAGGGTGCGTTCGCGGATGGCGAGCAGGTCACGCCGGAGCGCCTCGGGCGTGAGCGTCGCGGCAGGCAGCGAGCCGAGCCCGCCCGCCTGGGCCACCGCCAGCGCGAGCGATGCGCCCTGCACACCGGCCATCGGCGCCTGCACGAGGGGAAGGGTGGTGCCGAACAGGTCCGGGAGCGTCGTGGTCATGGGGCCACTCTAGAAGCGCCGACCAACCGGCGGTATTGCCGAGACCGCCCGGCGAGGGCCTCCGACTCCCCGCGACAGCATGTCGGGGATCCTCCGACTTGCCCTTCCGATTTCCCTGACTGGGGCCCATTGCGCCTCAAGCGCAAACTGAACAGGCCCCGGCGCCGAGGCCGACCCTCTTCCCCTCGGAACTTCCCCTCCGAAAATTCGGTCGGCTGCCCAAGCCGGCGTCGGGGCATATCCCACGCATCCACGGTCACGTCGCGAGCAGCGGCCCCGGGCCTTCGTCGGGTTCGCGATAGCTTTCGCCGGTCAGCGCCATCGCGGCGGCGAGCTGCTTCACCGCCTCGCACTGTTCGGTTCCCTCGTCGAGCTGCCAGACCGCCTCCAGCCCGTCGGCGTGGGTAAGGCGCAGGACACAGGCGCGACTTCCGGGAAACGGGCCGGTCGCTTCGATCCGCCAGCCCGGCGGCAGGGTCTGGGTGCGCGTGTCCATGCGGGAAGGCTAGCGCGCGTTGCGGAAGGTGGGCGTCAAAGGCGCCGTAGATGCGCGCTTTGGAGTGCCCACAAGGTCCCGGTCTTCGCCCGGATGACCTGACAGGTCTGCCCGCCCCTCGCACCCCTCACTCCTCCGCCTTCGTTCCTGCCTGTATGGTGACGCCCCTCGAAGCCGCGTCGATTCCGATGTCCGAAACCTCCGTTTGTCCGACCGCCTCCGCGCCGCAGCTGGGCCATGCCCTCAAGCCGCGCCAGCTGATCATGATGGGCCTGGGCAGTGCGATCGGCGCCGGCCTGTTCCTCGGTTCCGGCGTGGGCGTGCAGGCGGCGGGACCGGCCGTGCTGATCTCCTATCTGGTCGCCGGCGCGCTGGTGATCATCGTGATGAACGCACTGGGCGAAATGGCCGCGGCGAAGCCGGCCAGCGGCGCGTTCTCGGTGTACGCGGGCGACGCGATGGGCGCGACCGCAGGCGCGACGGTGGGCTGGTTGTGGTGGACGCAGGTGGTGATCGTGATCGCCGCCGAAGCCGTCGGTGCGGGCGGCCTGCTCGCCACGATATGGCCGCAGATCCCGGTGCCGCTGTCGTCGCTGACCTTCATGGTGTTGTTCACCGTGGTCAACCTGATGGGCGTGCGCAACTTCGGCGAATTCGAATTCTGGTTCGCGATCATGAAGGTCGCCGCGATCGTGCTCTTCATCGCGATCGGCGGCGCGCTGCTGCTCGGGCTGCTGCCGGACGTGCCGTCGCCCGGATGGTCGAACGTCACCGGCCACGGCGGTTTCGCACCGAAGGGCTGGGCGGGCATCGGCGCGGCGCTGCTGGTGGTGGTGTTCGCGTTCGGTGGAACCGAGATCGTTGCCGTCGCCGCCGCCGAAACGTCCGATCCGGCGCGCAGCCTGGCGCGCGCGATCCGCACCGTCGCCTGGCGCATCCTCGTGTTCTACATCGGCTCGATCAGCGTGATCATCGCGGTCGTGCCGTGGACCAGCGAAACGCTGCGCTCGCCGTTCGCGGCGGTGCTGGACGTGGCGCGCATTCCGTATGCGTCCACCACCATCACGCTGATCGCCGTGATCGCGCTGCTGTCGGCGCTCAATGCGAACCTCTACGGCGCCTCGCGCATGATCTTCTCGCTGGCGCAGCGCCGCGAGGCGCCGCGCTGGCTGGCGCGGGTGAATCGCCGGCAGGTGCCGGTGCTCGCGGTGCTGTCGTGCGTGGCATTCGGCTTCATCGCCACCGTGTTCGAGCTGTGGTTCCCGAACCGCGTGCTGCCGGTGCTGCTCAACATCGTCGGCGCCACCTGCCTGCTGGTGTGGACGATGGCGCTGGTGTCGCAGCTGATCCTGCGTCGTCGCGCCGAACGCCTCGGCACGCCGTTGCCGTTCCGCATGCGCGGTTTTCCGGTGGTGACGATCGCGGCGCTGGTGATCCTCGCGATCATCTTCGCGTTGCTGGTGTCGGCGGACGAAACGCGCGGCCAGTTCCTGTCGATGGCCGCGCTCACCGCCGGCATCGCGCTGGCGAGCGAACTGGCGCGGCGTCATCGGGAAAAAAAGCGCGCGACGGTTTGAACCGTCGCGCGCTGCCGCGGCGTGTACGGGAGGGGTTGCACACGCCGCTTTGCCCCAACGTCATTGCTCAGTTCTCGTAAGCCGATTCCCCGTGCGAGGTGATGTCCAGGCCTTCGCGTTCGGACTCCTCGCTCACGCGCAGGCCGACGGTGTACTTCACGATCAGGAAGGCGATCAGCGCGACCACGCCCGACAGGGCCACCGTCACCAGCACGCCCTGAAGCTGGATCCAGACCTGCGAGGCGATGCTGTACTCGGGCAACGCGGTCTCGGTGACGTAATCCCAGATGCCCGCACCGCCCAGTGCAGGTGAGGCGAACACGCCGGTAAGCAGCGCGCCGAGGATGCCGCCGACGCCGTGCACGCCGAACACGTCGAGCGCGTCGTCCGCACCGAGCAGGCGCTTGAGGCCGTTGACGCCCCACAGGCAGACCGCGCCGGCGACCGCGCCGATGATGATCGCGCCGCACAGTCCGACGAAGCCGGCCGCAGGCGTGATCGCCACGAGTCCCGCCACCGCACCCGATGCCGCACCGAGCATCGACGGCTTGCCCTTGCTGATCCACTCCACCGCCGTCCACCCGAGCACGGCGGCCGCCGTCGCGAGGAACGTGTTGACGAAGGCCTGGGCGGCAACGGCATTCGCTTCCAGCGCGGAGCCGGCATTGAAGCCAAACCAGCCGACCCAAAGGATCGAAGCGCCGACCATCGTCTGCGTCAGGTTGTGCGGCTTGATCGCCTCACGCCCGTAGCCCACGCGCTTGCCGACCACGTACGAACCCACCAGGCCCGCGATCGCCGCGTTGATGTGCACCACCGTGCCGCCGGCGAAATCCAGCGCGCCGCGTGCGAACAGGAAGCCCGACTGCGCGAGCACGCCCGGCACCGCATCGTTGCTGGTGAACGCATCCGGTCCGGGGAAGAACCACACCATGTGCGCCATCGGCGTGTAGGCGAAGGTGAACCACAGCACGGTGAACAGCAGCACGCCAGCGAACTTCACGCGTTCGGCAAACGCACCGATGATCAGCGCGCAGGTGATGCACGCGAACGCGCCCTGGAACACGAAGAACACCAGTTCGGGGATGTAGACGCCCTTGGTGAACGTCGCGCCCATCGCGGTGGCGTCCAGCCCCTTCGCGAACACACGGTCGAATCCGCCGATGAACGCGTTGCCCGGCGTGAACGCGAGCGAGTAGCCGTACAGCGCCCACAGGATCGCCACCAGCGAGAACACGATGAGCGTCTGGATC
>Ga0102594_1001181_pt1 | contig 17452 bp, 13 predicted proteins | sample AraplaCol_mLB_r2_2_FD_76863 | JGI IMG/M metagenome (GOLD analysis project Ga0102594, IMG submission 76863) | Arabidopsis root microbial communities from North Carolina, USA - plate scrape MF_Col_mLB_r2 (SPADES assembly) (version 2) | ecosystem: Host-associated > Plants > Roots > Endosphere...
GCAAGATTCCAGTCGGGGATGAAGCGCTTCGGCGGCGCGGCGGAAAACAGCGGCACCACGATGACGTGCAGCAGCACGAACCACGCCGCGCCGTACAGCGCGCCCATCAGCAGCGGACGTTCGCGCAGCACCCGATAGTCGCGCGCGGCGACGTGGTAGATCGCCACGATCGTCGACATCAGCGCGAAGTACACCGCCGCACCGGCGATCGCGGTGATCGCGCCGCCCGAGAAGGCGGCTTCGCGGCCGACGAACCAGGCCCATACCGATTGCAGGATCCGCGCCGGCGGCGTGCCGGACTGCGCCCACCAGGCCATCGCGAACAGCATGTCGGCGCTGCCGACGGCCAGGCCGCCGAGGGCGATCCAGGCCCACAGGGCGGGGCGCGAGCGGGCCGCGGGCATGCCAGCAGCAGGCGCGCGGGTCGGGGCGAACGGGCGGGCGGTGGCTTTCATCGACGCACTCCGGCGGCGGGGAATGGCCCTATGAGGCCGCGCCGAATTGGCACTGGCAAGGGCCAATTCAGGGGGGTTGAATGGGGCCATTCGCCTGCAGCCGTTCCGCAGCACATTCATCCACGGAGAGTCCGCCATGCACCTCCAGCTCGACGGTCGCGGTCCGCTCCACGCCCAACTGACACGGGCGCTGAAAAGCGCCGTCTTCGCCGGCCGCGTCAGCCAGGGCGCGCGCCTGCCGGCCACGCGCCAGCTCGCGCGGGAGCTCGGCGTATCGCGCAATACCGTGCTGGCCGCCTACGAGCAGCTGCGCGCCGAGGGTTTCGTCGATGGCCGCGTCGGCTCCGGCAGCTACGTCACGCCGCCGCTGCACGATGCGCGCCCGCTCCATGCGGTCGATTCGCCGCTGCCGCCGCAATCGCAGTTCGCCCGGCGCGCGCGCATCGTGCACGACCACCTGCGCATTCCCGGTCGCGCGATCCCCGGCGTGCGCTACGCCTTCCAGTACGGCGTGCCGTTGACGAACCCCGCGCTGACCAGCGCATGGGCGCGCGAACTGGCCCACGCCGCGGCGTACACCTCGCCGAATTACCCGGCCTCGCAGGGCGTGCCCGCGTTGCGCGAGGCGGTGTGCGATTACCTCGCGCGGCGACGCGGCATCCAGGCCGAACCGCAGGACGTGGTCATCGTCGACGGGACGCAGCAGGCCGTCGCGCTGACCGCACGCGTGCTGCTGGATGCGGGCGACGAGGTGTTGCTGGAGGAGCCGCACTACTCGGCGATGCGCGAGTCGTTCCAGATCCATGGCGCGAAGGTGTCGACGCTCGATGTCGACGAACACGGGCTCAAGGTCGATGAGTTGCCGGCCACGCCGCCGAAGCTGATCTGCGTGACGCCGTCGCACCAGTTTCCCAGCGGCGCCGTGCTCTCGCTGCCGCGGCGGTTGCAACTGCTCGACTACGCGCGCCGGCACAACAGCTGGATCCTCGAGGACGATTACGACGGCGAATTCCGCTACGACGCCCGCCCGCTCGCGGCACTGCGTTCGCTCGACGATGCCGACCGGGTGATCTACGTCGGCACGTTCTCCAAGGCGATGTTCCCCTCGCTGCGTCTGGGCTACGTCGTCGTTCCGGCGGGATTGCGCGGCGATTACGTCAACGCGAAGTGGCAGGACGACTTCGGTTCATGCGGCATCGAACAGGCGGCGCTGGCGCGCTTCATCGTCGATGGCGGTTTCGAACGCCACCTGCGTCGTGCGTGGAAGACGCTGAAGGAGCGGCGCGACGCGCTGCTGGACGGATTGCGTCGCTGCAGCCGCGGGCGATTGCAGATCAACGATTCGCACGCGGGCATGCATCTGGTCGTATGGCTGACCCATCGCGGCGCCGCCGAAGGCGAGGCGTTCATCGCGCGCGCGCGCAGCCTGGGGCTGGGGTTGTATCCGATCGCGCCGTACTACCTCGCGCCGCCGGATAGCGCGGGGCTGTTGCTGGGGTATTGCGGGCTGTCGGTGGCGGAAATCGAACAGGCGGTGGCGCTGTTCGAGCAGTGCCTCGACGAGTTCGATGCCTGAGGATCTGCGGAAGTAGCCGGGGTAAGCGAAGCGCACCCGGGGAACGCGTGACAGGTCCCGGGTGCGCTTCGCTTACCCGGGCTACGAGAGTTAACGCGACAACCAGGCCGCCACGAGCAGTCCCGCCACGATCCACACCGCGTCCATCGCATGGTTCGCCAGCGAGACCAGGATCCACGCGTGGTGCCAGCCCAGCTTCATCGCCGAATCCCACGGGTCCAGGCCGAGCATCCCGCCCAGCTGCGTGGCGGTGATGAACCAGTTCGCGGCGATCACGATCCCGGCGGTCGCGCCGACGCCGGCGAGCATGCGGCCGAGGCCGCGATGCCAGCCGCCCAGGCGCAGCATCCAGGCGATGTCGAGCGCGCCCAGCACCGCCATCCAGCCCAGCTGGCGACCGGTGTAGAGGCTCGCGAGCACCCAGACCGCGGTGAAACCGAAAGCGCCCAGCAGCAACAGCAACCACGAAAACCAGGTGGCGCGGCGGGCGGGCGGGGCGGCTGGGGTCATCGAACGCTCACGGAACGGCAGGCCGCACAGCATAGCGGGAAGGCCACCAGACGCCGCGAGGATGGCGTGCGGGGGCCACGATCCGCCGACGACACGCTGCGTCGCATCGCCGGACGGTCTTCGCCCGCGCGCTGCCGGTAGAATGCGCGCTCTTGTGCCGGGCTCCGGCACCCCAATCTTCCCCGCATGTACTCCCGCAGCAGCGAACCCGTCCGATTCGAGCGCGATTGCGCAGTCGTCATGGTGCCCCAGGGCGAACAGGTCACCTTGCCAGCCGGCAGCGTGGGTTACATCACGCAGGGCCTGGGCGGCAGCTACACCGTGTTCGTCGAAGGCAACCTGTTCCGCGTGGCCGGCCGCGATGCCGATGCCATCGGCAAGGAAGTGCCCGAGCCCCTGGAACTCCCCGAAGGCGCCGACGACGACGCCGTCGAGCAGATGGTGTGGCGCCAGCTGCGCACCTGCTTCGACCCGGAGATACCGATCAACGTCGTCGACCTGGGCCTGGTGTACGAGGCGAGCGTCCAGCCGCATCCGGAAAACCCCGGCCAGCGCCGCGTGGAAGTCCGCATGACCCTGACCGCGCCGGCCTGCGGCATGGGCGACATCCTGGTCGCCGACGTGCGCGACAAGCTGGAGATGATCCCGACCGTCGTCGACGCCGACGTCGAACTGGTCTTCGACCCGCCGTGGAACCGGACGATGATGTCCGAGGCGGCGCGGCTCGAAACGGGCATGTTCTAGGCCTGAGAACCCCAACGACGGCGTGCCTTCACACCGCCGTCATGCTGCAACGCAAAGCGCCCCGCACCGCGGGGCGTTCGCGTTTGCGTTGTCCACCGGTCGCACTCTTCACATCGCCACCGCTGAACAGGGACGCCGTCCGCAGTTGTCGACTTTGCGCTATCAGTCGTTTCGATGAGCGGTGGGGCGTCGGCTATATCTCGCGTTGAGTTCAGACGCGGTCCGGTTTCTGCCGGCGGCGTACTCCATCCGGTACCGGGCCGGACAGGGGTGAAGTCCCGGCAGCTGCGCAGGCAGGGTCGCGGAACAGGGGGCGGGCAACCGCCGAGACCCCGGATTGCGTGATGCCGGGCTGTCGCAGGTTCTGCGGCACCGGGGATGTCAGCTGGAAGCACGGTCGACCGCCTCGATGCGGCGGCCGCAAACAGGGCCGGTCGCACGGCGCACTCGCGCGCCGGTAGTCCGCGCCTTCCATCACGCAGTCCCAACTTCGGGGGTTCCACCAGATGTCGAGCAATGACCGTCGTGGTTTCCGCGCACACGCGCTTTCGATCGCCACCGCCATCGCCCTGTCGTCCGCGCTCTCCGCGCCGGCGCTCGCGCAGCAGGCCCGCGTCAACCTGTCGGGGCTGGATGCCCAGGCCGGGACGGACCGCTTCATCGTGAAATACAAGGACGGCAGCGCGCAGCGCGCCAATGCCGCCACGTTGCAGAGTTCGCTGAGCACCGCGGCGAAGACCGCGGGCGTGGGCAAGGCGCTGGGCGTGCACCACGTGCGCCACGTCGCCACCGGCGCCGAGGTCGTACGCGCCGATCGCAAGCTCGACCGCGTCGAAGCCGAATCGCTGATGCGCCAGATCGCAAGCGACCCGAACGTGGAATACGTCGAGGTCGACAAGCTCAACCACGCCTACCTCACGCCCAACGACACGCGTTACTCCGAGCAGTGGGGCTATTCGGGTACCTACGGCATCAAGGCCAACCAGGCCTGGGATGTGACCAACGGCGCGGGCTCGGTCGTCGCCGTGCTCGACACCGGCATCACCAGCCACAGCGACCTGTCGGCGAACGTGCTGCCCGGTTACGACTTCATCATCGACACCACCGTCTCCAACGACGGCAACGGCCGCGACAGCGACCCGAGCGATCCGGGCGACTGGGTCAGCGCGAACCAGTGCGGCGGCACGCATGCCGCGCAGCCGTCGAGCTGGCACGGCACGCACGTCGCCGGCACGATCGCCGCGGTGACCAACAACGCCAAGGGCGTGGCCGGCGTGGCGTACGGCGCGAAGATCGTGCCGGTGCGCGTGCTGGGCACCTGCGGCGGTTACGACTCCGACATCGCCGACGCGATCATCTGGGCGTCCGGCGGCACCGTCAGCGGCGTTCCCGCGAACGCGAATCCGGCCGAGGTCATCAACCTCAGCCTCGGCGGCAGCGGCGCCTGCGGCACCACCACGCAGACCGCGATCAACGGCGCCGTGTCGCGCGGCACCACGCTGGTCATCGCGGCCGGCAACGACAACACCAACGTGTCCAACGCCTCGCCGGCGAACTGCAACAACGTCATCGCGGTGGCCTCGATCACCAGCACCGGCGCGCGTTCGAGCTTCTCCAACTACGGTTCGCTGATCGACATCGCCGCGCCGGGCTCGAACATCCTGTCCACGCTCAACAGCGGTTCGACCACGCCGGGCGCGGAAACCTACGCGTCCTACAACGGCACCTCGATGGCGACGCCGCACGTGGCGGGCGTGGTCGCACTGCTGCAGGCGGCGGCGACGACGCCGAAGACGCCCGCGCAGGTGGAAGCGATCATCAAGGCGAACGTGACGGCCTTCCCGTCGACGCCCTCGCAGACGATCGGTCCGGGCATCCTCAATGCCAAGGCGGTGGTCGATGCGGCCAACGGCACCACGCCGCCGCCGACCGGCACGCTCACCAACGGCACGCCGGTGACGGGTCTGTCGGGCAGCGCCGGCACCGAACTGCGCTACACCCTGGTCGTGCCGGCCGGCGCCACCGGCCTGAAGTTCGTCACCACCGGCGGCAGCGGCGATGCCGACCTGTTCGTGAAGTTCGGCAGTGCGCCGACCACGACCAGCTACGACTGCAAGTCCGAAGGCAGCACCAACGCCGAGACCTGCAATATCGCCACCGCGCAGGCGGGCACCTACCACGTGCTGGTGCGCGGCTACTCGACGTTCTCCGGCCTGAGCCTGACCGGCAGCTACACCACCGGCGGTGGCGGCACGCAGACCTACAGCAACGCGACCGACTACACGATCAGCGACAACGCCACGGTCGACAGCCCGATCACGGTCTCCGGCCGCACCGGCAACGCGCCGACCAACGCGTCGGTCACCGTCGCCATCGTGCACACCTACCAGGGCGACCTGAAGGTGGACCTCGTCGCGCCGGACGGCAGCCTCTACAACATCCACAACCGCACCGGCGGCAGCGCGGACAACGTCAACAAGACGGCCACGTTCAACCTGTCGAGCGAACCGCTCAACGGCACGTGGAAGCTGCGCGTGAACGACAACGCGGCCGGCGACACCGGCTACATCAACAGCTGGTCGGTGACGTTCTGATCCGTCCCGTCGACTGACCGGTTTTTCCAGCAGTGCGACACCCCCGCTCCCGGATTCCGGGAGCGGGCTCTACCGCTTCGTCCCGATGAAGCGGAAAAACATCAACGCAGGAGACGCATCCATGAACCGCAACGCTTCGCTTCGCGCACGGCTGTTGATCGCGGCCGGCGCATTCCTCGTATCGGGCGCGGCCTTCGCCGCGCAACCGTTGTTCCTCGGTCCCGCGCAGGTGCAGGCGAAGTCGGCATCGGCCGATACCGCCGGCAAGCTCGCCGCGCGGCCGGCCACCACCTCGCTGCGCGCGCTGCGTGCCGATGCGAACGTGGTGAACGCGCAGAACCCGGAAATCGGCCTGGACCTGGGCTTGAAGAACGTCACCGCCGTGCTCGAGAAGGCGACCGCCAACACCGATGGCAGCCTCACCTGGATCGGCCACGTCCGCGAAACCAGCAAGGCGCGCACCATGACCGCGCGCGAAGTGCGTCATGACGAAAACAATTCGGTGATCCTGGTCCGGCACGGGCAGGGCGTTACCGGCAACGTGCGTGTGAACGGACAGCTGTACCGCATCCGTCCGCTGCCCGATGGCAGCCATGCGGTGATCGAAGTCAACGAACGCGCGATGCCGCCGGATCATCCGGCCGCGTTCCGCGACCTGCCGCAGATCAACATGGCCGCACCGTCGGGAATGATGACCGCGCAGGCGATCGATCCCGGCGCGACCGCGACCATCCGCGTGCTCGTCGTCGCGACGAACGCCGCCGTCACCGCATACGGCGGCGACATGCAGGCGCTGGCGCAGCTCGCCGTGGCCGAATCGAACCAGGGCTACGTCAACTCCAACGTCGGCATCAACATGGAGCTGGCGGGTTACACCGCCGTCACCTACAGCGAGCAGGGGATGAGCACCGACCTGTCGCGCTTCCGCGGCACCAGCGATGGCTACATGGACAGCATCCACGCGCTGCGCGACAGCACCGCCGCCGACGTCGCGGTGCTGATCGGCAACGACGGTTCCGCGTGCGGCCTGGCCTCGGGCATCGGTTCCACCGCGACCACGGCGTTCGCAACCGCGTACTGGGATTGCGCGACGGGTTATTACTCCTTCGCGCATGAAATCGGCCATCTCCAGTCGGCACGCCACGATCCGGCGACCGACCCGAGCACGTCGCCGTACGCGTACGGCCACGGCTATCGCGCGCCGAACAACGCCTGGCGCACGATCATGGCCTACGACTGCACCAGCGGTTGCCCGCGCCTGAACTACTGGTCGAACCCGGACGTCACCTATCAGGGCGTGGCGATGGGCACCGCGGCCACCAGCCACAACCAGCGCGTGCTGGTGAACACGAAGGCCACGGTCGCCGCGTTCCGCGGTGGCAGCACCGGCGGCGGAACGCAGACCTACAGCAACGGCACCGACTACGCGATCAACGACAACGCCACCGTCGACAGCCCGATCACCGTGTCCGGACGCACCGGCAACGCGCCGACGAACGCGTCGATCAACGTCAACATCGTCCACACGTACCGTGGCGATCTGAAGGTGGATCTGGTCGCGCCGGACGGCACGCTCTACAACATCAGCAACCGCTCCGGCGGCAGTGCCGACAACCTGGTGGGCACCTACACGAAGAACCTGTCGAGCGAAGCGCTCAACGGAATCTGGAAGCTGCGCGTGAACGACAACGCCAACGGAGACACCGGCTACATCAACAGCTGGTCGATCACGTTCTGACCCTGTCGTTCCGACACGTTCGACGAGCCCTCTCCCGCTTGCGGGAGAGGGACTCGAGTGGGGCAGGGCGCAAAGGTCGCCCCCTGTTTGAGAATGTTCTCATGGAGGCGTCTGAAGGGAGCGGGAGAGGATCTGCCGGTGTGCGACGGCACGCTTTCCCTCGAAGGAATCTCCCAACATGTCAGCCTTCTTCCGCGCCTGTCGGCGCGTCCGGCGCCTATGTGCGCTTTCGCTCCTCGCGCTGGTTGCGTGTTCGGCCGCATCGCTGGCGATTGCCCAGGACGCACGGCTAAACCTGTCCGGCGTCGACGCACCCGGCGGCACCGACCGCTTCATCGTGCGCTATCGCGACGGCTCGACCCCGCGTGCCGATGCCGCCGCGCTGGGCGCAAGACTCGGTGCCGCCGCCGCAGGCGTAAGCCGCACCACGCAGCTCCAGGCGCTGCGGCGCATGGCGAACGGCGCCGAAGTGATCCGCGCGAACCGCAAGCTCGACCGCGCCGAAGCCGAATCGATGATGCGTCGCCTCGCAGCCGATGCGAATGTCGAGTACGTCGAAGTCGACAAGCTCAACCACGCGCTGCTCGCCCCGAACGACACGCGCTACGGCGAGCAGTGGAGCTATTCCGGCACCTACGGCATCCGCGCCGACCAGGCATGGAATTTCGCCAACGGCACCGGCGTCGTCGTCGCCGTGGTGGATTCGGGCGTGACGCGGCACAGCGACCTGGATGCGAACGTGCTGCCCGGCTACGACTTCATCGGCGATCCGTGGATCGCCAACGATGGCGATGGTCGCGATGCCGACGCGCGCGATCCGGGCGACTGGGTCGCGGCCGGCGCCTGCGGCAACGGCAACGGCGCAGGCAACTCGCTGTGGCACGGAACGCATGTGGCCGGGACGATCGCGGCCGTCACGAACAACGGCAAGGGCGTGGCGGGCGTCGCATACGGCGCGAAGATCCTGCCGGTGCGCGTGCTTGGACGTTGCGGCGCGTACGACTCCGATGTGGCCGACGGCATCGTCTGGGCATCGGGCGGAACCGTCGCGGGTGTTCCCGCCAATCCGAATCCGGCCGAAGTCATCAACATCAGCCTGGGCGGGATGGGCACCTGCGGTACGACGCTGCAGAGCGCCATCGATACCGCGGTCTCTCGTGGCGCCACGGTGGTGGTCGCTGCCGGCAACGACAACGTCGACGTATCGAAGGCGACTCCTGCGGGCTGCCGGAACCTGGTGGTCGTGGGTGCGAGCACGGGAACCGGTGCGCGCACCTGGTTCTCCAATTACGGCGCGGGCGTCGATGTCGCGGCACCGGGCGAGAGCATCCTGTCCACGCTCAACGCTGGACCAACGTCGCCCACCACCGAGACCTACGGTTCGCTGAGCGGCACATCGATGTCCGCGCCGCACGTGGCCGGCGTGGTTGCGCTGATGCAGTCGGTGGCGCCGACGCCGAAGACGCCGGCGCAGATCAAGGCATTGCTGAAATCCACCGCGATGCCGTTCCCGGCGACGCCTTCGCAACCGATCGGTGCGGGCATCGTGGATGCGAACGCCGCCGTTGCCGCCGTGCTTCCGCCGCGTCCCGTCGCGCTCGCCAATGGTGTTGCGATCACCGGTCTGTCGGGCGCGAAGCTGGACGAACGGCTGTTCACGCTGGTCGTGCCGGCCGGCGCGAGCGGACTGACGTTCGCCACCACTGGCGGCACGGGTGACGCGGACCTTTACGTGAAATTCGGCAGCGCGCCGACGGCATCGGTCTACGACTGCCGCTCGTACAAGTCCGGCAACAGCGAGACGTGCGGCATTCCTGTCGCGCAGGCGGGCACGTACTACGTGATGGTGCGCGGCTACTCGGCCTACAGCGGGGTGTCGCTGGTCGCGAAGTACACCGCCGTGCCGGCTTCGACGAGCAGGACCTACAGCAACGCGACCGGGTTCGCGATCCTCGACCTGAAGACGATCGAAAGCCCCATCACCGTCTCCGGCCGCAGTGGCAACGGGCCTGTCAACGCCACGGTGTCGGTGGATATCGCGCACACGTATCGCGGCGATCTGAAGGTCGATCTCATTGCGCCCGATGGCACCGCGTTCAACATCCATAACCGCACGGGCGGCAGCGCGGACGATCTGGTGAAGACGATGGAGTTCGACCTGTCGAAGAAGCCGCTCAACGGCACGTGGAGCCTGCGCGTGTACGACGGCGCGCGCGGCGACACGGGTCGCCTGCGGCAGTGGTCGATCACGTTCTGAGTCAGATGCGCGGGCCGGTTCACGCCGGCCCGCGAAGCACGACACGCCGATGCGTCAGGCGTTCGGCTCGAAGCGGTTGGCGTCCACGTTCTTGCGGACCTTCATCGGGTCCCAGATGCGGCCGTTCATCGCGATGTACACGCCCGGCGGCAGGGACTGCACGGCGCCGACGGCACAACCGACGTTGAATTCGGCATCCGAACCACGGAAGCGCGCCGGGCTCAGCGCGCCGGTGAGGACGATGGTCTTGTCGGTGAGGCTCGACAGCACCTTGGCGGTTTCGACCATGGTGTCGGTGCCATGGGTCAGCAGCACGTGCCTGGCCGGCTGCGCGGCGATGGTGGCGCGGATCAGCTCGCGGTCCTCGGCGGTGATGTGCAGCGAATCCTTGCGCAGGATCGGGATCACGTTGAACCGGAACGCCACGCCCAGCTCGCGCAGGATGCCGCCGATCTGGGGCTCGCCGATCTGGTAATCCGACTTGTCGTCGAAGTAGATCTTGTCGATCGTGCCGCCGGTGGTGACGATGCAGAGCTGGTCCATCGAAGTGCACGCGCTGGGAATTGCGAGATTGTAGCCCGGGTAAGCGAAGCGCACCCGGGGAAACGACGCGTCACGGCCCAATCCCGGGTGCGCTCCGCTTACCCGGGCTACGACGCTACAGGGCTACGCGCGCTTCTTCGCGAACCGGGCGCGCAGGCCCGGCAGGCTCGCGGCGAACACGATCACCAGCGCCAGCACGACCTCGGCCAGCGCGAAGCCGCGCTCGGCGGGGCGCGACCAGGCCACCATCACGCCGTGGCTGAACCACGCGAGCGCCAGCACGCCAGCCCAGAACGAGGCGACCCGCACGCCGCGAAGCACGCCCATGGCCAGCGCGAGCGGCGGCGCGGCAAAGACCAGCAGTTCCGCGATGGGCGAGGGATGCGGCCCGAACCAGCCGATGAACAACGCGGCCAGCGCCAGCAGCGCGATCACCAGCACGTGGCGTGCGTTCATGCGGACACCTTCGCCACCAGCCCCGCCAGCCGGCGGCCGAGGGCGCGCGCGAGCTGCGCTTCCTCGTCGGTCGGCTGCGGATCATCGGCGCTGCCGGCCACATGCGAGGCGCCGTACGGCGTGCCGCCGCTGCGCGTGGTGCTCAGCGCGGGCTCGGTGTAGGGAATGCCCATCAGCACGCAGCCGTGGTGCAGCAGCGGCACCATCATCGTCAGCAGGGTCGATTCCTGGCCGCCGTGCATCGTCGCGGTGGAGGTGAACACCGCCGCCGGCTTGCCGACCAGCGTGCCGCTGGTCCATTCGCCGACCAGCCCATCGAGCCAGTACTTCACCGGCGCGGCCATGTTGCCAAAGCGCGTCGGGCTGCCCAGCGCCAGGCCCGCGCATTCGGCCAGGTCGCGCGCTTCGACGTAGGGCGCTCCGTCTTCGGGCACCGGCGGCGCCGCGGCCTGCGTCACGGCGGCCACGGGCGGCACGGTGCGGATGCGTGCGGACACGCCTTCGACCTCGCCGATGCCGCGCGCGATCTGTCGCGCCAAGCGCGCCACCGAACCGCCGCGGCTGTAATAGAGCACGAGGATTTCGGGCATTGGGGACTCCTGGGCTGGAGGGGAAGGATAGTGCGAGCTTCGCCCTCACCCCAACCCCTCCCGCTCACTCGATGGGAGATGGCCTCAGCGCTGACTCCGCACCGCAGTCCCATCGGTTACCCTCCGCCGGATGGAGCCGCTTGATTCCCTGTACCGCTGGAGCGAACGCATGCGCGACCGCGCACGCGTCGGCACGTTCTTCCGATTCCTGGCGCGGCGCTTCCTCGAGGACAACCTGTTCCAGGCGGCCGGCGCGCTGGCCTACACGACGGTGTTCGCGCTGGTGCCGCTGTCGATGGTGGTCTTCGGCGTGCTGTCGGCCTTCCCGGTGTTCGGCGAATGGAGCGACCGCCTCAGCGACTACATCTTCTCCAACTTCGTGCCCAGCGCGGCGCGTTCGGTGGAGGCCTACCTCAAGCAGTTCTCGGCCAACGCCGGCCAGCTCACCGCCGCCGGCGTGATCGCGCTGGTGGTGTCGCTGCTGATCACCCTCAACGGCGTGGAATCGGCCTTCAACCGCATCTGGCGCGTGGAGTCGGCGCGCCCGCGCATCGGCCGTTTCCTCGTCTACTGGACGGTGCTGACGCTCGGCGCGCTGATGGCGGCCGCGAGCCTGGCGCTGTCGGCGAAGTTCTTCGCGATGTCGATGTTCGAAACGCAGGCCGGCCGGACCCTGCAGACGCTGATGCTGCGCCTGTCGCCGATGACGCTGGAGTTCCTGGCGTTCGCCGCGATCTACCGCGTCGTCCCGCATCGCACGATCCACTGGCGCCATGCCTTTGCCGGTGCGGCGCTGGCGGCGGTGCTGTTCGAGATCGTGAAGTGGGGCATCGGCCTGTACCTGGGCAACTTCAATTCGTACTCGAGTATTTACGGCACGCTCGCGTTCGTGCCGATCTTCCTGCTGTGGATCTACCTGAGCTGGGTCGCGATCCTGCTGGGCGCGTCGCTGGCCTCGTCGATGTCCGAGTTCCGCTACCAGCCCGTCGGCATGCGTTTGCCGCTCGGCTTCGAAATCTACGGACTGTTGCGCCTGCTCGCGCGTTTCAACGAATCGCGCAAGCTCGGGCGCGGGCTGCACAGCGACGAGATCGAGACGATGGAGCCCATGCTCACCGATGCGCTGGTGCAGCAGATGCTCGCGCAGCTGCACACCATCAACGTCGTGCGCCGCGCCGAAACGGGCGAGTGGCTGCTGACGCGCGACCTGGACGAACTGTCGCTGGGCGAGCTCTACGAAGCCTGCCAGCTGCGCATTCCCGTCTGCGAAGCGGTGTTGCCGTGCCGCGACGATTCGCTCGGCCGCTCGGCGATCGCCGCGCTCGACGAACTTCGCCTTCCCCTGCGCGAGCTGCTCAAGCGGCGCGCGTCCTCCATCCAAGCCGACGAGGTCTGACCATGTCCAGCCGCGCGACCACGCGTTCCCTTCTTGTCGCCGCGCTCATCGCGGGGGCGCTGCTCGCCGGCTGCCAGCAGAAGAAGCCCGCCGACACCGACCTCGCCGCGCCGCAGACGCCATCCGACACCGGCGCGCTCACGCTGCCGCAGACGGCCGACCATCCGCTCAGCGAAGGTGGGGTGGAAGTGCCCAAGCTCGTCATCGCCACGGTCGACGGGAAGCAGTACGACCTCGCCGCGCGCCGCGGCAAATGGGTCGTGGTGAATTTCTGGGCGACGTGGTGCAAGCCGTGCCTGAAGGAAATGCCCGAGCTCTCCGCGCTGGATGCGATGCGCGAACACATCGAAGTGATCGGCCTGGCGTACGAGGACATCAGCGCCGACGACATGAAGGTGTTCCTGAAGCTGCATCCGGTGGTCTATCCGATCGCGGTCGTCGACACCTTCAATCCGCCGGCCGATTTCGCCACGCCGCGCGGCCTGCCGATGACCTACCTGATCTCGCCCGACGGCAAGGTCGCCGACAAGTTCCTCGGCCCGGTGACGGCGAAGGACATCGAATCGGCGATCGCCAAGGCCGGCGGCCCGCAAGCGGCGCCGCAGTCGTGAGCGCGGCGCGCTTCGTGGTGAGCGGCAAGGTGCAGGGCGTGTTCTTCCGCGCCTCCGCACGCGATCGCGCGCAGGCGCTGGGCCTGCGCGGTTTCGCGAAGAACCTGCCCGACGGTCGCGTCGAAGTGCTGGCCGCTGGCGACGACGCGGCCATCGATGAACTCGCCGCGTGGCTGCGCGAAGGCCCTCCGATGGCGCGCGTGGACGACCTGGAGCGCCTGCCTGCGCGCGACGAGGAAGCGGGCGAGGGCTTCCGCGCGCTCTGAACTCAAGCGCGCCGTCGCTTCACATCCTTGAATGCGGCACGTTCGACTTTGTGATGTGCGCTTTCACGATCCCTGCCAGACACTGACTCGCGACGACCAGGACCGGTCGCCACGGATCGAGGGATCGTCCATGGAGAAGGCCTTTGGGCCGCGCGACTGCGCGCGATGGAAGCAGCGTCATCGTCTTGCCCACGCGATCGGCGCGGCCCTGGCATCGGCCGGGTTCGCCCGCGTCTTCCTTCCCGGCACGCTGTTGCTGACCTGCATGCCGGCATTCGCGATCGGGCCCGGACCCGTCGCGGGACCGATCAACGTTTCCAGCGGCACGCAGGAAGTCGTCGGCGGCACCGACGTCACGTCCACCAGTTCGAATCCCGGCGCGAACGTCACCGGCGGCACGTTGACCATCAACGGCAACCTCGGCTCGTCGCCCGGCGCCGTGCGCTTCATCACCGCCAGCGGGAACGGGCTCCAGGCCAGCGGCACCGGCGTGATCCAGGCGGTGAGCGGACTGGCGGTGACGACCACGAGCGGTCACGCGATCCTCGCCAATCCCGGCGGTTCGATCTTCCTCAGCTCCGGGAATCTCGTGGGCAACGGCCTGGGCGGCGGACTGATCGCGCTAGGCGGGCGCATCGAGGCTTCGAGCACGGCCTACTTCAACAACAACGCGTCGACGACGAACGGGCAGGGCGCCATCGCCGACAGCGGTGGCGTCATCACGTTGCTCGGCAACGTCAGCATCAACACGGCGGCCAACCAGGCCATCGGCCTCGGTGCCGGGACGAACAGCGCGATCACCGTCAGCGGCCCCACGAGCGTGCGCCTTCGCGGCAACAACGCGATGGGCATCTACCTGCACGACGGCGGACAGGTGAACCTGCCGACCGGTTTCACGATCGACCACGACGGCACGGGTGCGGTCGGCGTCACCGTCGACAACACGACCGCCTCGCTCGCCACCGGACTCACGCTCAACTTCAACACCTCGCCCGCGTCGGTGAGCACCGGCGCGAACTCCAGCCTCGGCGTCGTCGCGGCGAGCAATGCCAATGCGACGTTCCAGAACCTCACCATTACCGGCGCGGGCGTCGGTGGCGGTGTGTGGGCGATTTCCGGCGGGACCGCGCCTGGCACGAGCACGAGCGCGGATGCGACGGTCACGCTCAACGGGTCGAACGTCATCACGCTTGGCGACGTCTACGTCAGCTCGACCGAGACGCACTATCCGGGGTACCGCATCCTGACCAGCAACACGCTGGCCAGTGCCACCGCATCGATCGGTCCTTCCTTCAGCAGCACCTTCGGCACGCCGCACGCGGCGCTGCGCGCCAGCACGGGCGTGCGCGGCGGCACCGCAGACGCACAGGCGCTCATCACCAGCAACGGCACCACGATCAACGTGCCCACCATCAACGGCATCGGCGCGTACGCGGGCCAGAACGGCCCGGGCGACAGCCGCATCGTGCTCAACAACAACACCGTCACGACCACCGGTTCGCAGTCGCGTGGCCTGATGGCGATCTCCAACGGCACGATCGCCGCCAACAACACGACGGTGAACACCTCCGGCGGCAGCGCCGCATTGCGCCTGGAAACCTTCACCGCGCCGGCCACGATCAACCTCAGCGGCAGCACCGTGCGCGCGACGGGCGCGACGACGCGCGGCATTTCCTCCACCGCGCTGGGCTCGGCCAACGTCAACACCGTGACGATGAGCGGCGGCACGCTTTCCAGCGAACTGGGCAACACCATCGTCGTCGACGGCCTGTTCGAGATGACGATGTCCAACGCCGCCAGCGTGAGTGCAGGTTCGGGTTACCTGCTGTACGCCGTGGCGCGCACGTCCGGCACGCAGACGCGCTTGAACCTCGCCGCCACCGGCGCCAGTCGCCTGACCGGCAACGCGTACGCCGACACGGGTGCGGAACTGGACATCGGCCTGGCCGACCGCACGCAGTGGACGGGCGCGGCGTACCGCGTCACCAACGCGTCGATCGACGCGAGCAGCCAGTGGACGGTCACCGCCGATTCGATGCTCACCAACGACCTCACCAACCACGGCGTCGTCGCGTTCGCAACGCCGGTGAACGGCAATTTCAAGGTGCTCTCCACGCGCAACTACATCGCCGGCAGCGGGACGGCGGCGATGAACACCTACCTCGGCGGCGATGGTTCGCCGTCGGACGTGTTGATGATCGATGGCGGATCGGCCACGGGCAGCGCGGCGCTGTCGATCGCCAACGCCGGTGGTCCCGGCGCGTTGACGGAAGACGACGGCATCCTGGTCGTGGATGCGGTAAACGGCGGTGCAACGAGCGCCGATTCGTTCGCGCTCGGCTCGCTGGTTCTCGCCGGCGCGTACGAATACACGTTGCAGCGCGGCAGTCGCGATGGCGCCAGTCCATCGAGCTGGTACCTGCGGTCGACGATCGACTGCACGCTCGATCCGTCCAATCCCGCCTGCGACCAGCCCGTTCCACCGCCGCCGCCCGATCCCACGCCGCCGGACCCCGATCCGCCGACGCCGCCCGATCCGCCGGACCCGCCGCCGACGCCGCCGGATCCTCCGGAACCGCCGACACCGCCCACGCCACCGGATCCACCGACGCCGCCGACGCCGACGCCGCCCGATCCGCCGACACCGCTGCCGCCGCCGGTTCCCAACTATCGCGCGGAGGTTTCGTTGTACGCCGCGTTGCCGGCGATGGCCCTGCGAATGGGCTGGGCCACGCTGGGCAACCTGCACGAGCGCGTGGGCGAGGAGGAGCAGCTGCGCGATCGCGACGACCTGCAATCGCGCACCTCGTTCAACGGCGCGTGGGTGCGCGTGATCGGCGAGGATGGCAATGTCGAAGGCGATCGCCGCGGCATCCTCGGCTCCGGCCCGAAGTACGACTTCGATGTGCTCGCGTTGCAGGCCGGTGCCGACGTCTATCGCGAACAGCACGACGACGGACATCGCGATCACGCCGGCTTGTACCTGGGCGAAGGGCGCATCAAGAGCGAAGTCACGCATTACAACCGCATCCGCGTGGGCAAGGACAAGGTCGATGCGACGTCGCTGGGCGGCTACTGGACGCACTTCTGGCCGGAAGGCGGCTATCTGGATGCGGTGGTGCAGGGCACCTGGAGCGACCTGGAATCGCATTCCAACCGCGGCCTGCGGCTGAAGTCCGACACGTTCGGCTGGGCCGTCTCGCTGGAAGGCGGCTGGCCGTTCCATCGCGAGGAACGCCTGCTCGAGCCGCAGTTCCAGATCGTCTACCAGCGCGTGGACGATTTCGAAGGCGACGACACCATCGCGCAGGTGCGCTTCCGCGATGCCGAATCGCTGGCGGCGCGACTGGGCGTGCGCTGGGCGAAGGACTGGCAGCTCGATCCCACCGCCGACGGCGCGCCGCGCCTGATGACCGGCTGGCTGCGCGCGAACGTGTGGCACGAGTTCAAGGGCGAACCGCTGACGCTGTTCTCCGCGGGCGAGGTCGACCTGCCGTTCCAGGCCGACATCTCCGGGACGTGGTGGCAGTTGAACGCCGGTGCGACGCGACAGATCGGGCGCAACACGTCGGTGTACGCGAACCTGGGTTACCAGCGCAGTTTCGGTGGCAGCCGCTTCGATGCGTGGGACGGGAAGGTCGGGTTCCGCTGGAACTGGTGAGGCGCGTCAGTCCTCGTCGGGCACGATGGGTTCGATCACCGTATAGCGTTCCTGC
>Ga0102594_1001183_pt1 | contig 17421 bp, 14 predicted proteins | sample AraplaCol_mLB_r2_2_FD_76863 | JGI IMG/M metagenome (GOLD analysis project Ga0102594, IMG submission 76863) | Arabidopsis root microbial communities from North Carolina, USA - plate scrape MF_Col_mLB_r2 (SPADES assembly) (version 2) | ecosystem: Host-associated > Plants > Roots > Endosphere...
CCCCCTCTTCCTCGCCTCTGCCTTGCGGGCGAAATACTTGCTGTCGATCCGCGACGTCCCGATGGTCGACTTGTGGATGATCGCCACAACGCGCTTTTCCGTCTGCAACTTGTCCCACACGATGAGGTTGTCCGCGTAGGGGTCGACGACCAGCGCCGTGCTCTCCTCGCGCCACGGCCGATCGAATTCGCCGGCGTGGGCCGAGCGCATCAAACCGATCGCGGCCAAGGCAGCGACCACGAGCAGCGAGAGGAAGAATGCGCCGGGCAAGCGATGCAGTTTCATGATGTCTGTCCTCCATAACAGTCGAGATCCCTCGCCGGCACGCCAGCCGGGCATCGAGCGCCAGGTCAGTCCAGGTACGTCCCCCGAAAACTCTTCTTTTCTTCCGAGACCTTCTTGCTCTTGCATTTCTTGTCTCCGACGGGCATGTCGCCGTCGTCGCTAAGGACGTACCAACGGCCGCTGCCGTTGACCTTGAAGAGTGCCTCGGGATGGAGGTCGGCGAACTTGCCCTGCGGTACAAGCATCGGCTGCGTCCCCGGTCCGCCCCACCTGAAAAATTCGAAGCTCAGGGCATTCGGATCCTTGCCGCGGTCGCCATGAGGGCCGCCCACGATCAGGTACTCGGCGCCGCTCCACTCCACGCTACGGATGCCGCGCTTGCCGAGATCGAGGCGGATCACCTCGCCGAACACAGGGTCCGCCCCGTTGTCGAGCACCGCGGCAGGATTGCGCAGGGGCAGGACGAGCGCCTGTCCCTGGGGCCGGGGGTTGCGCAAGCCGATCAGCAACTCTCCGCTTGGCGTCGCCGCCAAGCCCTCGATGCTCAGGCCCTCCTCCGACTCAGGATCGAGCTTGGATGCACGCTCAAGCAACGATGCCAGCGTGGGATCCGCGAGTGCCTTCTCGAGCAGCTTGGCGTAGGGCGGCGTCCCGAGTGGCCGAACGGTCGGCACCGGGGCATTCTCTACAGCGGTTGTCGCAAAGAACCGGCGCCGAGCAGGTTGAGGTTGGCCCTTCCCGTTGCTGCCATGGGACGCTATCCAGTAGATCCTGGCGCCGACGCGCGCGGCGCCCTCGATGTCGACTTCCTCTGCGTCCCCGGCACTCGTGACAACACCAAGATAGGCGCCCAGGTCCACCCGAACCACGGCGACGGGCTGACCGACGCGGTACACGAACAAGGTGTGCTTCTCGTCATCGCCCACGACGAAATGATCGGAGCCGAGTCCGACGGCCGCCGACGCGTCGCATGTGCCGACGTAGCGCGTGACCTGCCCTTGCGCGGTCGCGGCCGTCAATGCCAGAAGCGCCGCCCCAAGAATCCGTAGAGCCGACATGGCGTTTCCCTCCCATGCAATGCATCAGGATGCTAGGAAAGTCCGACTGCCTGCGCATCCCTTGAATATAGGAGCGAGCATCAACCTCCTGTCTCGTCAGGGAACGGGCAAACGGCAACCGGAAGAAGGGCCACCGGCGCTGAATCGCCCCTGCCGGAACGAACCCGCAGCCCGCCTACTCTCGCAACGTGGACACCACCGACAGGTACGACACCGGCCCCGAATGGATCACCTCGATGCCGTGCAGCGCCGTCGCGTCGAACAGCAGCGTGTCCCCTGCCCCCACCTCCACCGCCTTCGCACCATAGCGGTAGGTGACCGACCCTGACAAAAAGTACAGGAACTTGAGCCCCGGATGCTGGAAGGTCACGTACGGCCCTGCCTCCGGTAGCAGCGTCACGAGGTAGGGCTCCACGAACAGGTTGCCCGACAGCGAGTGCCCGAGCAGCTCATACCGGTAGTCCGCCACCGTCCCCACCCTGTCAACGACAAGCCCCTGCCCTGCCCGCACATGGCAGAAGTCCGTTCGCCGGGCCTGATCCCCGAAGAAGCGCGACAGCGGCACGTGCAGCCCCTGCGCAAGCCGCTCCAAGGTCTCCACCGAGGGCGAAACCAAGCCCCGCTCGATGCGCGAGAGCATCGATGCAGAGATTCCTGAAACCAAAGCCAACTGGCCAGCAGACATCCCCGCCGCCATGCGCAATGCCCTCACCTGCGCGCCAATGGCCGAAGCGGACGTACTCCGCTGAGGCTGCGACGATTTTTTTGGCCGCACGCGCGCGATTGATGCCGGCAACCTCGGCGGTCGGGCAGTGGGAAACGGAGAAGGAAGCCGAGAAGTTCGCATGAACGCAAGCTCTTCGCAGATGCAGACGGCTCGCCGATTGTGACTCAAACACGGCTGACTTAAAAGCAGCTTCCTCGAAGACTCCTTGTGTGGCTGGCCCCAAGAATTCTTCGAAGCACCCCGCAGCGTCGGCGCGGGAAGTGCTCGCGCTGAATTTGATTCGGCTACGCGGATTGAGGGGGTGGTCGCAGGAAGCACTGGCCTTCGAGGCAGGATTGCATCGGACCTTTGTCGCTCACGTCGAACGCCAAGCCCGCAACATTTCTCTCGACAACCTCGAGCGTCTCGCCTTGGCGCTGGAGATCCGCCCCTACCAGTTGCTCGAGGAATGAAGGCGCCCCTTCGCACGTCGATCCGTATTGCAGGTCCTGATAGAACCACGCTGGTCCACTAGAGCCTTGAACGCACGACACAGGTAGATGGGACGCCGCGAAGCGGAATCCTCTACAGGGGACGCCGAACTCTTTCAGACGATCGGTGCTGCCAACCAATTATCAAGAATGTGTGCAGCCATCATTGAGATTGAATGAAGACGGGCGACTTTCCGTGCCAACCGCCTCCATCATCTTCTTTGGCGAAGCGCCCTTTCGATCTTCCTGTCGGTCTTGTACTGGCCGAGCCCGTACACGGCCCATATCGTCGCCGGCAACCAGCCAATGATCGTGAGTTGGAGAATGAGGCAGATCACACCGGCAATCGGCCGACCAATGGTGAAGAACGCCAGCCACGGCAGGATCAGGGCGATCAACAGACGCATTTCTCTTTCCTTTCTGCAGCCCAATTCTCCAGTCCAACGACCCCGAAGCCAGCATTGATCCGCTAGCAATATTCATCGTTGCTATCACCCAAAGGAACTGCTTGGTGCTCAGGCTCAGCACGGATAGCTGCTCCGAGGCTGCTTCGCAGCAATTGCGCACAGTGATCCAGACCCTCGGACCCCAGGCGCTTCCAGCCGCGATTCTTCTCGGCTCCTCACCAAGCGAGCCACTGCTTCGACGCTCGAAGTTGTCGCCGGTTCCACGGATCTCAAACCCGAGCTCCTTGAGAAGCGAAAAACCAGAGCGTCGTTTCGTCCTCAGCAAGTTCGTCGCACATGGGGCGCGCTTGCGCGAAGTCCGTGGTGCCTACCTCCCTTTGCCCGCGGCGGCCCTGCCGCTCGCTCGTGACTTACAGGCGCGCTGCCAGTCCAGCACTCAGGGGCGCATGGCGCCGAGGCTCAGGCGCAACTGCGGCTCGAGCGATCGGACCTGCTCCATGAAGTACAGGCACCTGACATGGAGCGCGTCAAGGGTTCGATCCGCCATCTGGGCAAAAGCGAAGACGTTCATGCGCAACCCGCCCGGCAGCGACGGCCCTCCGGTGGAAGCGACCGGGTAGCGGAAGGCGTAGGAGCCGGGGTCGATGCGGTCCAGCTCGGACAGAAACTGGAGTTCCTCCTCGTCGAAGGCTCGCAGCGCCAACGGCAGCTTCTCGCGCATCGCGGCAAGCACTGGCTGCGCCATGTCCAGCAACTTCGCCAGTGAATGCTCGCGCCACAGCCGGGGCAGCAACTGCCGCAGCGCCTGGCCGTCCACGCTCATGCTCGCGATGCGATACAGCATCGCCTTGAGGTACAGCTCGATCGCATGCCGGTAGAGAAACACGATCGGGCAAGCATCGTGATCGATCTGGACGGTATCACCGCGCCCCTCGAGCGCGTCGCTCAAGACGTGCGCGGCACCGCGGTAGGCCACCGCGTAGGCGACAACATCTTCGGGCGCACTGGCACGCCAGTTCAGCAGCACGTTTCCATGCGTGCCGATCGGGGAGGCGCAAAATTCTTCCGTGTTCATGGATGCGACAGCATAGCGCTGCCTCGAGAGCAAGCGTGCGCCCGCCATCGAGCAGAACTGCGCATGTGGATCGCACCGCTCAGATCCCTGCCCATACGGCCTGGGATTCGATGACCTCGAGGAAGCGCTCTCCTGAAAACCCCAGCGGATAGAGGCTGTCCAACGCTCCCGCCTGGCGATCCGGCGCCGGATCGCCCCCCAGCGGCTCGTGCAGCAGCCGAGTGTCGTCGCGCAGCGCGATCAGGATTTCTTCAAGCGACACCTTCCTGAAACCGCTGAAGCATTGATGGTCACACTCGATCGACGTGTCAACGATCCACCCTCGGACGTCGAGCCCGGCCGCCGCCAACCCCAGGCGCTGCGCAAGGGGCGTTCCCGCTGCGCCAGTTGCTTCTCCAGAACCGACCGTCGCCGCACTTTCCGCCAGCGCCGATTGCACCGCGGCCACCTTGCGTCGCAACTGTCGCCCCGCCTTGCGCAGGGTCGTGCTGGCATGCTGCCAGGCCTCGCGCTGGGATCGCCGCAGGAACGTCGACTTCACTTCCAGCACGAGGACCACGCCGTCGCGCGCACAGATCAGGTCCACCTCGCCGGCATCGTCGGAGGCACTGCGCGGCGGTTGCCAGTTCAAGACCACTGCGAAGCCGCGCGCAGCCAATGCCGCGCCGAGATTTGCCTCGATGCGGGCGGTCTCGGCCCGATACTCGCCGCGGCGCAACCCGAGACGCCGCAGGTTGTTCAGCGCCGCGGTGCTGTTGTTCTGCACGCCGGCGAGCCAGGGCAGTTGGACCAGCATCGATCCGAAACGCAGGTAGGGACGCTCGAAAAGCTCCGGCCGCAGTTCTTTTTCAGCGCCGCCTCGCGCGCGCTCCGCCAGCGCGCGCCAGTCGCTGCTCCAGAAATCCAGGATGCGCCCCGCCACGAGTGCGCTGCCCTGCGGGTCGCGCTGCGTGACAGTCCAGCCGATCAGGTTGCTCACCTTCTCGGCGCGCCCCGACCAAGTAAGCGGCAGACGGTTCTGCTGGCCCTGCAGGAAGCCGTCCATCGCCAGCTGCCGCAGCGCGAGCCCCCAGTCACCGTAGGCCTCCAGGTGGGCGACGTAGGCAGCGAGGATGTCCCGCTGGAAGAACGCCGAGTTCAGCTCCGAAGCGAGCAGCGCCTGGAACAGGTCCACCGGCTCTCCCGCGTCGGTCGTGACGCTCGTGCCGACGCCATGCACCTCGGTGAGTTGCAGGCGGGTGCGCAGCGCCCTGACGTAGGCCAACTGGTTCGCCTCGTGATTCTCCGGTCGGCCGATGCGCTGCGTCGCCATCGGCGAATCGGCGAAAGCGTCCAGGGCCCGACAAAGCCAGTACGTGTGCAGCCGCTCGAGCTTTCGCCCGTCGCGCGTCCAGGCGGCACGCAGGGCGACGTCCACTTCCTCGATCTCGAGCACTTCCCCGAGGCGCACGAAGCGGATGCCATCGTCGAAGCAGAAAGCGTCGACCGAACGCGACAGGAAGGCGTTGAGTTCGCAGGTCGCAGCCAACAATTCGGCCAGCGCGACCCGCTCGGGCCGAATGTCCGTGGTGTTCTCGAGCACCGGCGCGAGATGCCGGGAGAGTGCCAGACCGATTGCGCGCTCGTCCAGATGCAGCGCCGCATCCTCGGACATTGAGAGCTTCCACCACAAGATGTCGTGCATTGCACGCCAGATGGCCTGCTCCTCGGCCCTCGATGCCTCGTCGCGCGACGCGGCGGCCAGAGATACCGGCACCATGTGCTCGAAAGCATGCAGGCTGGTCAGCAGCAAGAGTTCGAACAGCGTCAGCGCCTCGAGCGGTCCCTGGCACCTCGACACCTCGTCAAGGCGCAGTCGGTATGCGTCCCCGAAGATGTCGAGCACGCAGCGTAGCTCAGCCATCTCTGGCGAGACAGCACCGAGCGCATCGAGTTCGAGACGACGCGCCGACGCGGGCCGTACTGCCAAGCGGGAGCGCCGCACTGCGAACAGGATCGCCTCGGGACAGGAGGTCGCGATGCGCTCGAGCAACGCCGGGTTCGACACCGGCTCCTGGGAGAAGTAGCGCACCAGCGCCAATCGAGAAGCCTCGCCATGCCAGCAGACAGGCGGCGCGTCCATCCAGGCCGGGCAGCGCCAGAACGCGGCGTCACGCTGAGAGCCGGTGGTTTCCCGCTGACTGCTGCGTCTCGGCCTGCCGTCCAGGTACGCACTGGCGGCCGCGTCGGCAGCAGCCGCCCACGCTGCCGGGGTGCCATCCAGGTTCTCGAAGTAGGGCTCGTACATCCTGCAAGGACCGCAGGTTGCGATCCGATCGCTGTCGAAGTAAACGCGATTGTGATGCCCGGAGAGAACCGCCTCCCACCGGACGAGCGCCGACTCCGGAAGCCGTCGCGAGCGTACAACCCTCGCTCTGCACAGACCCCAATTCGAAGATCACTCGCGCAACGTGGACACCACCGAGAGGTACGACACCGGCCCCGAATGGATCACTTCGATGCCGTGCAGTGCCGTCGCATCGAACAGCAGCGTGTCCCCTGCCCCCACCTCGACCGCCTTCACGCCGTAGCGGTAGGTGACCGACCCTGACAAAAAGTACAGGAACTTGAGCCCCGGGTGCTGGAAGGTCACGTACGGCCCAGCCTCCGGCAGCAGTGTCACCAGGTAGGGCTCCACGAACAGGTTGCCGGACAGCGAATGCCCGAGCAGTTCATACCGGTAGTCCGCCACGGCACCGATGCGGTCGACCACGAGCCCCTGCCCTGCCCGCACATGGCAGAAGTCCGTGCGTCGGGCCTGATCGCCGAAGAAGCGCGACACCGGCACGAGCAAACCTTGCGCGAGCCGTTCCAAGGTCTCCACCGAAGGTGAAACCAAGCCCCGCTCGATGCGCGAAAGCATCGAGGCGGAGATCCCCGACGCCAACGCGAGTTGCCCGGCCGACAGTCCGGCCGCCATGCGCAGTGCCCTCACCTGTGCGCCGATGCGGACCGCCGACAGGCTGCGCGCGACGGGCGCCGGTCGCCGAGACCGCGCACGTGTCACCGAGACGGGCAGGCGCAGCGGACGTGCCGTAGGCAGGGGCGAGGCGATGTGGCGATGCGTCATTTGTATTTCGCTCCCCAAGGATGGCCTGAATGGGGGAAGTTCTGGCCGGTTCTCCGACTCCCTCTGCGATCCAAATTCGATACGGAGCGAGTCGTGCATCTCTTTTTGTACCATACAAGCGGGTGCATAAAGAAGACCGCGCGATGAGAGTCATCGCATGCGATCGACGCAGGATCCCGCACTGCTGAAAGCCTTTGCAGCCGAGCTAAAAGCTCGGCGGGCAGCGCGTGGCTTCAATCAGGAGGAGCTGGGATTTGCGTCGGGACTCAATCGCACGTTCATCGCCAAGCTCGAGACCGGCACCTCCAGTCCTTCGCTGACCAGCCTCGTTCTTCTGTGCAACGGGCTCGAAACAGATCCGGCAGAGCTGATGCACTCCCTCATGAAGCGCTACCGGAAGGAACTCCGAGCCAAGCCGGCAACCGGGTAAGTCTTCAGAAAACCGCGATTTTCGACAGGCGGAGGCCGATTCCCGCACGCCGCTGCCTGATGTTCGGTATGCCGAACATCAGGGAAGGAAGTGAAGGACATACACCGCACCGCCAATGCAATAGGAATCCACCCACCGGGCCAAGCGCACCGACACCTGGGGGCGCCGGCCTTCTTGCAGATCAGCGCATGCTGCCGATTGAACTTCCAGCGATGTGCACGGCCAGAATGAGATAAGCACGGGCAAGCTTTCAGCGGTGCCCGTCTTGGTCAGGCCCTTTGGTTGCGCGCCTTTTCGATCTTCTTGTCGGTCTTGTACTGGCCGAGCCTGTACACGGCCCATAACGTCACCGGCAGCCATCCGATCAAGGTGATCTGACGAATCAGGCAGATGACGCCGCCGAGCAGCCGGCCAATGGTGAAAACGCCCGCCACGGCAAGATCAAGGAATCAACCGACGCATTTCTGTTCTCTTTCTGCTACTCAATTCTCCAGACCTACGATCCAGAAACCAGCATCAGCTTTCATTTTCTGACACCTCGCCATGCGAACCATTGCTGTCATCGACAATCGCGTGAGCAAGCCAACTTCTGTGAACTGCGCAAAGAGAGGTCTGAGCAGAGAGTCGAACCACCCACTACCGCTTGCCGTCGACGGCGACCAGGTTCTAGCAACGAGTTGACGCCACCAATCCTCGCCCAACGCGCGCAGTTGCCTTTCATTGAGAACTAAAGCAATCACAACAGGGAATGAGACGCTCAACGCTTTCACCTTTATTTTGCCCACGAACCCATTCACAGCCTCTAGATACAGCAGTCACTAGGCAGAACTATAGTGAAACCGCCTCTAATGGGTCGAGAGGTGACACTAGAATATTTTGATGAATTTGCTTTTAGATTAAAAAATGAAAACCGAAACCATTGTCCAGAAAATTTGGAGCCTATGTCATATTTTGCGGGGCGATGGCGTTAGCTATCACGAATATATATCCGAACTAACCTATCTGCTTTTTTTGAAAATCGCCAAAGAAAACAAATCCGAAGAAAATTTACCCAAAGGTTATCGCTGGGACAATCTCGTTAATTATCAAGGCGACGATCTTCTTAGTTTCTATCGGGAAATGCTAACCTATCTAGGCGGGCACGCCTCAACAGAGAAAGTAAGAAAGATTTATGCATTTCCCACCACTGTTTTTTCACACTCAGAAAATCTTAGCGCAGTAATTCAGGGCATTGCCAGATTAGACTGGAACTATCTCGGAAAAGACCGAATGGGTGAGGTCTATGAAGGCCTGCTCGCCAAGAACTCTCAAGACTCCCGTTCTGGCGCAGGCCAGTACTTCACGCCGCGTCCTTTGGTCGATTGTATGGTCGCTTTGCTGAGGCCAAAGCCTGGCGAAATCATTCAGGATCCGGCCATGGGGACCGGAGGATTTCTTATTTCAGCGAACGATTGCTTAAGGCGACACGCGAGCGCGAAGGCCTATGCCAAAGAGCCGCCCAAATACGAAGGAATTGAAATAGAGAAAGGGACCTATCGCATCGCGCTAATGAACAGCTTTTTGCACGACTTGGATTCGAAACTGATCCTGGGAGACGCTCTGACAAAAGATGCTGAGCAACTGTCGCCAGCTGACGTTGTGCTTGCCAATCCTCCGTTTGGCAACAAAGCCGGAAGCGCAAGAGCTCAGAGGGAAGACATTCCTGTACCTACGTCCAACAAGCAGCTGGCGTTTCTTCAGCACATTCAGTTGAGCCTAAAGCCTGGCGGGCGGGCCGCTGTTGTCTTGCCGGATAACGTATTGTTTGAGGGAGGGGCCGGCCGAAAAATTCGACAAAAACTGATGAGCGAATGTCAACTACATACGGTCTTGCGGCTTCCTACGGGAATTTTTTACAGCCCCGGGGTCCAGACAAATGTGTTGTTCTTCAATCGTTGTAAACCAGGCGAGCCGGGGACCGAGGAAATTTGGTTCTATGACTTGCGTCATGACATGCCTCGCTTTGGCCGTACGCGGCCACTGGCAGACAACGACTTCAAGCAGTTCGTGGAGGCCTTTGGAGACAATCCGAACGGTTTGGCAGCGCGAAGCGAGGAAGGTTTCGATGGACGATGGAAGCGGTTTAGCCGCGCTGAAATTGCAGAGCGCCAAGACAATCTTAATCCGTCTTGGATGGGCGAAGAGACAGGACATCTCGAACACCTTCTGGAGCCGGACGAGATTGCTGCTGCCCTGCTTACACATTTGCGCGCGGCTGTTAGCGAAATTGAGTCACTTGCCAGTGACTTTATTGAGGTTGACGAGCCAAGCAAATGAATGAACCTCGTTGGAGTTTGCCCCCAGGCTGGGCTTGGGCGAAGACCTCGGACATTGCACAGATTGTGGGAGGAGGGACTCCCCCTAGCAGGGACGAGAACAACTTTGCAGAAAGCGGCATACCGTGGATTACCCCCGCAGACCTGACCGGCTACGAGTCGGCCTATATTTCTAGAGGTCGGCGTGATCTCTCATATCGGGGCTATCAAAACTGCGGTGCCCGATTGATACCTAAAGGAAGTGTACTCTTTTCTTCACGCGCGCCTATCGGGTATTGCGTAATTGCAGAGAACGAGCTCTGCACAAATCAAGGCTTCAAATCCTTGGTTTTGCGCGGCGAGATGCTGCCAGAATTTGTGCGCTACTACTTGCTAAGTGCTAAGGATTATGCCCAATCGCTAGCGAGCGGTACTACATTTTTGGAGTTATCGGGTAGCCGCGTAGCTTCAATGCAAATCCCCATCGCGCCTATGGCAGAGCAACGTCGAATCGTAGATCGGCTTGACGGTCTTTTCGAAAAAATTGCGAGAGCACGAGCAGAACTGATGCGAGTTCAGCCGTTGCTGCAGCAATACAAGTTGAGACTCCTCCAAGCCGCTTATGACGGAAGTCTGATAGGACGATTCAATTCGCCTCATTGTCCGCTTCACGAAGTTTCAGAAGAATTGAGCTATGGGACCGCACGCAAATCTCATATCGAAGCCAGAGGCGTTGCTGTCTTGCGCATTCCGAATATCAGTGGCGGACAGATTGATCTGAGCGGACTGAAGTATTCGGAGTTCGACGAACATGAATACGAGCGTCTTCGGCTGAAAATTGGCGACCTGCTGGTGGTGAGATCCAATGGAAGCCCGGACTTGGTCGGGCGCCCAGCAGTCGTCGGCGAGGAGGCGGCTGGCATGGCCTACGCTGGCTACTTGATTCGCATTCGACCGCAAGCCGATGCGATCAATTCACATTATCTTGCGTACATGGTTCAAGCCCCATCGTTGCGCGCGCAAATTGAGTCTGAAGTGACATCAACGAGTGGGGTTCACAATGTCAACGCCAAGCAACTAGGTGCGCTCTCTATTCCCGTCCTCCCAATGGAAGAGCAAGATGAGATTGTGAGCAAGCTCGATGCTGCGTTTAGCTGGTTGCGTCGTGTAGAAGCGGAAAGTGGAAAGAGCCTCGGCATGCTTGAAAGCTTGTACAGCGCTATTCTTTCAAAGGCATTTAAGAGCGAAAAAGGCGAATTTGATCGAGCAGAGAATGGGAGTAAAGAATTACTCCTCCAGATTCAAAAATCAGCTCAACCCCAGCTTCCAGAACCTCAGTTGAGCGCGCAACCGGAGAACCTGATGGCGGATAACCCACGAGAGTGGCTGCTCAAAGACAGTCTTGACTGGCCCAAGGAAGGTGTGATTTTTGAAGATCTTGCCAAGCGCATATCACTTGAGCGAGATACGATGCGCGATGCGATTTTTGAGCTGCTTGGAGGAAAGGCGCCGGAATTGACCCAAGACTTCGACGCTACCACCGGGCGCATCCTGTTAAAGAGGAGTAAAAAATGAGATTGCGGCGACTGCAGGTAGAAGAGTCTGGTGCTGGGGGAGCATTGTTTGACGGTGCGGACATTTTGTTCGGCCGCGAAGTGTCGGACGATGTCAAGGCTGCACTTTCACCACTTTGTTTGATAGGACCTAACGGATCTGGGAAATCGCAATTCCTGCAACTCATCGCTGAGATTTTTCAAACGGCTTGGCACGCACACGCCCCAAACCAAGAGCGAGTTAGTTCCAACGAAAAATTAGCATTCGAGTTGACTTACTCAATTGCGCCGCGAGGATCATCAGCCGTAGAAGAGGTGAGCTTAGTTCGAAAAAGGAAGGGTCGAACGAAACCCGCCATTGAGCTGCACTGCGGAGAAAAGATAATAACTGCCTCGGAGGAAGCCTTTGGACGCTATCTACCATCACTCATCATCGGTTACACCTCTGGCGACAATGAGACTTTGAGCTTACCGTTTCTCGCGAGCAGAAGTGGCTATGCAAGCGATGTTGCGTCGGCAGCATTGCAGAAAGCGGCCGATAGCGGCGTAGCTGACAACCGGATGATGATGATTGATTATGGCACAAATTTGGAAGTTCTTTTTGCCAACATGATTCTTGGTAAACCGGCAGTACGCAAGGAGATCCTGGACCATGCAAATTTAGCAGATTTGGCGTCTTGCCGCTGCACAGTGCGACTTGCGCATTCCGTCATCAATCGCGCTTCAGCTCGGCAGGCAAAAAAGCCTAGGCGCAAAGGCATCCAACTCACTAAGGAGCTAGAACAAATTATTGAGCGGCTTCAAAAAATTGCCACATGCTGGCACTTGGAGCCAGAGACTGAGACTTACACATTTGATTTTTTTATCTCCAAAGCAACGAGATCAGCGTTTGCTCACTATTGGAATAGCGCATTCGATCTTTACCGCGACCTTCACAAACTCGCGCTGCTAAACGATCTCGCGATCCCTAGGCCTGCACGGAGACGCCTTGAGAGAGCTGTAAAGGATCGAAGATTTGCGCTTAGGCTTCCAGAGCCCCAACAGGAGGAATTGGTGTTCGGGTTTGAAGAATTTCGCTTTTGGCCAAACGGAAAACGCGAAGAGCCAGTGGACTACGTGACACTCTCCGATGGCGAGCATCAGCAAGCCCTCGTACTCGGCGTTTACGCCATGGTGGAGGATGTCAATGCGCTATTTTTATTAGACGAGCCCGAGTCGCACTTCAATCCACTATGGCGAGTGAAATTTGTGCAGCGTCTGAAGAAGCTCACGGGCTCCCGAGGCAATCAAGAGCTGTTAATGACCACTCATGCTCCGTTCGTCCCTTCTGATATGCCGAGAGATCACATCATGATATTTTCGCGCAACGAGGGGAAGGTCACTGTTGCACAGCCGATCATTGAAACATTTGGGGCGGAGTACGACAGAATTTTGGAGAATTGCTTCAAGGTGGAACCCAATATTTCGCGCATCGCAGAAGCAAAGATTGAGTCACTGCTTGATTCAGCGGACTTACAAACCGTGGAGCGTGGATTAGGAATGCTTGGTCCGTCACTCGGGAAAGGCCTTGTGGCCGATCATCTTAGGAAGCTGAGAAGCCAATAGAGATGCTTTTTTCGTTTTCTCCTGCGGCATTGAGCCACAATTGGATAGGCCCACTGGTGACGACGACTCTTTCAGAGGGGATGATGGCAATCGATGCCGCACAACCCGTTCCGGCCTGGCCACCATTAACAGCAACTGCAATAAGAAGAGCTTGGCTAATACGCCATTCGGGGTTCAACAAGAAGCTCAAAAAGTTTTTTACCGAGTACCGGAAACTCGCAACTCCCTCTCGCATGTTGATCCAAAGCGCACTTGCCGCTCAAACTAACTTACCGGCCATACTTGGAAATCAGCAGGCGTGTCCTGTAATTTCGAACTTGGCTGACATCGAGGAGGCGATCAAAGATCTGTTCGAATACGCCTTTGGGCAGCTTTCACGCGAAGACGATTCAGGAAGCCCTGTTCGAGATCGGCACTATTCGGATATCTATGATCACCTGCCAGATCGCATATGTCCGTTCTGTGGGCTTAGCCCGATGCGCGGCAAGAAGGGGCCTCGCCATCACCTTGATCATTGGATGGCAATCTCACGATATCCATTCGCTGGAGCAGACCTCCGAAATCTCTGTCCGATGTGTGATGCATGCAATGCAACCTTCAAAGGAATGACCGACATACTTCATAACTCGGCCAACGCGAGGCGCCGTAGCAGTGATCCGTATCAAGGACCGACATATCAAATTGTGCTATCCAATAGTGTGTGGGGCAAAGGGAACAAGCGGATGAATTTTTTTCTTCCTCGATGGCAAATTGATTTCATGGGAAACCCAGCAGAGCAAGCAGAAACTTGGAATGAAGTTTTTAAGATTCGATCTCGCTATCAGGAAGACATATTGGACCCCGAGTTTTTTCCTTGGCTAAATCATTTTGCCCGCTGGTTTAACGGTGAAATTCAATATGAACGCACGCCGCAAGGTATTTCCCAAAGTTTTGGGCCATATATAGGACAAGTGATTCAGGAAAGATTCGCAGAGAATTCCTTTTTGAAGGCCGAGGTGTTTCGGTTTTTGGAAAAATCGTGCCAGTCGCCAGAATACCGCGACGATGTAACAGGTTTGCTGTTATCAATTGCCGACAACATTCAGTAGGTCTGCCTTGTGCGGTATCTATTTGCTGCACACTGGCGCTATAGCAGGCCGCTGATCCTTCTGCGGCGGACGGTCACAACTAGACACTGGATTCGTTTCCAGTGTCTCTCATGAGTTCTCCATGCTCGTAAAGACAGGGCCGGGCGGTCCCAAGGCAACCACTGCAGGCTGCGATAAATCATCTCATGTGGGGAACACCGGTTGGCCGAGTTACACCGTATGCTTGTGCACCACACAGGCTTATTACCAGCGTTCCAAGCTCTCCTCTAACAGGCTACGCTGATCAACTGCCTTCAAGCGTCTACGTCGGGATGCCCTTGCTTCGCGCTTACCTTTAACGGGGGTCGAGGCAGGCTCGCTGAAAACTTCAAAAGATAGTCACGGGACGGCCCGTTAAAGCGCCGTACCTTCATCCATTTAAAGTCACAGGACTACTGAAAGGGTGCGATGCAAAACTGCTATGCGAACTGGCCGCTGATACTTGAATTCCTGAAAGTCTTTCTCTCTTGGCCGGTAGCGGCGTTGGTATTAGGCGGCATTTTTATGCGCGTGTTCAGAGAGCCAATCAGAGAGCTTGTCAGTCGGTTGACAAAATTCAAGGCTATCGGCGCCGAGATTGAGGCATCCGCTCCAGTTCCGTCGAATCAGGAGCAGGCCAAGCCAGCGGCGGAGCTGAGTGACCCTGTCGACCAAGCTGCAGCAACCCCGGCCCGCGCCCGGGAAGTAATCCTGGCGCTTCGCGACGTTTGCATGTTTGAGCAAACTTACAACCTCATCTTTGGCTCGCAAATGCAGCTGCTCCACTATTTGAGAATGCAAGGGGCCCAGGGTGCAGAAAAGGCCCCCATCGAAGCGTTCTATCAGGAGCATCTGAAGTTGGTCGGCGAGGGCCAGCCGCCCACTCTTGAGGACTATTTGCGCTTCCTCGCCGTCCGAACTTTGATCGAGCCAGTCGATGGAACGGAGCGCGTGCGGATCTCTGCTTTGGGGGATAAATTTGTGGGGTACATCGTGTCCACCTATACGCCTCCGCCATTTCGACCCTTCTAACCGTGCTAGGTCCTGCGCGTCTGGGGATCCGTATCCGCGGAGGGAAAGGATCGAGCATGTCCAGGAACACCAAGCAAACATCCCCGTCTGTGGCTTCGGTCGCCGGCAAGACGCTGGGGAATGCATCGGCCAGCAGTATCCAACGCTTACTCGCCGGATCGGCGTTGCGACAAAGCGGCCGCCCCGCGCAGATCGGGGCAAAACAGAAGACCGAGCCTCGCGTGCGCTGGACAATCCTCACTCGTCCAAGGTGCCCAAGACGCTTGCGGGAAGCGTAGTGTCCCAGTCGAACAAGACGCGTTAGCCCTCGCCCGCAGCCTCGTGCGCCATCCGCAACGCCCCGGGCGCGACGGCATGCACACGCGTGGTCTGATTGGCGACTGGATCGGATTGAACATCTGCGCCGTGACCCGAGTTCGCCGCCGATCTACCTCCCCAAGCCGCGACCTGACAGACTTGCCAGCTGGGTGCGCGCTCTTTGCAAAATAGAATGCCTCCGGTGACTCTCGCGCACTCCATCCACCCCGACGACACCCCTGCGCTGCGCAAGGAGCGAGGGGCCTTTTTCACCCCCGACGAGATCACCCGGTTCATCGCCCAATGGGCCATCCGCAAGGCGGACGACCTCGTGATGGAGCCTTCGGCAGGGGACGCCGCCTTCCTTGTCGCTGCCGTGGATCGCCTTCGCGAACTCGCACCGAGCTCCGATGCACAACCCATCGTCGACGGTGTCGAAATCCATGCCCACAGTGCGAAGGTCGCCCGCCAGCGCGTGCTGAATGCGGGCGGCAAGGCCAATGTGAGGCACAGCGACTTCTTTACGATCGAGCCCGAGCCAGTCTACGACACGGTCATCGGCAACCCGCCGTACATCCGCTACCAGGATTTCTCGGGCGAATCCCGTGCGCGCTCGCGCGAGGCCGCACTCCGCGGCGGCGTGTCACTCACCGGCCTTGCCTCCAGCTGGGCCGCGTTCACCATCCACTCCGCCCTGTTCCTGGGGAAAGGCGGACGGCTCGGGCTTGTGCTCCCGGCCGAGTTGCTTTCGGTGAACTACGCGGCGCCCGTGCGCCGCTTCCTCTTCGAGCGCTTTCGCGACGTGCAACTCGTGCTCTTCGCCGAGCAAGTATTTCCCGAAGTCGAAGCGGACGTCGTGCTGCTGCTGGCAGACGGGTACCTTGAGGGGCCGGCCAACCACGCCACCATCCGGCAAGCCAAGAATGCGGCCGAGCTCGCGTCGCTGGGCGTGGGACAAACCTGGACGCCCGCAGATCCGGCAGGCAAGTGGACTTCCAGCCTCGTCGACCCCGATGCTGCCGAGCCGCTGCACAAGCTGCTGAAAGAAGGATATTTCACCAACTTGGAGACATGGGGTGACACCACCCTCGGCATCGTCACCGGCAACAACAAGTACTTCGCGCTCTCACCCGAGCGGGCCAAGGAGCTCGGCCTGCGCAGCAAGGAGCTGCTGCGCCTGTCGCCGCCAGGCAGCTCGCACCTGCGGGGCCTCTCGCTTTCGAGCGACATGCTCGCGAAGCTGGGTCGGGAGGGGCAGGCCACGCTCCTCTTCTACCCGAGCCATCCGCCTTCTGCCGAGGCCGCTGCGTACATCGCAGATGGCCATCGCACCGGCGTCGATACGGCCTACAAGTGCCGTGTGCGCAAGACTTGGTACCGGGTGCCGCTCGTGCCTGCTGCGGACCTGCTGCTGACCTGCATGAACGCAGACACGCCCAGGCTTACGGCCAATGAGGCGAAGGCTCGCCACCTCAACTCGGTTCATGGCGTCTACCTCAATGCCACACACCAAGAACTCGGGTGCGAGCTCTTGCCGCTCGCGAGCCTGAACTCGGTCACGATGCTGCACGCGGAGATGGTCGGGCGCGCCTACGGAGGCGGTATCTTGAAGATCGAACCCAAGGAAGCCGATGTCTGGGCCATGCCGTCGCCCGCGCTGGTCCGGACTCGCGCAAGCGCCCTGCGCGCCGTCAAGCAACAAGTCGCCAACTTGCTCGCGGATGGCAGGCTGCTCGACGCAGTGGAGCTCGTGGACCAAGCTCTTTTGACGGACTGCGATGACCTGTCGGCTCACCAAATCGCACATATCCGGCAAGCACGGGCAGAATTCATGCGTCGTCGAACCTTGAGGGGGGCCAGTGGCCACTGAACCGAGCACCAAGGCGAAAGCCTGGGTCATCTTTGATCGAATCGTTGCACGAGCTGCCCCCGACAACGTCCACAGCAATCCCTGGATCCGAAGCGCAGACGGA
>Ga0102594_1001184_pt1 | contig 17411 bp, 17 predicted proteins | sample AraplaCol_mLB_r2_2_FD_76863 | JGI IMG/M metagenome (GOLD analysis project Ga0102594, IMG submission 76863) | Arabidopsis root microbial communities from North Carolina, USA - plate scrape MF_Col_mLB_r2 (SPADES assembly) (version 2) | ecosystem: Host-associated > Plants > Roots > Endosphere...
TTCCTGGGCATGAGCATCAGCTATGCCGTGGGCCTGCCCATCGGCGCCTGGCTGGGCTTTGAGTTCGGCTGGCGCGTGCCGGTGTGGCTGTCGGCGGCCGCGAGCGCCGCGGCCCTGGTCGCGGCCAGCTGGCTGATTCCGGCCCACATGGCCAGCGCCGGCACCAGCTTCGCGGGCTTCCAGGCCGCCGCGCGCCAGGGCGCGGTGCTGCGCGTCTGGGGCCGCACCCTGCTGTACTTCATCGCCATCTTCAGCGTCTTCGCCTATATCGGGCCGGTGCTGCAGGCGCTCAACCCGATGAACTCGGCGCAGCTCTCGGCCACGCTGGCCGTCTTCGGCCTGGCCGGCGTGGGCGGCACACTGATGGGCGGCTGGGCCACCGACCGCTTCGGCGCACTGCGCACCCTGCGCCTGCAGCTTGCCGTACTGGTCGCCATGATGTGCCTGCTGCCCCTCACACGCGGCAGCGTGCCGGCCACCATGGGCGTGCTGGTGGCCTGGGGCATCGCCGGCTTCGGCCTCATGGCGCCGCAGCAAAGCCGGCTTGCCACGCTTTCGCCGGCGCAGGCGCCGCTGCTGCTCAGCCTCAACGGCTCCATGCTCTACGTGGGCACCGCCCTGGGCTCGGTGATCAGCGGCGCGCTGCTCGACCAGGTCGGCTTCGCTCAGCTGGGCTGGGTGGGCGTGCCTTTCGGGCTGCTCGCCATGCTGACCCTGGTGTTCGACCGCATGCCCGCGCGCGCGTCGGCATCGGCCACCGCATAATCACCACGCCATGACAGCCAAAAACCAGCTCGACACCTTGCAATCCGCGCTGCTGCAGCTGCGCGGCGACACGCTCGGCGTGGCGGCTTTTTCGCAAGTCGCGACGCAGCAGCACAGCCTGGCGGCGGCCCTGCCCGAACGATTCAACGAAGTGCTGTCGCAATTGTTGAACCGGCTGGAGTCCAGCGCACTGTTCACCGAAGAAAGCTGCTCCTTCAGCCAGAAAGAGTTGCTCGACAGCCTGCAGCTGTGGCTGGACAAAGCGCGGCTGCAACTCCAAAAAAACTGACGCCTGCCCGGGCCCCCTTAATTCTCAATGGCCGTCCACATGGCCGTGGCGGTGGTGGGCATCCGGGTAGTGCGCATGATCATGGGCCATGGGTTCATGCGTGTGGCGATGTGAATGCGCGCCCTGCACCGCCGGAATGTGCTCATGCGCATGGTGCTCGTCATGCACGTGCGCATGTTCATGCTCCAGCGCCTCGTGGGTGTGCATGTGCGCGTGGTGCTCGGTGAGGTGCAGGTAAATGCCGACGGCCATCAGCACCGCGGCGGCCGCCAGCGGCCAGCTCAGCGGTTCCGCCAGGCACACCACCGAAAACAAGGCCCCCACAAACGGCGCCGTTGAAAAATAAGCACCGGCCCGCGAGCTTCCCAGGTGCCGCAGGCCGACGACAAAAAGCGCCAGGCTCACGCCGTATGCCAGCAAGCCAACACCCATGGCGGCGACTGTTCTCCCAAGGCCCGGCAGCGCCGCGCCCGCAAGGAAAGCAAGGAGCAGGTTGCTCGCGCCCGCGGCCAGCCCCTTCACGCAGGCGATCCACGAAGCATCCGCCAGCGACACCTTGCGCGTGAAATTGTTGTCCAGCGCCCAGAAGAAGCAGGCCAGCACCACCGCGCATGCAGGCCACAGCCAAGAAAGCGTGAGGCCCGAGCCGCCTGCCTGCGGCTGCGGCCAGCTCAGCAGCAAAGCGCCCGCCACAATCGCGGCCATACCCAGCGCGATCCGCCTGTCCACGTTTTCCTTGAACACCATCCAGGCCAGCCCCGCCGTCAGCACCGCCTCGGCATTGAGCAGCAAAGAGGCATGGCTGGACGGCATGGCCGAAAGGCCGTACATCAGCAGCACCGGCGCGATACCACCGCCGCAGACCACCGCGGCAACCAGCCAGCGCATCTCGCCCGGATTCAGCCGCGGCCGGGCTGCGCCGCGTAACGCGCGATACAGGAACAGGCCCAGGCCGGAACCCAGGTACAGCAGCCCGGCGAGCATCCAGGGGCTCATCTGCCCCAGCAGGTATTTGGCCAGCGGCGTGCTCGCGCCAAACAGCAGAGCCGATGCCAGAGCGGCCGAGACACCGGGTTTCAAAAGCGATGCCAGAAAATTCAATTGCCTGCTCCTCACAAAGGCCAAAAGACGAAAGTCATTCAGGTAGGTGATCAGCCATAGCGTACAGGACGGGCATGTACAACCCCCACGCACCGAATGCGGAACTTTCCATGCGCATCCACTATCATTCACCCCATGCGCCATTTGCTCCTCGCCCTGTTGATCGCCCTGCTGCCCCTGCGCGGCTGGGTGGGCGACGCGATGGCCACGCAGATGGCGGCCGGCCAGCTTCAGCACCGGGCCATGCAGGCCGAGGCCCCGGCAGCACACAGCCATGAAGAAGACATGGCTGTGGCCCATGTCGGCCACCATGAAGAAGCCGTGGCACAAGCCCCGCAGGCCATGCACGACTGTGCTGACAAGGCCACGGACAAGGACAGCAGCCATTCAGCCGACGGCCACTGCGAAACCTGCGCCGCCTGCCAGGCCTGCCACACGGTAGCGCTGTCGCCTGCGGCTATTGACTCGATGCCTGTTTTCAGCGCACCCAGCCTGCCCCGCCTCGCGGCAGATTCCTTTGCCAGTGCCGACGCCGCACTGCGCCAAAAACCACCCATTTCCTGATCTCCAGGCCCGTAGTGGGTCTGTACTTGCCCTCCGGCGCAGCTTTTGACGGCTGACTCGCCGGAGCACGCGATGCCTGCCATCGCACCCGCTTGTCTCAGGAGATTTTTGTGAATATCCGCGTCTTTTCAAACCCGCGCGCGTGGCTGCCGGCCGTGTTGCTGCCTGTGGGATTTGCCGCCCACGCGCAGGCCCCGGCACCCTATCCCCGGCTCGACCCCAGGCCCATCGAACAGGCTGCCGACCCTTCCACGCCGGTGCCCCTCGCCCAGTACTCATCGGCCTTTGCGGGCCTGCCCACAGGGGTGGAGGCCGCCAGCGATGACTGGAAAAAAGCCAATGCCGCCGTGGGCCAATTCCCGCGCGGCCATGCCGACCTGCTCAAGTGGGAACAGGCCCGGGAGGCCAGACCCGCGGCGCCGGCCGCCCAGAAACCATGAGGCCCGGCATGAACACCCTCTTCATCCGCACCACAAGCAGCCCACGGCAACCAGGCACATTGGCCCTGCTGCTTCTCGCGCTCACCGCCTTCACGGCGCATGCAGCCGTGCCGCGCGACGGCGGCGTGAGCGGCCTGGAAGCGCAGGCCCAGAGCCAGGCGTCGGGCCCCGTCGCCATCGCGCGGCCGGGCATGGATTCCGGTGCGGCCATCGCACCCCTGCTGGCGGCCGGCCCGCTGAGCGCCGACACGGCGGTGCGCATCGCCCTGCTCAACAATCCCGGCCTGCAGCTCTCGCTGGCATCGGAGGGCGTCAACATTTCCAACGCCGTGCCCGCCGACAGCCCGGCCAGGCGCAAGGCCAGCCAGGAAATCACCCTGCTGTCGGCGCAGGCGCGCAAGGCCTGGGTGCGCGCGGTGGCCGCCGCGCAGCTTGCGCGCCTGGCGGCCGAAGCCAGGGAAAGCACCGAGGCGGGCGGCGAGCTGGCGCGCCGTATGGCACGCGCCGGCAACTGGAGCAAGCTGCAGCAGGCACGCGAACAGCTGCTGCTGGCTGATGCGGCCGCGCAGCTTGCGCGTGCACGGCAGGCGGCCTTCAGCGAGCGCGAAAAACTCATCGTGGTGCTGGGCCTGTGGGGCGCGCAAACCGGTTTCGAATTGCCGGATCGCCTGCCTGATTTGCCGGCACAGCCCCAGGAACTGCCCGACGTGGAAAGCCGCGTGCTGCAACAGCGGCTGGACCTGCAATTGGCAAAGCTGGAGTGGGCGCGCCAGCGCGCGGCCAAGCGCGAGCCCGGCGCCGACGCGCTGTGGGAGGCAATGGGCAATGCGGCCCGCGTGCGCAAGCTGGCGGTGAAGGCCCGCAGCGAAGCGCGCGAGGCCTACCACGGCTACCGCACAGCCTGGGACCTGGCGAAGCACTATGAAAAAGAGGTGCTGCCGCTGTCGCGCTTCGTCAACGACGAAACCCTGCTGCGCTACAACGGCATGCTGGCCAGCGTCTTCGAAGTACTGGCCGAAGCGCGCGCGCAGGCGCAGGCCGTGGGCGAAGCAATCCAGGCCCGGCGCGATTTCTGGCTGGCCGATGCCGACCTGCGCACGGTGCTGGCCGGCGCGCCCTACGACGCCGCTTCCGGCGCATCTGCCGAAGGCCCTGCCGCCAACGCAGCCGCGGCCGCGCACTGAGGCAAAGCCTCCAACACATACCAAGGACTATTCATGAACCGAAGACATTTCTTCAACCGCGCGGCCACCGCAGGCATGGGCGCCGTGGCCGCCGCCTCCGTCAGCAGGGTGGCCATGGCCGCGCTGCCCGAGCCAGCCAGCATGGCGCATGCCGGCACGGCGGCGCCGCTGGCACCGCCCAACGGCCGACCTTACAACCCGGTGGTCACCCTCAACGGCTGGACCCTGCCCTGGCGCATGAATAACGGCGTCAAGGAATTCCATCTGGTGGCCGAGCCCGTGGTGCGCGAGATGGCGCCCGGCTTCAAGGCGAATATGTGGGGCTATAACGGGCAAAGCCCCGGCCCGACCATCGAGGTGGTGGAAGGCGACCGCGTGCGCATCTTCGTGACCAACAGGCTGCCCGAACACACCAGCATCCACTGGCATGGCCAGCGCCTGCCCAACGGCATGGACGGCGTGGCCGGCCTGAACCAGCCGGCGATTCCCGTGGGCAAGACTTTTGCCTACGAGTTCACCGCGCGGCGGCCCGGCACTTTCATGTACCACCCGCATGCCGACGAGATGACGCAGATGGCCATGGGCATGATGGGCTTCTGGGTCACCCACCCTAAGGAGAAGCACCCGCTGATCGACGCAGTGGACCGCGACTTTGTGTTCCTGCTCAACGCCTACAACATCGAGCCCGGCAGCATGACGCCCAAAATCATGACCATGCTGGACTTCAATCTGTGGAGCTGGAACAGCCGCATCTTCCCGGGCATAGACCCGCTGGTGGTGCGCAGGAACGACAGGGTGCGCATCCGCGTGGGCAACCTGACCATGACCAACCACCCCATTCACCTGCACGGCCACGAGTTCACGGTGACAGGCACCGACGGCGGCCCCACGCCAAAGCCGGCCCGCTGGCCCGAGGTGACGACCGACGTGGCCGTGGGCCAGATGCGGCAGCTGGAGTTCGTGGCCGACGAGGAAGGCGACTGGGCTTTTCATTGCCACAAGAGTCACCACACCATGAATGCCATGGGCCACAACGTGCCGACCATGGTGGGCGTGGACCACCGCGGCCTGGTCCGGAAAATCCAGAAGGCGGCGCCCGACTACATGGTGATGGGCGAGCGCGGCATGGCCGATATGGGCAGCATGGAAATGCCGATTCCCGACAACACCACCCCCATGATGACGGGCAAGGGGCCGTATGGCGGCGTTGAAATGGGCGGCATGTTCAGCGTGCTCAAGGTGCGCAGCGACCAGAAGCCCGGCGACTACAAGAACCCGGGCTGGTACCGCCAGCCGCCGGGCACCCAGGCCTACGAATGGAAGGGTGCGCCGCCTGAGGCCGCGCGCGCCGGGGCCGGCCCAGGCGGCGGCGCTGAAGTCAACATTCGCAAACCTTCAGGCCATAGCGGCCATTGAACAGGAGACATCATGAAACAACCGAACGGTTTCCCAAGAGTCCTTGCCTGCGTCCTGCTCGCAAGCAGCGGGGCTGTATCCGCCCAGCACGCGGGGCACTCAGTCGCAAGCCCCGCGCCCAGCCCCTATGCAGGCCAGCAGGCACGCGAGATCAAGGCGTTGTCGCCAGCGCAGGCGGCCGACCTGCTCGCCGGCAAAGGCATGGAGCAGGCCAAGGCGGCGGAGCTCAATGGCTACCCGGGGCCCATGCATGTGCTGGAACTGGCCGGCCCGCTGGCGTTGAGCTCCGCACAAATACAGGACAGCGAAGCGCTGCTGGCCGGCCACAAGACCGAGGCTCGCGCCCTGGGCGCCAGGCTGGTGGAGGCTGAACGCGAGCTGGACACGGCATTTGCCGGCAAACAGATAGACCCGGCACAACTTGACCTGCTGACGCGGCGGATCGGCCTGCTGCAAGCCGAACTGCGCGCCTCGCACCTGCGCACCCACCTGCGGCAAGCCGGCCTGCTGACGCCAGCGCAAGTGTCCCTCTATGCGGAGCTGCGGGGCTACACCGGCGAACCCGCAACCACCGAGCCCAGCCGGCATTCAAGCCATTGATTTTTACCTCAACTTCAGGAACCTTCACACCATGAAAAATTTCAGATTCGCCCTCGCAGCCATCGCATGGGCTCTTGTTCCCGCAGTTGTTTTCGCGCACGGTGACGCCGCGCACGGCACCGACAAAGCCGCCGCGGCCAAAAGAGAACAAAAGGACTGGGGCATCGCCGGCGACGCCAGGTCAGCCACGCGCACGGTGACACTGACCATGGACGACAACATGCGCTTCACGCCCGACAAGCTGGCCTTCAGGCAGGGCGAGACCGTGCGCTTTGTGATCCGCAACCAGGGGAAGCTGCTGCATGAACTCGTGATCGGAAACAAGGCCGATCTCGACGCGCACGCGGCCATGATGGTGAAATTTCCCGGCATGGAGCACGACGAGCCCTATATGGCCCACGTGCCCGCCGGCAAGTCGGGCGAGCTGGTCTGGACTTTCAACCGCACGGGCGAATTCGACTTCGCCTGCCTGATCGCCGGCCACTACCAGGCTGGCATGGTCGGCAAGATCAGCGTGACGCGCTGAGAGGGCCCAAACACTTCTGACAGGAGCGACAACATGCAAAGACGAGAACTGATCCAAACCCTGGCGGCCATCGCCGGCCCGGCCCTTGCGCCCGCGCTGATGGCGCAAACCCGGCCCCAGGTCGAAGTCTGGAAAGACCCCGACTGCGGCTGCTGCAAGGACTGGGTGGCGCACCTGCAGGCCAATGGCTTCGCGGTGCGCGTGCACGACAGCGGCAACGATGCCGTACGCAAGCGCCTGGGCATGCCCGACAAGCTCGGCTCCTGCCATACAGCGGAAGTGAGCGCGCAAGGCAAACGCTACGCGCTGGAAGGCCATGTGCCGGCCCGCGAGGTGCACCGCCTGCTCAAGGAGGCGCCGCAACAAGCCCTGGGCCTGGCCGTGCCCGGCATGCCTGTGGGCTCGCCCGGCATGGACGCGCTGCTGTACGGCGGGCGCAAAGACCCTTATGACGTGCTGCTGGTGCTCCAGGACGGCAGCAGCCGTGTTTACCAAAGCTATCACCGCAGTTGAAAGGATTCCTTATGAAACATCTGAAACAGACGCTCGCCACCCTCTTCACCGCGGCAGCCGCCGCGCTGGCGGCTTCAGCGGCCCTGGCGCAAGCCGCGGCGCCGCTGACCGAAGGCGAAATCCGAAAGGTCGACAGGGAGGCTGGCAAGCTCACCATCAAACACGGCGAGATCAAGAACCTGGAGATGCCGCCCATGACCATGGTGTTCCGCGCCAGCGACCCCAAGCTGCTGGAGTCGCTCAGCGCCGGCGACAAGATCGGTTTCCATGTCGAAAAGGTGGACGGCCAGTTCACCGTGACCGTGATCGAGAAAAGGTAAAACAAGAACCTGTTCACGGGGGTGCGGCGGCGGCATGCTAAGGTTGGCGCATGCCAAAAGCCATACGCTACACCCTGCTGTCGCTGCGCGACCTGGCCGCCTCGGCCGGGCCTTTCATCCTGCTGGCCGGCGCCCTGCTGGCGCTGGCCTATTGGTGGCTGGACCCGAACCCGCCCAAGCGCGTGACGCTGGCCACCGGGCCGGCGCAAAGCGCGTACGAGGAATTCGGCAAACGCTATACCAGGGCATTGGCGGTCGAGGGCATCACCGTGGTCCTCCATCCATCGGAAGGCTCGGCCGCCAACCTGCAGCTGCTGCGCGAAGGCAAGGTCGACGTGGGCTTTGTCCAGGGCGGCACCAGCGACTACACGGAGCAGGACGAGGAAGACCTGGCCTCGCTCGGCAGCCTGTTTGTGGAGCCGCTCTGGCTGTTCTACCGCGAGGACGCCGCCCGCAAAGTGGCGGCGGCGGAGCGGGCCGCCAAGAAGGGCGACAAAAACGGCCGTGCAGCCGGCAAGGCCGACCCGGCGGAAGACGCCACACTGAGCTCGCTCGGGCAGCTGCGGGGCTTGCGCGTCAACGTGGGCACGCCCGGCAGCGGCGTGCCCAGCCTGATGGCCAAGCTGCTGGAAAGCAACCGCATCGATATCTCGGCGCTGAAAATATCCCGGCTGGAGCAGACGCCCGCCACCGTGGCCTTCCTGGGCGGCGAGCTGGACGCCATCGTTTTCGCATCGGCGCCCGAGTCGCTGATGGTGCAGATGCTGCTGCAGACGCCCGGCGTGAAACTGATGAACTTCGCCCAGAGCGAGGCCTATTCCAGGCGCTTCGCCTTTCTCACGCCGACCCGCCTGCCGCGCGGCGTGGTGGACCTGGCCGCCAACATCCCGCCGGACGACGTGCGGCTGGTGGCCTCCACCACCTCGCTGATCACGCGCACCGGCACCCACCCCGCCCTGCAGCAGTTGCTGGCACAGGCCGGCAACGACATCCACGGCGGGGCCGGCTGGTTCAAGAGCGCCCGCGAATACCCCAACCGCGACAACAACGAGCTGCCCATTGCCAAGGAGGCCGAACGCGCCATCAAGAACGGCACGCCGGTGCTGCAGCGCTACCTGCCCTTCTGGGTCGCCAACCTGGTCGAGCGCATGTGGCTGGCCATGGGCATCATCATCGCCATCATGCTGCCGCTGTCGCGCATCGTCCCGCCGCTGTACGCCTTCCGCGTGCGCTCGCGCATCTTCCGCTGGTACGGTCGGCTGCGCGACATCGAGAACCGGGTGGACAGCAGCAGCGGCGGCGATGGCAACAACCCCAGAAACCAGGCCCTGCTGCAAGAGCTCGACGACCTGGAGCGCCGGGCCGAAAAGATCACGGTGCCGCTGTCCTACACCGACGAGCTGTACGCGCTGCGCGGCAATATTCACCTGGTGCGCAAAAAACTGCAGAGGCTTTAGAACCTGTTCAATGTCTTTTTGGAGTCGCACAAGTACCTTTTCGGGATGGGATGCAAGGCGCGGTGTGCAGCCCATAGGCCGGCTATGGGCAAGCGCCGCAACGCCGCAGACCGCTCGAAAAGGCACTTGCCCGAAGGGTTGGCGTGAAATCGGGCGATTGGACGCTCCGGCAGCTTGCATGGGCATCAGCCCATGCGGCGCATCCGAAGCATCCACTCATCCCGATTGCACGCCAATGCGATCTCCAAAAAGACATTGAACAGGTTCTTAGGCCCGCCCGCTGTCCGGGGGCCCCGGGGCGGCCGGACAGCAATTCAAGGGCGCACCAGCCCTTGTTGGGGGCGGCAAGGAACGCGCGGAAAGCTTTCGTGTCCTTACGTTATTTCTTTAGCCCTAAAGTAAACCCCTGTGTCGGCATATGATTTGCTCTGCTAGTATCGCCCGATACTTTTTCTTTGGCCGATGCTTGCTTTTATTCTGCGCCGCTTGATCCAGGCCGTGATCGTGATGGTCGTGGTCGCCTTGATTGCTTTCATGCTGTTCCAGTATGTGGGCGACCCGGTGGTGTTCCTGCTGGGGCAGGATGCCTCGCCCGCCCAGATCACCCAGCTGCGCACCGACCTGGGCCTGGACCGCCACTTCATCGTGCAGTTCTGGCACTTTCTGGTGAATGCCGCGCAGGGTGAATTCGGCCTGAGCCTGCGCCAGGGCGCCAAGGTCTCGCGCCTGATCGCCGAGCGCTTTCCGGCCACGCTGGAGCTGGCCTTGGTGGCGGCTTTCATGGCGTTGCTGATCGGCATTCCCATGGGCGTGTATTCGGCGCTGCGCCGCGGCACCTTCCTGAGCCAGGTCTTCATGACGATCTCGCTGCTGGGTGTGTCGCTGCCGACTTTTTTGATCGGCATCCTGCTGATCCTGGTGTTCGCCGTGAGCCTGGGCTGGTTCCCGAGCTTCGGCCGCGGCGAGACGGTGCAGATCGGATGGTGGAGCACAGGCCTTTTCAAGGCCGACGGCTGGCACCACATCGTGCTGCCGGCCGTGACGCTGGCGGTGTTCCAGCTTACGCTGATCATGCGGCTGGTGCGCGCTGAAATGCTGGAAGTGCTGCGCACCGATTACATCAAGTTCGCGCGCGCGCGCGGCCTGCCCGACCGGGCCATCCACTTCGGCCATGCACTCAAAAATACGCTGGTGCCGGTCATGACCATCACCGGCCTGCAACTGGGCGGGCTCATCGCCTTCGCCATCATCACCGAGACCGTGTTCCAGTGGCCCGGCATGGGCCTGCTGTTTATCCAGGCCGTGACCTTCGCCGACATCCCGGTCATGGCGGCCTACCTGTGCCTGATCGCGTTGATTTTTGTCGTCATCAACCTGGTCGTCGACCTGCTGTACTTTGCGGTGGACCCCAGGCTGCGCGTCGGCAATGCCGCGGGGCATTGACGCGCGCCCCGGCCCCAGCTTCCGTCCCAGCTTTCCTCTTCCTTTTTTACCCAGCCAGCCCTGTCCCTTTCCGCTTTCACAAGGAGCCACTGATGAAATTCAATTCCACCCTGCTCTCGGCCAGCATCCTGTGCGCCCTCGCGGCCACCTCTTTCGCCGCATCCGCGCAAACCCTGAGGATCGCCAACCAGGGCGACGCCTTGTCCATGGACCCGCACTCGTTCAACGAATCGCTGCAGCTCAGCGTGACCGGCAATACCTATGAGGGCCTGGTCATCCGCAACAAGGACCTGAGCCTGGCGCCCGGCCTGGCAACCTCGTGGAAGCAGACCTCGCCGACTGTGTGGCGCTTCGAATTGCGCAAGGGCGTGCAGTTCCACGACGGCACGCCGTTCACGGCCGACGACGTGGTCTTCAGCTTCAACCGCACGCAGCTCGAAGGCTCCGACATGAAGAGCTACACCAATGACTTCAAGGAAGTTCGCAAGATCAACGACCACGTGGTCGAAATCGAGACCAAGACGCCCTTCCCCATCCTGCCCGATGTGATCTCGCTGGTCTACATGATGAGCAAGAAATGGTGCGAAACCAATCAGGCGACCCGGCCGGTGGACCGCCGCAAAGGCATTGAAAACGCCGCCTCCTTCCGCGCCAACGGTACCGGCCCCTACCGCGTGCGCGAGCGCCAGCCCAATGTGCGCACCACTTTTGTCCGCAACGGCAACTACTGGGGCAAGATCGAGGGCAACGTCCAGGAAGTGGTTTACACCCCCATCGGCAATGACGCCACACGCGTGGCCGCACTGCTGTCGGGTGAAGTCGACGTGATGGAGCCCGTGCCCGTGCAGGACATAGACCGCGTCAACGCCAACTCCGCCACCAAGGTGCTGGTCGGCCCCGAACTGCGCACCATCTTCCTGGGCATGGACCAGAAACGCGACGAGCTGCTGTACTCGAACATCAAGGGCAAGAACCCCTTCAAGGACAAGCGCGTGCGCCAGGCCTTCTACCAGGCCATCGACATCGAGGGCATTAAAAAGACCGTGATGCGCGGCGCCTCCAGCCCGACGGCACTATTGATCGGCCCCGGCATCAACGGCTTCCAGCAGGAGCAGAACAAGCGCCTGCCCTACGACCCGGAAGCCGCAAAAAAACTCCTGGCGGATGCCGGATACCCGAACGGTTTTGAATTGACCATGAACTGCCCGAACGACCGCTATGTGAACGACGGCCGCATCTGCCAGGCCGTGGCGGCCAACCTGTCGCGCATCAACGTCAAGGTCAACCTGCAGGCCGAAACCAAGGGCACCTACTTCCCCAAGGTGCTGCGCCGCGACACCAGTTTTTACTTGCTGGGCTGGACGCCCGCCACTTATGACGCCCACAACGCGCTCAATGCGCTGGTCGCCTGCGTGGACGACAAGGGCGCCGGCCAGTTCAACCTGGGCGCGTACTGCAATCCCAAGGTCGATGAGCTGACCAAGAAGATCCAGGCCGAAACCGACAAGACCAAACGCAACGCCATGATCAAGGAAGCCTTCGAGATCCACAACGCCGACGTCGGCCATCTGCCGCTGCACCAGCAGTCGCTGGCCTGGGGCACGAACAAGAAGGTCGAACTGGTCCAGTTGGCCGACAACTTCATGTTCTTCAAGTGGATGACAATTAAAAAGTAACCCCCTGTTGCCGTCTCGCTTCGCGTGGCGGCCTCTCCCCCAAGGGGGACAACAGCTGCAGCCCGGCAAAGCCGGTTCTGCGCTGTTGCTGGCACAGGTCTCGCTTTGCTCGCCCCTGGTAACACGGACCGCGCTTTCCCTGATGAAAAAAACTCTTGTTCGTTGGCTTGACAGTGATGTGGGCCATAGCTTTCGCACTTCGCCGGTGGCGATGGTGGCGGCCGCCATTGCCCTGGTCTGCATTTTTTGTTCGGTGTTCGCGGGCTGGGTGGCGCCGCACGACCCGTTCAACCTGAGCACACTGGAGCTCGGCGACGCGCGCCTGCCGCCGGCCTGGTACGCGCAGGGCAGTTCTAAATACCTGCTGGGCACCGACGACCAGGGGCGCGACATTTTGTCGGCACTGATGTATGGCGCGCGCATCTCGCTGGTCGTGGGCGTGGCCTCGGTCCTGCTGTCCATGTTCGCGGGGGTTTCCCTGGGCCTGCTGGCGGGCTTCAAGGGCGGCTGGATCGACTCGGCCCTGATGCGGGTGTGCGACGTGATGTCTTCCTTCCCGCCCATCCTGGTGGCGCTGTTGATCGCGGGCGTGGGCCGCGCGGTGTTTCCCAATGCCAGCCAGCTGCTGGCCATGGGTGTACTGATTTTGTCGATTTCCATGGGGCAGTCGGGTTGGGTGCAGTATGCGCGCACGGTGCGCGGCTCCACCATGGTGGAGCGCGGCAAGGAGTATGTGCAGGCCGCCCGCGTCACCGGCGTGGCGCCGCTGCGCATCATGCGCCGCCATGTGCTGCCCAATGTGATGGGCCCGGTGCTGGTGCTGGCCACCATCCAGGTGGCGACCGCCATCATCACCGAGGCCACGCTGTCCTTCCTGGGCGTGGGTGCGCCGCCGACCTCCCCTTCGCTGGGCACGCTGATCCGCGTGGGCAACGATTATCTGTTCTCGGGTGAATGGTGGATCACCGTGTTCCCGGGCCTGATGCTGGTGCTGATCGCCCTGAGCGTGAACCTGCTGGGCGACTGGCTGCGTGATGCACTGAACCCTCGCCTGAGGTAGGCGGACAAACATGAGTCTTCTGCAAATCAAGAACCTGGTGGTCGAATTCCCCGGCCGGCGCGGCACGCTGCGCGCGCTGGACGACATCTCGTTCGACATCGCGCCCGGCGAAATCCTCGGCGTGGTGGGCGAATCGGGCGCGGGCAAATCGCTGACGGGCGCCGCCATCATCGGCCTGCTGGAGCCTCCCGGGCGTGTGGCCGGCGGCCAGGTGCTGCTCGAGGGCGAGCGCATCGACAACCTGCCCCATGAGCGCATGCGCCACATCCGCGGGCGCAAGATAGGCGCGATCTTCCAGGACCCGCTGACCTCGCTGAACCCGCTCTACACCATAGGCCGGCAGCTGGTGGAAACCATCCAGGCCCACCTGCCCGTGACGGCGCAGGAGGCGCGCGTGCGCGCCATCGAGCTGCTCAACGACACCGGCATACCGGCGGCGGCGCAGCGCATAGACCACTACCCGCACCAGTTCTCGGGCGGCATGCGCCAGCGCGTGGTGATCGCCCTGGCGCTGGCGGCCGAGCCCAAGCTGATCGTGGCTGACGAGCCGACGACCGCGCTCGACGTGTCCATCCAGGCGCAGATCATCACCCTGCTCAAAAACATCTGCAAGCAGCGGGGCGCCGCCGTCATGCTGATCACCCACGACATGGGCGTGATCGCCGAGACCTGCGATCGCGTGGCGGTGATGTACGCGGGCCGCGTCGCGGAGATCGGCCCGGTGCACCAGGTGATCAACCAGCCCTCGCACCCCTATACCGCGGGCCTGATGGCCGCGATTCCCGACATCACGGCCGAGCGCGAGCGCCTCTACCAGATCGACGGCGCCATGCCGCGCCTGAACGCCATCCCGCAGGGCTGCGCCTTCAACCCGCGCTGCCCCAAGGCCTTTGACCGCTGCCGCCAGGAGAGGCCCGACCTGATGCTCGCCGGTGCCACGCGCGCCGCCTGCTGGCTGCATGACGCGCATGCAAAGGTGGCGGCATGAGCGGGATTTTGAAGAAAGGGGAAGCGCAAAGCGTGACGAGCACAAAGTCGCCATTGGTCCAGGCGCGTGACCTCGCAAAAACATTTGACGTGTCGCCGCCATGGTTGAACCGGGTGCTCGAACGCAAGCCCCGGCTGCTGCTCAAGGCCGTCGACGGCGTGAGCTTCGAGATTGAAAAAGGCAGGACGCTGGCGCTGGTCGGCGAGTCGGGTTGCGGCAAGAGCACCGTGGCACGGCTGCTGGTGGGCCTGTATGAACCCACGCGCGGCGGCCTGGACTTCGACGGCCAGGACGCGCACGCGGTGTTCAAAACGCCGGCCGGCCGGCAGCTGCGCAGCCGCATCCAGATGATCTTCCAGGACCCCTACGCCAGCCTGAACCCGCGCTGGACCATCGAAGACATCATCGCCGAGCCGCTGCGCGAACACGGCATCCTGGAGAACGGCGCCGCGCTCAAGGAGCGCGTGGGCGAGTTGCTCAAGTCAGTGGGCCTGTCACCGCTGGACATGAGCAAGTACCCGCACCAGTTCTCGGGCGGGCAGCGCCAGCGCATCTCCATCGCGCGCGCCCTGGCCACCGAGCCCGAATTCCTGGTCTGCGACGAGCCCACCTCGGCGCTCGACGTGAGCGTGCAGGCGCAGGTGCTCAACATCATGAAGGACCTGCAGCGCACGCGGAGCCTGACCTACCTCTTCATCTCGCACAACCTGGCGGTGGTGCGCCATGTCAGCGACCAGGTCGGCGTGATGTACCTGGGGCGCCTGGTGGAGCTGGCCGACAAGCACAGCCTGTTCGACAGGCCGCGCCACCCCTACACCCGCATGCTGCTGGACGCCATCCCCAAGATGCACGATACCGGCCGCGCCCGCACGCCGGTCTCGGGCGAGGTGCCCAATCCGCTGAATCCGCCGCACGGCTGCACCTTCCACCCACGCTGCCCGCATGCCAATGCGCGCTGCCAGAGCGAAAGGCCGCAATTCCTGCAGCTTGAAGGCGTGCGCGTGGCCTGCCATGCGGTTGAAGAGGGCAGGATTTAGGGAACAAATACCGGGAACCCGGCACTGCCATGCAAAGCGCAGCCGGCTTGGTTACCATGTACTTTTAGGGGCATCGCCATGAAAATCATTGACTCCATCCTGGCCGGGGCGGCCGACATCGCGGCCGTGCGCCGCGACATCCACGCTCACCCTGAACTGTGTTTCCAGGAAGTGCGCACCGCCGATGTGGTCGCGCAAAAACTTCAATCCTGGGGCATTCCCATCCACCGCGGCATGGGCACCACCGGCGTGGTGGGCATCGTGCATGGGCGCGACGGCGGCGCCTGCGGCCGCGGCGTGGGCCTGCGCGCCGACATGGACGCCCTGCCCATGCAGGAATTCAACACCTTCGCCCATGCCAGCACGCAGCCGGGCAAGATGCACGCCTGCGGCCATGACGGCCACACCGCCATGCTGCTGGCCGCGGCGCGCCATTTCTCGCAGAACCGCGACTTTGACGGCACGGTCTACCTGATCTTCCAGCCGGCCGAGGAAGGCGGTGGCGGGGCGCGCGAGATGATCAAAGACGGGCTCTTTAAAAAATTCCCCATGGAAGCCGTCTTCGGCATGCACAACTGGCCCGGCGCGCCGGTGGGCACCTTCGCCGTCAGCGCGGGGCCTGTGATGGCGTCGAGCAATGAATTCAAAATCACCATACGCGGCAAGGGCAGCCACGCGGCCATGCCGCACAGCGGCATAGACCCGGTGCCGGTGGCCTGCCAGATGGTGCAGGGCTTTCAGAACATCATCAGCCGCAATAAAAAACCGGTGGACGCGGGCGTCATCTCGGTGACCATGATCCACGCCGGCGAGGCCACCAATGTGGTGCCCGACTCCTGCGAGTTGCAGGGCACGGTGCGCACCTTCAGCATCGAGGTGCTGGACCTGATTGAAAAGCGCATGAAGGAAGTGGCCGAGCACACCTGCGCCGCTTTTGAAGCACGCTGCGAGTTTGAGTTCATACGCAACTACCCGCCCACCGTCAACAGCGCCGCCGAAGCCGAGTTCGCGCGTAACGTGATGAAAGACATTGTGGGCGCGGACAACGTGCTGGCGCAGGAACCCACCATGGGAGCGGAAGACTTCGCCTACATGCTGCAGGCCAGGCCCGGCGCCTACTGCTTTATCTCCAACGGCGACGGCGCGCACCGCGACATGGGCCACGGCGCAGGGCCCTGCACGCTGCACAACCCCAGTTACGACTTCAACGACGACCTGATCCCCCTGGGCGGCACCTACTGGGTGCAACTGGCCACACGATGGCTGGGCACGCCCGTGAAGTCCTGAATCCCGGGCATCGCAAAAAGCAACTACAACAACAATAACTGCAACAACAGACCATGGACATTCACTCGGCCTTCTCGGGCAGCTATGCAAGCGCGCGCGCCAAATTCCTTGAAGCGGCCGGCGCCGCCGGCATGGCGCTTCGTTCCTATGAACACCCGCTCAAGGGCCGTGAGGGCGAAATGCTCGCCATGGATGTGGCCCTGGACGGTTCACCCGATGCCGAGCGCCTCTTCGTGGTCAGCAGCGCCTGCCACGGCGTGGAGGGCTATTGCGGCTCGGGCGTGCAGGTGTATGCCGCGCGCGATGCAGAGTGGCGCGCCAAGGCCCGCGCAGGCGGCGTGGCGGTGCTCTATATCCATGCGCTCAATCCCCATGGCTTTTCGCATGCGCGGCGCACCACGCAGGAAAACGTGGACCTGAACCGCAACTTCCACGACTTCAGCCAGTCCTTGCCCGTCAACGAAGCCTACCGCGAAGTCCATGACCTGCTGTTGCCGGCGCAGTGGCCACCTACGGAAGAAAACCATGCCGCCATCGCCGCCTACATCGACACCCATGGCGTGACACGCTACCAGGCGGCCGTGTCGCAAGGACAGCATGAGTACGCCGACGGCATGTTCTTTGGCGGCACCGCGCCCACCTGGAGCAACCAGACCCTGCGCGAGGTGTTGCGCACCTTCGGTCAACGGGCCCGCCACATCGCCTGGATGGACCTGCACACAGGCCTGGGGCCCAGTGGCGTGGG
>Ga0102594_1001186_pt1 | contig 17379 bp, 15 predicted proteins | sample AraplaCol_mLB_r2_2_FD_76863 | JGI IMG/M metagenome (GOLD analysis project Ga0102594, IMG submission 76863) | Arabidopsis root microbial communities from North Carolina, USA - plate scrape MF_Col_mLB_r2 (SPADES assembly) (version 2) | ecosystem: Host-associated > Plants > Roots > Endosphere...
CCTTCGAGCGCGTCGAGATGCAGATGGTGGAGGGCGACCAGGAAGTGCTCATGAACAAGCTGCGGTCGCTCGAGATCGACGTGGCCCTCACCTACGACCTGCGCCTGGACGACGACATCGAGTTCGAAAGCCTCGCCACGCTGCCGCCCTACGTGCTGGTGAGCGAACTGCACCCGCTCGCGCAGCAGAAGGCGGTCACCTTCGAGGAGCTCGCCCCGCAGCCCTTCGTGCTGCTCGATCTGCCCATGAGCCGCGACTACTTCACATCGCTGTTCGCCAGCGTCGGCCTCGCGCCCAACATCGTGGCGCGTTCGCGTTCGGAAGAGGTGGTGCGTTCCATGGCCGCCAACGGCATCGGCTATGCGCTGTTCAACGTGCGGCCCAAGTCCAACCTGTCGCTGGACGGCAAGCGCATGGTGCGCGTGCGCCTGGCCGGCAAGAACCGCCCCATGCTCCTGGGGCTGGCCACCTACAAGCCCATGAAGCAGTCGCGGCTGACCCAGGCCTTCATGGACCGATGCCGCGCCTACATCTCCGACCAGTACATCCCGGGCATGAGCGCGGCCAGCTTCTTCGATCCCCATCCCGTGGCGCCGGAAGCGTCCGAGGCGCCACCTGCGCAAAAACCATGACCCCTGAACCTTCCGCCAGCGTCCGTCTGCTGGAGACGCTGATCGCCTTTCCCTCCGTTTCGCTCCACCCCAACGACGGGCTCATCGCCGCGGTGCAGGAAATTTTGTCGGCCGCTGGCATCGCCTCCACGCGCGCGCCGGACCCCGAGGACCCGCGCCGCACCAACCTCTTCGCCTCGGTCGGCCCCGAGGGTGTGCGCGGCGTGCTGCTGTCGGGCCACACCGACGTGGTGCCCGTGGAAGGGCAGCCCTGGACCTCGCCGCCCTTCGAGGCCACGCACAGGGACGGCCGCATCTACGGGCGCGGCGCGGCCGACATGAAGGGCTTCGTCGCCTGCGCGGTCACCGCCATGGTGGCTGCCGCCGAACGGCCGCTGAAAAGGCCGCTGCAGCTGGCGTTGTCCTTCGACGAGGAGATCGGCTGCGTCGGCGTGCGCCACCTGCTGCGCCGGCTCGAAGGCCATCTTCCGGCGCCGTACCTTTGCATCGTCGGCGAGCCCACGCTGATGCGCATCGGCACCGGCCACAAGGGCAAGGCCGCCTACCGCGCGGTCTGCTGCGGCCAGGCCGGGCACTCGGGCCTGGCGCCGCAGTTCGTCAATGCCATCCACATGGCCAGCGACCTCGTGGCCTCGGCGCGCGAGGTGCAGCGCGAGCTGGCCGAGAGCGGCCCACGCGAAGAAGGCTACGGCGTGCCCTACTCCACCGTGCACGTCGGCACCATCCAGGGCGGGCGCGCGCTCAACATCGTGCCCAGCGAGTGCACGCTGAACTTCGAGATCCGCAACGTCGCGCAGGACGAGCCGGCGCAGATCCTCGAACGCATCCTGCAGAACCTGGCCGCACGCGTGAAGCGCGAGGCCCAGCATGCCGACGCACCGCTGCCCGAGGTCACGCTGCAGAACAGCTACCCCAGCCTTTCAACGCCGGAAGACGCGCCCGCCATCGGCCTGCTGCGCGCTCTGCTGCCCGAGGGCACGCCCACCACCAAGGTCGACTACGGCAGCGAGGGCGGCCTGTTCAAGCAGAGCTGGCAGCAGACGCCCGTGCTGGTGTGCGGACCCGGCAGCATCACCGTGGCGCACAAGGCCGACGAATACGTGGAGCTGTCGCAGCTGCAGGCCTGCGACCGCATGCTGGCCGGGCTCGTCGACTTCCTCTGCCACTGACTGGATAGATCAGCCACGCCGCACGATGCTGCGGCCCACGACGCGCTGAATGACAGAGGCCGCCGGATCGCAGGATCCGGCGGCCTTCTCATTGATGCAACATTTGTGCAGCCCGCGCGCTCAGCTCTTTTCGTAGGACATGTAGCCCTGCTGCAAAAGGATGTGGTCGGCGATGTACTTGGCGTCGTGCCACACGCCATAGATGAACGACGAGGCGCGGTTCACCAGGTTCGGCAGCCCCAGGAAGTAGATGCCGCTCTCGGCCGAGATGCCACGCTTGTGATACGGCTCGCCGTTCTCGTGGAAGGCATTGACCTGCAGCCAGCTGTAGTCGAACTTGAAGCCCGTGGCCCACAGCACGGTGGTGATGCCGGCCTCGCGCAGGTCCAGGCTCAGCGTGGGCTCGGTCAGGCATGCGGGGTCGGGCAGCAGCTCCCAGGCCTCGGGCTCGGGCGGAAACGGCAGGCCGTTCTGCTCGATGTACGCGTCGGCTTCGCGCAGCACGTCGAAGTAGGCCTGGTCGCCCTCCGCCACGTTGCGGGCCAGGCCTTCGGCGAAGCGCATCACGCCGTTCTCGTAGGAGTCGGTCAGGCCCACCAGTTCGATGCCCGCATGCGCAAGGCGCCGGAAGTCCACCGTGCGGCCGCCCTCGTAGCCGCTCACGGCAAAGGCCACGTGCTTCTTCTTGGGCTTGATGCGCACCTCGTCCCACAGGCCGAGCGCGCCCAGCCACCAGCAGTAGTCGCGCCCGCGGTAGGAGCGCGGCGGACGGTAATGCTCGCCCACCGAGAGATACACCTTGCGGCCGGCCTGTCGCAGCTCTTCGGCGATCTGCGAGCCCGAAGCGCCCGCCCCCACCACCAGCACCGCACCATCGGCCAGCTGGCCCGGGTTCTTGTATGCCGACGAGTGCAGCTGCGCGACCGGCGCATCGGCCGGCACGATGGCGGGATAGGCCGGTATCTGGAACGGCCCCGTGGCCGCGACCACGTTCATCGCCTCGATCACGCCTTGAGAAGTCGTCACCTTGAAGCCCGGGCGGCCGACATGTCGCTCCACGCGCTCGACCTCCACGCCTGTGCGCACGGGTGCCTTCAGCATGGCCGCATAGTCCTCGAAGTACTGGGCCATGCGCTCCTTGGGCGGAAAGGCTTCGGGCGAGATGCCCTCGAACTTCAGCCCCGGAAAGCGGTCGTGCCAGGCCGGGCCGTTGGCGACCAGCGAATCCCAGCGCTCCGAACGCCAGCGCTCCGCGATGCGATTGCGTTCGAGCACGAGGTGCGAAACACCCATGGTCGCCAGATGCTCGCTCATCGCGATGCCGGCCTGGCCTGCGCCGACCACGAGGGTGTTGATTTTCTCCACTGACTCCACTGACATTTGATGTTCCTCAGGATGATCGCCGCCGGCGCTTTCGGCCGGGCGGGCCGGCACTGCCAAGCACCGATTGGGGGGCGAGTCTGATGAAGGGCACCGCGTTTGAAAATCATGTTTTTCAGACGCAAGGCTTAGGAAAAAGCGAAGCGCGGCCGCCACGCTGCGAAGGCGCTGCGCTCACGCTGTAGAAATCGCCTGTTTCGTTTTTTCCGAGGGGCAGCCTCAATATCTGCAAAGGCCCGATGGCAGCCGATGGGCTTATCGTTTCGGCCATGAATCCTGTCCCTTCCGAGCACGGCCCTGCTGCGGCCAATGCGGCCAACATGGCCAATGTGTCCGACGTGGCCGTCAGCATCGAAGGCGTGGTCAAGAAGTACCACGACCAGACCGTGCTGCGCGATGTCTCGCTGAAGATCCGGCGCGGCGAGTTCCTCACTTTGCTGGGGCCCTCGGGCTGCGGCAAGACCACGCTGCTAAACCTCATCGCAGGCTTTGCCGAAGCCGACAGCGGCGAGGTCTTCATCGAAGGCCGACCCGTCACCAGCGACCCGCCGCACCTGCGCAAGATCGGCCTGGTGTTCCAGAACTACGCGCTGTTCCCGCACATGACGGTGGAGCGCAACATCGGCTACGGCCTGCACATGCAGGGCGTGCCCACGGACGAAGCGGCCAGGCGCATCCGCGAGGCCATGGCCATGGTCAAGCTCGACGGCCTGGGCCACCGCAAGCCGCGCGAACTCTCTGGCGGCCAGCAGCAGCGCGTGGCACTGGCGCGCGCGCTCGTCATCCAGCCCAAGGTGCTGTTGCTCGACGAACCCTTCTCCGCCCTCGACAAGAGCCTGCGCGGCTCCATGCAGGTGGAGATCCGCGAGATCCAGCGCCGCCTGGGCCTGACCACCGTGTTCGTCACGCACGACCAGGGCGAGGCGCTGGCCATGTCCGACCGCATCGCGGTGATGTCGGCGGGCGTGATCCGCCAGATCGCGCCTCCGGCCGAGCTCTACCAGAGCCCGCAGGACCCTTTCGTCGCGTCCTTCCTGGGCGACGTGAACATCCTGCCGGCCCACTACCACGGCAAGGGCGCGGGCGACGTGCAGCTGCGCCTGGGCTCGGGGCTCATCAGCCTCTCGCAGGACCGGCTCGTGCATGCCTCGCACGAGGGCGAGCGGCTCGACGTCTATGTGCGGCCCGAGCACCTGCGACTGGAGAACCTGCACCCGGCCTCGACGCTGAGCGGCACCGTGGTCAACCACGTATTCCAGGGCGACCACATCAACACCTTCGTCGACGTGGACCTGCCGATGACGGCACGCCAGATCGTCACCGTGCGCAGCCCCGGCCTCACGGCCATGCGGCAATGGCCGGTCGGCTCGGTCGCAGGACTGGCGCTGGCTCCTGAAGGCGTGAGCGTCTTCAGCCCGCAGCCATGAGTGCCGTGAGCCCCATGACTGAAGCGGTGACCGAAGCCCTGCCCTCCTCCATGCAGGCCATCATGGCCCGAGAACCGGGCGATGCCGGCGTGCTCGTGTTCGCCGAGCGGCCCGTGCCGCAACCCGGCCCCGGCGAGGTGCTGCTGCGCGTGCTGGCCGCCGGCATCAACCGGCCCGACATCATGCAGCGCCAGGGCATCGCCAGGCCCGCGCCCGGCGTCACCGACGTGCTGGGCCTGGAGGTCTGCGGCGAGGTCGTCGCCTGCGGCCCGGGCGTCGACACCGCGCTGCGCGGCACGCGGCGCATGGCGCTCGTGCCCGGCGGCGGCTATGCGCCCTGGTGCGTGGCCGCGGTGGACCATTCGTTCGCAGTGCCGACGCGGCTGTCCGACGCCGAGGCCGCGGCTCTGCCGGAGGGGCTCTTCACCGTCTGGCACAACCTCTTCGAGCTGGGCCGGCTGGCGATGGGCGAGACCGTGCTGATCCACGGCGCCACGGGCGGCATCGGCTCGCTGGCAGTGCAGATGGCGCATGCGGCCGGCTGCACCGTCATTGCGACCGCGAGCGACGAGGCCCGCTTCGCAGAACTCAAAGCCATGGGCGCCAACCTAGCAGTCTCCTGGCCCACCACCGACTTCGTGCAGGCCTGCCTCGACTTCACCGGCGGGCGCGGCGTGAACGTGGTGCTCGACATCGTCGGCGGCGACTACGTGCGCCGCAACCTGCAGGCCATGGCCTTCGGCGGCCGGCACGTGAGCCTTTCATTCATGCAGGGCTCCGCCGTCACGGTCGAACTGCTCACGCTGATGCAGCGACAGCTGAGCCTGCATTCGTCCACCATGCGCCCGCAGACGCATGCCGAGAAGGCACGCATGGCGCAGGCCATTGCGCGCCATGTGCTGCCGCTGCTCGCCAGCGGACGCATCGCGCCGCGCCTGCACGCGCGGCTGCCGCTGGCACAAGCCGCACAGGCTCATGCACTGCTGGAAAGCGGCCAGGTGTTCGGCAAACTCGTCCTGGAGCCTTGAGCATCATGCGACTGCTCTACGCCCCCACCTCGCCCTTCGTGCGCAAGGTCATGGTCTGCGCCCACCTGAGCGGCCAGGCCGAACGCATCGAGTGGCTCGACAGCGCCGCGCATCCGGTGCGCCGCGACAGCCGCATCGCGGCACACAACCCGCTGGCCAAGGTGCCGACGCTGATCCTGGACGACGGAGAGTCGCTCTACGACAGCCGCGTGATCTGCGAGTACATCGACAGCCTGGGCAGCGCCGGCATCTTTCCGCCAGCCGGACCCTCGCGCTGGAAGGCGCTCACGCGACAGTCCATGGGCGACGGCCTGCTCGACGCCGCGCTGCTTGCGCGCTACGAACTCACCGCACGGCCCACCGAAATGCAGTGGCCCGTCTGGCGCCAGGCGCTGCTGACCAAAGTCACGGCCTGCCTGGGCACCATCGAGACCATCGCGCCGGAGCTGGCAACGGCCGACCCCACCATTGGCGAAGTCGCCGTCGGCTGCGGCCTGGGCTACCTCGACTTCCGTTTTCCTGAACTGGACTGGCGCGCCGGCCATCCCGCCGCAACTCGCTGGTATGCCGAGTTCGCGCAGCTGCCCGCCATGCAGGCCACCCTTCCCCACGAAGCCTGAGAGCAAATCCATGATGAGCAACACCACCACGCTCCCTCCCCTTACGGTCTGGTTCCTCAACGGGCCCAACGCCAACCTCTATGGCCTGGATGCCAACAAGACCTACGGCAGCGACAGCTTTCCGGTGCTGCAGTCGCGCTGCGAGCAGAAGGCCGCGTCGCTGGGCGTGAGCTTGCGCTTTCTGCAGAGCAACCACGAAGGCCGGTTGATCGACTGGATCCAGGAGGCGCGCGGCGTGGCCGACGGCATCGTCATCAACGCGGCCGGCCTCACCTACACCTCCATCGCCATCCTCGATGCACTGCTGGCCTTCCCCGGCAAGATCATCGAAGCCCACATGAGCAACATCTGGAAGCGCGAGCCCTTCCGCCACCACTCCTTCATCTCCAAGGCGGCCCATGGCGTGATCGCGGGCCTGGGCGGCGACGGCTACGAGTTCGCGATCGAGGCCGTGGCCCGGCTGGTTCGCAGCGCCAACGAACAGCAGCAGAAGAGCGCCTGAAGATGGCACAGCAACGCCTCGGCACCCTGGTCTTCTACAGCGACTTCGACGATTTCGGCGCCTGGCAGAAGGCACTGCAGGCGCAGCTGCCCGACCTGCAGGTGGTCCATTCCAGCGCCCTAGAGCGGCCCGAGGACGTGCACTACGCGATGGTCTGGAAGCCGCCCGAGGGCTTCTTCCAGCAGATGCCGAACCTGCGGCTCATCGTCAACCTCGGCGCCGGCGTCGACGCGCTGGTCTCGCGCAGCGACCTGCCGGCGGGCATCCCCATCACGCGCATCACCGATCCGAACATGTCTCGCATGATGGCCGGCTACGTGCTCTTCGCCGTGCTGCGCCATGCGCGCGACATTCCCCACTTCGAGCAGGCCCAACGGCGCGGCGAATGGGCCTACCGCCACCCGCGCTCGCCCGAGGAAATCTCGGTGGCCGTGCTCGGCCTGGGCCACCTCGGCGCCATGGCCGCGACCGAAGTGCAGCGCCAGGGCTTCAGAACGCTGGGCTGGTCACGCAGCCAGCGGTTGATCGAAGGCGTGGAATGCTTCTCGGGTATGGAGACGCTGGACACCGTGCTCGGCCAGGCCGACATCGTCGTGCTGATGCTGCCGCTCACGCCGCAGACCAAAGGCCTTTTCGACCGCGCACGGCTGGAGCGCCTGCGGCCAGGCGCCGCCTTCGTGAACGTGGCCCGCGGGGCGCTGGTCGATCAGGCTGCGCTGACTGCGCTGCTGCAGAGCGGGCATATCGGCAGCGCGACGCTGGATGTGTTCGAGCGTGAGCCGCTGCCTTCCGATGATCCGCTGTGGGGAATGCCTCAGGTGCTGATCACGCCGCATCTGGCTTCGGTTGCGATTCCCTCTTCGTCTGCGCGGCAGATCGCGGCGAATATCTTGCGTGTGGCGGAGGGGGAAGAGCCGATGGATGTGGTTGATCCGGGGCGGGGGTATTGAGGGTTGGGTTGAGAGGGCCGGCGGAGTTGGCGTGCCCTGTTGAACTACGCCGGTCCTTTGCGTCGGGCTGCTGAGTTGCTCGGCTTGGCCAACCTCCAAGCTTTCGCCGTGATGGTTCGCAATCGCCTGTGCCGCGCGGTCTGTGCCAGTGCGAGCGCGTTGGCGTCGCGCAACTCGATCTCAATTGCGCAGCGGCGTTCCTTGGCAACACGCGATAGCGACCTTGCGCACCGAGCGTGAGGAATCGAGCTTCTAGCGCGCTTCGATCTGATTGCTGGCAAACCCAGCGGTCCAAGTCTTCACGGATCAGCACAACGTCGTGATCGCCGTTCGGCGCGCGCACCAAGAAGCGCGGAGGGCCTTGCGGGAAAAGCTTAATCTAGGGTAAGCCGGACAGCTTCAACAGGAACTTAGCCTGAAGATCAGAGACCGCCCACTAGAGCCATGCCCACCCCATACAAGCCCGGCTTATCGACCAGACGACTGGCCCACGGCTCTCCTGTGGCTCCTAGCAGACAGAAGTTCAGCTTAAGCGCCTGCGCCGCCAATGACAGGTAACCCTGCAAGATGCCTGCGTCACGCCAGACTAGGCTGGCCGCATCTTCGTACTTAGCACTAGTCATGGCAGGCTCAGCAACCAGCATGATGAGCGTGCCCTGTTGGCAAGGAACAGCAACGTCAACGTGCTGCCGGACCTCGGCGGGATCGACTGATGAGACGATCCCTACTAGGGCGTGCTGAAAGGGATCATATCGATGCCAACCAGCCAAATCAGGGCTGGAAACAATCAGGTGGACAGGATGAATGGCTCCTGCCGAAGGCGCGGCACGAAACGATATGGGAAAGCCCAGCTCACTGGAACCAACCTCCGTCACGATCTGCACAGCGTAAAGTAGCGACGCCAGGGACTCGCGAGGAAGTGGGCCGAAGGCGCGCTTGGTGCGTCGAGAAGCCAAGACTGTCTTCATATCTACGTCTCCTCCCACGATCGCCCAAGGAAGGGCGACCACACTCGTTTGAGGCCAAACGATGGGCGAGTATGGTCGATAGACATCCTTCGGACGTGGTCGTCCAAGAGCAGGCCAATGTGTTTTAGGCTCGGAGTGCATGGAGCACATCGAGATACTTGTTGCAGCCGCGGCAGCTACCGCAAGCAACATTCGCTACATGACAGCTATGCGCCCAAGCGAGAAAGTGATCCGGAACCTTAGCAACGCGCACTAGTTCCTCCGTGCTATACGTAATTGCTGGTGCCTCGATGCGCAGGCCACCTTCTTGCATCGATACAAGGCGGTCGATGGCTTCAACGAAATTCGGAGTGCCATCCAAGTGAGAAGAGTCAGAGCGAACGGTCCCGATGTAGAGCACCTGTGCGTTCAGCGACATAGCCTTCATGGCTGCAAAAGTAAGCAGCATCTGGTTGCGATAAGGCCACCAGTCGCTCGCAGGTGCGTGCTCGCTAGCCATCTGTCCCGCCATATCGCCGGACCCCAAGCTGCGGCAGTCGATGCGGACCACATGGTGCTCGATATTCAGGCGCTTACAGACTGCAATGGCTGCAGCCACCTCCGCGTCCGCAGGAAGCTGGCCATAATCAATCGTGATTGCGAGGTCCGGACGCTTCCACCAAGCAATACTGAGTGAGTCCATGCCACCCGATAGCAAGAGGGCCGTCCTCATTTCCGAACAGCTTCCCAAACAGTTTCGTAGATTGCGGTCGCGTAATCATTTCGGATGATGCATCCCGATCCCACCATCATGGTGAGGTTGTCGTCCGTCTCATTCTCCGAATACACCACGACCGGCTTATTTAGAGCCTTTGCGTACCCGATCTCATAAACGGTACCGGGGTCCATCCCGTCTACGATGGCAAAGACAACGTCAGCAGCCTTGATGGCTTCCAAGTCGGGCTCAACGACCTCCTCGGCCGTTCCGTGGCCTACATCGTGGACAGGCGAAAAAACTTCCAGACCAAGGCCGCGCAGATCCGCACGTGCCTGTTTGACCATCCAAAGCTGGTTGAGCGTAAAGAAGGGCCCGGCAAGGTAGATATTGGGTTGGTGGCGCCCCTTGATAATAGATTCCTTCACGTTGATTTCCTCAGGCTTGAACTTGGCGAGGATGCTAGGTGAAACGAATTCTTGCGCCTGACAATAGTATGCAGTGGCCCGGGCGGCAAGCTCCACGCATTTAGCCGCAGGTTCTCGCTGGACCAGCCACTGGTATCCAAAGTGGGCGACGAAGTTGTCCCCTGAGCCGATCTTCCACACTTTGCGAGACCGATAAGCAGGTATGCGCATGTCTGTCTTATCCGCTAACACATAAGCTCCAAGAGGTCCCTCTTTGATGACCACTACCCGTGCACCAGTGTCTTGGAGAAGCTTTTTGGCCATTTCATCAGCCGTAGCGGACACGGTCATTCCACTAAGTTGTCTTGCCTCTCGACGATTAAGGATCAGAGCCAATTCTCTAGCTTGGGAACCGTTTGCGACAAAGTGCTGCGTTTCTTCGGCATTCTGAGGGTCGTACACGACCCGGTCTGCTTTAACCACTGCATCGCCTTCGATCATTCCAAACTGCACTACTGCTTCAGCTTCGACATGCAATGACGATTGCTTTGGATAGGCGCCCTCTATACGCGGCGTCTCAAGAGGATGGTGATACTCGAATCGGACTGGATCTTCCATATGCTCCGCATGGAACGTGAAGTTCTCAAGCGCAGCTCGCTCCTCGAGTTCCTGTCTGCCCGCCGGGTCCAAACGGGTATACAGCTTTACCTGCGCGCCCATCTTTGCAATCGCGGACGCGGCACGCCCTCCAGAACCGTAGTACTGCTGCCAGCTCGGATGGAGGCAACGCTCTTCGTAAACCCCGCCGACCACTACAAGTGGGTCAGTCATATATATGCCTCAGCGAATCGGGTTACGCGCCACTTACGCGAAGGCGAACTTGACCGTCATTTTTTGATATGACCAATGCCTTGAATTTGTAGCCCTCAGTCATGCATTGGCGCAAACGTTGAACCGCAGGAGACGCAATACCTCCCGCAATCTGGTCCTTGTACAACACGGCGACAACAGAGGTTGTCCCTATGGATAGCATTTCGATAGGAAGGATGTCTTGCTCTTGGAGCAGAGCAACGACAGCTTCTTTCGGAGAGCTGAGTTGAGCATCAAAAATCAATCTCTCGCAAGGCGTGCTATTGCCGTCAAAGAAGCCGCCACCCCCACCCCCACCGGATCCAGACATGTAACCCTCACTCGATTGCTCGCGTTCATACGCGGATTCGTTATAGTCCGCCATTAGTTATATTCAGTCAAGATCGTTAACGAGGTGCGATTCATTCGTAGCCTGGGAGAAAGTCAGGGCAGAGTCCATCGGCGCTAGGCGCGTAAGAGCAAACGGAGGGGGAATTGTCAGACTTGATATCTCAGTTCGTCGGACGCTACAGGCGCGAGTACGACTATTTCGAATTCGCGGCCAAATTGGTCCATGCGCAATTGGAAAGCGCACTGTCTTCTAGTGGGATCCGCGCGATGGTGACCTATCGGGCCAAGCGACCTGAGCGTTTGGAGGCGAAGCTTCGTCAGCGCAATCAAGCAAAGTCGCCGTACGCGAACGACGAACAGATCTACGACGATATTGTCGATTTGGCTGGTGTTCGCGTCGCGTTGTACTTTCCAGGAAGTGTCGAAGAGGTGGACAAGGCCATTCGTGCGAACTTCGATATGTCCAGCGAAGTCAGGAAGTTCCCGCTCAACGAGGGAAGCAGTCCACGCCCCTTCAACAAGCGGTTTGATGGCTATCGAGCTCAGCACTACCGCATTCGTCTCAGAGAAAGTGATCTTCAAGAGCCTCAGAAGCGGTATGCAAAGGCACTAGTCGAGATTCAAGTTGCATCCGTTTTGATGCACGCTTGGTCTGAAGTCGAACATGACCTGATCTACAAGCCGCTCCAAGGCACATTGTCTGAGGACGAATACGCGATTCTTGATGAACTCAACGGGCTAGTAATGGCAGGCGAGATCGCATTGGAACGCCTGCAGCGAGCGAGTGAAACACGCGTAACTCAGGCAGGAGCCGCTTTCGAGAGTCACTATGACCTTGCCGCCTACCTGCTGAAATCCATGGGGCCCGTTCTCAAGACGGCGGATAACCAATCGGCATTGGGCCACGTAGATTTGCTCTACGAACTCCTAGTTCGATTGAGTCTGAACTCGCAAGACTACATTCAAAGTCTCATAACAAGCCTGCACGCTGACGTCGAGAAGCGCTCCATCGCCGATCAGATCGTCGATTTGGTGCTAGCTGCCGACGAAAATCGATACTCTGTATATGCGGAGATTCGAGGCAAGCGCATCACGGAACTCTCAAATGCTACCGATCGCTCCAAGGAGGTGCTAGCGAGCGGCGTCCTCCACGCCTTCTTGCAGGAATGGATCGAGTTCGAAAAGGTTGCCATTGAACGTGCAGGCTCGTCGGGCACGGGGAAGGAGTCCGGTAGGGTGGCCATCAAACGCTTCCTAAGCGACCAAAACAATAGAGAAATTGAACGCATTTCGGCTTTGCGAAACAAGACAGTACACGGCAGAGGAATGCCAGACTGGGGCGATATCAGGGAGGCCACCAAGTCACTTAAACGCATCGTCCAAGAGTTGCGCTCCAAGGAGCAGCAGCAACCCACTCACGAATCCGATCCCGAGCCGGGAAAATAGCCGCTGCTATGCAGCGAGTTCAATTGCCCCAGCCTTGTTCTCTAGAAGACCGAACGGGACCAAGTCATGGTCCCGTCCGCAACTGCTTTGAGGCCCCTCAGAGCCGTTGATCGCTCGCAATAGTCAGAAGACAAGTCCTCGCCCAGTCTGCGTGATCGGGGTCTGGTGTCATCTCGGGATTGAAGTACCACTCATAGAAGTCAGCGGCTATGGCCGGAAATCGGTCGTAGTCCCATGCCGAGTCGTCCGAATAGATGATTCCGTCAGTCAATTCAGCCAGCGAGGCGGCGATGATTCCGTAGGCGAGATTGATGATTGCAGGCTGGCCAACGCTGCGTCGAAAGGACCAGTAGTGCCCTTTGGCCAAGCAAGATTCGATGCGAGATCGTTCGGTCCTTGCTCGCTCATTCGTTTCGAGCAATTCGCGCCACATCGTCCAGTCAATCTCTTCGACTTTCCTGTAGCTGACGTCGGTCCCACCCAGCACCCCTGGAACATGAAACCAGCCGTACTGGCCTCTTTGCCAGATCATCTCGTCGTCGGGCGTGATTGGTACCTCCTCGTGGCTTCTGTGATGTCTCACCTCGACTCTCAGTTCAGGACGTACATCAATGCCATGACGGCGGAGTCGCTCCGCAAGTCGCGTCGAAGCCAGTTCGATCAGCTCGCCAAATTTCGGAGTTTCCGCAGTTCCGGAATAGACATCAAACGTGGTCGACATAGATGCCCTCGCGCAGTTGTCTTCCTATCTTCCCCAAGTCCAATTTCATCTCGCTCCTCCGTTCTCCTGAAACAACTCCACAGCCTCCCGCGCCAAATCCGAAGCAATCCAAAGCAGATTCTCCCGATGCGCCTCCCCCGCATCCTGGAACCATCCGTCCCCGGCGCCGTAGAAGCACCAGAGCAGCGAGTTCAGCTGCTCCAGCTTGTTCTCCAGTAGACCGGCCGGGTCCCGTGTCGTGGTGGTCGCGTCCGCAGATGCCGGCTTTCCTGCGCCGGCCATAATTCGTTTAGCCATTTGGTGTGCTCGCTTTCCAAAGTTTGTGCACGTCATGTGGTTAGACGGTCAAGGTGTTCGCGCACCTTGGCCGTCGCCTTTTGCGCCTCACGTTCGCGTCGATGCAAGTCGCACCGACAGCCCGCCGCAAGGCAATGCGGTTTCACTCAAGAGAGGTCTTCGTGTGCTCTGCCCTCCATGCCCACTTGGTGGGTCGTTCAACCACAGGGGCATTCACTGTATAGAAGACCAGGCTGCGCAGAAGTGACTTTCTGCCCAGAACCTGTCGATTCCTTCGCTTGATCGCGAGGCGGCGGCGCCAGTCCACAAAGCGCTGACAGTCGCGGCGTCGATCAGCGAAAAAGAGGCTGCAGAAGCGGCTGCGTCAGCTCAGGAATCGCGCCCGAATTCGCGCGCATGTTCCACCGCGTACTTGATGAGCTCGGCCTGCCCCTCGATGCCCAGGCGGCGCTTGATGCTCTGCCGGTGCGCCTCCACGGTGCGCACGCTCAGGCCCAGATCGCGGGCGATCTGCTTGCTCGATTCGCCTCGGCCCAGCGCCGAAAGAATCTCGCTCTCGCGCGGGGTGAGCAAGGGCCTGGGCTCCTGCGTGCGGAAGAGTTTTTTCGACACGGCCGGGCTCAGGAATGTGCCGCCGGCCGACACGGCCTCGATGGCCGCGACGATCTCGGCCGCGGGCGCGTCTTTCAGCACGTAGCCGCGTGCGCCCACCTGCAGGGCCTTCTGCACGTACTCGGGGTTGTCGTACATGCTGAGCATCACGATGTGCGGCGCGCCCTGGCGTTGCAGCAGCAGCGCCGCGAGCTCGATGCCGTTCATGTCCTTCATGCCGACGTCCATCAGCATGAGGTCGGGCCGCACGCTTTCCACCAGCTCCAGCGCTTCGGCGGCGCTGCCGGCTTCGCCGACGATCTCCAGGTTGGGCATGGAGCCGAGCCTTGCGCGCAGGCCGTCGCGCACCAGCGGGTGGTCGTCCACCAGGAAGAGGCGGACCGTTGTCGTTGCGGGTGTCGAAGGGGGCGTCGTGGGCTTGGGTGCGGTCGTCATGCTGCTGCTGTCTGCGCCTTCGCGCTGCGGGCCGGCACTTCGGCTTCGATGGATGTGCGCCCGGCGTTGCTGCACATGGTGAGCCGCCCGCCGATAGCCTCCATGCGCTCGCGCATGTTGCGCAGGCCGATGCCGCGCCGGGGGTCGAGCTGCACGGCCTGAATGTCGAAGCCGGTGCCGTCGTCGCTCACTTCGAGGCGCACGCCTTCCTCTTCGTCGAAGCTCAGCGCAATGTGCACGTGCTGTGCCCTGGCGTGCTTGCGCACGTTGGTCAGCGCCTCTTGCGTGAGGCGGAAGAGCGCGGTCTTCACCTCGGGCTGCAGCTCGAAGGATTCGCCGCCCACCATCATCGATGCATCGACGCCGCCGCCCTCTTCCCTGAACTCGTCGACCAGCCGTTCCAGCGCGGCGGGCAGGCCCAGGGTGTCGAGCAGTGCGGGGCGCAGGCGGTGCGATATGCGGCGCACTTCTATCAGCGAATCGTTGAGCCGCTGCAGCGCCTTCACCAGCGCGGGCGGCGTGGGCTGCTGCTTGCGTTCGAGCGACTCGACGGCCGATTCGATCAGCAGTTTGGCCGACACCAGCGTCTGGCTGGTGCCGTCGTGCAGCTCGCGCGCGAGATGGCCGCGCTCTTCTTCCTGCGACTGCACCACGCGGCGCGCGAGCAGCCGCAGCTTGGCCTCTGCCGTGCGGTGCTCGCTCAGGTTCAGCAGCAGGCCGGCAGCACTGACCACGCCGAGGCACAGCGCGGCAATACCGGCAATCCACAGCAGCGTGGCCGTGACGTTGGCGTTCATCTGCCGGTCGAGGGTGTCCATGGTCGACTGGATGTCGTCGAGGTACAGGCCGGTGCCGACCATCCAGTTCCATCGCGGCAGCGCGGTCACGTAGCCGAGCTTGGGCGCCATCTGCGCGCTCGAAGGCTTGCGCCATTCGTATTCGACGTAGCCGCCGCCTTTTTCTTTCGCGCCCTTGATCAGCTCCTGGATGGTGTAGCGCCCGTGCGAATCGCGCAGCTCCCAGAGGTTCTGCCCCACCAGCTCGGGCTGGCGCGAATGCATGAGGGAGTTGCCCTCCAGGTCGTAGACGAAGAAGTAGCCGTCGTCGCCGTAGTTGAGCGCGGCCAGCCGGCGCAGCGCCTCGTTGCGGGTGGCCTCGTCGTCCTGGCCTGACTCGTACAGCGGCAGCAGGTTGCTCACCGCCAGGTCGACGTAGCTGCGCAGCTCGCTGCGGCGCTGGGCCATGTAGCTGCGCTCGATGAGAGCACGCTCGCGCGCGGCCAAGTCGTGCTCCTGGTGGCGCACCGCCAGCGCCACCAGCACCAGTGCGATGAGCAAGGGTGCGACGGCCAGGGCGACGATCTTGGTGCGGAGGTTCATCGGGTGGCAAGGCTACCACCGCGCCTCCGGGGTCGGATCAGCTGCCTACGGCTGCCGGAGCGGCTACCCGCTTGAACTCCGTTGCGTAGTAAAGCAGCGCCAGCACCACATACCCGCCACCCAGCAGGCACAGCCCGCTCCACCCGTGAAAGGCATACACCGCCGCCGCGATGCCCGATGCCACCGCCGCGCAGATGAAGATGAAGGTCATGAACAGGCCGTTGAGCCGGCCGCGCAGTTCGGGCGCGAGCATGAAGAGGCTGCGGAAGTTGAGCACCTGGCACAGCTGCACCGCGCCATCGAGCAGGATGCCGGCCGCGACCAGGCCGGCCAGCGAGCGGTAGTGCATGGAGACGGCGCCCAGCACGAAGGAGAAGAGCGCGACCGCGATGGCTCCGCCGGTGGCGGGGCGCGTCCATCCCCGGTCGGCCAGCCGGCCTGCCACCGGTGCCAGCAGCGCGCCCGCCGCGCCGGCCAGCGCGAAGAGCGCGATGCCGCGCTGGCCCATACCGAACTCGTGCACCAGCGCGAGCGGCACGGCCGTCCAGAAGGCCTGGAAGGCGGAGAACATCATTCCCTGGTAGAAGCCGCGGCGGCGCAGCAGCGGCGTGTTCATCACGATGCCGGGCAGCGAGGCCATGGTGCGCGCATAGCCCACCGAAGCATGCGGGTGGCGCTGCGGCAGCGCGCGCCACAGCACGGCGATAAGGGTGGCCATCAGCACTGCCGACACCCAGAACACCGCGCGCCAGCCCAGCGCGGAAGCCACCACGCTGGCGAAAGGCCGCGCCAGCATGATCCCGCCCAGCAGGCCGGCCATGATGTTGCCGACCACCTTGCCGCGCGTGGCCTCGGGCGCGAGGTGCGAGGCGAAGGGCAGCAGCACCTGGGCCGCGACCGCGCAGGTGCCCACCACGAAGGAAGCCGCCAGGAAGGTGACGGCCGAGTTCGACAGCGCAATGCCCACCAGCCCGATCACCGCGCCGAAGAGCGCACCCACGATGAGCCGGCGGTTCTCGACCACGTCGGCCAGCGGCACCAGCAGCAGCAGGCCGGCGCCGTAGCCGAGCTGGGTGAGCGTCATGATGAGCCCGGCCAGGCCGGCGTGAAGCTGCAGCGTGTCGGAGATGGGGCCGATGAGCGGCTGGGCGTAGTAGATGTTGGCCACGCACAGGCCGCAGGCGACGGCGAAGACCAGCGTGAGGGCCGGGCTGAGGCCGGGTGCGGCGGGGTGGGCGGAATGAGCGGAGTCAGCGGCTTGCGCCGTCGAGGATGGAGAAGACACGGAGGGATCCCGGTTTGCGAGAGGGCTTGCTTCAGGGTTAACCCGAAGGCCGGGCACCATAGCACGCGGGGCGGGTTTCTGCAGGCGCGGGCCTTGTGCGGTAGGCGCGCGGTGATCCCGTCTTGAGCCGGCCCCAGAGTCCATGACGGTGGTGTCCGCCAAGAGTCAGGATTGCATGGAACTCAACGACCCGCGGCCACTGTGCAGCCGCAGTCCCTTGTGCGTTC
>Ga0102594_1001192_pt1 | contig 17312 bp, 13 predicted proteins | sample AraplaCol_mLB_r2_2_FD_76863 | JGI IMG/M metagenome (GOLD analysis project Ga0102594, IMG submission 76863) | Arabidopsis root microbial communities from North Carolina, USA - plate scrape MF_Col_mLB_r2 (SPADES assembly) (version 2) | ecosystem: Host-associated > Plants > Roots > Endosphere...
TGGCGGAAGGCTTCTATTCGAACCGTACCGACTTCATTCGCACGGCCATCCGTACCCATCTTTCGACCCATGCCGACGTGCTGCGCCAAGCCGTGACACGCAAGATGCTGGTGCTGGGTCTGTTGAGTTTTTCGGTCGCAGACCTAGAGGCCGCCCGCGCCGCTGGCGAGAAACTTCAGATTCGGGTACTTGGGCTTGCCGTCATTGATCCGAATGTCAGTCCCGCGCTCGCCAGCGCGACCATCGACTCGCTGACCGTGCTCGGCGCGCTTCACGCATCCCCGGCCGTCAAGGCGGCCCTGGCGGGACGCATCCGCTAGTTTTCTCACCCAACCTCCGGACCAATCAATGAATCCACTTTTCGCGGGCCTGATGGACAAGGCCGCCCATCTCACGCGCCACGGGCGCTTGGCCGAAGCCACCGAGGCCATTCAGCGCGCACTGCGGAGCGGGGCAGGGCCGCAGCCGGCAGCGCCCAACGGATCGCACTTGTCCAAGGCCAACTCAGACGTCATCGAGGTCGAAGCCCGAGTGATCGACGTGGAGCGCCCAACGCAGGCGCCCCGGGCGAAAGAGGGCACCGAACAATGGGTCAGGGGCACGTTCGCGCACCAGGGCCGCACCATTCACTACATGCTTTTCGTCCCGGTGCCAGCCGCAGAGCCGCGCGAGTCGCCGCAGCCACTGATCGTGATGCTTCACGGGTGCACCCAGAACGCTGCCGACTTCGCCGCCGGCACGCGCATGAACGAGCACGCACGTGCCTGCGGCGCGATGGTGCTCTATCCCGAACAGGCGCAAAGGGCCAATGGCCAGAAATGCTGGAACTGGTTCAAGTCCCAGCATCAACAACGCGGCCGGGGTGAGCCGGCTGTGCTGGCCGCGCTCACACTGGACATTGCGGTCCGCTACCAGGCCGATCGCTCGCGCATCTACGTGGCGGGCCTTTCTGCAGGAGGCGCCATGGCGCACGTCCTCGGAAATTGCTACCCGGACATCTTTGCCGCCGTCGGCGTGCATTCGGGCCTGCCGCACCGTGCGGCCAACGACATGATGAGCGCGCTGTCGGCCATGCGCGCAGGCGCGTCGGCGCCTCTGCCCGATCCCGGATCCGTTTCACCGCCGGTCATCGTTTTCCATGGCGACGCGGACACGACAGTCCATGCGAGCAACGGAATCGCCATCCTGGCAGGCGCGCGGCCGTGCGAGGCCATCGAAGGTCGTACGCCGGGCGGCACTCGCTATACCAGGACGCTGTACGCAGCGTCCCCCGGTCGAGGCGATGCGGAGCATTGGCGTGTTCATGGGCTTGGCCACGCATGGTCAGGCGGCAGCACGCAGGGAAGCTACACCGCGCCCCACGGTGTGGATGCGAGCGGGGAAATGATCCGCTTCTTCCTCACCCACCGGCTGGGTCCTCTGGCGCAGTGACCGCGTCGCGCCGACGGGATGCGGGCCGGCGCGATAAAAAAACGATCCGCAGTGCCACAAGCCATGTGCTCTGCGTGGAAGCAGGTATGACGCGACCTACGCCTCGCCGCGTCGCTCACTCACATTTGAGCATCGGCACGACGCTAGCATCGCAGCATATTTGACTAGTTTTCGGAAGAGCTCAATGAACCCGACCATGGCCGAGGTCCAGAACACGCTGGTGTGGTACGCGAACGCCGATGGGTCCATCGACACGCCAAATCCGCAGTGGCAAGCGTTCACCGGGCAGCATTTCAGGGACTACGAAGGTTGGGGCTGGCTCGAAGCCGTCCATGAAGACGACAGGTCGATGGTGCGTCAGCGGTGGACGCAATCCTTGGAGGCAGCCACCCCGCTGACCTTGAACTACCGGCTGAAACGTGAAGATGGCGAATACAGACACGTTGTCGCTCATGGCGCGCCTGTCCACCACTCCGGCGTCCTGAAACAGTGGGTCGGCTTTGTCATCGATTCGACCGAGAGAGTGCGCGCTCAGGCTGCGCGCCAGGCGAGCGAAGAGCGTCTGCGGGTGCTCGACGACATTGGCCAGGCCACTCGTCACCTGCAGAACGCGGACGAGATCATGGCTGCAACAGCCCGCCTTCTCGGCAATGCGCTCGGTGCCACCCGGTGTGCCTATGCAGACGTCGACAGCGACAGCGATCGCTTCACCATTCGCAATGATTGGGCGGTGGATGGAGTTCCCAGCAGTGCGGGCGTCTATTCGCTGGAGCTGTTCGGCGCGCAGGCTACTTCCAACCTCCGCCAAGGCCTGCACCTCATCGTGAACGACGTGGACGCCGAACTCGGTGACGAGGGCGGCGGCCGGATGTTCAATGCGATCGGCATCAAGGCCATCATTTGTGCTGGCTTGGTGAAGGAGGGCCGGCTGGTGGCGATGATGGCTGTGCATCAGGCAACGCCACGCCGGTGGACCGACGCGGACATCCTTATCGTTTCTGAAGTGGTCGACAGGTGCTGGGCCCACATCGAGCGCACGCGCGATGCCGCCATCCTTCGGGAGCAAGACGCCAGGAAAGATGAATTCATTGCCACCTTGGCCCACGAGCTGCGCAATCCCCTGGCCCCGATCAAGTACGCGGTCGCCATCGCGCAGCGCCATCAGACCGACGAGATGATGACCTCGAAGCTGGCGGTGATAGATCGTCAAGCCAGTCTCATGGCCCGGCTGATCGACGACCTTCTGGACATATCGCGGATCAACCGGGGCGTGATCGAACTGCGACGGCAGTTCGCCGCGCTGGACTCACTGATTTCCAGTGCACTCGAAGCAACACAGGCGTCGCTGGACCTGAAAGGCCACCATGTCGAGCTGCGCGTTGCGGCCGGCATCGATGTTTTCGTCGACCCCGCCAGAATGGTCCAGGTGATCGGCAATCTACTGACCAACGCTGCGAAGTACACCCCCATGGGCGGCCACATCGTTGTCGAAGGCGAAGTGGAAGGAAGCGTTGCCACCATCAGGATCACCGATTCAGGCTACGGGATGGCGCGTGCGGACGCGAGCAAAGTCTTCGAGATGTTCACCCAGCTGCCGCATACCAAAGCGCACGCCCAGGGGGGCCTCGGACTAGGCCTGTCATTGGTGCGCAAGCTGATGGAACTGCACGGTGGCACGGTAGAGGTGAGCAGTCCGGGCATCGGGCGTGGAAGCACTTTCACGCTGAAGCTCGCCCTCGCGGAACAGTTGCCCGAATCACCGGCAGGCGGCGTCGCGCACGTACGAGCGAGCGAGACGCTCGACGGTGCTGCGGCTGGCGGCCTTGAACTCGCATTGAGGGGCGCGCGTGTGCTGGTCGTCGAGGACAACGACGACGGACGCGAGGCATTGGTCGCACTGTTGCAAAGCTTCGGTGTGCAGGTGGAGGCCGCCAGCGAAGGCACACGCGCATTGCAAGTGGCCGGCCAGTTCAGGCCCGAGGTCGTGTTGCTCGACCTCGGGCTCCCCGGCATGGACGGGTATGCCGTGGTCCAGGCTTTGCGGGAGCGCCATCCTGAACCGCGCATGGCTGTCATGGCACTGACGGGTTGGGGTGCGAGCAGAGACCAGGAGCGCACGCGCAATGCGGGGTTCGACGCACATCTCGTCAAACCGGTGCAACCTGGCGCGTTGCTCCAAGCCATCGCCAAGGCTTTGGGTCGCGTGTCTTCCCACTGATGGGGCCGGCGCTCGAACGCAGGTGCTCGATGGCGGCAGCAAAGACCTATCCGGTGACGCCCGACGGAAGGTATTTCGTGGTCAACGGGCGCCTCTGGCGAAAGACGAATCCGGGTCTCACCGAGGACTTCCGGACGTATTGGGTCGCCGAGTTGATGAGCGCGCGTCGCCGGGTGGGAGTCGCGTCGAGATCGGGCGACGGGCCGGCCGTCGAAGCCGCGCGATCGGCAGTGGATGTGGCCAAACGCGCGCTGGGTGAGCGAGGTCCTGTCTGGTGGACTGACGGCGAACCCGACCTGAACCGCCGCATGGTGACCGCTACCTCGTACAAGGACTGGTACGAAGCGCTTCAGATCCGGGAGTAGACCGTAGCTCCTGCGCAAGGTGTGCGCCGATCGCGTCGTGTTCCACGAAGGAGACGACACGCTCGCGCCAGGGTTGGAGCTGATGCTGAATGATGGCCACACGAGAGGCCTGCAGTAGGTTCGCGTACGAACGCTCAACTCCGCCATTCACTGCGCGTGAGCCAGGCTTCGAACATCGCCGCGACCTGCCTTGCGGGTGCCTGCGCGTAGCAGGTCGTCCACGAGCACCGAGATCCAGAACAGCCGATTAGTGCCAAGCACGCGGCCCGTGCGCGAAGAACAGGCGGCGCACCAGCTTCTCGCTGAGCATGCGCGATCGGCACAGCTCGGTGTCAGTGCCTCGATGCGATCGACCCTGACCGACTACTTCGACGTGAGGCGATACAAGCCGCCGTCGTGCCCGTCCTCGATCAACCACAACGCGCCATCGGGCGCCTGCTCGACGGCGCGCGCGCGAAAGCCGACCGTCCAATGCTCCGCGGGCTTCGCTACCGCGCCGTTCACCTCGATCCGGTGAAGTGCGTGACTGACGAGGCCGGTCGCGAAGGCCGAGCCCTTCCACTTCGGAAACATCGACCCGCTGTAGAACATCAGGTTGCCCGGCGCCAGCACGGGCGTCCAGTAGATGACCGGCTTGGCGAGGTCGGGCCGCGTGTCGGGACTGGCGATGGGCACCCCGTTGTAGTTCACCGCATATGAGACCAGCGGCCAGCCGTAATTCTTGCCCGGCTCGATCAGATTGAGCTCGTCGCCGCCGCGCGGCCCATGCTCCAGCTCCCACAGCCGACCATCGGGTGCGAACGCGATGCCATAGGGCGTGCGATGCCCCGAGCTCCATGTCTCGGACGGCGTGAGGTTGGGGCCGTCGAAGACATGCGTGCGCACCACCGGCGCGGTCTTGGCAGCCTCCGTGTCTCTGGGCGGATCGATCACCGCGACCGACCCCGCACCCATCTTGCCCGCCATCGGGTTGCCGGGCGCCGGCTTGCCATCGAGCGTCAGCCGAAGGATCTTGCCAGCCGGCTGATTTGGGTCTTGGGCCGGTGTGAAGCGTTGACGGTCGCCGGCCGTGAGGAACAGGAACTTCTGGTCCGGCGAAAAGGCAACGGCAGCGCCGACCTGACCACCCTTGCCCTTGATCGGGTCCCGCCAGACGACCTTCAGGTCTTCCAGCGAGGCATTGCCCGCGTCCAGCTTGAGCGTCGCGCGGGCCAACGCCAAGCTCGAGGTGCCTGGCTCCTGTCCGGGCTCCGAGTAGGTCAGGTAGATGCCAGCATCGCTCGAAAACGACGGCGCCAGGTAGACGCCAAGCAGGCCGTTCTGGCTTTCATACAGCACCTGCGGCACGCCCTTGACCTCAAGCTTCTGCCCCGACTGAGTTGCCAGATAGAGCTTGCCGGTTTTCTCGGTAACCAGCATGCGCCCGTCCGGCAGGAAGGCGATGCGCCACGGCAGGTCGAACTGCGCAATCTTCGTGAGCTTGAACGGCGGCGATGGCGTCGGAGGCAGGGCCCCGGCGTTGATCTGCGCAGCAACGTGCGTTGCACCGAGGAGCAGGCAGGGAATGAGGGCGGACTTCGGGAATTGCATGGTTCGCGCGGTGGTGGCTGGTGCGAACAGTATCCGGTGACGGTGAAGGCAGTGTGCGGCGGCGGGCCTTTGCCTTCGGATCGAGATGACCTTGCGCCTGCACCCATGGTCGACACCTGTCGAGGCTTGCAGCGGGTCGGCCAGCGCGCTCTCGGGAACCCATTTGACTTCGTTGTTCATGAGGGTGCGGGGCATCAGCCAGCCACCCAGTGCAAGTCAGCGACGGGGTGGAGCATGACCGCGACGTGCCGACCGTGGCCGAATCGGGGTTTCCGGGCTTTCAGCCTGCAGGCTGACACGGTATCGCGGCGCCGGGAAATACGCCGGCTCCCGTGCTCGCCAAGCTCAGCTCCACCATCCGCTCCACAGTGGCCGATCTCGCGCTCAACGCATGGATCGTCTCGCAGAAAATCGAGCCGCGTACCACAACACCTGCCGAGTATGTCGAGTTGTCCGCGAGGGCAACGCTCAATGGGGCACAACCATCAGGCTAGTTGACACACGTGAACGAGCTCGCGACGTTGGCGTCTCCGGCTCCTTTGTACTGAGGCCACTTCGGGTAGTCGCACAAAGGCCGCGTGCGCCCGGGCACTCCCGCCGTGTCGGTGGTGACCTGCCCGACCGGCGCCGTGCCGTTCACAGACCACTGGTCGAGCGCGGTGAGCGAATCCCAGGTCGCATTGAACACGCTGCTGACCGCATGGCCGAGGCCTGGGACCTCGTAGTACCGGACGAAGGTGTCGACCTGAGACGGCCCCAAGCTGGATTGCAGTCGCTGGTAGTACTGCTCGGTGGCGCGCGTGCTCACCAGCACGTCGGCCAGACCGTGGGCCAGCAGCAGCTTGCCGCCCTTCGCCTGGAAGGCCGAAATGTCGGTGCTCGTGTCCAGTTGCGTGCTCAGCGCGCTGATGCGACCGGCCCATGGCCCCGGGTTTTCGGGGTCGAGCGACAGCGAGTCGTACGCCGCATCGCGCGTGACGAAGTACTTGATCCATTGATCGGTGAGCACGCTGATGTAGGGCGCGTTCGCCGGCATGGGCCGCGTCGGCTGTGACGCACCGAAGGCCAGGAAGGTCACTGTCGGTTCGAGCGGCGACGTCCAGCTGCTGATGCCTGTATCGGCGCCCCAGATGTTGTAGCCCGGGTATTGGGTCTCGCCGCTCGCCAGCGGAAATCGGAAGTTGGTGGCCGTGTTGATGCTGTTCATCGCGCCGATCTGCGCGTCCGACAGGCACGTGTTGCCTGTGTCGGCACCGCCGGGGCAGCGTACCGCCACGCCTCTCAGAGTGGCAGTCGAGGGATCGAAGCGCGCGTTGCACAGGGTCTGGTTGCTGATCAGGCCGTCCACGACACCGTCGAGCGCATCGCAGGTTTCCATGGCCGCCTCGTACAGCACCAAGCGCTTCGCGGCGTTGGGATACGCCCCGGGCTGCGCCAGCGCGCGGCTCATGCGGTGGCCGCCGAGCAGCGCTGCCGCATCGTTCCATGCCGGGTACCACGCGATGGCGCCGTCCCAATCCGCAGGCCAGCGCTGGATCGCGGCCAGCGCCTCGCGGCCACCAGTCGATCCGCCTGCAAAGTACGATTTGACCGGCGCAGCGGCGTAGCGCGCCTTGATGATCGCGAGGGCCGTATCGCGCGTCTTCTTCAACACGTCGCCGCCAAAGTTGCGCACCGCCTCGTCGTTCAGTCCGAACCGGCCGTCCTGCGAGCCGAGTGCGTTGGCCTGGTGACCCGAGTCGCTGGCGAACGTGGCGTAGCCACGGCCCAGCGGTGTCGGCTTGTCGACAGGCCCGTTCGGCACGTTGGCCTTCACGCTGGGTATGGTTCCGTCAAAGCCACCGCCACCGAACATGACGATCTTCTGGTTCCAGCTCTCCGGCAGGCCGACCTGGAACAGGATGTTCGGTGCGCCCGGGTCGACCGGCGCGATCTTTCCGGACACCTCGCAGTAAGCCGGCACGGCTGCCGCACCGGTGCCGCTCGCGGCAACCGACCTGGCGGACGTGACACTTGCGCCTGAAGTGGGCAGGCCGATGGACGCCGCAGGAATGGCCAGGCCCCGCAACTGCTCGCAGGTCAGTGTTGCGGGACCCGAGGGGCCTGCGGGTCCTCCAGGCCCGGCCGGTTGGCCAGGGGGCGGCGGGTTGGCTCCCGGCGGCACGATCAGCGGGAACCCCGCGCCGCCGCCTCCCCCTCCACCACCGCATGCAAGCAATGCCACGCTTGCGGCCACACAGGCCGTGGCGACCAGCGCCAGTCTTCCGGATCTGCTTTTCATATGTCTCCAATGTTGTGTCGTCGCCGGCGAAGTCTCCCGCCGTGGCGCACCGAAACCAATGTGCGGGACGCACACCGGATCGGCGCATGCGATGTGCGGCGAAGATGCCGCGTAAACCCTGATCAGCCGGGCAATGCGACCTCGACACCGGCCTTCGCGAGTTCGAGCCTGTACTGCTCGAAACCAGTGCCGGGCACGGATTCGCCCTCGCGATTGCGGATGTCCTCCATGCGGGCACGGACCTGGGCGGCGACCTCTTCCGTGTCCTGCGCGTCTTGCACCCCGCCGATGAACACGCCGCGCGTCATGGTGATGTTCGCGCTTTCGAAGCTTCCCGCGCCTGCCAGCAGGATGGTGCGCGTCGGCGCGTCTTCGCCCACGAGCGCGATCAGCCCCGGACTCACGGAGGCGGGCTGCAGCCGCGCGAGCGCATCGGGAGCCAGCACGCCTTCGGTCATCGCCGTGGCTGCGGTCGGCGCGAGGCAGTTCACGCGAATGTCCTGCCGCTCGCCTTCGAGCGCCAGCGTCTGCATCAGCCCCACCAGCGCCATCTTCGCGGCGCTGTAGTTCGACTGCCCGAAGTTGCCGTACAAGCCCGACGAAGACGTCGTCATCACGATGCGGCCGTACTTCTGCGTGCGCATGAGCTCCCACACCGCCTTGACGCAGTTCACCGAGCCCATCAGGTGCACCTCCATCACCAGGCGGAAGTCGTCGAGCGACATCTTGGCGAACGTGCGGTCGCGCAGGACGCCCGCGTTGTTGACGAGAATGTCGACACGGCCCCATTCGCCGGCAGCGCGCGCCACCATCGCCTGCATCTGCGCGAAGTCGGTCACGTCGCCGCCGTCGGCCATGGCGCAGCCACCGGCGCGCACGATCTCATCGGCCACGGCGCGCCCGGGCGAGCCCGGCTGCGCCCCGGCGACGTCGTTCACCACCACGCGCGCACCATGGCTCGCGAGCGCCAGCGCATGGGCCTTGCCCAGCCCGCTGCCGGCGCCGGTGACGATGGCCACCCGGCCGTCCAGAAATTTCTTCATCGATGTCCCTCGGGATTTGAAAGAGAGATACGAAGCGCAGCCGGATGCTCCAAAGACCCGGTGCTCTCAAAATGCCACGGCATCACGGCCCTTCAGGCCCAGCATGGCCCGTGCCTCATCGGGCGTCGCGATCTCCAGCGACAGTTCCTCGAGAATGCGGCGGATCTTGCGGACCTGTTCGGCGCACGATTTCGCCAGTTGCCCCTTGCCCAGGTAGAGGCTGTCTTCCAGCCCCACGCGCACGTTGCCGCCCATCACGGCGCCCATCGTCAGCAGCGGCATCTGGTGACGCCCCGCCCCGAGGATGGAAAACCGGTAGCCGCCGCGGCCGAACAGCCGGTCGGCCGTCGTGCGCATCGTCACCAGGTTCTCGGGGTCCGGCCCCAGGCCGCCGAGGATGCCGTAGATGCTCTGGATGAACAGCGGCCCCTTCACCAGACCCTCGTCAACGAAATGCGCCAGGTTGTAGAGGTGGCCCACGTCGTAGCACTCGAACTCGAAGCGCGTGCCGCAGTCGTCGCCCAGCACCTTCAGGATGTGCTTGATGTCGCGGAAGGTATTGCGAAAGATCAGGTCCTCCATTCCCTCCACGTACGGTTGCTCCCAGTCGTGCTTCCACTGCGAGATACGCCGCGCCGCCGGATGGATGGAGAAGTTCATCGACCCCATGTTCAGCGAGCACATCTCAGGCTTCGCCTTCAGCGGATAGGCCAGGCGCTCTTCGAGCGTCATGCGCGTGCTGCCGCCGGTCGTGATGTTGATGACCGCATCGGTCGCATCGCGGATGCGCGGCACGAACTGGTCGAACACCTTGGGGTCTGCCGAAGGCCGTCCGTCGAGCGGGTCGCGCGCGTGCAGGTGCAGGATGGCGGCGCCGGCCTCGGCAGCCTCGATCGATTGCTCTGCAATCTGGTCGGGCGTGAGCGCCAGGTGCTCCGACATGGTCGGCGTATGGACCGAGCCTGTGACCGCGCAGGAGATGATGACCTTGTCTTGTGTGATTGCCATGAAGGCCTCTCGATGAAAAGATGAAACGCTGGAGCGGCGGACCGCAGCCCTACACCGCCAGCCACTGCGCCACGAGCTCCTGGTTCGATGCCAGCGCCTGCGGCGTGCCTTCGAACACGATGCGCCCATGCCCCATCACGCACACGCGCGTGGAAACCTTCAGCGCAATGGCGAGCTTCTGCTCCACCAGCAGCACGGACACGCCCTTGCGATGCATGTCGCGGATGCACTCGCCGACCTGGGCCACGATCTTCGGCGCGAGCCCTTCCGTGGGCTCGTCGATCAGCATCACGCGCGGGTTTCCAAGCAGCGAGCGGCACATGGTGAGCATCTGCTGCTCGCCGCCGGACATGCTGCCCGCGCGCGTGTTGCGGCGCTCCTTCAATCGAGGAAAGTAGTCGAACATGTCCTGCACGCTCCAGCGGTGCGCACCTGGCGGCGCGGCCTGCTCGCCCATGCGAAGGTTCTCGTCGACGGTCAGGTTGGCGAACACCTCGCGCTCCTCGGGCACGTAGGCGATGCCGGCGCGGCAGATGGCATAGGGCCGCTGCCCCGCGAGCTCGCGGCCCTGCAGCCGGATCCGGCCGGCCGACGGTGCCACCAGTCCCATGATCGCCTTCATCGTCGTGGACCGGCCAGAGCCGTTGCGACCCAGCAAGCTGACCACTTCGTTGTGCGCCACGCGCAGATTGACGCCGTGAAGGATGTGGCTCTTGCCGTAATGCGCATGCAGTTCGGCAATGTCGAGCAGGCTGTCTTCGGCAACGGCGTTCATGCGCTCACCTCTTCGCCCAGGTAGGCTTCCTTGACGCGTGGGTCGTTCCGGATCTCTTCGGGCGTGCCGGTCGCGATCACCTGACCGTAGACCAGCACGCTGATGCGGTCGCTCAGCGAGAACACCACGTCCATGTCGTGCTCCACGATCACCAGCGTACGCCCCTGGGTGACCTCACGGATCAGTTGCGCCGTGTAGTGGGTTTCCTCGGTGGCCATGCCGGCCATCGGCTCGTCCAGCAGGATCAGCTTGGGATCGCACGCGAGCGTCATGGCGATCTCCAGCGAGCGCTGCTCGGAGTACGCCATCTCGCCCGCAAGCGTCGATGCTCTTGCTGTCAGGCGGACCAGTTCGAGCAGCCGCTGCGTCTCGCGGCGGATCGCCTTGTCGCGCGCCATGACCTTCCAGAAGGTGTACTGCACGCCGTGCGGACGCATGACAGCCAGGCGGATGTTCTCGAACACGCTCAGTTTCGGGAAGATGTTGGTGATCTGAAAGGAGCGCGCCAGGCCGAGCCCGTTGATGGCTTGCGGCGAGCGTCCCCCGATGTCGTGCCCATCGAAGCGGATCTCGCCGGCGCTCGGCGCGAGGTGACCCGACAACAGGTGGAACAACGTCGACTTGCCTGCGCCGTTGGGCCCGATCAAGGCGTGCCGTTCGGCATGGCGCAGGTCGAGATCGACGCCGCGCATGATCTCGGTCGAGCCGAACGATTTGCGCAGGCCGCGAATGCTGAGAATCGGTTCGCTCATGCGGCACCCTCCGTGCGGGGCACCGCGAGGCCGGGCGGCAGACTCTCGGCCTGGCCGCCTTCGAGCGCGGCGCCGCGGCGACGCGCGAGCCACGCGAGAAGCAGTCCGGCGGCGAACAGCAGCAGAGGCACGGACCATGTCGCCATCGAAGCCGGAGACCATTCGCGCGACAGCAGCATCACCGGCGGCCATGCCTCGCCCGGATGCAGCCGCACCGCCGATCGGTAGTCTTGCGAGAAGAGGCGCTGCAGCAGCTCGATCGCGAAAGCGCCGCCCAGGCTCAGCAGGATTGCCGCTCCCATCGACAGCAACACCAGCGGCATCGCGCGTGCGAGCCCGAAGCGTTGGCGCAACCGGCTCAGCGTGCCGGGCAGGCCCGCCAGCCCGGCCGGCATGAACATCATCACCAGCACGAACAGGATGCCCTGGTAGAGCAGCCACGATTGCGTCAGATCCGAGACCGCATACCCGAAGAAGGTCATGAGCGCTGCGCCGAGCGCCGGCCCCAGGAACATCTTCACGCCGCCGATGTAGCTGTTGAGGATCACCGCCGCCGACAGGCCGGGGTCGAACACCACGTAGTTCGCCGACTCGTTCGACATGACCTGCAGTGCGCCGGCAACGCCGGAGAACATGGCCGAGATCGCGAACACCGCGATGCCCAGCCCGTGCACGTTGTAGCCGAGGAAGCGCAGCCGGTGGCTGTTCTCGCGCAACCCGTAGACCAGCCGCCCGAGCGGCGTGTGCGTGAAGAAGTACAGCAGCCCGACGCACAGCAGCGCCCAGCCGAGCGTGAGGTAGTAGACCTGCGTGGTGGAGCCGAAGTCGAACCCCCATGCCGGCATGCGCATCGTGGACACCCCGGCCTCCCCACCGAAAAGCCCCTTCAGGTGCGGCGCGAGCGAATGCACCAGCTCGGCAATGGCCAGTGTGATCATCGCGAAGTACGTGCCTGTTCGCTGGGTCGCGAACCAGCCCGCGACGGCGCCGAAGACCAGCCCGAAGGCCGCTCCGACCAGTGGGAGCAGCGGCGTCGGGAGCAAGCCTGCGCCGCCTATGGCATTCATGGCGTGCACGGTACCGAATGCCCCGACGCCGAAATACGCTGCGTGGCCGAACGAGAGCATCCCGGCCTGGCCGCACAAAAGGTTGTAGGCGCTTGCGAACAAGGCTGCGATCAGCATCTGCACCGCAGCGTTCAGCAGACCCTGCGACAGCAGGAACGGCAACGCGAACAGCGTCGCCACACCCACAGCGGCAACCGCAAAGACAGAAATCGAAACTGCCCTCATCGCATCAGACCTTCTCGCCCATGAGCCCGCCCGGGCGCACCAGCAGGATCAGCAGCATCAATGCGAAAGGAATGGTGGCCGAGAGGCTGGAAATCTTCAGCGTCAGCAGGCCGCCCACGTCGCGCGCCCACGCGCTCGCGCCGACCAGCGCGAACAGATCGGCAAGGCTGCGGTCGACGCTCACCGCCAGCGACGTGACCACGCCGATCAGCAGCGACGCGAGCATTGCACCACCCAGCGAACCGAGGCCGCCGACCACCACCACCACGAACACCATCACGCCCAGTTCCAGCGCCATGTTCGGGTTGGTCGTGTAGAAGGCCCCCGCCACCGCGCCGGCCAGTCCTGCCAGCGCAGCCCCTACGCCGAAGACGCCCATGAACACCAGCGGCACGTTGTGACCGAGCGCTTCTGCCATCCGCGGCTTGTAGATTGCGGAACGCACCACGATGCCCACGCGTGTGCGCGTCAGGAGCAGGTAGATCACGATGAACATCGCGATGGCGATGCCTCCCATCAGCAGCCGGTAGACCGGATACTGCGCGCCGCCGATGGCGAACGCTGGAACGTCGAGCGCGGCTGGAATGCGGTAGTCGACCGGAAAGTTGCCGAAGAACAGCTTGATCGATTCCGCCACGATGAACGACAGCCCGAACGTCAGCAGCAGTTCGTGGGCGTGTCCGTACTGGTGCACGCGCCGCAGGAAGAAGCGCTCTACCGCGACACCCACCAGACCCACCAGCACGGGCGACACCAGCACCGCGCCCCAGAAGCCGACCAGGTCCTGCAGGGTGTACGCGAAGTAGGCACCCAGCATGTAGAACGAGGCGTGTGCGAAGTTGAGCACGCCCATCATTCCGAAGATGAGCGTGAGACCGGCGGACACCATGAACAGCAGCAGGCCGTAGATGACGCCGTTCATGAGCGAGACGAGGAACTGGTCCATGCCGCCGCCCTGTCAGCCCGGGCGCTTCATGACGCACGCGGCCTGGGCCGGTGCGGACGCTTCCTCTGCCGAGAAGCGCTTGACGGGCTTGAAGCCCATGTCTGTGTCGTCGGCCTTGTAGCGGGCATCCTTGCTCACGGATGACACCACCATGGGCATCTGCACCTGGTGGTCTGCGGCGCGCATGCTCATCTCGCCCATGGGCGACTTGATCTTCGCAGTCTCCAGCGCTTTCGCGAAGGCGTTCACGTTGAGCTTGCCGCCCTCGGCTGGCGTGCGCTTCAACGCATCCGCGACCATGGCCATGCCGAACACGGTCTGCGGCTCGATGAATGCAGGCGCGTGCCCGGTCTTGGCCTTGTAGTCGTTCACGAAGCGCTCGCCGTCTGCGCCACCCGCCTCGGCATTGAAGGTATGCACCACGAAGTGGCCGAGGGCCAGGTCGCCCGCATTGGCGAGATTGCCGGGCTGGTCGAGGAACACGGTGCCGAAGCGCACCTTCAGCCCTGCTGACTTCGATGCCTTCATCAGGAGCAGCAGGTCGTTCGACCAGTTGCCGGTGAGTACCGAGTCGGCCTTGGACGCCGCGATCTTGGCGACGTAGGGTGCGAAGTCCTGTACCTTGTTGACATCGTGCAGGGTCTTCTCGACCACCTGGTAACCGCCAGCGGCCGCGTTGTCGGAGATCGCGCGCTCCATGTCCTGGCCCCAGGAATAGTTCTGGTTGATCGAATACACCCGAGTGCCGAGCGCATTGGCCTGCTTCATGGCGCTCACCAGCGCCTTGGTGCGGATCTGCGCATCGCCGCTGAAGCGGAAGTGATGGAAGTTGCACTTCTCGCCGGTCAGCTCGAGCGCCTCGGCGCCGACGTTGATGTAGACGATCTCCTTGCCGGGATTGCGCAGGTTGTACTTGCGAACGTCCTCGGTGATCTGCCCGCCGATGGCCGACGATGCGCCCTGCACGATCATCTGCACGCCATCGGCCGCCGCGGCCTTGAGCTTGTCGGCCGCGCCCGCAGGACCGCCCTGGTTGTCATACTCCAGCAACTGCACCGGCTCGCCGTTCCAGCCACCTGCAGCATTGATCTGGTCGATGGCGTAGCGCACCGCGCTGCGGTAGGCCTGCCCCGACGATGCCTGCGGACCCGAGAGGGTTTCGAGCACGCCGATCTTCACCGGCGCGGCCGATGCCGCTGTGGAAAGCAGCAGCCCCAGCGCGGGAACCAGGGCGAAGTGAAAGCCGCGGGATTTGCGTTCTTGCATGAGTGTCTCCTTGTCTTGAAATTCGGAATGCGCCGGCGGCGCGGAGGCGGGGGTATCGGTATGCGGGAATGCGGGATACGGAGAAGAAGGCGAACGTCAGAGGTATTCCATGTTCCCGTCGACGCTGATGGCCTGGCCGGTGACGTTGCGCGCGGCGGGCGAACACAGGAACAGCGCCATGGCCGCCACGTCGTCCAGAGTGACCATGCGGCGCAGCGAAATCTTCTGCAGGTACTGGGCGCGCATGGCCTCCACCGACACACCCTCAGTGGCTGCACGCGCGCCGATCACGCCGTTCATGCGCTCACCTTCCACGGTGCCGGGGAGGATCGCGTTGACGCGCACGCCGTGCGGGCCGAGCTCGATCGCCAACGACTTCACAAGACCGACGATCGCCCACTTGGTCGCGGCGTAGGGGGTGCGAAGCGGGTAGCCGAGCCGGCCCGCGACCGAGCTCATCGCGATCAGCGAAGGGTTGTGCGCCGACTGCCTGAGCAGCGGCACAGCGCGCTGCGCGAAGTAGAACTGGCTGTTCAGGTTGACCGACACGGTGCGCTCCCAGTCGCTGCGCCTCAGGTCCTGAACGGCGCCGGTGGGGCCGGCGATGCCTGCGTTGCTGACGAGCACGTCCAGGCCGCCCAGGGCACCCTGCACGTCGTCGAAGACGAGGTCGACATCCTCAGGAACCGACGCGTCGGCCATGCTGGACGTGATCTCCGGGACCTCCGAGCCCAGCCGGTCAAGCGCAGCGCGGTCGATGTCGCACACATGCACGCGCGCCCCCGCTTCGCAGAACGCGCGCGCAACCGCTGCGCCGATGCCCGACGCTCCCGCCGTGACCAGCACGCGCAAGCCGGGAGCGGGCCGGAGTGATTCGATGATGCTCATGAATGCCTGTAGAAACTGTGTGTGTGACCGTGGACGAATGGATGCATCGAGTGTCCGGAAGGCCACCGCCAATGGCTATGTGAGCCGCATACACACGCGGCACCGTCTCGATGTGCGCGCCGTCCTCCGGGAAAACGCGTGCAGCAGCTCAGGGCTTGCGCCCATGCCCGTCGCGCTTCGTTCTGCTAGCCTTCGCAGCCCTATGTCTTCACTGCCCCTCGACAGAAAGCGCCCTCAGGCGCCGGCTTCCGGTCTTGCTCCCGAGGAAATTGCTGCCGACCTTGTCGGGCTGCTGCATCGCAGCGCGTCCGCTGAAGAGTTCGCGGCGCGCCTGTCCAGCGTCGAGGCCCTGCCCGACGCGTTGCGCGGCAAGTCGGGCCTGGTCGAACTCGTGCGCATGGCCATGGCCTTGCGCAATCGGCTCGAGCTGCATGAGCAACGCGAACGCGGCATGCTTGCGGTCATCGAGTCGGCACAGGATCTGTCGAGCCACCTCGATCTGCAGGGACTGCTGAAGGCCATTGCGAACCGCGCGCGCAACCTGATGGGCTCGCACCTGTGCTGGCTCACGGTGGTCGATGCGAAGACCGGCGAGTTCCAGGTGGTCGTCGCGGATGGCGCCATCTCTCAGCGCACCGGCAAGATGACTGCAGGGCGCAACCTCGGCGTCGCAGGGGTGGTGATGTCGACACGCCTGCCCTTCTTCACGCCCGACTACCTTCACGACAAGCGCTTCGTGCACGACCCCGCGCTGGACGACACCTTCCGCGACGAAGGTGTGGCCGCGCTGGTGGGCGCGCCGCTGATCTGCGAAGACAACGTGATCGGGCTGCTCTTCGTGGCCGACCGCTACCACCGCACGCACACCGCGCTCAACGTGTCGATCCTGTGCACGCTGGCCACACACGCGGCAGTGGCCATCAACAACGCCAAAGCGTTCGCAGAAGCGAAGACTGCGCTGGCGAATGCAGACCTCGCGCGCGCCGAGCTGGAGCGCCATGCGCGCGACGTGCAGGGCGCGGCCGAAGCGCACGAGGAGCTCACGTCGCTGCTCGCCAGAGGCGCTTCGCTCGGTGCGTTGTCCGAATCGGTCGCGCAACTGCTCAATGGCAGCGTCCTGGTGCTCGACGAAGCCGGCCACGTCATTGCCAGTTCCCGGGCGCCCGGCTACGACGGCACGGCAGCGCAGGCCTATTCGCCGAATGGACCGCACAGCGCCGAGCTGGCGCGCGCGCTGCGCGAGAGCCGGCAGGCCGGCCGATCCGTCGCGGCATTCGCACACGATGGCGAACTCTGCCGGGCCATCGCGGTGATCGGCGGCAACGACATGCTGGGCGCCGTGCTGCTCTTCAGGCACGAAGACTTGCACGGGATTTCGCTGCGAACTTTCGAGCGGAGTTCCAGCGTCATCGGGGTCATGCTGCTCTCACAGGAACGCATGGATGCGGAAAAGAGCC
>Ga0102594_1001209_pt1 | contig 17078 bp, 18 predicted proteins | sample AraplaCol_mLB_r2_2_FD_76863 | JGI IMG/M metagenome (GOLD analysis project Ga0102594, IMG submission 76863) | Arabidopsis root microbial communities from North Carolina, USA - plate scrape MF_Col_mLB_r2 (SPADES assembly) (version 2) | ecosystem: Host-associated > Plants > Roots > Endosphere...
ACAGCAATATGCCGCGCGTGGCAGGTCCAGCTTTCGGCCAGTCCGAGCGCATGACCGTCTCGCCGGGCCACGAGGAGCAGGGCCTGTTCAATATGCCGGGCGGCCAGAGCGGCCACCCCTTGTCACCGTTCTTCCTGGCGGGGCACGCCGACTGGGTGGCGGGCAAGCCCACGCCGTTGCTGCCGGGGCCTGTGGCGCATACCCTGACGTTGACCAAATAGCCTGAGGTTTTTTCTCCCTGCTGTCGCAATGGCAGCAGGGATGTTGCGCCGATGTTCGCCAGGCAGCAGCATCGGGCTGCGGAGCACGTGGAAACGGCTGGCACGCTTCCTGCAGAAGCAGGGGCAAGGAGGTATTGCCATGACGACCATCGCGTTCGATCGTTTCAACCCAAGCGGCCGGGCCGCCCCGCGCCCACGCGCCGGTTCCCGCATCCGTTCCAGCACCGGCACCAGCGCCGGCACCAAGGCCGGGGCGGCGCCCGCTCTCACCAGCCCTGTTTCGGCGCCGGCCGGGCTGGCTGCGCCGCGTCGGCACGGTACCCTCGTGCTGGTAGCGTTGATTGCCGGTGTCCACCTGGCCGGCGTCGCATTCCTGGGCGGGAGGCACGCTCCGGCCGCGCACATTCCGGCCCCGCCCATTTCCATCGAGCTTGTCGCCGCGGCTGTCGAGCCGCCGCCCCCGCCGGTACCCGTACTGCGCCAGCCGGCGCCGCCCAAGCCTGTGAGGCCAGGCGCTGCGGCTCCTCGTCCTGCCGCGGCCGCGCCAGCACCGTCACTATCCACGCCGCCGGCAAGCGAGGCCGCGCCAGCTGCCGCAGTGCCCGACGCCTTACCGGTCGCGGCGGCGCCGGCCAGCACGCCTGCACCTGCGGCCCCGGCCGCGCAGGAAAAGGTTTCGGAACCGCGCGGCTATGCAGGCTACCTGGACAACCCGCCGCCTGCCTATCCGCCGTCGGCACAGAAGCGCGGCCTGGAAGGCCAGGTTGTGCTGAAAGTACACGTGCTGGCCAGTGGACAGCCCGACAGCGTCACCGTGGCCAGGTCCAGCGGGCACGCCATCCTCGACGACGCGGCCCTGAAGGCGGTGACGCAATGGACTTTCGAACCGGCCCGCCGCGGCCAATCCGCCATCGATGGCTGGGTGCAGGTCCCGCTCAATTTCAAAATCTGAACCGAAGGAAGCAAATGAACGACATTTACCTGAAGCTGATTGTGCAAGGCGCCCTGTATGCGCTGGTGCTGTTCTCCATCGTTACCTGGGTGCTGATCGCAGCCAAAGGCATTCAGCACTGGCGCGTGGGGCGCCAGGACCGCGCCTTCGCCCGGCAGTTCTGGAGCGCCCCCAGCCTGGATGCAGCAGCCGCGCTGGCGCGCGACGCCGGACCGAGATCGCGGCTGGCGGCCAGCGGCTTCGATGCGCTGCACCAGACCGAAGGCGACGCTGCCAGCGACCTCGAGCATAGCTGGGACCGCAAGGAACTGCTGGAGCGCCACCTGCGCCAGCAGATCCAGCGCGAGCATGCCGCGCTGGAAAGCGGGCTTGCCGTGCTGGCGTCGGTCGGCAGCACAGCGCCGTTCGTCGGCTTGTTCGGTACCGTGTTCGGCATCATCCACGCACTGACTGCGATCAGTGCCAGCGCCTCTGCCAGCATCGACGTGGTGGCTGGTCCGATCGGCGAAGCGCTGGTTGCCACCGGCGTCGGCATCGCGGTTGCGGTGCCAGCGGTGCTGGCTTATAACTTCTACGTGCGGCGCCTCAAGGTTGCCGCGCTGGGGCTGGACGACTTTGCCAATGACCTGGTGAACCTGGCGCAGAAGAACGGCTTCCGGGTGGTGCGCGGAGCGTCGCCGGCGCCGGCTCCCGTGGTGCAGCCGCAAGCCGCTACAGCGGCGCGGCAGGAGGCCTTCGCATAATGGCTATTTCAACCGGAAGCGGAAACTCGGACGTGGTCAGCGAAATCAATATTACCCCGCTGGTGGACGTGATGCTGGTGCTGATGGTGGTCTTCATCCTGACCGCGCCGTTGCTGAACAACGCGGTCCGCATCAACCTGCCGAAGACCGCCGCCACTGCGGCGCCGGACCCGGTAAAAACGGTCACAGTCAGCCTGGATGGCGCCGGCCGCCTCTTCATTGACAAGCGCGAAGTGGCGGCCGACCAGCTGGAGCCGGAATTGCGGCGGCTGGTGGCGGCCAGGCCGGACCTGGCCCTGAGCTTGCAGGCCGACGAGAACGCGCCCTACAAGCCGGTAGCCAAGGCAATGGCCGCCATTTCGCGCGCCGGCGTCAGCAAACTATCCGTGCTGACGGCGACGGGGAGCTGACGCGGCGCCAGCTCATGCCGCATCGGCCTCCGGCCCGATCATGCCGAAGCGCTTGAGCTGCGTGCGCAGGATGTTGCGGCTGATGCCCAGGGCCCGCGCCGCCTGCACCTGGTTCTGCAGGCAGGACTGGTAAGCGGTACGGACCAGAGCGTGCTCAATGCGCTCATAGAGCTGCGGTTCGCCCGCTTCGACCATCTCTTCAAACAGGCTTTGCAGGCGTTCCTGCATGCCCTGTTGCGGGGGCGGCGGCTGCTGTCCCGGGCCAGCGCGCTGCAGCACGCCAACCAGGTTCAGGTCTGCTGCGCGGATCTGGCCTGCCGTGCAGACGATCAGCGCGTAATGAATGACGTTTTCCAGTTCGCGGATATTACCCGGCCATTCATAAGCCAGCAGGGCGGCACGCGCGTCGGCCGCCAGCTCCACCTCGCCCAGTTGCATCTTGTCGCCGTAGATGCGGATGAAGTGGCGCGCCAGCGGTAGGATATCGCCGGGGCGCTGGTGCAAGGGCGGCAGTTCCAGCGGCGCCACGTTGAGCCGGTAGAAAAGATCGGCGCGGAAGCGGCCCGCCGCCACCGCCTTGCGCAAATCGACATTGGTCGCCGCGACCAGCCGCACATCCAGCGCGATCGGCTTGCGTGAACCGAGGCGCACCACCTGGCGCTCCTGCAGCACGCGCAGCAGCTTGACCTGCAGGCCGAGCGACAGGTCGCCGATTTCATCCAGGAACAGGGTGCCGCCGTTGGCCGCTTCGAACCAGCCGGGACGCGCCTGCGCCGCGCCGGTGAAGGCTCCCGCCTCATGGCCGAACAGTTCGGAATCGATCAGGGATTCGCTGAAGGCGCCACAGTTGACCGCGACAAACGCGCCGCTGCGGCCGCTCTGCGCGTGCAGGTGGCGGGCAATCAGCTCCTTGCCGGTGCCGGTCTGGCCGATGACGAGGACGGTGGCATCGGTGCGGCCGATGCGTTCAACCTGGTCCAGCAGGCGGGCAGAAAGGGGATCATGGAACAGCAGTGCCTTGGCACGGATTGACAGCGCCATGCCGGCGCTGTCCGGGAAGGTCAATAGTTTATTCATGTTTTGCACCTTTCTGAGTGGGCATTTCAGCCTACGCAAGTCAGGTGCGAAACAAAACTAATTAATTCTTGCTAGCTTATAGGATCTTCAAATATGACTGTTGAAGAACTCGATCGTGCGCTGCCACGCCGCCTTTGCCGCCGCCTCGTCGTAGCGCGGCGTCGTGTCATTGTTGAAGCCATGCTCGACGCCGGAGTAGACGTGGTGCTCGTAAGACACCCGGGCCGCTTTCAGCGCGGCCTCGTAAGCCGGCCAGCCGGCAAGAATGCGCGTATCGTTGCCGGCGTCGTGTATCAGCAACGGTGCCTTGATCTTCGCCACCTCGGCTGCCGGCGGCTGTGAGCCATAGAAGGGCACGGCGGCCGCGAGGTCCGGCACTACGGTGGCGAGGTAGTTGGCGACCCCGCCGCCATAACAGAAGCCCACCACGCCCACCTTGCCGTTGCCTGCCGGGTGCGCCTTTAGTACCTGAACGGCGGTCACGAAATCGGCGCGGGTCTTGGCCTGGTCCAGCTTGCCGAACAGCTCGCGCGCCTGGTCTTCGTTGCCAGGGTAGCCACCCAGCGGGAACAGGGCGTCCGGTGCAAAAGCCAGGAAGCCCTCCAGGGCTAGTCGGCGTGCAATGTCTTCGATGTGCGGGTTCAGGCCGCGGTTCTCGTGCACCACCAGCACAGCCCGCAGCTTGCCCGTTGCGTTGGCCGGCTGCACCAGGTAGCCGCGCAGCGTGCCGTAGCCTTGCGGCGAGGGGTATTCCACATAACCGGCCTTGATGCGCTGGTCGTCGCCCGCCACCAGCGGCGCGGCGAAGCTGGGCGACAGGCTGGCGAGCAGGCTGGCGCCGGTGGCCCCGGCCAGCGCATAGCGGGTGGCCGACGCAATGAAGTCGCGGCGGCTTAGCTGGCCGTGCACGTATCGGTCGAACAATTCCAGTACTTCCGGTTCAAAGTCCTTGGCGGTCAATCGTGTCATCGTAGGTTTCTCCAGTCATCGTCATCAGATACGGCTGCGGAATACCGCTGCGAGGGCGCGCCCGTAGGCTGGCTGCACCGTCACGGCGCCGGAACTGCTGTAGGCACCGGCGCCGGTGGCGTACGATTTGTCGAACAGGTTTTTCGCGACGACCTGGAATTCATAACGTCCATCCAGGCCTCCGAGCGAAATGCCGGCATCGGTCACCGAATAAGCGCGCTGGTAAGTGTACTCCGATTGGCTGGACGCGAGGTACGAGCCGGAACGGTAGGCATTGTTGATGAATACCCGTCCCAGCAGGCGGCCCAGCGGTTGGCTGTAGTCCAGGCCTGCATTCACGATGACCTTGGGTGCGCCATGCAGCTGGCGGCCGGCGAAGTTGACGATCCGCGTGACCGAGGTATCCGTGGCGGCGGTGGTGAAGTCGAGGTAGATGGCCCGGTTGTATGACGCGTTCAGGTTCAGCTTGAGGTTGCGGGTGGCGGCGAAATTGGCCTCCAGCTCCAGGCCGCGCGCCCGCACGCCGGGGATGTTGCCGAGATAGGTGCGGGTGCCGCTGCTGGATGTCGGGTCTTCGACGGTCAGATTGGCCTGGTAGTCGGTGACCTTGGTCTGGTAGATGTTGGCGTTCAGCAGGAGTCGGCGGCTGAACAGGACCGACTTCACGCCCAGCTCATAATCGCGCGCCTTTTCCGGCCGCACGTTCTGCGGCGTGCCAAGCAGCGGGCCGGAGGCGGTGACGAATTCCACCGCACCGGATTTCTCGCCTTGCGAGGCGGAGGCGTACAGCAGCACGCTTTCGTCCAGCTTGTAGCTTGGGCTCAGGAGCCAGGACAGGGAATTGCTGCTGATCGATTGGCCTTCCTTCCAGTCGTAGGTCCCGCCCACGCCGCCAATGGCGTTGGTGTACAGGGCCTTGGCCGCATTCCACGCCGCCAGGTCCGCCGCATTGGCCAGGTTCAGGCCGTACTGCGCCGCTTTCGAGTTGTCGCTTCCGGCAGCGTTGGTCAGGGCGCTGCCGGCGCGATCGAGTTCGCGCCGGTTGCGGCCCTTCTTGCTCTCGTGGGTTTCGCGCAGGCCGGCGGTGATGGTGGCTTTGTCGTCGACGTGCCAGTTCAACTGGCCGAATGCAGCCAGGCTGGTGGTGCGCGGCTCCAGCACATACGAGCGGTAGACCCCGTCCTGCGACGCGCGCAGCAGGCCGCGGTATTGCGGCGCGCTGAGCGCCGCGTATTGCGCATTGCTGGCGTTGAAGGCGCCGGCGTCCGCGCCGTAGGAGGTCGGATCGTCGCTGTAGACGCGCGCGCGCAGCCCGTACAGGCCGACCTGGTAATCCACTTTCGCGCCAAGGGGGGACGTCAGGCGCAACTCCTGCGAGGACTGGTTGTTCCACAGCTGCTGGCCGCCGTTGCCGATGTCGAAGCGAGTCACGCCGCCGTTCTTGATATCGAAGTGCTGGTTGCGGTGGGCGGTGATCGAGGTCAGCGTGTATTCGCCCAGTTGCGCGTTGATCTCGACCGAAACGCCGTTCTGGCGCGTGCGCTGCGGGCGTGCCTGCGAATCCTCGATCTGGTTGTTGCCGAACACCGGCTGGTAGGGCGTGCCGTCCGAATTGTTGAAGTAGTTGCGCGCCAGCCGGCTGGCGAAGGTGATGGAGCGCACCGGGCCGTCGGCAAAGTTGGCCGGGCCGTTGTTGATCAGCAGCGACTTGTTGCCGTTTTCGTTCGACTGGATTTCATCGACGATGATGCGGGCCGACAGGTCCTTGTCGGGCGTGAGCAGGAATTGCAGGCGGCCGCCGACGCGGTTGGTTTCATTCCACGTTTCCGGGCCGGATTGCCAAGTGTTGGACAATACGCCATCCTTCTTGTTGATGAAGAAGGAGCCGCGATAGGCCAGGACGCCTTCCGCAATCGGTCCGGTGGCGGAGAATTTGCCTTCGAGGTCGTTGTAGCTGCCGACGCGCGCCTCGTAGGTGTAGCCGGGCGTGAAGCTGGGCGCCTTGGTGGTGATGTTGATCACGCCCAGCGTGGTGTTCTTGCCCAGCAGGGTGCCTTGCGGGCCGCGGATCACCTCGATGCGGTCGAGGTCGACCCAGTCGGTCCAGTTCTGGCCGACGTAGCTGCTGGCGACGCCGTCGACGATCACGCCGACGCTGGGTTCCATGGTGTCGTTGGCGGTGTTCTTGCCGATGCCGCGCAGCGAGATGCTGGTCTGGCGCGGATTGCTGCCGAACAGGCCGAGGTTGGGCACTTTCTGCGCCAGGCCGGCGATGCCGACCACGTTGTCGCGCTCCAGCGTGGCGCCGCTGACTACCGAGACCGGGACCGGCACGTCCTGCGCCAGTTCTTCCCGGTTGCGGGCGGTGACGGTCACGTTGTCGAGCGTGACGACCTTGTCGTCGCTGGCTGGCGCTTGCTGGCCTGCCGCCATCACCTGCGGCGCGGTGGCCATGGCGCAGGCTGCGATAGCGGCAGCAGCGGTCGCGCGCAACGTGAGGTGGGGGACGGTGGCGATGGAAGTAATATTTCGCATTGGCTGGCTCTCTTTGGTGGTTGGATTCAGAAGGTGTTACGCAGGGTCAGGCGCACGGTGCGCGGCTCGAGCGGGTGCACCAGGCGGCCCGCGATGCCGCCGTTGCAGGCGCCGCTGGCCTGTTCGCGGCGGGTGCAGGCGTCGCCCCAGTATTCGATGTCGTTTCCGGTGCGGTTAAGCAGGTTGAGGATGTCGACCGTCAGCTGCAGCGCGCGGCTGGGGCGGTAGCCCGCCTTGGCATTGACGGTGAACAGGGCGCGTGAATTCTCGCTGCCGGTTTCCTCCAGCGGGTAGGAGCCGATATAGCGCGCATGCAGGCCGCCGAACCAGCGCCCGCCCTGGTCGGCGCTGACGCCGAGCGATGCGGTGAACGGAATGGCGTTCGGTATGTGGCTGCCGCCGCTGTCGACCGGCTGGCGGAAACGCGCCTGAGACCAGGCCAGGTCGGCATCGATGATGATGCCGTCGCGGGGCCGGAAGTAGTTCGACCACTCGACGCCATGGCGGCGCGAGGCGCCGCGCGGCTCGGTCACGCCCTCGTCGCCGACAAACACCAGCTCGGACGCCAGCGCGACGCGCCACAGCGCCACGCTGCTGGTCCAGCCGGGCAGCGGTTCGGTACGCAAGCCCAGTTCGGCGCCCTTGGCCTTGGCGAACAAGCCCAGTTTCGCGGCCGGCGATCCATCGCCGGGATTGACGCTCGAGGTGGCACCGCGCACGTCGTTGCTGTGGAAGCCGTAGCCCCAGTTCGCATACAGCTCGCTGCTGGCCGTTGCCGCGACGGCGATGGAGAGTTTGGGACTGAGCTGCCCGGCGGAGGCGTCGCCGCCGTTCCCCAGGTTGTAGCGGCCACCGGCGGCGCTGCTGCTGGCCCGGATGCGGTCATAGCGCAGGCCGAAGGTACTGCGCAGCCATGTCGTCCAGTTGCTGGCTGCCTGTGCGTAAACGGCGGCCTGGGTTTCGCCGACGCGGTCTTCGCGCACCGTGCCGGTCCGCTCGCGATTGACGGTCTGGTAGAGCGCCAGCGAGCCGGCGTGGTCATGGCGCAGCTGCACACCGGTGCTCAGCTCGTGCTGGCCGAACTGCCAGGAGCGCTGCACATCACCGCCCCACAGGGTGCGGCGGTCTGCCTGCTCATGCTGGTCGCCTTGCGCGCCGCTGATAAAGCCGGAAGGCGAGGAAAACAGGTTCAGGCCGTAGTTCACCAGGTAAGCGTTCAAGGCCAGCGCGCTTTCTTCGCTGGCGCGCGCCCATTGGCCGGACAGGCTGTAGCGGTGGGTGATGCCGCCATCGCCGGCCGCCAGTGCGCCAAAGCGGCCGATCTCGCCGCTGTCGATGGCACGCTCCGGCACATGCTCTGTCGCGTTCCAGTGCGAGCGATAGGCTTGCAGTGTCACGGCGTGGCCGTTGGCGGCGCTGCCGCCTGACCAGCGCAGCAGGCCGTTGACCTTGCGCAGGCGCTCCGGCTGGTCCCACGGACCATCATTGGCGGCCAGCTCGAGGGCGCCAAGCAGAGGCGCTCCGCCATCGTTGCTGCTGCCCGCCAGCAGCGCGCGGCGGAATCCGTGCGTCCCGGCCGACAGCTCGGCAAACGGCGCGTCCAGCTTGCGCCGGTAATCGATGCGTGCGGTGCCGGTGGTACCGAAGTCGCCATCCTGCGCCGCGTACAAGCCCTTGTGGTAGCGGATCGACTCGACCAGTTCGGGGATCAGGAAGTTCAGGTCCGCATAGCCTTGGCCGTGGGCGTGGCTGGCGATGTTGACCGGTGAACCGGCCACGCTGGTGGCAAAGTCGGAGCCGTGATCGAGGTTAAAGCCGCGCAGGAAATACTGGTTGGCCTTGCCGTCTCCCGAATGCTGGGTGACGATCATTCCCGGAATGGTTTCGAGTACTTCCGCCGCCCGTAGCAGGGGACGGGCGGCCAGCTGCAAGGCGTTGACGCTGCCTTCGCTGGCCGAGGCGGCAACGCCCAGCAGGGCGCCATGGCCGGCAGTCACCGTGACTTGCTGCAGCAGCGGGGCGGATTCTTCGGCCTTGCTTGCCAGGGGCAGTGCAAAGGCTGTGGCAATAGCCAGTTGTAATGGGACGCGGCGCTGCATAGATCCTTTCCTGGGTTACTGTAATCGGTCCTGGACTTTTGCCAGGCCGGCCTGGGCGCAGGCCTCGTCGACATCGCTGCCGCGGGCGCCGCCGACGCCGATGGCGCCGATCACCGTGCCGGCGACCGAAATCAGGAGGCCGCCGCCGCGCGCGTTGAAGGACGGGTTGGCGGCCAGCTTGTCGGCCAATGCCTTGTCGCCCTTGGCCAGCTCGCCGAGCTGGCTGGTGGCGCTGCCAAAGGCAAGCGAAGTCAGGGCCTTGCTGGTGCTGGAGGCGACGCCGCGCGCATGGGCGCCGTCGGTGGCCAGCAGCGCCTTCAGCACGCCGGCCGAATCGACCACGCTGACGCTGACCTTTTGCTGCCTGGCCGTACAGGTTTCGATGGCAGTCCGTGCGGCCTCCAGCGCGAGTTCCAGCGCTGGACCACGGGCCGGCGCAGGCGGTGGGTTGTTGGCCTGGGCCTGGGCGAAGGCGGGTATGGCGGCGGCGATGAGCATGAGGGTTTTCATAAGAAGTTCCTGTTCAGTGATTTAGACGAAGCCGATGGCGCGGCCGGCAAGGCCGACGCCGAACCACAAGGTGAGCGACAGCACGGCGCCGCTGCGGGCGAGCAGCGGGGCCAGGCGCACGACGTTGAATGCGACTGCCGCCTGCAGGGCCAGGGCAGCCAGCAACAGCGCGATCTTGGGCGCGAAGGCCGGATTGGCGATGTAGCTGACCGGCGCCGTGAGGAACAGCAGCGACCCCGAGCCGAGGGTCAGCACCAGCCCGAGGCGCAGCGCCCAGCGCGTGGCATGCACCACCTCGTGCAGCGGCTGCTGGCGCAAGCCCAAGCCGAGCAGGCGCAGGTTGACCAGCACCAGTGAAGTGAGAAGCAGGATCAGTCCCAACACATGGCCGATCTGGATCAGCAGGACGGTAGCAGGTCCGGCTTCGCGCAAGGCCTGGCCAAGGGCCGTGTTTTGCAGTGATGTTGCGAATGCGACGAGCGGCATGGCAATCCTTAAGAGTAGTAGGGGATCAGGCGGCCGGTGATGGTTGCCGCGCCCCACAGCGACAGCGAGAGCCAGCCGGCCACGCGTGCACCAAGTGGCGTTGCCGGCTGGTCGACCCAGGCTGCGCCCAGCCGGCCCCAGCGCAGTTCGAAGACGACCGCATTCACCAGTGCTGCGAGGATGGCCGCAACCTTGACCAGGAAAGCCGGGTTCTGCACCAGCGTCTCGGCCTCGGCCCAAAACAGCAGGATGCCGGTGACAAAGGTCAGGCCGAAACCGGTGAGGATCCACCAGCGCAGCTGGTTCAGGATCTGCGACACCGGTACCTGCGGCAGGAACAGTCCCACCAGGCGCAGGTCAGTGAAGAAGATCAGCCCGAAGGACAGCGCCAGGCCAAGCAGGTGGATGCCTTCGATCAGCGGGAACAGCAGCAGCGACTCGCGCAGGTAAGTGCCGAAGACCGAATCGCTAAAGAGCTGGGCGAATTCGATCATGGCTGGGCCGCGGCTTGTGCTGCAGAAGCGGCGCCGGCGACTTTCGGTGGCGGCGGCGCGATCCTGATCAGCTTGCCGCCTTCGGCCTCATAGTCCTGGGCGCCTGCCGCGCCGGCGACCTTGTAGCCCTTGGCGATCAGCAGGTCGGCAGCCTTGATAGCGCGGCCGGCGTGGTTCGACAGCGTAATGATGGTGCGGTCGCGCGGCACGAAGGCCAGGTTTGCTTCCAGGTCCTTGGCCTGGATGCTCAGGTACGAAGGAAAGCCGCCGATGCTGCTGATCTCGTCGGGCCGGCGTACGTCGAGGATCAAAACCTGGTCTGGGTAGCTGAGGAAGCCGTCAAGTTGGACTCGGCTCAGTTTGGCGGCCAGCGACTTCTGTTCGGCTACCGGCGCCGGCGCGGCTTGCTGGGCCGACGCAGTGGCGGTGGCGAACAGCAGTGCAGCGGCGATCAGGGTGGCGGTGGTTTTCATGCAAGCTCCTTTGGTGTGGTGATGGGTAATGGGTTGCATGTCCTATAGCAGGTCGCGTGCCAGCCCATTGGCCGCAGCCAAGTGCTTGATTCCCCGGGCATCGCGTGGTCGCCGCCGGCGTCGGGCCCGTCGTGAATTGCTGCAGGTGCAGCAAAGCTGCGCGCTTGCTGTTGCGCGATCAGCAGCGAACGTGGCTTTTTGCCTGCAATCGGCGTGGCATGAAGGTTGCAGAAGAAGGGATACGTTCAACAACCGGAGGACTCAATGCGTAAAACAACTTCTGTCGCCGCGCTGCTGTTAATGGTGGCGGCGACAGCCGCTCATCACAGCGCCGACGCACACCACGCCTTTGCGGCGGAATTCGACGCCAACCAGCCCATCGAACTGAAAGGCACGATCACCAAGGCCAAGTGGGTCAATCCGCACAGCTGGCTGTACTTCGACGTGAAAGGCCCGGACGGCAAGGTCACCAACTGGGGCGTCGAATTCGGCGCGCCGAATGCGCTGGCAAACAAGGGCCTGACCAAAGCCGACCTGAAGGCGGGCGATGAAGTGCAGATCAAGGGTTACCGTTCCAAGAACGGCGAGGCCTTTGGTTACAGCGTGTTCGTGACGCTGGCTGACGGCCGTACCTTCCAGACCGGCGGCGCGCAAGACGCGCCGGCCGCACGCTGAGGGGGCTGGCCTTGAAATTAAAGATCACAGTTGGCCTGCTGGCTGCCTTGTTGGCCGGCAGCGTGATGGCAGCCGAAAAGATCCCGCGCGCCGCGAATGGAAAACCCGACTTCTCGGGCATCTGGCAAACCACCAGCGCCGCCGATTTCGACCTCGAGCCGCACTCGGCGCGCAAAGACGCGCCGCCCGGCCCAGGCGTCGTGGAAGGTGGCACCATTCCCTACCTGCCGGCCGCGCTGGAGCAAAAGCGCAAGAACTTCGAGCAGCGCGAAAGCGCCGACCCGCGCGCCAAGGGCTGGACCCTGGGCACGCCGCGCGGCGTCTATTACCCCGAACCGTTCCAGATATTCCAGCGCCCGCGTGACCTGACCCTGGTGTACCAGTTCGGCCATTCGGTGCGCACCATCCACACCAATGGCACCCTGCACCCGGCGGGCGAGAACAAGGAATTCTGGCTGGGCGATTCGCGCGGGCGCTGGGAGGGCGACACGCTGGTGGTCGACGTCACGCATTTCAACGACGAGACCTGGCTTGACCGCGCGGGCAATTTCCATAGCGATGCGCTGCACGTGGTGGAGCGCTGGAAGTACCTCGACGCCAACACCATCGAGTACAGCGCGCGCCTGGAAGACCCGAAAGTGTTCAGCGCACCCTGGAATATCGCCGTGCTGTTGCATCGCCACCGCGAAAAGAATTTCCAGCTGGTGGAGGACTACCGCTACACCCTCGATTACGAACAACACTATCCACCGAAACCATGAAGAAAACGCTTGCCATCGCATTGATTCCACTGGCCGCGGCGGCCCAGGATGGCGCCCAGCGCCGTATCGGCTTTGAAAACGGCTATACCGAGATCGCCTCGGGCAAATGGAACGGGCCGCGCACGCCCGACGGCCAGCCGGACGTGCAGGGCCACTGGTCCAATACCATCGCCAACCACAGCAACTTCACCGATCCACAGGGCGGCGTGCCGGGCGATCCCAAACCCTCGCGGCGCTCGCTGGAGCCGCGCGACACGCGCGCGCCGAGCCGCGTGACCGACCCGCCTGACGGCCAAGTGCCGTTCCAGCCGTGGGCGCGAGCGCGCCAGCAGGAATTCGTCGCCAACTTCCACAACCCCACCCAGCCTGGCTATATCGAGCCATTGGCGCGCTGCGCACCGGGCGGCGTCCCCAAATCCTTCCTATGGCACGGCTACGAAATTCGCCAGTATCCCGGCTATGTTTTGTTCCTGTTCGACTCCGGCACCCGCATCATTCACCTCGACGGCAAGCCGCACCTGGACAAGAAGATCAAGCTGTGGAATGCCGACTCGCGCGGGCACTGGGAAGGCAATACCCTGGTGGTGGACGTTACCAACAACAACGGCAAGGCCCTGTTCGGACGCAGCGGTGAATTCTTCAGCGAGAACGCGCAGGTCACGGAGCGCTATATCTTCGCACCGGACGGCGAGCGCTATAACTACAAGGCCACCTTCACCGATCCGACCGTCTACACGCGACCCTGGACCGCCACCATTCCGGCGCGCCGCCGGAGCGGCATCGAGACGGCCGACGGCTGGCATTACCAGGTCGCGGCCAACCAGGCCGGCGGCAAGCCTGTCATCGAACACTACGAAAGGATCTGCGCCGAAAACAACGTGGGCTTCGGCAACGTGGCGGTGACGGCCAAGTAGGCCGACCGTCTCAAGGCAGGCTGGCGGCCGTCAAGGGCGCCGGCCATTTTGCCGCCGGCTCTTTCGCGTTGGGATACCAGTAAGCCTGATGGCAGCGCTCGCACGCCTGGTCGATGGCGGCGCCGGCCGCCAGCAGTTGGGCCGGGTTGCGGCGATCAATGGCGGCCAGGGCACGGCCAGCCGCTTCCTGCAGTTCGACCGCGCGCAGGCGGAAGCCGTTGCCGCCCTCGCTGATCGAGCGTTCGACCTCGCTCGCCCGCAGCACGCCCTCGACGTGGGCATCCTCGACCTGCTTGCCACCATGCGTCACCGGCCGGCTGCCTGCCGCCAGTAGCCGGCCGGCGTTGGCCAGGGCCACGGCGTGGCCGCGCGCGGCCAGCCATTCTTCGTCGGTGTGCGGCTGCTTTTCCTCGACTCCCTCTTTGGCCACTTCAGTGCTGACCGCGTCCCACAGGGCATCGGCGGCAGGATCCATGATACCCACCATGATGTCCTGGATCGAGGCCTGCGGCCCTGTTTCGGGACGGCTGCAGGCGGCCAATACAAGCGTCGCGGCAAGGACGGTAATTCTTTTCATGTTGGCGGTCAAAATGGTTGCGGAACTGAAAGCTTAAGCCGCGAGGTAGCCGGACAGAACGAAGCAATTCCTTATTGGATATTCACTTTTTGGGTGCATAATGACATTTCGACTCCAAGACGGAACCCGCTATTGATGAGGCAAGCAATGATGAACGACTTTGCGGCCGCTTCCAAGGCCACCATGCAATTCCTTCGGCAGCGCCTGGGCTTCAAATTATGGATGGTTACCCGTACCGACGGGAAAGACTGGATCGTGCTGTTCGCCGACGACCATGGTTACGGCGTCAAGGCGGGCCAGGTCTACAGTTGGGCGGAAACCCTGTGCTCCCGCATGGTTGAAGGTCAGGGCCCACACATCGCGCCCGACGTGGCGAGCGAACCGGCCTATGCCAAATCCCCGATTACCGAAAAGATCACCGTGGGCGCCTATGTAGGTGTACCGCTGCGGCGTGCCGACGGCACCCTGTTCGGAACCTTGTGTGCCATCGATCCCGAGCCACAACCGGAGCGCATCCGCGAAGACAAAGATATGGTGGTGCTGATGGGCGAGCTGCTGGGCGGCTTGCTGGAAGCCGAACTGGCCAATGCTGAGAACGTGCGCAAGGCTGAGCGCATGGATGTCGACATCACGCGCGACGAATTGACCGGCCTGTACAACCGACGCGGCTGGGACATGCTGATGGTGCGCGAGGAAGAACGTTGCCGCCGCTATGGTCACCCGGCCTGCGTGGTCTCAATCGATCTGGACGACCTTAAGTTTTATAACGATACCCAGGGCTACGCTTCCGGCGATGCGCTGTTGATTCGTTGTAGCAAGGCACTGAAAGAAGTTACGCGTGGCTCCGACGTTGTGGCACGCATGGGCGGCGATGAGTTCGCGATGCTGATGGTTGAATGCGACTACTTCGATGCCCAGGCCATGCTGCTGCGGGTGCAGGAAACGCTGGCCGGCTACGACGTCAGGGCTTCGATCGGCATGGCCATGCGCAAACCCGGCATTGACCTGGAGGAAGCCCTCGCGATAGCAGATGCCGAGATGTACCGTGCAAAGCGGTCACGCAAAGTCCTGAATTGATCGCCGTAGTAACAAACGGCAGTCCGACTACAGGCGCCGAGCAAAGACACGAATCTGCTTATGATCGGTTGTCCCTCCAGCAAAGGCGAGGGACGATTCCCACTGAATTGACGATCTCCAATCGGCTTGTAATGCCGTTGCGCCGAAACTCGACCAAAACATAGTGGAATATTTACTCTGCCATCCACTTGACTGAGCTATTTTTTGCGGACGTCGAGATGCGATCGAGCGATCCCGTGGGGCCGGAGGACCGCAAAGTAAGCCCAGTCGATGTGGGAATCTGTGCATTTTGCATCTCGGCAAGATGATAAACTGGAGCCATCACGCACTCGCGGCACCCCTAGGACCAAACAATCATGGCCAGGAAAGTATGTCGCGATTTCGTAAGTCTTTATTCCGTATGAGAACGGCCAATCGAAACCGTTGGAATGGATAACATATAACGTATTGATGTGGGGAAAGCACAATGAGCCTATTTGGCAAGTTGTTTGGTGGAAAAGATAAGGGCCAAGGTACAAGCGTTAAAGGTAGCGAACCCGTACCATCAGTGGAAGAGGTACTTTGGCAGCAGGTCTATGACGCGCGCTCCCGGTTGTTCGAACAGTATTTTGGTTCATTGCCTAGCGACATCCTCAAGTTGATGGATCTTTCCGGCGTATGGCCAGGCGGCGGCCTCTACGTCATCCCGACCAAGATCGCGGGGGAGCCAGGATTCATCTACACAACCTTCGGGCTTTCCAATCCCGATATGCCCGCCACATTGGAGATGGTCGATGCGCAGCCCACATCCAGCGCCAGTAACGGCGTGCGAGCCGTTGGGTTTGCCGGTACGTTGCGCCAGAAAGCAAACGTAAGGCCACTCACTGATCGACCAGGGTATGGATATGAGTTGATCGTGCTTGCTAAGGAGAATGCTGATTGGCCACTTTGGATATTGCAATGGGCTACCAAAGCGGAAGTGCTCAAAGATGCAGACCTTCTCAGCGCCGTGGAACGGAACCAAGGCATCACGGTTGAACAGATTGGTATCGGTGAAGGTAAATTTGTGAACCTGCTCATCAGCAAGTCGCATGCGCCGCTCCCTGATCACCTTGCCCTCCCCAACGGGAAGATGGAATTGCTTGTCGCGACGGTGATAACCGAAGACGAAATGCATTGGTCAATGACTAATGGGCGCAATAACTTACTAGGCGAACTGAAGAAATCTGGAGTGGGCCAAATTAGCGTGCTGGACCGGCCAAGTGTTATTTATATCGAGGAACCCGACTTCGCGCAGGTGGCGAGCATGGAACAAGCAAAAGCACTCGAGGCAAAGGGGCAATTGGCAAAGCTCTTGATGTTCCCCGCAGAGTTTGGAGGGGAAGATGTGGCGATGAATGTTCTTTACGTCCCACTTAGGACGGTCAGACAACGGACAGCGCATATACAAACGCTCCGGGCATGGGTTAAGGAAGGCGCAGTAAATAGCCTGGACGTCCGCCCTGAATATAAGGATACAAGTTTTGTACCTTCGCGCATCCATATGAATGCATCGCATTCGGAAAGCGGTGAGCAACGGACGCTGACGCTAGACGTGTGGTGAAAAGAATTCAGGCGAACGAAATTGCCGAATGTTATCGGACATTGTTCGGTCCAGTTTCACGCTCATGCTTTCCTGGCTTAATGACGTTTGCCAGCATCGTGGCCTTCTTCCTTATCTGGCCTACCGTGCTTTTGGGGCTTATCTGGTCGTCCTTCGTGCTTAGGCTCCGCATTGCGGGCGAATTCGCGTGCGTCGGCTTGGCCGCGGTGCATGACTGCATCACCAGTTGGCGCTTCGGCCCGTTTAGGTGGGCGTTCATATCGAGCCACGGGAGCTTCTCGATGCGGTGAAGGCCGGTCCCGATTTGCATGCTCGCGCGCGGTTGGACGCAAGTCTTTGTCCGGTGCGTTCGAGGGACGGGATTGAATCTGGGCCCGTGACTGGCGTGGTGGACTTGACGGCTTGTAGTCCTGGTGGGAGGCATTACCCATATGTGCCTGCCACGTCTCGCGAGCCTGCGAGTCATGCGGCTTGTAACGGTAATGCTGCTGGGCGAGTTCGCGCCGCTGTACGTCAGTTGGAT
>Ga0102594_1001212_pt1 | contig 17015 bp, 16 predicted proteins | sample AraplaCol_mLB_r2_2_FD_76863 | JGI IMG/M metagenome (GOLD analysis project Ga0102594, IMG submission 76863) | Arabidopsis root microbial communities from North Carolina, USA - plate scrape MF_Col_mLB_r2 (SPADES assembly) (version 2) | ecosystem: Host-associated > Plants > Roots > Endosphere...
ACTGAATCATCACGTCGTGTCTTTCCAGAATTTCGGCCTGCCGCTAGCCGAACGCCTGGCCGAGATTGCCGCCATGCCGGGACCGAAGCGCGCCTGGGCATGGCACTATTATGCGGCCGAAGAAGAGAAGGCGGCGCTGTTCAGCCGCGATTTTGCCGCCGGGCTGGACACGTCGCTGCGCCATTTCTCGCACCACAAGCCTGACAACTGGCAGGACATGGACTTTGTCGAGCATGACCGCGCCTTCTATCTGCCCTTTGAAATGATGCGGAAACTTGACCGCATGACCATGGCCATGTCGGTCGAGGGGCGCGCGCCCTTCGTGGCGCCCCCGGTCCTTGAGCACGCCAAGACCCTCTCCAAGCAGCAGCTGGTGAAGGGCAAGACCCTGAAATGGGCCTTGCGCGAGGCATTTTCGGACATCCTGCCCGAGGATGTCCGTGCACGCCCGAAACACGGCTTCAATGTCCCGATTGACCTGTGGTTGAAAGGCGACTGGCGCGACCTCGTCGACCACGCCTTCTCACGGGACTCGGCGCTACAGCGTCACGGCATGATCGATTCGGCCTCGCACAAGGCCGCGCTGACGCTGCTGAATGACCCTGAACGCCTCAACGGACATTCGATTTTCTGTTATGTCATGCTGAATATGTGGCTGGAGCAAGAAGCATAATGCAAATCATCGCTGAAATTGGGCAGAATCATAACGGTGACATGGAGTTGGCGCGCACTCTGATCCGCGCGGCCAAGGCCAATGGAGCCGATGTCGCCAAGTTCCAGGTCTTCGACGCACGCGCGCTGTTCCCGCGTGAAGGGAACCCCTGGTTCGACTACAACTGCAAAACTGAGCTTTCGCGCGACCAGGTCCGCTACCTTGCCGACGAATGCGACAAGGCCGGTATCGAGTTCATGGCCTCCGTCTTCGACTGCGAGCGGATCGCCTGGCTCGAAGAGGTCGGCATGAAGCGCTACAAGATCGCTTCCCGCTCCGTGCATGACGACGCCCTTATCAAGGCGACCGCTGAAACCGGGAAGCCCCTGCTCGTCTCCCTGGGCATGTGGCAGCAGCCCGGCTTCCCCGCCGTAACGGCCAAAGGCGGCGTCGGCTTCCTGCACTGCATTTCGAAATATCCCACCGAGCTGAAGGATGTCGGCCTCGGCAAGATCGATTTCGCCGTCTATGCCGGCTTCAGCGACCACACCATCGGCCTGTCCGCCTCCATGGCGGCCTTTGCCCGGGGCGCCAAGATTGTGGAAAAGCACTTCACCATGGATATGACAATGTATGGCCCCGACCATGCCGGCAGCATGACTCCGGACCAGCTGAAGACGCTGGCCGAGTTCCGAGACGAAGCCGCGCTTTGCATCTGATTCCAGGCCGGTAACAGCAGCATGTCTCCTTTCAGACAGCAGTGGCAGGGCATCTATGGCTTCAGCGCCAAATGCTTCCGGCTCATGGCGACCGAAGGACGGCTGTTTGTTGCCTTCCTGGTTTTTTCTGTCCTGGCGGCGCTGACGGAGGGCCTCGGCATATCGCTGCTCGTGCCGCTTCTCGATGCGACGCGAGAGCAGTCGGGTTTCCAGGACCTTCCCCTGCTGCGGCACGTCGCCGCCTTCTTCCGCGAGTTCGACGGCCAGCAGAGAATCATGGTCATGGCGGCTGTCCTTGCCGCGGTCCTCCTGTTCAGGGGCGCCCTTCAGCTCTTGGTCGATGCCCTGGGCACGTACCTGCCCCTGAAACTGGCCCATCGCTTTACTCTCCAGGGCTACACGGCGCTGCTCGGCACCAATCTCGGTTACATCAACAACAAGGATATCGGTTACCTGAATGCCGGGATTAACGGTCATGCCAGCCGGGTCGCCAATCTTCTAAAAGACTTCGCTGGTATTCTATGGAACAGCCTGGTCCTGATCGTGCTGCTGGCGATCATGATCGGCATGTCGCCGTTGATGACAGTCTGTGCAACCGCCTTCGCCATCACGATATCCGTTCTTTTCAAACTCTTCGCCAACGGCCCCATCAGCCGGGCCGGCCGCCGGCTGAGCGATACCACGATGACGGTCAACCGCATCATTCACGAGACGCTCGGCGGCATGAAGCTGATCCGGCTGGCCACTGCCGAACACCTCATGATCCGACGCTTCAACGACACCATGGCGGCAACCCTGCAGGCGCAGCGGACGGCCACCATCCTGGCCAATGCATCGAACCCGTTTCTGACGACGGGCTCTGGCCTGTTCATCTGCCTGCTGCTTATCCTGAACGGGATGCAGAATTCTGGCGATCAGGCCGCACTGGCGCCCCTGCTTCTATTCCTGTTCCTGCTCATGCGGATGCTCGGGCCGGTCACCGCGATCAACGCGGCGCGGCACAGGATCGCCGCCGACCTGCCGGCCTTCGAATTGCTGGAAAAATTCCTGTCGGAAACCAGGCTGGCCCAGCAGCGGTCAGGCAGCAAACCATTCGACGGGCTGCATGACCAGGTGGAATTCCGGAACGTCAGCTTCACCTACGACGGTGCCGACCGCGGCAGTCTGAACGATATCAACCTCACAATCCGGAAAGGCAGCGTGATTGCGCTCGTCGGGCCTTCTGGCGCCGGCAAAAGCACCATTGCCAGTCTGCTGGCCGGATTCCACGAACCGACCCGGGGCGCCGTCTGTGCCGACGGCATCGACCTGCGTGACCTCGACATCACCCAGTGGCGTCGCCACATCGCAATGGTCAGCCAGGACACCTTCATCTTCGATGACAGCGTGCTCAACAACATCACCTTCGGCCAGACCGGTGTTTCGCTGGAACAGGTCAAGGCCGCTGTCCGCCAGGCTGCCGCCGACGATTTCATCGAGCAGCTTCCGCAAGGTTACGACACCATGCTGGGCAATCGCGGCGTCCGCCTGTCCGGCGGCCAGCAGCAGCGCATTGCCATCGCCCGAGCAATCATCGCCAATGCCGACATCATGATTTTTGACGAGGCGACCAGCCATCTGGACAGCATTACGGAAACCGCGATCCAGAAAGCCATTGACACGTTGGCCGAAGAGCGGACCCTGATCATCATTGCCCATCGGCTTTCGACCATCCGCAAGGCCGATACCGTGGCCGTCCTCAAGGACGGCTGCATCATCGAGAGCGGCCCGCATCACGATCTGATGGCGCGGCAGGGTGTCTACTGGGAAATGCTCCAGCATCAGCAGCTCGACCTGGTCGATGAATCCGATATCCCCGCCACCACACCTGTTGCAGGCGATCATGAGCACTAAGCAGACCCCTCTCCGCCGCCGCGTTTTCGTCACCACCGTGCCGTTTGGCACGATCGATGACACGCCGCTGCGGCGCCTGGCCGAAGCCAATGTGGAACTGGTGATCAATCCGCTCGGCCGGCGCCTGAAGGCGGAGGAAATCCCTGCTCTCGCGCAGGACTTCCCCGTCATCATTGCCGGCACGGAGGTCTACAGTACTGCCGCCCTGGCAGCCTGCAGCAGCCTGCGCGCCATCTGCCGGGTGGGCATCGGCCTGGACGGCGTGCCACTGGGATACTGCAAGCAGAACGATATCGCCGTGTCTTACACGCCCGACGCTCCTTCGCCTGCCGTGGCCGAACTGACGGTCGGTCTGCTGCTGTCGCTCCTGCGCGGCGCCGTAGAGGCTCATCAAGGCCTGCGCCGCGGTGCATGGAACCGGATTACCGGTCGGCGCGTCGCGGACAGCACGATCGGTATCGTGGGCATCGGACGTATCGGCGGCCGCGTCGCGCGGCACCTGCTGGACGGCTTCCCGGGTGTACGCATCCTGTGTCACGACCCGGTTCTGAACCCGGCTCTCACCGATGTTACCTGGGTGGGCATGGACCAGCTGCTTCGGGAGTCCGACGCCGTCAGCCTGCACGTACCGCTGATGGATCAGACCCGCCATATGCTGGGGTGGCGCGAGCTTCAGAAAATGAAGCCCGATGCCGTTCTGATCAATACCGCACGCGGCGGCATCGTGTCGGAAACCGACCTGGCTCGCGCGCTCCGCGACAAGGTCATCCGCGCCGCCGCAATCGATGTCTTCGAGGAAGAGCCCTATACAGGCCCTCTCGCTGAACTGGAGAATGCCATCCTCACCTGTCATATGGGGTCGATGACCGCAGATTGCCGCGTGCGGATGGAGATCGAAGCCACCGAGGAGGCAATCCGCTTCCTGAATGGCGAACCTTTCGTCACCCCTGTGCCCGCATCTGAATATGCGCTCGCCGAGGCGGCCGCCTGATCATGGCAATTGCGTCGATAATCTTCGATTTCGATGGCGTCATCCTGCAATCCGCCGAGGTGAAAACAGTCGCCTTTGCGAAGCTGTTCGCGGACTGGCCGAATCATGTCGGCGACATCGTCGCCCTGCACGAACGGCATGCCGGGATCAGTCGCTATGAGAAGTTCGACCGCATCTATCGCGACATCCTGCGCATCCCCCTGAGCGATGAGACGCGCATCCAACTGGGGCAGCGTTTCTCCGACCTCGCCCTGACCGAGGTCAAGACCTGCCCCATGGTTGCCGGCGCTCTGGAGTTTCTGGAAAGCCGGTCCGCACGGCTGCCCTGCTTCATCGCATCCGGAACGCCCGAAGCCGAACTGCACGACATCCTGGCCCATCGGCGGCTGACCCATCTGTTTCGCGAAGCCCACGGCAGCCCTAAAAAGAAAGGCGCGATCGGCCGGGACATCATCGCGCGCCACCAGTTGCAGCCCGAGACCATCCTGTTTGTGGGCGACGCCATGACGGATCATGACGCCGCGGTCGAACTGGGTGTCTCCTTCCTGGGAATCGTGCCGCGCGATGTCGCCTCCCCCTTTCCCCAGGGCACCATCACGGCACCCGACCTGACCAACCTTCACGGCCACCTTGAGCGCCTTGCCGCGATAAAGCCGGAGCATCAACCGACATGAAGATCCTCGTCACCGGCGGCGCCGGATTCCTTGGCAGCACGATTGCCGACGTCCTCAGCGACGCTGGACATGATGTCATCCTGTTCGATCACATTCCGTCCCCGTACCTGCGCAAGACACAGACTATGGTCGTCGGCGACATCCGCGACCCGACCGCGCTCACCGCCGCCGCCGAAGGATGCGGTGCGATCTATCACCTGGCCGCCATCGCCGACCTTGCCCAGGCCACGGCAAATCCTCGCACCGCGGTCGAGGTAAATATCCTCGGCACCCTCAATGCGCTGGAGGTCGCCCGCCAGCACAAGGTCAAGCGCTTCGTCTTTGCGAGTTCGATCTATGTCTACAGCACGCAGGGCGCGATCTACCGCACCACGAAGCAGGCTTGCGAGAACCTGATCCATGACTACAAGGACAATTACGATCTTGACTTCACCATCCTGCGCTTCGGCTCGCTATACGGGCCACGCACCGATGGCAACAATGCTATTCACCGCATCATCCAGCAGGCCCTGACGGAACGACGGATCGACTTCTGGGGCAACGGCACCGAGGTGCGCGAATACATTCATGTCCTGGATGCCGCGCGCATGTCCCTGGATATCCTTGCGGACGAACATGCCAACCAGATCATCCACCTGACCGGCCGCGAACGCATGACGACCCGCGAAATGCTGGAGATGGTCCGAGAGATTCTCGGCGGCGACATCGAGATTGCTTTTAATGATACGCCCTTCACCGGTCGCTACATCCAAACGCCCTATGCCTATACGCCGCGTCTGGGCCGCAGGATGACCGGCAGCACCTATATCGATCTCGGCCTCGGCCTGCTCGACCAGATCCAGTCGATCGAGCAAGATCGCGATACTTCGAAGACCTGACGACCACTGCAAGAAAGATAACATCATGACCGTATGCGCCATTCTCATCGGCCGGGCCGGCTCTTCGGGCTTCCCGGGCAAGAATACCTATCCCGTCCTAGGCCACCCGCTGGTCGCCTATCCGCTCATGGCTGCCAAGAACTGCCCGGAAGTCGACCGCATCTACACCTCGACGGACAGCCAGGACATCGCGGAGATCGCCGCCGAGTTCGGCTCGGAGATCATCGAGCGACCGCCGCACCTGGCGACCACGGCCGCCCTCGGCGAACATGCCTTCCAGCATGCCCACGAGGTGATCAAGGAAAGGCTTGCCAAGGAAGGCAAGCAGCCGACCATTTACGTGCTGCTGATGGCCAATGCCCCGACGGTCACACCGGCGCAGCTGTCGGAAGGCATCCGCATCCTGAACACGCAGCCCACGATCGACTCAGCCGTGACCGTGTCTTGCTACAACATGTGGAGCCCGCTGCGCGCCCGCAAGATCGGCGACGACGGCCTGCTGCATCCCTTCGTGCCGTTCGAGACCTTCGGCGACCCGAAGACGCTGAACTGCGATCGCGACTCTCAGGGCGATGTCTGGTTTGCCGACATGGGCACCTCGATCATCCGCCCGCGGAATCTCGAGGACCTGGAAGAGGGCCTGCTGCCGCAGAAATGGATGGGCCAGAATATTCATCCGCTCAAGAATATCGGCGGCCTGGATATCGATTACGACTACCAGATGCCGCAGGCCGAATTCTGGTTGCGCAAGCAGGGCCTCGGGAAGGCCTGATCAGGCCAGGGCGTCGATCGGCAGATGCAGCTCAAGCCGCCCATCTGCCGATTCCCCCGCCGCCGGCTTGGTCAAGGCAAAGACCGAAAAGACGATCCGCTTGAACGGCGTGCGGGCCGTCGCGGAGGGCGCGCCCCAGTATCCGTATCCGAGCAGGCTCCGCGGCACCGGCTGCATGCCACGCAGCAGCACAAGGGCATCGGTGCTGTTCTGGACGGTATAGGGAGCGCGCTCCCCGCTCTCGTCCACATCGCCCGAGAACTGGATGAACTGATAGCTGGCGGCGATGTCCTGGACCCCCTGCTCCGGGGTCATCCGCAGCGAGATCACCAGCCGGCCACCCGGTGCGACATGACGCCAGCAGGCCTCGATGATCGAGGTGGTCGCGAGATTGAAGTCGGCGACACCCAGCGCGACGACGGTATCGAACTGCCGGTTCGCCAGCTCCGGACAGGCAAGGATGTCCCCGCTGATGAATTCGGTCGGCATGGGGAAATGATCCAGCGTCTTCGCCAGGGCGACCGCCCGCTCATTGATGTCGATACCCGTATAGGCCTTCAGCGGCTTTCGTTCGGACAGCGCCAGCGCGAGACCGCCCACGGCGCAACCAACATCGAGGACGTGGCCGAGATTTCCGGCGTCGGCGATGCCGCGTTCGAATATCCATCGCTCCGACGGATAGAGCTCGTCCCAGCGGCGCCGGTTGGCCGCATAGAATTTTGCAATCTCGTCCGTCTTGTAAATGATGTTCGCACTCAAGTTGGGCTTCTCCGGATTGCGGTTCCTGCGGTTTCCCATACCCACAATCAAAAGGCAAGCCAGGTCAAACTGGCGGTAAAGGTCAGGCAATGATTTCACCCGTTCCCCATTTGGCCCGCGTTCAACGGGATGGCGATCGCCACACCGCGCATCCCGGCCTGATCGGTCTCAACCGCAATGAACGCGTCAGTCCGATGCCCGCGGCCGTCTTCCAGGGCATCATGCAGCAGGTGCAGCCCGCACATCTGTCGAGCTATCCCGATCTGGGCCCGCTTTACGATCGCCTGTGCCGCACGCTCGATCTGCCCGAAAACCATCTGCTGGTCACGCCGGGATCGGACGGGGCGATCCGCAGGGCGTTGCAGGTCTTCGTCGACAGTGACGATGTCGTCGTCCTGCCCACGCCGACCTATGCGATGTATCCGATCTACACCAGCATCTTCCGGGGCACCGTCCGCACCGTCGCATATGGCGCGGACCTGAAGCTCGACGTTGAAGCGCTGCTCGCCGCCATCGCGGCCGGCTGCAAGCTGGTGGCGATCGCCAATCCCAGCCAGCCGACCGGCTCGGCCCTGGCCATCGAGGATCTCGCCCGCATTGCCGAGGCGGCGGCTGCGGCCAATGCCATCTGCCTGGTCGATGAAGCCTACTTCCCCTTCTATCCCCATACGGCGCTGCCGCTGATCAGGCAGTATGACAATCTGCTGGTCACCCGCACCTTCTCCAAGATCGGCGGCATTGCCGGCCTGCGCGTCGGCTATGCCGCCGGCCATCCGCTGCTGATCGAGAGCATGGAAAAGGTGCGCGGCGCCAGCGAGGTCAACGGCGTCGGCGTGGTTGCCGCCTGCTACCTGCTCGACAATCCAGATGTCATGGCGACGTTCCGCGAAGAAGTGACGGAAGGCCGGGGGCTGCTGCTGCAGGCGGCAAAGGCACTGGGCATCGAAACGCCCGACTCCCACGGCAATTTCCAGGTTCTGCGCCTGCCCCGCCACCTGCCGGTGACGAAGATCACGCAGGACCTTGAGAAACGCGGCTATCTGGTCAAGGGCGGATTTGGCGCGCCGATGCAGGACTGCATCCGCATCACGCTGGACGGCCCGCAGATCATGCGGCCGTTCATCGAGGCCCTCACGCAGGCGGTTGCCATGGTCGGCGCCCCAGCCAAGGCGCCGGTCAGGCCGTGATGGCGCCGATCAGCGTGTCGCAGTGGCCGCTCTCGACCAGCGTCTTGCGATACTGCGCGTCGAGGTCCGGTCCGAAGACGGCGGCGAAGCGCCCCATTCCGCCCGGCCGACCGTCCCGCGCCCAGACCAGGTGATTGGACAGGTCATAACGCTGATCCAGCCGAACCTCGCTGCCACGCCCCAGGCCTTTCATCAGATGCGCAAGCGACCGCTCGGAGAAATACCACCGATGCGACTTCACCCAGATGAACCGTTCGTAGGCGGGAATATCGTACAACGTGGTCAGGGCGTCGTTGGCATTGGGCACTTCGAAGACGAGCTTGCCGCCCGGAGCCAGGCGCGCGATCTGTGCTTTGAGGAAATCCTGCGGCCGGCCGATATGTTCGAGCACGTAGTAATGGATGATCAGGTCAAAGCGCGCATCGGCCGGCAGATCGTCCAGGCTGGAGTAGACCGGGATACCACGGCTGCGCACGTAGTCGGAGAAGATGCCCGAGGGTTCGACGCCGGTGCAGTCGCACCCCGCATCCGCCAGGCGGTACAGCATGAAGCCGGACGAGCAGCCGACTTCCAGCACTTTCATGCCCGGACGGATGACGGACGACAGGTGTCCCATACGACGGACGGCTTCACCTTCGTTGGCGCGGATATGGGCCTCGGGCTTTTCCCAGCCGGCTCCGGCAGCGGAACGGTCCGTCATGAACTTTTCGAACTCCGCCGCGTAGAGACGCGCTTCCTCTTCAGCAGAGAGCGGCGGATGAATGAAGCGTACGTCGCAGTGACCGCAACGATACACGCCCATGGGCGAAGCGGCGCCATAGACATGGCCGGTAACGACTGATAATTGGTCGGGACCGGCGTCACAGAGCAGGCAACTTGACGGAATGGGCATAGGCTCAAACAGCTCCAGTTTAAAGTGTAAAAGCCGTAGCAAAAGATATGTATGATGTCCAACGCCCACTCGGGCTGGCGACACGCATCCCGCAAAAAAGATGACCACTCCCACTGCAATCAAACACTGCCTGACCGATCTCCTGCGGCCGCTGCCACGCCAGATCGGCCTGATCGACGTCGGCTCCGGAGGACCGCTTAAAGCGCCGTGGTCGCTGATCCCGGAAGACCGTCTGGCCAAGCGGGACTTCGACCCCGAAACCACCGGTGGCGGTGCGCAGCTCCCGGTCTGCATTTCGGACCGGCAAGGCGCGGCCAAGTTCAACATCGCCCTGGATCCGCGCGGTTCCTCTCTGCATGCGGCGAATGCCGCATTCATCGAACGCTTCGCCATGCCGTCGCTTGGCCTGGACCGCCAGATCGATGTGCAGCTCACCACGCTGGATGCGATGTTCCTGTCCCACGCGGACGAGATCGACTTCCTGGACATCAATGTGGAAGGCCACGACTTCCAGGTCCTCAATGGCGGCGCCGCGCTGCTCGACCGCGCCTTCGTCAAGGTCATGAAGATTGAATTCGAGCTGGCCGATGTCTGGCGCGGACAGGGCTGGTTCTCGGAGATCGACAGCCATCTGCGCGGCCGCGGCTTCGAGATGATCGAGATCGAGATCGATCGCCTACTGCCTGCGGCGGCCCAGGAGTTCCGCATCGGCGCTGAGCCGGTCTGGGGCAAGGCGATCTACCTTCCCGGCGCGGCGGCATGGGAGCGCCACCGCGCCGCAAGCGCGCCGGAGCGTTTCGCGACCGACTGCCTGATCGCCATCGCCGGCGCCATCGCTGCCGGAAGCCCCGGCCGCGCCATCGAGATCGCCCGCATGGCCGAAGGCCATCCGCAGGGCGGCGATCTTTCCGTTCCGACGGGCGCGCAATTGCACACCCTGCTGCGCGACCTCTACATATCGCCATCCCGACAGGCTTGGCGACGACTGCCTCTGCCCCTGCGCAGGGCCCTCTCCCCTTTGCTCCGCTTTTGGGCGGCCCGATAACCGTCGAGGAATTTTTGAAATGAGCAACCGCCTTCTCCGTGTGGCCGTTGTCGGCTGCGGCCGCGTTAGCCGGACGGCGCATTATGCGTCGATCAAGGAGAACCCGGCCTACGAATTTGTCGCCGTCTGCGATACCGATCGCAGCCGCGCAGACGAATGGTCGCGCAGCAACAACGTCAAGGCCTACTATTCGATCGACGACCTGCTGGCGAACGAGAAGCTGGACATGGTCTCGATCTGCACCCCCAACGGCATGCACCCGCAGCATGCCGGCAAGGTGGCGGAAAAAGGCATCCATCTGATGGTGGAAAAACCGCTGGCCATGTCGACCCCCGAAGCCGACCAGCTGATCCAGCTGTGCGCGGAAAAGGGCGTCCATCTTTTCAGCGTCATGCAGAACCGCTTCAACGCGACCAACCAGCTGCTGAAGCGCGCCGTGGACAAGGGCCGTTTCGGCCGGCTGCTGACCGTGAACGTGACCATGCGCTGGGCCCGCGGCCTTGGCTATTACACCGAGGACCATGGCTGGCGCGGCCGGCGCGACATGGCCGGCGGCGTCTTCACCAACCAGGCCATCCACTACATCGACACCATGCAATGGCTGATCGGCGCCAGCCCGACGACCGCCTATGCCCGGATGGATACCAGCAAGCATCCGATCGATGTCGAAACCCACGGGTCAGGGATCATCACCTTCGATAACGGCACGATTGCCAGCCTGAACCTGACGGCGCTGTCCTATCCCGACGATCGCGAGGGATCCATCACGCTGCTGGGGGAACGCGGCACTGTGAAACTCGGCGGCAAAGCCATGAACCGCATTCTGGAATGGGATTTCGACACCACCGATGCGGAAGATGATGCCCAGGCCAAGGAAGCCGATTACGAGCCGCCGACCGTGTATGGCTTTGGCCATTTCGAGATGTACAAGCGCGCCGCCCGCGTCTTGCAGACCGGTGAAGGCGTCGCCGAGATTCCTGACGGCCTTGAGGGCCGCAAGGCCGTGGCATTGCTGGAGGCACTCTATACCTCCAACAGTCGCGGCGATGTCGTGAAGATCCAGAACTGGAAGTAACCGCACCGTGGCACGCTATCTCGTCACCGGGGGGGCCGGGTTTATCGGCTCCCATGTCGCCCGGGCCCTGCTCGACCAGGGCCATGAGGTGGTTATCGTCGATAATCTGTCGACCGGCTTGGCCAGCAACCTGCCGCCGACGGCACAATTCATCCATGCGGACCTGACCGATCCGGCCACCATCAAATTACTGCCCGTCGGGCAGTATGCCGCCGTCATTCACATCGCCGGACAATCCTCCGGCGCTATCGGCCAGAAAAGCCCCTATGCCGACCTGCAGGCGAATGTCGGGTCCACCATGCTGCTGGCGCAATGGTGCGCAACCCAGGGCATCCGCCGCTTCCTCTATGCCAGCTCCATGGCCGTCTACGGCCTGGGCAATCGCGAGCCGCGCGACGAGGATTGGCAGTGCCAGCCGATCTCCTATTACGGCTCATCGAAGTTCGCGTCGGAAACCTATCTCCGCGCCACGCTCGCCGATGGCCTGGAGCCGATCTGCCTGCGCCTCTACAACGTCTATGGTGCCGGCCAGAATCTGGGCAATCTCTATCAGGGCATGGCGTCGATCTACCTTGCCTACCTGCTAGCCGGCGGGCCCGTGCCGGTCACCGGATCGCTCGATCGCTACCGTGATTTCGTGCATGTCGACGATGTCGTGGCCGCCTTCCTCGCCGCACTGCATGCCCCGTATCCGTCATCGATGATCTTCAACATCGGGACCGGCCGGCGCACCACCGTGCAGGAGATTCTCGCCCTGCTGATCAAGCTGATGGATCTGCCGCCCGATCACCCGATCCACACCAGCGCGAACACGCCCGGCGATGTTTTCGGATCTGTCGCCAATGTTGAGCGCGCCCGGCGTGAACTGCAGTGGGAAGCCGGAACCAGACTGGAAGACGGTCTCAAGACAATGGTCGATTGGGCCAGGCAGGTTCGGGCGCTCAAGCCGTGATCATTGCCATCACCCATATGCGGGCCGCCTTGCAGCGGGCCGCCTTGGCTGGCAACGACCAGACTTTCTGGTATTTTGGCGCATCCTATGCCGACTATCTTGCGCTGCGGAACCGTTTCCCCGCTGCGCGATGGGCGGCACTTTCCGAAGAACTCAACACGCGGGCCGAGCGTCATTATCCGTTTTTCGTCGGGCTGGACCGCCATCTGCATACCGGCCGCGCCACATCGGCATGGCTGGCCAGCGACCTGGCCGAGCGCAACCCGTTGATCAGCAGCCTGCCGCTCGACTGCTGCCGGGCGCTGGCGCTTCTGGACGGCAGCAGGCCGGGAACGGGCCGCCATCTTGTTGTCGTGGATGATGTCACGCTTGGCCGCGCGCTGGCCGCGACCTGCCGGCGCGCCGGCCGAACGGTTGACGCTTCCGGCCTTGGCCTGATCGCGGTCATCGCGCATATCGCAAAACGCGGCATTACCTATATGCGGAATGCTGCGGACCAATGGCGTCGCCACTCGCGCATTGCCGCGGTCCGGCAACGGCAGGGAGCCGGCTGGACCTCCAGCCATACCCTGGTGGTGAGCTGGGGGGACAGCAGCAAGCCCGACCTTGCCGATCCAACCGCGAAAGACACCTATCTGGGCGACCTGCCGCAGCGCGCCGCAGGGGGCCAGACCATCGGCAAGCTGCTGCTGCCGCGGCCATGGCTGGATGACCCGGCACTGCTGGCAGAAAAGGCACCCACCGTACTGCTGCCGGACGATCTGTGGCGCAAGCGCGATATTCTCCGGGCCGCGCTGCTGGCATTGAGTTTCCCGCTGTCGGTGCGCTCGGCTCTGGTTCTGGACGGACACGATCTCTCGCCGCTCCTGCGTCAGGCGGTCTGGCGCGAGATGACCAGCTGGCGGCCGGCCGCGGCCCTGCTGTTTGCCAGCGCGGCGAAGGGTCTGGCCCAGCGCGGCCTGCTGCCGAAACGCCTGCTGCTGCCCTTCGAGAACCAGCCCTGGGAGAAGACATTCCTCCGCGCCTTGCATGCCGAGGATCCGGATATCGAAGCCGTTGCCCTGCAGCACATGCCCTACGCGCGCCTGTATCTCAGCCTGCAGCCCACCGCGACCGATATCCGTGAACGCGCCGTGGCGGATCGCATCCTGCTGACCGGCCCCCGTTACCGCGACTGGCTGGTCGCGGCTGGCATGCAGCCGGAGGCCCTGCCCTGCATTGGCAGCCTGCGGCTCGAGGAAGCCGCCCCGCTGCCCGCCCCGGATGCGCCGGCGGTGCTGTGCTGCTGTCCCATCGACCGCAACGGCGCACTGGAACTCGCCTTGCGCGCGGCACAGGCCTGCCACCTGCTGCAGGGCGTCAGGCTGACCCTCAACCTGCATTCGGCCTGCTCCGCCGAGACCCAGGCACTGGTTCGCCATGTGGTGGAGGACATCCTCCCGGGGACCGAGGTCAGCACCGAGCCCGCCGTCCGTCTTTTTGCCCGCCATGGCCTGGTGCTCTACAATACATCTGGCGTCTGCTTCGAGGCGATTCGGCATGGCCGCCCCGTATTGCTGGTGCCCTCCGAGATCGCCATCGATACAGCCAAACTGGCCGTTCCCGGATACATCGCGCCATCCGACGCGGCCGGCCTGGCCCGCCTCATCGACACGCTGCTGACCGACAGGCAAGCGGCCGATCTGGCCCTGGCGGCTGCGCGCGCCGAGTCGGACGCCTGCATCATTCCGCGGGATTCCCATCTGCTGGAACGCTTATTTCCAGCCCCAGAAAATGCTATTCGTTGTGCAACAGGTGAAAGATGAAAACAGTCATTCTTTGCGGGGGCAAGGGCACACGTATCCGCGGCGTCAACGACGATGCCCCCAAGCCAATGATCGAGATCGGTCCTTATCCCGTTCTCTGGCACATCATGCGTGGCTACGCGGCATACGGCCACAAGGACTTCGTGCTCTGCCTCGGCCATAAGAGCTGGATCATCAAGCAGTTCTTCCTGAACTATCAGGCGCAGCTCGCCGATTTCACCGTTGACTTCAAGAATGCCGGCAAGGTGGTCTCGCACAGCCGGGATCCCGACATCGACTGGACGATCACGCTTGCCGAAACCGGGCAGGACACCATGACCGGCGGCCGGGTCAAGCGCATCCAGAAGTATATCGGCGATGACGAGGACTTTTTCCTCACCTATGGCGACGGCGTCTCCGACATCGACATCGATGCGCTGCTCGCCTTCCATCGCAAGCATGGCCGTATCGTCACCGTGTCCGGCGTGCGTCCGCCCGGCCGTTTCGGTGAACTGGAAACCTCGGCCGAGGGTGCAGTGACTGAATTCAATGAAAAGCCGCAAGCGACCGGTGGACGCATCTCCGGCGGTTTCTTTGTCTGCAACCGCAAGATATTCGACTATTTGCCCGCGGAAGACAGCCTGGTGCTTGAACAAGAACCGCTACGCCGGCTGGCCCAGGATGGGCAGCTGATGATGTATGCCCATGACGGCTTCTGGCAGTGCATGGACACGCCGCGCGACCATCAGTTCCTGAATGAACTGTGGACTTCCGGCACGGCCCCCTGGACGGCGACAAAAGTCAACCGGCAGTAATGACCATGCCCTTCACCGATCTTCGCGATTCCCGCATCCTGGTCACCGGTACCACGGGCTTCAAGGGCTCATGGCTGGGCACATGGCTGGCCGATCTTGGCGCCAAGGTGGTCGGCTTTGCCCTGCCGCCGGAGGCCGATGCCCCGCTGTTCCAGCAGCTCAAGCTGCCCGACCGGATCGACCAGCATTACGGCGACGTTCGCGACAAAGCGGCCGTGGATGCCGTCTTTGCCAAGGCCCGCCCCGATATCGTGATCCATATGGCGGCACAGGCGCTGGTGCGCAAAAGCTACGCCGAGCCGAAGGAAACCTTCGACGTCAATATCGGCGGCAGCGTCAATATTCTGGAAGCCGCCCGCGCCACCAGCAGCATTCGTTCCCTGGTCTTCGTGACCTCGGACAAATGCTACCGCAACAAAGAGTGGATATGGGGGTACCGCGAGAATGACGAACTGGGCGGCTCCGATCCCTATTCCGCCTCGAAAGCATGCGCCGAACTGGTGTTCGCCTCCTACCAGGACAGCTTCTTCGCTGCCGGCTCTTCGCTGGTTGCCGCGGCGGCGCGCGCCGGCAACGTCATTGGCGGTGGTGACTTCTCGGCCGATCGCATCGTGCCCGACTGCATCCGGGCCCTGTCGGGAAATCGCGCCATAACGCTGCGCAACCCCAATTCCGTGCGCCCGTGGCAGCATGTGCTGGAGCCGCTTTCAGGCTACCTGCAGCTTGCCCAGTGGCTGCTGTCCAAACCCGACATCGCCCGCGGCAGCTGGAACTTCGGTCCCGATGCGGAGAATGTGCGCACTGTGGAAGAGCTCGCCAGCCTGGCCGTGCGCCACTGGGGTAGCGGCGAGATAAAATCAGAAATCGTCGCCGGCGCACCGCATGAAGCGGGCCTGCTGATGATCGATGCCGCCAAGGCCAAGATCCGCCTGGGCTGGCGTCCGCGCTGGAACTTCGACCAGGCAGTTGCCAATACCGTCAACTGGTATCGCCAGGTTCATGATGGCGCCGATCCGCTGGCCGTGACGCGCGCCCAGATCGCAGACTATTCCGGCAGGTAACAACGTGATTTCCGGCGTAATACTCACCCCGCTCAAGATCATCGCCGACGACCGCGGTGCGGTGATGCATGTTCTGCGTCGGGACAGCGAGGTCTTCAGGGGCTTTGGCGAGGCTTATTTCTCCACAGTGAAACCGGGCGGGATCAAGGCCTGGAAGCGCCAGAAGCAGATGACGCTGAATGTCGCCACACCGATCGGGAAGGTGCGCTTCGTGCTGTACGATGACCGGCCGGGCAGCGCGACCCGTGGCATGATCGACGAAATCCTGCTGGGCCCGGACAACTACCAGCTCCTGACGGTTCCGCCGGGGATATGGAACGGCTTCTGCGCCGAAGCGGACACGGATTCGCTTGTCATCAACGTCACCGACACGCCGTATAACGCTGAGGATGTGGATCGTCTGCCCAGCGATACGACTGCCATCCCTTATACTTGGCCGCTGCGTGACTGACATCGTCATCACCGGCGCCACCGGCTATATCGGCCGACGGTTATGCTCGGTCGCGGCTGCGCGGGGTGATAACATCATCCGCATCCTGTCGCGCAGCGATTTCGAAGCCTGGTTCTGCGGCGAAAGCCTGGCCCCTGCCGGCGTTGATTTCCTTCAGGCCGCCGATGCCATCATTCATCTGGCCGCCCTGCCCGAACCCGACTGCGAGAAGCAGCCGGAACAGGCGCTGCGGCGGAACGGCCTTGCGACCCTGCGGCTGGTCGAAGCCGCCGCCGCCGCGAAGGTCCCGCGTCTTGTCTACAGCTCGACGATCAAGGTTCTTGGCACCGCACTGAACGGCCGGGTGGACGAGACCGCCTGCGTAGAGCCGCTGGGACATTATCCGCTGTCGAAATATACGGGCGAGCGCTATGTC
>Ga0102594_1001216_pt1 | contig 16962 bp, 16 predicted proteins | sample AraplaCol_mLB_r2_2_FD_76863 | JGI IMG/M metagenome (GOLD analysis project Ga0102594, IMG submission 76863) | Arabidopsis root microbial communities from North Carolina, USA - plate scrape MF_Col_mLB_r2 (SPADES assembly) (version 2) | ecosystem: Host-associated > Plants > Roots > Endosphere...
ATATTTGAGCTCCGGTTCATTGACCATCTGAGGAATGATCCAATTCTCATTCACACCATCGGATACGACAACTACCGACTTGCCCTGCTCATTCACAATTCGAATCAGCTGATCTGTCTCACTTAATTGCTCCATGAAGCGGCGGCTGTCGAGAAAATCCGCAGGAGTCGATACACGCTTCTCTTCTAAATACATCCGGAGCTGACTCATATCTTTACGAATACTCTGCTCTGACTGACGCACCAGCCATTGATTCATTATGAGGTAATGAACGCCAGCATAGATAATGAACAAGATGAATAATACAAATGCGGACCATACCGTTAGTTTCCATCGTAGAGGCAGTCGTGATAGAGCTTGTCTCCATTCTTTCATGAGCGCATCACATATCCTGCTCCTCGGATCGTATGAATCATATTCTCTTCCCCTACGCTTTTTAACTTCAGTCGCACATAGCGCACATAGACATCAACAACATTCGTCTCCACTTCCGTATCGTATCCCCAGACGGAATCAAGCAGCATTTCTCGTGTCAGCACGCGATTAATATTCTGCATGAAGATGACAAGCAAATCGTATTCTCTCTTCGTCAGCTCAAGTAATCGCCCTTCAATCTGCACTTCATGTGCATCCAGATCCACCTTAAGATTATGGAACGTCAGCACCGTACTCGGCGTCCCTCGGTGCTCCTCAACACGTCGCAATAGGGAACGGATCCTTGCGAGCAATTCTTCAATAGCGAACGGTTTAGGAATATAATCATCTGCTCCAAGATCCAGTCCATTCACGCGATCTGTAACGCCATCCCTCGCTGTAATCATAATAATCGGGGTAGATTTCACCTGCCGTATTTGGCGGCATACTTCCATCCCATTCATCCCTGGGAGCATGACATCCAGCAAAATGACGTCCCAATCCTGGCTCAATGCTTGCTCGAGCCCAGTCCTCCCATCATAACAAATATGGACGTCGAAGGACTCATGGTTCAGTTCCAGCTCGATAAATCGCGCCAAATGACGTTCATCTTCGATCACGAGTACCTTTTTCATCGACCCCATTCCTTTCTACTAGACTTATTACATTTCTCGGCTTTGCTTCTTCGGGAGAATCTTATGCTCCACTCTCTCATAGAGCCTAATACACCCTTGTAACCGATCCTTGGCGAATTTCCAGTTATGGCATACCTTATGTACACCCCACGCCGTTACCATCCCTAAGCATGCTCCTGCGAGTATATCCAGTGGATAATGTACGCCTGTCCATACGCGGGAGATCGCGATCAGCGCTGCGAACAGAAGCCATACGTTCCCTTCTCTCTTACGAACGATATAGAAGGTCATTGCAATCGCAAATGCGGCCGTCGCATGATCACTTGGGAACGATGCATTCGCGGCATGCGGGACCAATTGATTGACGACATGGTCAACAAATGGACGATCCCGATAAAAGAAATTCGCGATTAGAGCACTTGTTCCGAATCCTACGGCCGTTGCGATCAACGATTGGATCGCCATCATCCGATTCTCTTTGGTGCGTGTGAACCAATATAATATAATGCCAGCAATCATGATGTATTCTGCACGCTCAGCGAAAAATCGCATGACTGCCTTGAGAATCGATTCCTTACCCGCAAAATCATTTAACCATTGAAATACTTGATAATCAATATTCGCAATCATTTCATTCCATCCTTTCTGTTAAGATATTGTAAAAGAGAAAGATGAAAATGAGATGAGAAAGCATGAAGAAATAGTTATCCAATATTTCCATACAAGAAAAAGAGAGTGCTCATCGCACTCTCTTTATTATTCATCTATATTAATCAATGATTTCTGCAGTATCGCCAGTTTTGGCACCCGCTGCATTTGCTTCATCCGTATCAATGTGCATATCTAATGCGAATTGATCCGATACACGTGCGATAACATGTTCTAGAACAAGGCCACGCTCGCCACCAAGACGAACTTTTAATTGCTGCTTGTCTTGAATGCCCCATTTCTCAGCATCCGATGTATGGAAATGGATGTGACGCGCTGCGACGATAACGCCATCGCTTGTCTCAACTTCACCAGCAGGCCCTTTAATAATCATGCCTGGTGTTCCTTCTGTGTCACCTGACTCACGTACAGGCGCTTTAATTCCAATTGTGAAGGAATCCGTACGGGAGATTTCCAATTGTGTTGCTTTCCGTGCAGGACCTAAAATACGGACCTTGCCGAAGGAGCCTTTTGGACCAACGACTTCAACCGTCTCGTTCGCTGCGAACTGACCTGGTTGAGACAATGGCTTGAATTCTGTTAATTGATAGCCCTTACCGAACAATTGCTCGATATGCTCTTGGGATAAGTGAATATGACGTGCTGATACACCGACAGGTACTTCTTTTTTCATGTTCTCCACCTCTTTAGTTTTCTCTCTAAGTTGTTAACCTATTTCAGAAGCATACCTATTATACACCCTTGTCTCAAAAAATCAAAAGACGTACGGCACATTCCGTACGTCTTTCGTGGAATTATTTGAATTCTGCCACAAGTTTGCTGAAATCTGTTTCCGAAATATGGATATCTTGGTTTGCGATACCTTCTTGGTGGAATCCAACAACCATGTCTTCATAAGATTTTCTTGTTTTATCTTGATAGATTAATCCGGTTAGCATACCACCAGTCTCCATCAATTTCGTCATCGCTTGGATCCGGTTCGACGAATCATAATCAGGAATGGTCTCTAGATTCACGATATTCTCTTTGAACCAGTCGTACGTATTGATTTTGTTGAAGGTTACGCATGGGCTGAATACGTTGATCAACGAGAAGCCCTCGTGCTTCATCCCTTCTTCAATTAATGACGTCAATTGCTTCAAGTCGCTAGAGAACGACTGAGCGACGAATGTAGCTCCAGCAGAGAGAGCAATTTCGAGCGGAGACAATGTGGATTCGATCGATCCATCCGGTGTACTCTTCGTCTTGAACCCTTCCGCACTACGTGGAGACGTCTGACCTTTCGTCAATCCGTAAATCTGATTGTCCATAACGATGTAAGTAATGTTAATGTTACGACGAATCGCATGAACCGTATGACCCATACCGATTGCAAATCCGTCACCGTCACCGCCGGAAGCGATAACTGTAAGCTCACGATTAGCCATCTTCACGCCCTGCGCGATCGGTAACGCACGACCATGAATCCCGTGAAGTCCATAAGCGTTAATATATCCTGAAATCCGACCGGAGCAACCGATACCGGAGACAACGGCTAAGTTCTCTGGTTCAAGACCAACATTCGCTGCTGCTCTCTGAATAGCTGCTTGGATCGAGAAGTCGCCGCATCCTGGGCACCAGTTCGGTTTAACATTATTACGAAACTCTTTAAAAGTTGCCATCGTTACACCAACTCCTTACATGCATTGTAGACAATCGAAGGTAGGAATGGATTACCGTCGTATTTCAAGACACTTTCGATTTTGTCCGCATGACCAACATTCAATTTGATTTGCGAAGCAAGTTGTGCTGTAGCATTATTCTCTAGAACGATGATTTTCTTCGCCTTCTCAGCATAAGGAGCGAATTGTTCTGTAGGGAATGGGTACAACAAGCGAACGGTAATATGGTTCGTTGTCAGACCATTTGCTTCCAGTCTTTCTCTTGCTTCATCTACTGTACCACCTGTCGAACTCATACTCACGATCAACAAGTCAGGTTCTTCGTGTGGCGCATCGACATGAATTGGGTTCGTTACTTTAATATTGTCCATTTTGCCCAGACGCTTATCCATCATCTTCTTACGGTTAACCGCACTCTCAGATGGGCGACCTGTCTCATCATGTTCAACGCCTGTTACGTGGTGAATACCATACTTCTCACCTGGCAAGACACGAGGCGAAATGCCGTCTTCTGTGAACTCGTAACGTTTGAACAATTGATTCGGTTCAAGTTCAGGTGCATTACGAACCAAGTTCCCACGATCAATCACAATTTTGTTATAGTCAAGCTCATCACAGGATTGTTTACCTAGTGACAGCTGCAAGTCTGTTATTACGATAACCGGGCATTGATATTTCTCAGCCAAGTTGAACGCTTCGATCATATCGTAGAAGCATTCTTCGATCGAACTAGGTGCAAGAACGATCTTCGGAATCTCACCATGCGTTCCATAGATCATTGCGTTGATATCGCTCTGCTCTTGCTTCGTCGGAAGACCCGTACTTGGACCCCCGCGCTGCGTGTCAATGATAACAACTGGTGTCTCCGTCATCCCTGCAAGGCCGATCGCCTCCATCATCAAGGAAAGACCAGGACCTGCAGATGCTGTCATCGAACGAGCGCCAGCGAAGTTCGCACCAATCGCCATCGTAATCGCTGCGATCTCATCTTCGGTCTGAATGACGGTACCGCCGAATTTAGGAAGCTTCTTAATCAGATATTCCATAACTTCGGACGCTGGAGTGATTGGGTAGGCTGGCATGAATCGGCATCCAGCGGCTAATGCACCGAGTGCCATCGCATCGTTACCGATCATGAACAGCTTCTGTTCGCCGTCAGCCGGCTCGAGCTTGAATTCCTCAAGCGGGCCACCTGCAAGCTCGAGCACGAATTCGGATCCGCGACGAACCGCTTCAACGTTCTTCTCAACCACTGCAGCACCTTTACGGCCAAACTCTTCTTCTACTGCTTTATTAAATACTTCTAACGGAAGTCCGAGCAATGCCCATGACGCGCCAGAAGCAACCATATTCTTCATTAAGGACGTACCTAGTTCATCTGCAATCGCAGTGATCGGTACTGGGAATAATTTCGCGTTAATACCTTCAGGGAGCGTTGGATTGAATTTCGCATCTGCAACAACGACGCCGCCAGGTCTCAATTCATGTGCATTTAAGTCAATACTTTCTTGGTCAAAAGCAACGAGTATATCCAGGTCATCTGAAATTGCACGAATCGGTTTCGTACTGATTCTGATTTTATTGTTCGTATGTCCACCTTTTATCCGAGAAGAAAAATGACGGTATCCATATAAGTAATATCCTAATCGATTTAATGCTGTGGAGAAAATACGGTCTGTACTCTCTACGCCTTCCCCTTGTTGTCCCCCGATTTTCCAAGACAATTGACTAATCAAGCTCGCCCACTCCTTTAGTTGTGACTCGCATTAGAATGATAAGTGCCAAAATTCCCTAAAATATGACATAGAAAATTTTTTCTTTTCAATGAGTCAACTAAATTTTATGGCTAGAACTAGTAAAAAGCAAGCGTTTTCGGCGGATACTTAGATAGCAGTTTTCGATCAAAATCATATCAATAATAGATGATAGAATCAGACCTCCCTTTACTTAGGCAAAGTGTCACTCAAAAAAATGGAAGCGTTTTTATAGAGGAATCCATCTACCAAATCCTCCGGGTAGCGCTGCAGTAAGGCATTCCGCAGATTTTCATATTTTCCTGAATGTTCTAAATTGGTAATAAATCGATCGATCCCATCAAAGTCTGATCCGAGCATGATGATCTTGCTCCCCCCCAGACTGCAGATATGTTCAATATGCCTGAGCAAATCATGTATCGCTGCCGGTGCATTTGCACGTACAAACGGCGGGAAGAAATTCATCCCGATCCTTCCTCCCCTTGCGATCATGCTGTTAATCTGCTCGTCAGTCAAGTTCCTCGGATGGCTACACACCGCTCTAGCATTGGAGTGAGAGGCAATATACCTGCTCGCGGTACGGGCATGCAGTTCCCAAAACCCAGTCTCCGACAAATGGGATACATCCATAATCAAGCCGAGTTCATCACAGCGCTCAATCAGCTTCCTTCCCTTCAACGTAAAGCCGCCATTTCGAGGTTCGAGGATGCCATCTGCAGCCCAATTCGCGTAATTCCATGTGAACCCTATCAGACGAACACCCAAATGGAAACAGAGATCCACATACGTCAGATCCCCTTCTAACCCATCGACACCTTCCAGGGACAAGAGTGCTCCAATGTGATTCGTTTGTTCAAGCTGATTCCAATCCTTCTGGCATCGAATCCATCTCATCTCGCGATGATTCAGGATGCGACGCTGAAATACATCAATACTGTGCAAAATATGCTCGAATCGAGGCTTTCCGAGAGCTTCTGACAAATAAATAGCAAAGCATTGTGCTCTAACTCGTCCTTGTTTCAGTCGTTCGAGATTCGCATCAAGCAACTGGCTATCCGCAAATGAAACGGCAGGATCTTGAAGCATTTTGCTAATGACATCACAATGCATATCAACGATTTGATATGGTCTCATCCAGACTCATCCTCTCCCTCACTCTATGCCATGAATATAGCTTGGCAGGCGACATAAACGCAAAAAAACCTGTCTACGACGTAAACAGGCTCCATTCATGATGTTATATTTATCTAGGTTCGACAATCAATTTGATCGCCGTCCGATCTTCTCCATCAATCACAATATCGGTAAATGCAGGAATACAAATCAAGTCCACTCCGCTAGGCGCTACAAATCCTCTGGCAATCGCTACAGCTTTAATCGCTTGATTCAATGCACCAGCACCAATCGCTTGCAATTCGGCCGCTCCACGCTCACGTAGGACGCCTGCCAGTGCACCTGCTACGGAGTTTGGATTGGATTTTGCTGAAACTTTTAATACTTCCATGATAAGTACCTCCTCGGGAATGATGAATGGATTCCACTACTACACATATTCGTGAGCTCGGGAATAAATTCCTTCTTTTTCCACAAAGAAGTTCTGTATCATGCAGGATGAGCCGCTAGTTCATAACCCACTCGTCTTCGGCTCGGCGAATCTTCTCTATCCGCGTTGCACGCCCTGTAGATTCATCAATTTCGACGTATACCGCATGGAACATCCATTTCCCTTCATCAACGGTAAAACGGACAGGAAGCTGTGTTTTGAACTTGTGAAGCACCGCCTCGCGGTTAACGCCAAGAACGCCCTCTTTCGACCCTACCATGCCCACATCTGTGATGTAAGCCGTTCCTTCAGGGAGGATCGTATCATCATTTGTCTGTACATGGGTATGTGTTCCTACAACAACGGATACGCGGCCATCGAGATGCCATCCCATAGCAATTTTCTCCGATGTCGTCTCGGCATGAAAATCAAAAAAGATGCATGATTTCTTCTTTACTTGATCAAGAATCTCATCGGCTTTCTTAAATGGACAATCGATCGGCGGCAAGAAGGTTCGGCCCTGCATATTGATGACAGTTAGCTCTTTACCGTTCGCCTTCACCGTCATCCAGCCTCTGCCCGGCGTACCTTCGGGATAATTAGCCGGACGAATAATGCGCTGATCATCATCAATAAATTCGAAAATCTCCTTGTTGTCCCACGTATGATTTCCCATCGTAAGCCCATGAATCCCCATATCGTAAAATTCTCTTGCGATTGCGCCAGTGATGCCTTTACCGCCTGCCGCATTCTCGCCATTCGCAATAATAATATGTGGGTTATATTTATCTTTCAGCTGCGGGAGCATAGATTTCAGTGCTTTTCTACCTGTATTCCCAACGATGTCACCAATAAATAGTACTTTAATGTCATTCTCCTCCTCATAACCTGGCCTTAAAAGAAAATGAAAAGTGGCCTAAGGAAATCAGCCACTTTTCATTATGGTCATTATTTAGCGTATTCAACCGCGCGTGTCTCGCGAATAACCGTGACCTTAATATGTCCCGGATAATCGAGTTCGCTCTCGATCGTCTTCGTAATATCACGTGCTAAGCGGAATGCTTCTGTATCGTCAATCTTATCCGGTGCAACCATGACACGGACTTCACGACCTGCCTGGATCGCATAGGACTTCTCAACACCTTCGAACGATTCGGAAATCTCTTCGAGCTTCTCGAGTCGTTTGATATAAGTCTCAAGCGTCTCTCTACGCGCACCTGGGCGGGCAGCCGACAATGCGTCTGCGGCACCGACTAACATTGCAATAACCGATGTTGCTTCGCAATCGCCATGGTGGGATGCGATACTGTTAATTACCACAGGATGTTCTTTGTATTTCTTCGCTAACTCAACGCCGATTTCAACATGAGATCCTTCCACTTCATGATCTAGCGCTTTACCAATATCATGCAGCAATCCAGCACGTTTCGCCAACGTGATATCTTCGCCGAGTTCTCCTGCCATTAGACCTGTGAGATAAGCCACTTCCATCGAGTGCTTGAGCACATTCTGGCCATAGCTCGTCCGGAATTTCAGGCGACCCAGAATCTTGATCAGATCCGGATGCAATCCATGTACACCAACCTCGAATGTCGCTTGCTCACCGTATTCACGGATACGCTCGTCGACTTCTTTACGCGATTTCTCAACCATCTCTTCGATGCGAGCTGGATGGATACGTCCATCGGCAACCAGCTTCTCAAGCGATGTGCGAGCGATCTCGCGGCGAATTGGATCGAATCCTGACAGGATGACTGCTTCTGGCGTATCGTCGATAATCAAGTCGATACCTGTCAGCGTCTCAAGTGCACGAATATTACGGCCTTCACGACCGATAATACGGCCCTTCATCTCTTCATTAGGCAATGTAACAACAGATACCGTCGTCTCTGCAACATGGTCTGCTGCACAACGTTGTACCGCAAGAGTAATAATCTCACGGGCCTTCTTATCTGCTTCCTCTTTCGCTTGTTGCTCAATCTCTTTAATCATTTGTGCTGACTCATGGCGAACTTCTTGTTCAACATTCGTTAGGATGATTTGACGTGCATCTTCCATCGTAAGGTTGGAAATACGCTCAAGCTCAGCCATTTGATTTTTATAGATCACATTAATCTGCTCTTGCGTTTCATCAATTCGTTTCTCTTTGCTCGCCACTTGCTCTTCTTTGCGTTCTAGTGATTCTAATTTTTTATCCAGCGACTCTTCTTTTTGCAGCACTCGACGTTCTAGACGTTGAATTTCATTTCTGCGTTCACGAATGTCTTTATCAGCTTCAGCACGGACTTTAAAGACTTCGTCTTTAGCTTCCAGCACTGTCTCTTTCTTAAGCGCTTCTGCGTCTTTCTTCGCATTCTCAATAATCTGCTCAGCAGCGTGTTCAGCGCTTGAAATTTTAGCTTCAGCAAGAGATTTGCGAATAAAATATCCAACCCCAAAACCAATGACCAAAGCGGCTACAACGAGAACGATTGCGAGAATAGGATTCATGATCTATTTCACCTCCTCGTTGTTTCTCCAGGGGCAATGCCTGGGCATATTCGGTTTTCAACCCGTTTCACTTACATATTCATCGGTTTCATTTGTATAGCACGTGATTATTCAAGCGCTACACAAGCCTTATCTTCTTCCCGAGGATAAAGATAAGCGAGTCAATGATTGGCGAAATTAATCAGTTGAATCAACTTTTTGGAAGGAAAAATTGATTCGGAATTCGTATAATACAATTTCATTTTAGTATTTGTAAAAAGAAGTTGTCAAGCAATTGACATGAATCGTCGTACTTATGCGAGAAAATCATAAAATTAGCACGAAATTCCAATCCAATTTCATACCTCAGCATCCCGTTCAACGGCATTAATCATAGTATTCTTCCTCATAAGTTTCTTCATCGCCATCATACTCTTCATCTTGCTGCTGATCGGAAATCCGCTGAACGGCATTTCTTACCACGTGTGATGGAAATCCACGACGCATCAGAAAAGCAGCGACCTTTCTCTTGCGCTCATAACGCTCCCCTTTTGTACTCTGCCATTTGCGGAGTCCCACACGATAGGCGCTCTCTTGCTCGTCCTCAGCGTTTAATTCCTCCATAGCTTGCGCAATATCGGATTTATCGATTCCCTTCTGCAGCAGCTCGTGTTTAATCATAAGTCTTCCTTTCTTATGATTGCGAACACGTTGATCGGTCCATTGCTTCGCATAGAGATTATCATCAATGAGACGCTCATCGATAAGACGCTGAATGACACGCTCAATTAACTCTGCGTCATAACCCTTCTGCGTTAACTGCTGCTGCACTTCATGGCTCGTACGTGGTTTGCGTCCTAAATAGCGAATAGACTGCACATAGGCTTGCTGCAGCTCGTCTGCCACCATAATAGGAAATAGGTCTTCATAATCGATCGTTGCCCCCTTGAGTAGCCGATACTTCACCATAACATCTTCATGGACCGTAAACGCCTGCTCCCCATTCACATAAATTTGATAGCGACGCTTCTTCCTAGGAACAAGCTCTACAGCGGTTATCATCAGTTCAGCACCTGGTGCTGGCTTCCACTTCTGCTCCTTCACCTGCTCAGACTCATCTTTATCGTTACTCACGTTTCATCTCCTCCCTTCCGCACCGTCACTTTTGAGTTACCGCCCATTATAAAAGATGCCCCCTTCACGAAGGGGGCAAATTCCTATTCAAGTTCGAGTTCAAAATCTTCTTCCTCTTCATCATCGTTCGATGTAATCGGAACTGTGGTCGTGAGCTGACTTGCTTCACGGATTTTATTCTCAATCACTTTCGAAATTTCAACATTCTCTTTAAGATATTGCTTCGCGTTCTCACGACCTTGTCCTAAACGCTCATTCTCGTAGGAATACCAAGCACCGCTCTTATTTACGATATCCAATTCCGTACCGATATCGATAATGCTGCCTTCGCGTGAGATACCTTCGCCGTACATGATATCGATATCCGCTTGTTTGAACGGAGGTGCTACTTTATTCTTCACGACTTTAATCCGTGTACGGTTACCAACCATGTCATTGCCTTGCTTGATCGTCTCAACACGTCTTACATCCAAACGAACCGTGGAGTAGAACTTCAAGGCACGTCCACCTGGCGTTGTCTCAGGGTTTCCGAACATGACGCCAACTTTCTCACGCAATTGGTTGATGAAGATCGCAATCGTCTTCGATTTGTTGATCGCACCCGATAATTTACGAAGCGCTTGGGACATCAGACGAGCTTGCAGACCTACGTGAGAGTCACCCATGTCGCCTTCAATCTCAGCCTTTGGTACAAGGGCAGCAACGGAGTCAATAACGATAATATCAACTGCACCGCTTCGTACGAGCGCTTCGGCAATTTCAAGCGCTTGCTCCCCTGTATCCGGTTGAGACAAGAGCAATTCATCAATGTTAATACCTAACTTGCTTGCATACAGCGGATCTAATGCATGCTCTGCATCGATGAAAGCAGCTTGTCCACCTTGCTTCTGAACTTCAGCAATCGCATGCAATGCGACAGTTGTCTTACCTGAAGATTCCGGTCCGTATACTTCAATGATTCTTCCGCGCGGGAACCCGCCAATTCCTAATGCAATATCTAATGCTAAAGATCCGCTCGGCACAACCTCCACTTGCATATGTGTGGATTCACCAAGTTTCATGATCGAACCTTTACCAAATTGTTTCTCAATATTCCGTAAAGCCATTTCTAACGCAGCGCGACGATCTGACAATGAACTCACTTCCTTTTTCATTTATAGTATCATGATAACTTGTTTTTGTTCCTTTGCCAAGTATTTTTTCGAACATACATTCGTTTTTTTCGTCACACAGAGGCGCACGAAACGGAAAATAGCGCGAAAAACCGCAGCAAAGTCACACTTCGCTACGGTTCTTCCGTTAACATTGTCCTTATTATACAGGGTACATATGTAAATATCAAGAATTTACACTGAAATATCCCATTCTTATAATAATACTTCTACTGAAGTCTGCGCCATAAATGGTACAACACAGTCTTCACCGAACGCAGTCGAATCATTTCCCGGCCGCCGTGTAGCTGCAGCTTCATAACCTCTGTTGGTTTGCCCTTTTGTGCAATAGCCACATAGACAAGCCCCGCAGGCTTCCGCTCCGACATCCCCGGTCCCGCTACGCCTGTAATTCCAATACCAAAATCAGAATTCGTCAATTGACGAACCTGATCGGCAAGAATCTCTGCGACTTCGCTGCTGACCGCTCCCGGTGCATCCGGGCCTTCCAGCATTGATGCTGGTACATTTAAGAGCTGCTCCTTCATCGCATTGGAGTAACAGACCACTCCTCCGTTGAACATCTGTGAGCAGCCTGGGATCGCTGTAATCATCTCCGACAGCAACCCTCCTGTGCAGCTCTCAGCCGCTCCAAGCGTAAGCCCTAGTGCTTGCATGCGCTCAACGATCACCTTCTCGATCGGCACGTCTTCCGTAGCATACAAATGCTCGGACAATCGATTCCGAATCTCGGACTCAACTTCCTGCAGCTTCACATTTGCCTCCTCAGCAGATGCAGCTTTGGTGGATACACGAATTGTTACTTCGCCTTCCTTCGCATAAGGAGCAATGGTTGTGTCCTGCTGCTTCTCGATCAAATCGAGCAACTCTGCTTCTAACGAGGATTCTCCAATACCGGCGAATTTCAACATGCGAGAATACAGCGGTTGTTCACTCGTCAATGCATGCTCTAGCAGCCAGCGTCTCGCTTCATGCTCGAACATAGGCTTCATTTCCTTCGGCGGCCCAGGAATAAGAATATAGTTCGTACCTTCATTATGCAATGCATTCTCTACAACTAGCCCGGTTGCATTCGCTAGCGGCGTACTCCCCTCGATGCTAAGGGCCTGTCTTCGATTGCTCTCAACCATGTGAGCACCTCGACTGCTGAAGAACTGCTCAATCGCATCCATTGAAGGCTGATGGATGGATAGGGTAAGGCCAAGCAACCCCGCAAGGGCATCCTTCGTCAGATCATCCTGTGTCGGACCAATTCCGCCCGTAAATAGGACGAGGTCCGCTCGTTCACGTGCAATTTCGATCGCACGCTGCAATCGATTGAAGTTATCACCAACAACCGTCTGATAGTATGTATCAATCCCTAGTGCTGCCAATTCCTGTGACAGATATTGCGCATTGGTGTTCACGATTTGACCCAACAACAATTCCGTACCGACGGCGATAATTTCTGCTTTCATGTACGTTCCCCCTTAATGTGTACCGTAGATAAAATGAGCAAAAAACAATAGGCGATGCCTATTGTTTTTTATCTGCAAAATGAAGTACATTTTTATTTTTCACAAAATAATCAATGCCCGAATACACCGTTACGAGTGCTGCAACCCATAGCATCACCTCATCAAATCGGAATCCGATGAACTCAAATGGGAAATTGTTAAGCAGCATCAGAATAATCGCAGTAATCTGCGCTGCCGTCTTAATTTTCCCCCATTTGCTTGCAGCTACGACTGCACCTTCCAGAAGTGCAATCTGACGCAAGCCCGTTACAGCGAATTCACGGCTAATGATGACAATCGCAATCCATGCATCGCATTTCCCCATATCAACGAGAGAGATAAGTACGGCAGCAACGAGCAGCTTGTCCGCGAGCGGATCAAGAAGTTTGCCTAAGTTGGTAACCATCTTTCTGCTGCGGGCAATATAGCCGTCCAGACCGTCTGTACTCGCCGCAATAATGAAGATTAAGGCAGCGATGATCTGGTTATAGGTAATCTGGAAACTCTCGACATGAATAGCCGGGAAATAATCCGTCTTCACCAGCAAGAAAAACATCATGATCGGTACGAGAAAAATACGAATTAAGGTAATACGATTGGCGAGATTCAAGAGACACCCTCCCCAGACAGGTCAAACTCGTAAGCATGTGTAATTCGAACTTTGGCGATTTCGCCAATGCCAACTTTACAATCGGTAATAAACACTTCACCATCGATCTCTGGTGCATCAAATTGTGAACGACCTACATAGACGTCATTACGTCCTTCATAACGTTCAACAAGAACTTCAAGCACCTGACCAATATGCTTGCCGCTAACTTCGTTCGAGATTTGACGTTGGATTTCCATCAGCGTATTCGCACGGAACTCCTTCACATCTTCATCGACATGATCCGGTAAACGAGTCGCCGGCGTTCCTTCTTCACTTGAATACGTGAATACACCCAAACGATCGAATTTAATCTCTTTCACGAACTCGCAGAGATTCTCGAAATCCTGATTCGTTTCCCCTGGGAAACCAACGATCAGCGAAGTCCGAAGCGATACATTTGGAATACGAGCACGGATCTTCGCGACTAATTCTCTCGTATCACGCTGTCTTCCCGGTCTGCGCATCCGTTTCAATACGGAATCTTCACTATGCTGTAACGGCATATCGATATATTTACAAATTTTATCATTATCCGCAATCACATCAATGAGCTCATCCGTGAAGAAGCCCGGATAAGCATAGTGTAATCGAACCCACTCAATTCCCGGCACTTCGCTAATTCGGTTCATTAAGGCTGGCAGCATGAATTGATCGTACAAATCCGTTCCATAATTCGTCGAATCTTGTGCAATCAAACTGACTTCCTTAACACCTTGTGCAGCTAAATCTTCTACTTCAGCAATAATGGATTCCATCGAACGACTGCGGAATTTACCGCGCATAATTGGAATACTGCAGAATGTGCATGCATTGTCGCATCCTTCCGCAATCTTCACATATGTTGTAAATCGAGGTGTCGATACTTTACGCGGAAGCTTCTGTTCATAGTTGAACACCGGATTTCCGACAAGAATCGGCTTACTTCCACGAAGTGCCTCATCCACAATATCATTAATTTTATCAAAATCTCCGGTACCAACGATTCCATCAATTTCCGGCATTTCGTCCATCAGTTGTTCTTTGTAGCGCTGTGTTAAGCATCCCGATACAATCAGCGCCTTTAGGTTCGCCGTCTCTTTGAGCTCGGCCAAATCAAGAATCGTGTTCACCGATTCTTCCTTGGCAGCATCAATAAACCCGCATGTATTCACAATAATAACGGTCGCGTCCTCTTTATCTTCGACCAACGAATAGCCCCGTTCATGAATAAGACCTGACATAATCTCGGAGTCCACGAGATTCTTCTCACAGCCTAGGGTTACGATCTTAATCTTCTCAGTCATTTGTTATGCATCCCCCATACCTATGTCCAATAAGTCTGTTTATATCTAACTTAGTATAATACAACCCCAATTCGGTGTCAAAATTGTAACAACCTCGTCACGAGACTTTTCTCATGATCGAGGTTGTTCATTTACCATTATTTGAAATTTGTGAATTGTAGATCGATCGGCAAATCAGCCTTACGTAGCATTTGCATTACCGCTTGGAGATCGTCCTTGCTCTTGCCTGTGACTCGGATTTGATCTCCTTGAATTTGGCTCTTCACTTTCAGCTTGGAATCTCGAATTAAGATGTTAATTTTCTTCGCATTATCTTGATCGATGCCTGACTTGAGCTTAATTTTCTGTTTGACTGTGCCCGCAGAAGCCGGCTCAATCTTGCCGTATTCAAGGTTCTTCAATGCAAGTCCGCGCTTCGTCATCTTCGACTTCAGGATATCGATGACATTCTCAAGCTTAAAGTCATCATCCGAAATGATTACCAGCTCTTCTTTCTCAAGCTTCAGACTGCTCTTACTCCCCTTAAAATCAAATCGAGTCGCAATTTCCTTCTCGGCTTGATTCAGCGCATTGCTCATCTCCTGCATATCGAACTTCGATACGATATCTAATGAATTCTCCGAACTCATCGAATCACTCCCTTTAAGTCATCGGTCAACCTATTCACCGGTTGTCGTAGATGTATCCGTTGTTGTCGTTGTATCCGGTGACTTTAATTCCGGCTGCAATACAAAACGTTCTGCTCTAGCAACATTCCCGTCATCAATCGGTACGCCGCCGACTTTGATCTCTAGATGGTTCGCATTGCCAAGACGAATATACAATCCTTCACCAAGTTCGAAAGTTTGAGTAGATCCATCCAGCATGTTCGCGTTGAACAACTCTTCACCTTTGTACACTTTTTTGTACACATTCAACCAGCTGTTAGCGCCGGAAGCCGTCACTTCCACTGTAATCGGTTCTGTCGATGCCGTCTGCACTTTAATGCGGTTTGCTTTCCCGATTTTGCCACTTGGCACAATCGTTGGTGCAACCACGTCTGGCACCTCTGGCGTTGTTTCAGGTGTCGTCTCCGGTGTTGTTGGAGTCGTCTCCGTTCCTGTGCCATTATTCTCTTCTTTGACCGGTGGCTTCTGCTCATCCGTAATCTGCGTTCCGCTATCTACTTTAGGCGTATCTGGGCTCGCCTTATGAATATAGAAGAAGTAAATCACTACGGCGATCAAAATTAAGAACAACCACATAAGCACCGCTGAAATCCATTTGCCTGCGCGATCTTGGCGCTGACGCTCTGAACGACGACGTTTCTGTATAATTGGCTCCACAGATGCCGACTCGGACACAGGCTCTGGGATATCACTTTTGTACAATTGGACAATCTCATCAGAATCAAGGCCAAGGGTTTCGGCATATGTTTTCACAAAAGCACGTACATAGAAGCTGCCTGGCAATACTTTGTAATCACCGTCTTCGATGGCCTCTAAGTAACGCTTTCGAATCTTGGTCAATTCCTGAATGTCATCTAGCGACATCCCTTTCTCAAGTCGTGCGTTTCTTAATAGGTCTCCTAAATTCGACACATCCTCACCTCCGCAATTGAAATGTTATATCATCATGTATGGATGAATGCTTTAGTTATAAGAAGTTAAAAATCGTTATAATTCACTGTAAAAGTCTCATACGTAATTTCTTCTTCCGGTGTGTTCCGCAGTTCAATAATATAGTCAAAGTCTTGCGGACCGTATGTCGTCTCACGCATGAATATATCTGGATGTTCGATGACTTTGGTGCTAGGCATCTTCATAATGTTCTCAAGTAAATGGTAATGCTTCTCATTCGAACGAATCGTACTCACAATCCCATCGATAATGAATACATTGTTCGGGTTCATTTCTTCCTCCGATAATTGACTGCGGACGGTCTGACGGAGCAACGTAGACGATACGAAAGTCCAATGCTTCATCGCACATACACTGCCTGCAATAATAGATTCTGTCTTCCCAACGCGAGGCATACCCCGCAATCCAATAACTTGGTGCCCTTCTCGTTTAAAGATCTCACCTAGGAAATCTACCAATAA
>Ga0102594_1001244_pt1 | contig 16638 bp, 10 predicted proteins | sample AraplaCol_mLB_r2_2_FD_76863 | JGI IMG/M metagenome (GOLD analysis project Ga0102594, IMG submission 76863) | Arabidopsis root microbial communities from North Carolina, USA - plate scrape MF_Col_mLB_r2 (SPADES assembly) (version 2) | ecosystem: Host-associated > Plants > Roots > Endosphere...
CGCAGGCCATCGTCGCTGGTGTAGCTGATCTCGGAATACATGGTCCTCGTGGGCAGCGTTGCAGGAGCGTGCAGTGTGCAAGAAATGCATCAAGGCGGGAACCGGAGGCCGCGCCCACTGTGTGTGCAATTTTGCACAGCAATACTACGGCGCGGGAAAATGATGCACAATAGGCCGATGAAAACACTGCCCGAATGGACTGACCTGCGCTTCTTCCTGGAGCTGGCACGCTCCGGCACCCTGTCCGGCGCCTCGCGCAGGCTGGAGGTGGAGCACACCACCGTCTCGCGCCGCATCGACCGCCTGGAGCAGCAGTTGGGCGCCACGCTGTTCGACCGCTCGCGAGAAGGCTACGAGCTGACGGAAATGGGGCATGCCGTGCTGCCTCATGCCGAAGCCATGGAAAGTGCGGTGCTGGCCGCGCAAGGCCAGTTGTCCGGCACCGAAGTAGCGATTCGCGGCGTGGTGCGCCTGGGCGTGCCGGAAGCCCTGGGCGTGCGTTTCATCACGCCGCTGCTGGCGCAATTCCTGCAGGACTATCCGGAACTGTCGGTGGACTTGCTGGTGCAGCCGCGCTTCGCCAACCTGGCCAGCCGCGAGGCCGACCTTGGCGTCACGCTCGATGCGCCCAACACCGGCCGCTACATGGTGACGCGCCTGGCGTCCTTCCGCCTGTACGTGTACGGTTCGCCCGATTACCTGGCGCGCCACCCGCCGATCCAGAAGCGCAGCGACCTGGCGGGCCACGACTTTGTCGACTACGTGCAGGACCGCCTGGCCAGCAATGAGCTGAATTTCCTCGATGAACTTGGCGTCAACCCGCGCCGCCGCCTGTGCTGCACCGGCATGCTGGCGCAGGCCGAAGCGGCAGCCGCCGGCCTGGGCCTGATGATGGCGCCGCCGTACATGGCGACCGATGGCCGTCTGGTTCCGGTACTGCAGGACGAAGTTTTCGTGGAACGCGCCTACTGGCTGGTGGCGCCGGTCGACCTTTACAGGCTGCCGCGCGTCAGGGCCGTCTGGAATTTGCTCCGCTCGTTCGCCGAATCGCGCGCCAACCTCTTTATCTCGAACAAGTGAGGTAGTTCGCCCGAGACCTCGGTCCGGTGCAGGTCGGGGTCTGCCCGGTCCGGCAATGGCTCCCGCTGTGCCAGCGCCTGCAGGATGGGCGCAGGATCGTAGCTCCAGTCGACGATATGGCGGCAGGTGTCGCCCTCGCGCACCTTCATCAGCGCCAGTTCGAACTGGGACACTGAAACCACCAGCGGGTCATCATGCCCGGCCAGGAATTCGAGGAAGGCCAGCGGCTGGTACTCGCGGAACGGCGATATATTCTCTTGCCGGATGAAGGCCTGCAGCGCGTCTTCCAGCAAGTCGGCCTGGCGCAGCAGTTCAACCGTCAGCACGCAGGTGCGCTCCAGCACATAGATCCGCCACAGCAGGACGTTGCCGCGCGCTTCCTGCAGGTCCGGCGAGCCGGCGACGCGGTGGTAATAGGCCGCATCGCCGGGCCCGGGCTGGTAAGTGGTGCGCATCAGGCCAAGCAGGATGCGCTGGTGGCTGGCCAGGTCCATGTCTACCTCCATTGTCGTTGCCGCATTTGTTGCAGGGTGCTGGCGATAGCCGCATTGCCCAGGCCGGGCACGGCTTCCGGCATGAATTCGTACACGATGACTTCGGCTTCGGTCGCTACGTCGCGCAGCACCTGCTGCGCCAGGTCCATGGTGCAGGGGCGCGGCAGGCGCGAATGCACATCCAGCATCAGGCCGTTGTGCTTGACGCCGCAGGCGACGTGCAGCTCCTTCACGTACCTGCCATCCAGTTCCGCAAGGAAGGCCTGTATATCGAGCGCATGGTTATGTTCATCGCATTCCAGGTTGTACACGTCCAGGATCAGGCCGCAGCCGCTGTCGCGCGCAACTGCGTTCAGGAAGCCGGCGTCTGTGTAATCGGCCGGACAGTCCGGCACCACGTGCACGATATTCTCCAGCAGGAAAGGCAGGCCGTAGCGCTGCTGCAGGCACCAGGCCCGTTGCGCGACCAGTTCCGCCGCCTGCTCGGTGCGCGGCATGGCCAGCATGATGCCGAGGTGTTCGCCGTCGACGCGGGTATAGCCAAGGTGTTCGCTGTGCCAGCGCACCCGCACCTGGTCCATCAGTTCGTCGAGCAGATGCAGGTAAGTTGGCGACCAGCCATCGTGTGAGCCGATGGACAGGCTGACCCCATGCACCACGATGGTCTTTTCGCGGTCGATATTTTTCAGTTCGGCCAGGATGCCCTTGTCCAGCGAGATCCGGTCGCCGTCGGCCACCGACATGGTTTCCGGCGTTACCTCGATGATGTCGACGTGCGGCAGCATCATTTCGAGCAGCGCCGGGTCGCGCCCCTCGTAGCTGACGCCCACGCCCAGGGCAGGGCGCGGGCCGGGGGCAAGCAGTTCAGCCGCGGAATTCATGTTCCAGCACCGCACCTTCGATGTGTGGCACCTCGCGCAGCACGCGGCCGATCGATGGGTCGCCACGCAGGAAGCTCAGGTCAAAGCCCGTCAGGCCGCAATTGCAGCCGCCCTTGGGCACCATCTGGGCGACGGCGATATCGAGTGCCTTATGCAATTCTTCCAGCGTGACCTTGCCCTCGCTGACGACGATCTTGATATGGTTTTTCTTGAAATTGGTTTGGCGCAGTTCTTCCATGACGATCTCCAGGCGGTCCGGTATTGACGAGGGGTGGGCCCTTCGGACCAGGCTGTGGACCGCGCCCCGTTTGATTTCCATGGAAGTCACTTTAGGCGGTAAGGAAGCGCGGCGAATTGGTACTGGCACCCAAATTCCGGGGCGCCAGCACCTAGTTTTTATGCAGTGAATCGGGCGGCCGGCGCAGCAAATCGAGGCGTGTGGTGGCGCCCAGCTTGCCGAGCAGGGTTGAAACGTGGTGTTCGACCGTGCGCTCGGAACGGCACAGGCGCTGGGCAATCTCAAGGTTGCTGAGGCCATCGAGCAGCAATTCCAGCACCTGGGCTTCGCGGCGGGTCAGGCCGCTCGGGTGTTCGCGTGCAGCCGCGTAAGGCCCGCGCCGCGGTTTGGGCAGCTTGGCCTGGGCGCCGCAGGCACGGGCGCGCTGCCGCGCCAGCGCAGCGGCCGGTGCGGCGCCGATCTGCTCCAGCAGTGCGACGGCCTTGGGCATGGCTTGCGCCGCCACGTCGCCGGACAGGTCGAGCAGGGCCAGGGCGGCTTCAAACGGCAGGCCGAGGGCCAGCCAGGCGTCGCACGCGGCCTGGCCATTGCCGGCGGCTTCCGCAGCGCGCGGCGGCGGAACGGAGGTGCGTTCCTCTGCCGCCAGCGTAGCCATCGCCGCCCGTCGGCGCCAGGTACCGACTTCCGCCAGGTCCCACGCATTCACGCCGGACAGGTCGAACTGCCCGATCTCGTCGAGCCAGCGGCGGCAGCTTTCCAGGTCCTGGATTTGCCACGCCGCTTCCGCGAGGGCCAGCAGCACTGGCAGCAAGCGCTGAGACTCGCCCGTGGCGCGTGCCCATTGCAGCGCTTCCTGCAGGCAGCGCGCGGCGTCTTCCTCGCCCTGGCGCGACAGGGTTCGTCCCAGCACGGTCAATGCCGGCAGCCGCATGACCAGGCTCAGGTCGGGCAGGGCGAGCACCTGGCGCGCCAGCGCCGCAGCCTGTGCGAACTCGCCCTTGTCGAGGTGGAGCTGCGCCTGCCAGCCCGTGAGGTAATGCACCCAGGCGTCCAGCTCGTGCTCGCGATGGTAGGCGAGGCCTTCCGCCAGCAGGCGTTCGGCCAGCGCAAACTGCTTGAATACAACCGCGTATTCAACCCAGTTGCTGTAGATGCGCGCCGCGTGTTCGTGCAAATGCTGGTCCAGGGCGCATTGCAATCCGTCCGCCAGGTCTTGCTGGCCGCTGTCGTCGCCGAGGAACAGTTTGGCGCTGCCGATATTGGTCAGCGCATGGACGCGGGTGTCGTGGTCGTCCAGTGCTGTTGCGAGTTCCAGGGCCAGCCGGCCCCATTCGATGGCGGATGCAGGGTGGTCCTGCAATAGCTGGTGCTGGGAACGCATGCTGTACGCCATGGCCAGCTCTTTGCTGTTCGGCAGCTGTTCAAGCGTGCGGATCGCTTCCAGCCCATAGCGTTCGGCTTCTTTCGCCTCGCCGCGATACCAGTGGGTGCGCGCCAGCCAGCGCAGGTTGAGGCCCACCTTGTCGGGGCGATCCACGCTCTGCCACAGTGCTATGGCCTTCAGCCGCGCTTCGATCAAGCGTTCATCGATGCGCAGCAGGCCAGCTTCATAGGCCCAGTCCTCATAAAGCTGGGCAGCTTCACCGGTCCAGCCCACCGCATCCACGAATTGCAGGGCGCTTGCCAGGTGCGACGCCGCCTGGCGGTGGGCTCCCAGTCGGGCTGCCTGGCGCGCCGCTCTTGGCGCCAGTTGCAGCACCATGTGGGCATCCTGCGCACCGGTTGCGTGATGGACCAGCCGCGCCAGTTCGATGCGCGCATGGCTGGGCGCCTGCTCGGTCAACACCCTGGACAGGCGCTTATGCAGGGCACGCGTGGCGCCGGGGCGCAGTCCGCTCAGCACGGCCTGGCGCGCCAGCTCGTGGCGGAACGACAGCAGGCCGGGGCTGGCCCGTTGCAGCAGTCCGCTGTCGACACTGGCGTCGATGGCGTCATGCCCGTCGTCGCCGAGCAAGGCTTCCAGCAGCCACTCCTCCAGCGCCACCGGGCTGACGCTGACCAGTTCCAGCACGGTGCGTACCTGTGCGTCCAGGCGCGAGGTACGCGCCCAGACGGCATCGCGCACCGAGGCCGGCAGATGGCCAGGATCGCGGCTGCAGTCGGTCAGCAGTTCGGAAAGGAAGAATGGATTGCCGCCGGTGACGCGGTATAACTCCGACGGATCGCAGTCGGCGTCGCGCGCCAGCGTGGCCACAGCGCTGGGCGACAAAGGCGGCAGGTCGAGGCGCTGGGTACTGGCGGCAGGCAAGTCGCCAGCCCAGCGCCAGAAGGCATGGTCGGGCGGCAGCTCGTCATTGCGGGCGCTGGCCAGCAGCATGATGTGCTGGTCGGCGATGCGGCGGGCCAGGTACTTGAGCAGGTCAAGCGTGGCCTGGTCGGCCCAGTGCAAGTCCTCGCACATCACCAGCACCGGCCGCGGCTGCGCGGCCAGGTGGCCCAGCAGCATGGGCATCAGGATATCGGGACTGGCCGCGTTGTCGATGGTGGATACAACGTCCTGGCCCAACGCAGGCGCGAAGTCGCGCAGGGGGCCAAGTACGCGCGGCGTGGACAGGTCTTCGCAGGCGCCTTGGAGGACAAAGAACTCGCCTTTCAGCGGCGCGGCAAAGGCTTGCAGCAAGGATGACTTGCCGATGCCGGCTTCGCCCAGCACCAGCGCCATCCCGCCCGCACCTGAGCTAACGCGGCTGGCAAGCCGCTGCAAATCCTGCAATTGCCTTTCGCGCTCGAGCAGCATCTGGCTCTCCTCACTGCCATGATATTCCTGTCAGCGCAAAAGGATTCTCACCAATCGTAACGTGCGGTCAGAACTTGTACGAAGCGGTCAGCTTGTAGGTCCTTGGATCGCCGTAGTAGGTGGTAACGGTGTTGAAGAAACCACCGAAGGCGTAGCCGGCCACCTTGTAGCGCTTATCGGTCAGGTTGCGGCCATGCAGGCCGACTTGCAGGCGGCGGTCGGCACTCGTCCATACCAGACCGGCATCCCACAGCGTGAAGCCGCCCTGGGCCAGCATCAGGTTTTGCGGCACCAGCGCATCCATCGAGGCGATGCCGGTCAGGCGCACGATTTCAGCCTGGTAAACCTTGTCCTTGTAGGACAGGCTGTTGTTGAAGCTCATGCTGCCGCCGCGGCCGAACAGGCTGACCGGCCATTCATACGTCGCGCCCAGGTTGGCCGACTTCTTCGGCGTGTTCTGGAATTCCGCACTTTTCGCCACATTGACCAGCGTCGCGCCGCTGGCCACCATCCATTCCTTGTACTCGGCATCGATGTAGCTCAGCATGCCGTTCAGCGACAGGCCATCGGTCACGCGGGCAATCGCTTCCAGCTCCAGGCCCTTGATCTTGGCCTTGCCGGCATTGGTCAGCGTGCCGGCGAAGCCATTGACCTGGCCTTGCGCGTTGAAAGTCGGGATCGAGCCTGGAATCTGCACGTTCTTGTAGTCGGTGTAGAACACCGCCGCGTTGGTTTGCAGGCGGCCGCCGTTCAGCGACGATTTCAGGCCCAGCTCAACGGTATCGACTTCTTCAGGGTTCACGCCCTTGCGCTTTTCCAGCGATGCGGGCGTGTTCGGGCCGCCGGTTGCGGCCAGGTCCATGCGCGGGTCGAACATGCCGCCTTTAAAGCCGCTCTGGTAGCTGCCGTAGACGTTGTGTTCCGGCGACAGTTTCCAGCCAAAGCCCAGTTTCGGCGTGAACTTCTTGTCCTTGCGATGCAAGTCGCCCTTGCCGAGGTCAGTGTTCGACGCCAGGCCGACGGCGGCGGGATTGCCCAGGTTCGGCGAGCCGGCCAGGCCGAGGTAGGTGCGCTTGTAGATCGAAGCTTCGCGCTCGTCGTCGGTCCAGCGGCCGCCCACGCTCACATTGAAAGTATCGGACACGCTGTAGCTGGCGTCTGCATACACGGCCCAGGTTTTCGAATCGATGTCGTCGCGGGTCAGCAGCGACAGGCCGCCGGCAGCGTTGTACAGCACGTCGAATTCGTTGAAGGCGTTGGTCTTCATATAGAACAGGCCCGCCACGCCTTGCCATTTGGAGCCGGTGTAGGTGAACTGGAATTCCTGGCTGTCCTGCTTGTCGCTATAGATGGCCGGGGCTTCCCATAGTGGGGCGTTGAGGGAGTCGAAGTCGATTGGCGCGTAGGACCTGGACGAGCGGTGCGCGGTGACCGACTTGAACATCGTTTCGGCATTGATGTTGTAGTCGATCGTCAGGGAAACCCCCTTGGTGGTCACTTGCTGCTCGTGGCCATTCACCTTGTACAGGTTGGCGCGTGTGTCGTAGGCGCCTTCCAGTGGCGGCTCATTGCCCGGCGGCGGGCCATTCAGCAGGCGGTAGCCTTGCTTCGGCTCGGAATCGTCCTTGGTGTAGTCGCCGGCCAGGCGGATGAACAGGTCGGTGTTGGGCACCAGTTCCGCGCTGATGCGGGCGGCGTTGACGTCCTTGTTGTAGTTCTCGCGGCCGTTGATCACGTTCTTGCCGAAGCCGTCGCGGTTGAAGGTGCCTACCGTGCCGCCGATGCGCAGGATATCGCTGATCGGCGTGCTGCCTTTCAGGACCAGGTCGCGCTGGCTGTAGTTGCCCAGCGCACCCTTGATTTCAAAAGTCGGGTTAGGGGACAGCTTGCGGGTCACGTATTTGACGGCGCCGCCGATGGTGTTGCGGCCATACAGGGTGCCTTGCGGACCGCGCAGGACTTCGATGCGCTCCAGGTCGTAAATGTCGGTCAGCGCGCCTTGCGGGCGGGCCAGGTAGACGTCGTCCAGGTAAATGCCGACGCCTTGCTCGTACCCGGCTACCGGGTCCTGCTGGCCGATGCCGCGAATGAAGGCGGTCAGGGTGGTGTTGGTGCCGCGCGAGGCTTTGAGCGTGGTATTCGGTACGATGTCGGTCAGCGCGGTGATGTCAGGCAGCGCCTTCTTCTCGAGCTGCGCGCCGGACAGCGCGGTCACGGCGCCCGGCACGTCCTGGATCAGTTCTTCGCGCTTGCGGGCGGTAACGATCACCCGGTCCATCTCGCCTTCGGCCTTCTCACCGCCGGCGCTTTGCGCCAGGGCAGGGTGGGAATACATGGCGGGAAGCGTCATCATCACTGCCGCCACCGAGCGGCGCAGCAGGAAATTGTGTTTCGACACACGCATCAAAGTCTCCTCAGGTTTTGTTATGCGAGGAGTGTGCATGTTTTGCCAACTGTGCGAAACTGACAGGGTTGCACTCACGTTGTGCAATTTTGCACAGAATCGCGACTAGTGATATTTCAAATTCATAAAGAACTAATCCGTCCTGATATAGCTTCGTTATAGCTGCCTGCCCGCTTGATATGCTCAGCCAAAACAACCAGCGGAGGAGTCAGATGAGGGGCACGAATGAAACCAGGCGCAAGGTCTTTCTTGGCTTGCTGGGCGGCGCTGCCGGCCTAGCAGTTGGCGGCGGCGCGGCGGCCCGCGTGCTGGTGGACCACGAGGCCAAAGTATTCCGGCTGGATGGCGGCGGCGCCACTTACGCGTTCGGCGTCAATGAACAGGGACAATTGCAATCGCTGTACTGGGGCGCGGCGCTTGCCGCCGGCGATAATCTGCCGGCGCCAGTTACGGTCGAAGGCAACTCCTCCAACGAAGTACCGATTGCAATTTCACCTTACGAGTTTGCCGGCTTTGGCGGTGGACTGACCACCGAACCCGCCCTGAAGGTACGCTTTCCCGATGGCGTGCGCGACCTGGACCTGCGCTATGTGAGCCATGAATCGCGGGACGGGCGGCTGGTTCTGCGGCTAAAGGATGTGAAGCGCGAAGTGCACGTTTCGCTGGCCTATGCAATGGACGAGGCGAGCGGCATCCTCACCCGTTCCGCCACGGTGGAAAACCGGACCGGCAACTGGATCCAGGTCGACCAGATGGCGGCAGCCTGCCTGAATCTTCCCTACAGCGACGATTACCAGTTGTCCTTCCTGTCCGGGCGATGGGCCGGGGAGTTCATGCTCCAGACGCGACCCGTCACGCCGGGTGCATTCGTGCTGGAAAGCCGCAAGGGCGTAACTTCCCACCAGGCCAATCCATGGATAGCATTGAGCCGCACCGCCACCGGCGAGGAAGCCGGGCCGGTATGGTTTGGCGCCCTTGGCTGGAGCGGCTCCTGGCGCATCAATGTCGAAATGGACGCGATGGGCGGCGTGCATGCAACTGCCGGCTACAATCCATTCGATTTCAATTACCGCCTGAAGCATGGGGAAAGCCTGGCATCGCCCGTCTTCCACGCAGGATTTTCCAACGAAGGCTTTGGCGGCGCCTCGCGCATTTTCCACCGCTACCAGCGCGAACGGATCCTGCCGAACGCACCGTCGCCACGCTTGCGGCCAGTCCTATACAACTCGTGGGAGGCGACCTTTTTTGACGTAACCGAGGCCGGGCAAATCGCGCTGGCTGAAAAAGCCGCACGCATCGGCGTCGAGCGTTTCGTGGTAGACGATGGATGGTTTGGCGCGCGGAACAGCGACAAGGCCGGCCTTGGCGATTGGGTGGTCAACCGGAAGAAGTTCCCGAATGGACTCGGGCCGCTGATCAAGCGGGTCAATGAATTGGGCATGCAATTCGGGCTGTGGGTCGAACCGGAGATGGTGAATCCGGACAGCGACCTGTATCGTGCGCATCCCGACTGGGTCATCAACTTCCCCGGCAGGCAGCGTTCCGAGGCGCGCAACCAGCTGGTGCTCAACCTCGCCAGGAAGGATGTGTACGAATACTTGCTGAAAAAGCTGGATGAACTGGTCACCGGCAATAACATCGAATACCTCAAGTGGGACCATAACCGCACGTGGTCCGAGCCAGGCTGGCCGGAGGTGGGGCCAGACCAACAGCAGCGGCTTTACGTCGACTATGTGGACAATCTGTACAAGCTGCTGGCGGAGCTGCGCCGGCGCCATCCGAAACTCGAAATTGAGTCCTGCGCCAGCGGTGGCGGACGCGTCGACCTGGGCATCATGAAACTCACCGAGCAGGTCTGGACTTCCGACAATACCGACCCGTACGACCGCCTCGTCATCCAGGATGGATACAGCCATGCATACGCCCCGGCGGCGATGATGGCCTGGGTGACCGATTCGCCCAATTTCGTGAACAAGCGCGTTACATCGCTGGAGTACCGCTTCCTGTCCGCGATGCAGGGCGGGCTGGGAATCGGCGCCAACCTCCATCATTGGAGCGAGGAGGATTTCGCCAAGGCCCGTCGCATGGTCGAGGAGTACAAGCGCATCCGCGCCACGGTGCAATTGGGGAATCTCTATCGGCTGGTATCGCCTCGGAATGGCTCGCCGCGTACGGCCACGCTATCGGTGTCGCAAGACCGTCGGCAAGCAGTGTTGTTCGCCTTCCTGCACTCGAGCATGATGCGTGCCGCGCAGCCCGTGATCCAGTTGCGCGGCCTGGCGCCAGACACGGTCTACGCCTTGCGCCAGATCGCCGGCACTGCAGCGCCGCGCACCCCGGCCAAGGCTAGCGGCGCTTACTGGATGGGGAACGGCCTGAAAGTGGCCCTGGAAGGCGACTTCCAGGCGGCAGCCTTCGTGTTGGAGGCCTTGGAAGCGTGAATTTTGAGTTCAGTCCGGAGTCTGGACCTGATAGACGATATTAAGAATGGGACGGTAATCCTCTTTAGCCATGAAGAAAAAGGTTTTTTCTGTGCCGTTCGATATCCAGGTTGCGGCCTTGCCCTTGATTTTTCCGTTGCTTTCGCGTCGATGGGCCTCCTTGCCTGATTTTGAAACTTCGGATGCGTAGAGCTCGTCCCAAGCATCAGCTGCATCCTTGGCGGAGAGATCGTTGCTTAATTCAAGGGTCACTTGGGTCAATCGGGAATCTTTGAAGTAAAAGCGCGCCGTGAAAGAGTTTTTTCCAAGCTGGATGCCAGGAAGCTCAAGCTGTTCGCTGGCGCCATTTTGAAGTGTGCTCGGTTTAGCAGGGTTGGAAGCCTCGGGATAAATGCTACGCACTTCGGCGATGGACATCCCGTAAGCGCTGTTACGCCAAAGCGACTGGGCAACGCATGAAAGCGACACGAAGGAGAGTACTAATGCAAGCACTGAGCGGATCACACGCATAAACAGCCTCTGAGTTTAAAGTACGCGTTTATACCATGGCTGGCCTGGCGAAAGGGGCTCGTAGCTGCGAGCCAGAGCTTCGCCTGCATCCAGCTCCCGGTCCAGGCCGAGGGTGCCGAAGGGGACCAGGCTTTCGTGGAATAGCTGCAGTACGCGCTGGCGCAGCAAAGGGCCGAAGTCCGGCAGGGCGCGCTGGCAGGCGATCAGGTTGAATTCGTTGAACGAGGCGTCGGTAACCAGGTTGTACTGCGCCCAGGTGATATGGCTGCGCAGCGAAGGCACCAGGATGGCGCGGCCGCCGTGCAGGTTGAAATAGTCGGCAAGGCGGCCTTTGCCGCCGGCGGCCACGTAATTCTCCTGCGCCTGGTCAAGGTCGGCTTCCGGCAGCCAGGCTGCTGCCGCTTCGTCCAGCATTTCGTCGCTGGCGACGGTGGCGTGGATCTCGGCGTGGGACAGCAGGCCCATTTCAGCGAGGATGATCGCCAGCGTCCAGGCCTGGCCCGCACCGGCGCAATCGGCCAGCCAGATGCGAGGCAGGGCGGCGCCGCGCAGGGAGTGCTCGGCGGCTTCGCGCAGCATGAGCGCTTCTGCAGGATTGTCGAACAACGCTGCTGGCGGCACGTGCAGCGCCCGCAGCAAGGCGCTGGAGGTTGCCGGATCATGAAGGACCTGGTCCTGAACCTGCGACAGCGTAGCCAGGCCGCACTGCTGCATGAAGGCGAGCACCTTTTGCTTCAACGGCGCCCGCTCGTGCAAGCGAAAGTCGAAACCGAAGCGGCGCACCAGCGCCTCCAGCAGTAGTTCCAATTCGAGCTCTTCCAGCTCCGGCGCCGTGTTGCGGCGCAATTCCCCGTTGGCGCCCATCAGTGCAGCCAGACGCGCATCAGTGACAGTAGCTGCGCCACATCCACCGGCTTGGTGATGTAGTCCGAAGCGCCGGCGGCAATACACTTGTCGCGGTCACCCTTCATCGCTTTCGCCGTCAGCGTAATGATTGGCAGCGAACGGAATTTCGGGATGCGGCGGATGGCGCGCATGGTGTCGTAGCCGTCCATTTCCGGCATCATGATGTCCATCAGGACGATCTCGATAGTCGGGTCGCGCTCCAGCACTTCGATGCCGTCACGCCCGTTCTCGGCGAACGACACCTGCATCTGCTGGCGTTCGAGCAGCGACGACAGGGCAAAAATATTGCGCAAGTCATCGTCGACAATCAACACCTTGCGGCCTGCCAGGCCGGCATCGGCGGCATGCACTTCCTCCAGCATGCGGCGCTGGGCTTCCGGCAGGTTGGCTTGCGAGCGGTGCAGGAACAAGGCCGTTTCGTCGAGCAGGCGCTCCGGCGAGCGGGCATCCTTGATGACGATGGTCTTTGCGTAGCGTTTCAGTTTCGCCACTTCCTTGCGGTTCAACTCCTTCGCGGTGTTGATGACGATTGGCAGGTCGCGCAGGCGCTGATCCTTGCCAATCAGGTCCAGCAGGTCGAAGCCGCTGATATCGGGCAGGGTCAGGTCCAGCACCATGCAGTCGAAGTGCGAGGCATGCAGCGCCGATAAAGCTTCCTGGCCGGTGCCGACGGCCGTGATGTCGACGTCGGAATCGCCAATCAGCTTGACGATGGCTTCGCGCTGGTTTTCCTCGTCATCCACCACCAGCAGGTTGCGCTTGCCGCCGATCAGGAAGCGCTGGATGCGCATGAACTCTTCGTTCAGGTCTTCCTTGCTGACCGGCTTGTTCAGGTAAGAGATGGCGCCCGATCGCAGCGCACGCTCGCGCTCGCGCAGGCTGGACATCACGTGCACCGGGATATGGCGCGTGCTTGGGTCGCGTTTCAGGCGTTCCAGCACGGTGAAGCCGTCGATGTCCGGCAAGTCCAGGTCGAGCAGGATGGCCGACGGCAGGTAGTCGCGCGCCAGGCTCAGGGCCCAGTCGCCCTGGTGGGTCACGATGCCCTTGAAGTTCTTTTCGCGTGAAAAGTCGAGCACCACTTTGGCAAAGCGCTCGTCATCTTCGACGATCAGCACGGACGGGTCGCCCGGTGCGGTCAGGCCGCGGTCGTCGATGGTCGAACCATAGATCTGCTCGTCCGGTTCAACCTCCTGTTCTTGCGGCGGCTGGGCGTACACCACGGAAGGCGTGGCGATGATAGGCGAGGACGTCGCCGCCGGGGCAGGCAGGCGCGGCATGGCCGGCTGGCGCGCCGTTTCGTAGTACACGAAGCCGGAGCGGTTATACGGCAGGAACAGGGTAAAGGTCGAACCCGCGCCGACCGTCGATTCGACGCGGATCTCGCCACCCAACAGGCGGGCCAGTTCGCGCGAGATCGACAGGCCGAGACCGGTGCCGCCGTATTTGCGGGCAGTCGAGCCGTCGGCCTGCTGGAATGCTTCAAAGATCAGTTGCAGCTTGTCGCCCGCGATACCGACGCCGGTATCGCTGACCGAGAAGGCCAGAACCGCATCGGCGTTGCCCAGGTTGGGGTGGTCGGTGCTCCAGCCGCTTTGCACCAGCGCGATGCCCAGCGACACCTGGCCATGGTTGGTGAACTTGAACGCGTTCGACAGCAGGTTTTTCAGCACCTGCTGCAGGCGCGTGGTGTCGGTCATCAGGGAAGCGGGCAGGTTGTCGCCCAGTTCCACCGTGAAGCCGAGGTGCTTGGCCTCCGCCATGTGGCGGAAGGTGCGCTCGACGTAGCTGCGCAGGTTGGCGAAGCGGTATTCCGACACGTCCAGCGTGACGGTGCCGGATTCGATCTTCGACAGGTCCAGGATGTCGTTGATCAGGGTCAGCAGGTCGGAACCGGAGCCGTGGATGGTCTTCGCGAACTCCACCTGCTTGCCGGACAGGTTGCCTTCCGGGTTGTCGCCCAGCTGCTGCGCCAGGATCAACAGCGAATTCAGGGGCGTGCGCAGCTCGTGCGACATATTCGCCAGGAATTCGGATTTGTACTTGGAGGACAGGGCCAACTGGGTCGCTTTTTCTTCCAGCGCCAGTTTCGCCTGTTCCACCTCGCGGTTCTTGCGCTCCACCTCGATGTTCTGCTCGGACAGCAGGCGGGCTTTCTCCGCCAGTTCCTGGTTGGTCTGCTGCAGCTCCTGCGCCAGCGACTGCGACTGGGTCAGCAGCGATTCGGTGCGGCTGTTCGCCTCGATGGTGTTAAGCACTACGCCGATCGATTCCATCAACTGGTCGAGGAAGGACAGGTGGGTTTCGGTGAAGCGGTCCAGCGACGCGATCTCGATCACCGCCTTCACCTGCTGCTCGAACAGGATAGGCAGCACTACGATATTCGTCGGCGGCGCCGCGCCAAGGCCGGAACTGACCACGATGTAGTCGCGCGGAACGTCAGTCAGCCAGATACGCACCTTCTCCAGCGCACACTGGCCTACCAGGCCTTCGCCGGGAAGGAAGGAAGTCGGCAGCTTGCGCGAGGAGCGATAGCCGTAGCTGGCGATCATGCGCAGGCGGGCATCGGCCAACTGCGAGTCCATCATATAGAACACGCCGTGGTGCGCAGACACCAGCGGCGCCAGCTCGGACAGGATCAGCTTCGTCACCGCCTGCAGGTCGCGCTGGCCTTGCAGCAGGCGGGTGAAGCGCGCCAGGTTGGTTTTCAGCCAGTCCTGCTGCGCATTCTTCTGCGTCGTTTCCTTCAGGTTGCGGATCATCTCGTTGATGTTGTCCTTCAGGTAGGACACCTCGCCGCGCGCCTCCACCTGGATGGAACGGGACAAGTCGCCGCGCGTCACGGCAGTCGCCACTTCCGCAATCGCGCGCACCTGGTTGGTCAAGTTTGCCGCCAGCTGGTTCACGTTCTCGGTCAAGTCCTTCCAGGTGCCGGCCACGCCGGACACGTTGGCCTGGCCGCCCAGCTTGCCCTCGGTACCCACTTCGCGCGCCACGCGGGTCACCTCGGAAGCGAAGGAAGACAACTGGTCCACCATCACGTTGATTGTGTCTTTCAGCTCAAGGATCTCGCCCTTCACGTCCACGGTAATTTTCTTCGACAGGTCGCCGCGCGCCACGGCGGTGGTCACCGCCGCGATATTGCGCACCTGGCCCGTCAGGTTCGACGCCATGAAGTTCACGTTGTCGGTCAAGTCCTTCCAGGTACCGCCCACGCCCGGCACATAAGCCTGGCCGCCCAGCTTGCCCTCGGTACCCACCTCGCGCGCCACGCGGGTCACCTCCGATGCAAACGACGACAGTTGGTCCACCATCACGTTAATGGTGTTTTTCAGTTCCAGGATCTCGCCCTTCACGTCCACCGTGATTTTCTTGGACAGGTCGCCGTTCGCCACCGCGGTCGTCACCTCCGCGATGTTACGCACCTGGCCCGTCAGGTTGGAGGCCATGAAGTTCACGTTGTCGGTCAGGTCCTTCCAGGTGCCGCCGACGCCGGACACGTTCGCCTGGCCGCCCAGCTTGCCCTCGGTACCCACCTCACGCGCCACGCGGGTCACCTCGGATGCGAAGGAGTTCAACTGGTCCACCATCACGTTGATGGTGTTTTTCAGTTCCAGGATCTCGCCTTTCACGTCCACCGTGATCTTCTTGGACAAGTCGCCGTTCGCCACGGCGGTGGTCACCTCAGCGATGTTACGCACTTGGGAAGTCAGGTTACCCGCCATCGAGTTCACGGAGTCGGTCAAGTCCTTCCAGGTGCCGGCCACGCCTTTCACCTGCGCCTGGCCGCCCAGCTTGCCCTCGGTACCCACTTCCCGCGCCACGCGGGTCACCTCCGATGCGAAGGAGGAAAGCTGGTCCACCATCACGTTGATGGTATTTTTCAGTTCAAGGATCTCGCCCTTCACGTCCACCGTGATCTTCTTGGACAGGTCGCCGTTCGCCACCGCGGTGGTCACCGCCGCGATGTTACGCACCTGGCCAGTCAGGTTGGACGCCATGAAGTTCACGTTGTCGGTCAAGTCCTTCCAGGTGCCGCCGACGCCCGGCACATAGGCCTGGCCGCCCAGCTTGCCTTCGGTACCTACTTCACGCGCCACACGGGTCACTTCGGATGCGAAGGAGCGCAGCTGGTCCACCATCACGTTGATGGTGTCTTTCAACTGCAGGATCTCGCCGCGCACGTCCACCGTGATCTTCTTGGACAAGTCGCCGTTCGCCACCGCCGTGGTCACCTCGGCGATGTTACGCACCTGGGAGGTCAGGTTGCCCGCCATCGAGTTCACGGAGTCGGTCAAGTCCTTCCAGGTGCCTGCCACGCCTTTCACCTGCGCCTGGCCGCCCAGCTTCCCTTCGGTACCGACCTCACGCGCCACGCGGGTCACTTCGGAGGAGAAGGAAGTCAGCTGCTCCACCATCGTGTTCGCAGTCATTGCCGCGCGCAGGTATTGGCCCTTCAGCGGATGGCCGTCGACCTCCAGCGCCATGGTTTGCGACAGGTCGCCCTTTGCCACCGCGCCGATCACGCGCGCCATTTCAGTGGTCGGGCGCACCAGGTCGTCGATCAGCGTATTGACGGCGCTGATGATGGTCGCCCAGCCACCGGAAACGTGCACGGTTGCCCGCTGCGTCAAGCGGCCTTCGCGGCCCACCACGCGGCTAACCTCCGTCACCGACTTCACCATGCGCTCATTGGTCTCGATGATGTCGTTGAGGGTGTCGGCGATCTTGCCCGAGACGCCTGTCCAGTCAGACGGCAGGCGCGCCGAGAAGTCACCTTTTTTCAGGGCCATCAGGGTGGACAGGATCAGCTTGAGGTCCAGCTCTTCCGGCAGTTCGGTCATGTCGTTCATTCGACGCTACCTCAGGTATGAAGATGGATTGCGA
>Ga0102594_1001247_pt1 | contig 16590 bp, 12 predicted proteins | sample AraplaCol_mLB_r2_2_FD_76863 | JGI IMG/M metagenome (GOLD analysis project Ga0102594, IMG submission 76863) | Arabidopsis root microbial communities from North Carolina, USA - plate scrape MF_Col_mLB_r2 (SPADES assembly) (version 2) | ecosystem: Host-associated > Plants > Roots > Endosphere...
ACCGCGACTGGCGCTGCTGGGCGACGTACGCAACACCGAGGCGGTGGACCGCGCCTTCGCAGCGCATCGGCCGAGCATCGTGCTGCATGCCGCCGCCTACAAGCATGTGCCGCTGGTGGAAGCCAATACCGGCGAGGGCGTGCTGACCAATGTGCTCGGCACCCAGGTGGTGGCGCAGGCCAGCAGGGCGCATGGCGTGTCGGTCATGGTGATGATCTCCACCGACAAGGCGGTTAACCCCACCAACGTGATGGGCGCCAGCAAGCGGATCGCCGAGATGATCTGCCAGAGCCTCGACCTCGAACGCGCGGCAGGTGGCGCGAATACCACGCAGTTCGTCACCGTGCGCTTCGGCAATGTGCTGGGTTCGTCCGGGTCGGTGGTGCCGCTGTTCCAGCGCCAGCTCAACCAGGGCGGCCCGCTCACTGTCACGCATCCCGAAGTTACGCGCTATTTCATGACCACACGCGAGGCGGTGGAGCTGATCCTGCAGGCGGCGGCCATGCCGGGTGACGAGGTGCATGCCGAAGGCAAGATCTTCGTGCTCGATATGGGTCAGCCGGTGCGTATCCAGGACCTGGCGCAGCAGATGATCCGTCTCGCCGGTCTGCGGCCAGGCAAGGATGTGCAGATCGCTTTCACCGGCCTGCGGCCGGGCGAGAAGCTGTATGAGGAAGTGCTGCACAGTGACGAGACCACGGTGCCCACACCGCAGGACGGCGTGCTGCTGGCGGCGCCGCGCGTGGTCGACCGCAGGGAACTGGAGCGCAGCATCGCCGCGCTGCTGGAGGCCGCGCGCAACCGCGATGCCGATCTCGTGCTGCGCCTGATGGGCGGGCTGGTGCCGGAATTCCAGCACGCGCCCAACGGTCAGACCGGAGAGCAGCAGGCCCAGCCGGCCGCCGCCGACTGATCAGCCCGGAAAGATTAGCCCCGGGCGATCAGCTCTGCCTGCTTGACGATGCCTTCGGCCTGGCGGATCGAAGCGATGTCGATCAGCTTGCCATCCAGCGCCACCGCGCCCTGGCCGGCGGCCTGTGCCGCCTTCATCGCTTCCAGAATACGCTTCGCCTTGGTCACTTCCGCCTCCGGCGGCGTGTAGACCGTGTTGGCGAGCGGAATCTGGTTCGGATGGATCGCCCATTTCCCTTCGCAGCCGAGAATGGCGGCGCGATTGGCCTGCGCGGTGTAGCCCTCGTTGTCGGAGAAATCGCCGAACGGGCCGTCGATGGGCCGCAGGCCGTTGGCGCGGGCCGCCACCACCATGCGCGAAATGGCGTAATGCCACATGTCGCCCCAGAAATAGTCGCGCGGCTTGTCGCCGTCCTTGTCGGTCAGCACGCCATAGAGCGGATTGGGACCGCCGATCGAGGTCGTGCGGGCGCGCGTGGAGGCGGCATAATCGGCGACGCCGAAATGCAGGCTTTCCATGCGCGGCGAGGCAGCGGCGATCTCGTGGATATTCTGCATGCCGAGCGCGGTCTCGATGATCGCCTCGATGCCGATGCGCTTACTAAAGCCCTTGGCCGTCTCGATCTGGGTCAGCAGCATGTCGACGGCGTAGATGTCGGCGGCGGTGCCGACTTTCGGCACCATGATCAGGTCGACCTTGTCGCCCGCGCCCTCGATCACTTCGACGACGTCGCGGTACATGTAATGGGTGTCGAGCCCGTTGATGCGCACCGACATGGTCTTGCGGCCCCAGTCGACGTCACGCAGGGCCTGCACGATATTCTTGCGCGCCTGCGGCTTGTCGTCAGGGGCGACCGCGTCTTCGAGATCGAGGAAGATCACATCGGCGGCGGATTTGGCCGCCTTCTCGAACAGCTTCACATTGCTGCCAGGCACCGCCAGCTCGCAGCGGTTCAGCCGGGCCGGGGCGGGGGTGATGGTCTTGAAGCTCATGGCGCGCCTACTCTCCCTGTTTTCTCTATGCTGCACCTGCTAACTGGCGCGCGCGGATTTGGCAAGCCTGACGTAAGGAGAGGGGAATTCTCCCTGTAAAGACTAGGGCTTGGCCAGAGGATGGTGCTGACGGACCAGGGCCTGCTTCCGCGCTTCCAGCACGTGTGTGTAGATCTGCGTGGTGCTGATATCCGCGTGGCCAAGCATCTTCTGCACGGCGCGCAGGTCGGCGCCATGGGCCAGCAGGTGGCTGGCGAAGGCATGGCGCAGAACGTGGGGCGAGACCTTGGAGGGCATCAGTCCGGCGGCGACCGCCAGGTCCTTCAGCAGCTGGCCGAAGCGCTGGCGCGTCAGGTGTCCCGCCTCGCCGCGCGAGGGAAACAGCCAGGGCGAGGTTTTCGCCGTCATGAAGTCGCCGCGCCAGCCGACATAGTCCTCGATGGCGATGCGCGCCGGCTCCGACAGCGGCACCAGCCGCTCCTTATTGCCCTTGCCGCGGATCACCAGGAAGCGCGGATCGTCGCCGAACGGCGGCCAGCGCAATCCCACCAGTTCGCTCACGCGAAGCCCGGTGGCATACAGGATTTCCAGCAGCGCGGTCAGCCGCGCGCTTTCGCCCGGATCGTCGCGCAAGGACCGTGCTTCCTGCAGCAGCAGATCGACTTCGCTTTCGCTCAGCAGCTTAGGGAGAGGGCGTGCGCGCTTGGGCGCGTCCAGTAATGCTGCGGGATCATCCTTGCGGATGTTTTCCTGCACCAGGAATTTGAAGAACTGCCGCAGGGCGGAAAGGCGTCGCGCCGCCGTTGCAGGCTTCAGCCCGGCATCATGTAGGCTTTGTACGTACTTGCGCAGAGAGTCGACGCCGATGGTTTCCGGCGTCTCGCTGCGGCCGGTGATGAAGCCGCTGAATTCGGCCAGATCGGTCTGGTAGGCCAGCAGGGAATTCTTCGCCAGGCCGCGCTCGGCGCTCAGCATCTCCAGGAAGCTGTCGATGTGGCGGCTGGCCCGCGCCATGCAGGATCAGAGGCCGCGCAGCAGCGCGGCTTCGAGAGCGATCTGCCGGGCTTCCGCGTTCAGGCCCACGGTGCGCAGCGCTTCCAGCGCGGTGGCCAGGCTCTGGCCGTCGGCATCCAGGCCGTTGCCGCCCAGCATGGCCAGCGACAGCGCGGTGGTCTCTGCCTTGGCCTTCCCGGCCGCAGCGCGCTGCAGGTTACGCCAGATCGCCACTGGCGGGGCTTTTGCACTGGCGGCCGCGGCGGCGTTGAGCAGGCTGTCCCAGCGTTCCGGCGGCACCGGAATGCCGGCGGCCTCGACCAGGGTCAGCAGCTGCGCCGCGCGGGCGATGCGTTCGCCCTGCGGCAGGTCTTTCTGCGCCGCCTGCCAGGCTTCATAGCGGCTGTCGCGCCATTCGCCGTCTTCGCCGGCGATCAGTAGCAGCGGCCAGGCCTCGGCGGCGATCTCGCCGGCATTGTCGCGCTCGGGCGGCAGGGCCATCAGCGTGTTGCGCCACAACCGCGCCAGACCGACATCGCCGGCCGCAAGTCCCATGCGGATCACGGCGGGCGCGGCGCTGATGCTGCCTTCATTCGGTACCAGACCGTTCAGGATCGGCCGGTAGACCGCCGCCGTGGTCAGCAGCAGGTTGCGCGCCACGGCGAGGTCATAGGCGCGCTTGATCAGTTCGGCGCGGGTCTTGGGCTCGGTGGTGTTGCGCGCCGACTGGTAGAGGAAGGCCGCGGCGCGCACGCTCTTGTCCTTGCCGCTGGCGATGCCGGCCGTCAGCGTCGCGCGCTGGGCATCCGAAATCTCGACCGCACTGTAGGCCTCGGCCAGAACGTCGGCCGGCAGCACGCCGTAATTCACCGCGCGTTCAGTCGCCATCAGGCGGGTTTCGGCATCGGCCTTGTCATGGCCGGCGATCGCCACCAGCACGGCCGGTGATGCGGCATCCAGCGCGTCTTTCGGAAGCGGCCGGCCGCTGGCGCGCAGCATGGCGAAATGCAGCGGTGTCATGACAGCCTGGCCGAAGGCGTCCAGCTTCGCGCGCGCATCGCCGCGCAGGATATTGGCCAGCGCATAGAAGGCGGCATCGCTTTCGCCGCTGCCATCACGCCACAGGCTGAGGGCCAGATCGCCGCCGGGAATGTCCTTCGCGGTGTAGCGGCAGAAGACGGTCGCCTTCTGCCACAGCGGCGCGGGATCGTCGCGCAGGCCTTCGGCGGCCAGCGCGCAGGCGCGCGCGGTGTCGTTTTTCAGCAGCGCGAGCTCGAAGGGCAGGGTACGGAAAAGCGTATCCTTCGGGGCATTGGCGCCCGTGGGGCTGAGCCGTTCGGCTTCGGCGACGCGGCCCAGCCGGACAAGCTGCTGCACGCGCAGGCCGAGCATGCCGGGCGCGGTGTCGGTGCCCTGCGGGATTTCGGCGGTGCTGAGTAGCAGGCGGCGCTGCAGTTCGCGCAAGGCAGGCGCGGAGACAGGGGCGGGCAGCACGCCCAGCGCCTGCTGCGCCTGGGCGCGGGTGCTGCCCTGCCACATGGCCATGCCCAGCCCGCCGTTGCTGTCGTCGAGCAGGCCGGTCGAGGCCGGGTCCGGCGCCTTCAGCGGCTGGATGACGAAATCGGGCGTCTTGCCATCCGCCGTGGTCTGCGGCGGGGCGGTTTCGGCAGTGGAAGGCGGCGCCTGCAGCACCGGCAGGGACTGGGTTTCGACACCCGGCGCCCCCGGCCGCGGCGCGCCGCCGAAACTGGGGGGCGGCAGGGCGCCCGGAGGGGCGCTGTTCACCTGAGGCGCATTGCCCGGGGAAGGGCTGCCCAGCGGCATGGTGTTGCTCTGGGGCAGGGTATTGCTTTGCGGCGGCGTCAGGATCTGGCCGGGGACGGGCGCTTCCTCGGCGGCCGGCGCCGCATCCTGCCCGCCGGGCGGGATCAGGCGGATCGGCTGGGCCCAGGCAGCGTTCTGGCCCGGGCCAGACAGCGCAGTGCCGGCCAGCAGTGCAGCCAGCAGGGCGGCCCGGAACGTGTCTTGGCCCCAGCGACGACCCAGACGCGACATGGGGCTATTTCCCGAGGCGATCGGCGGGGACGACCTTCTCCACCTTGCCGCGCGGCGCGGGAATGTCCCAGCTTGCCAGGAAGGCAGCTCCGCCGCCGATCAGCAGGACCAGGAAGGCAATCAGAATAAGCGACATACGGGCCATGCGGCGTCCGCTCCACCTTGAATGGCGCGGGCCGCAGCCCCGGAAAGCAGGAAGCGGCGGCGGGCGCGCTGGAATTGTGACTCGATTGCTTTATTGTATCGGCGCGGCCCGCCGCAGGCAATCGGTGGGGTCGTAAGGCATTGTTTTTCCGACCCTGGCGATGCCGCCGGGCATGACGACGAGAATGGGCGTGAGCATTATCGATACCGTCTCCGCCGTTGCCGCATCTTCCGAGCCTCCCCGTTCCGCGCCAGGACCGGCTGCAGGTATTGCGGCCGGCAGCATTGCGGACAGCGCAGCGACCGTTGCCGGCGAAGGCCGGCTGCGCAGCGTGGTGCTGGTCGGCCTGATGGGGGCGGGCAAGAGCTCGGTCGGCCGCCGGCTGGCCGGACGGCTGGGATTTTCCTTCCTGGATGCCGATACCGAGATCGAGAAGGCAGCCGGCGCCAGCATCCCTGAAATCTTTGCCAGCCATGGCGAGGCCGCGTTCCGCGACGGCGAGCGCAAGGTGATCGCCCGCCTGCTGGAGCAGCCGCATCTGGTGCTGGCCACCGGCGGCGGCGCCTATATGAATGCCGAGACGCGCAGCCGCATCCGCGAGCGCGGCATCTCGATCTGGCTCAAGGCCGAGCTCGACATCCTGGTGAAGCGCTGCGCCCGGCGCAGCAACCGTCCGCTGCTGGCCAATGGCGATCTGAAAGACACGTTGTCCCGGCTGATGACCGAACGCTATCCGGTCTATGCCGAAGCCGATCTCACGGTGATGAGCGTGGACGGGCCGCATGATGCTGTGGTCGACCAGATCATGCAGGCGCTGCCGGCCGCCTATCACGATTACGCACGACTGCACGCCAGGTCGGGCCACGGCGGCCATGCCGCGCATCCGAACGAGTAGATCATGAGCGATGTGAAAACGGTCCGTGTCGCGCTGGACGAGCGTGCCTACGATATCCAGGTCGGCCCCGGGCTGCTGGAGCGCGCGGGCGATCATATCGCGCCGCTGCTGCGCCGGCCGTTTGCCGTGATCGTTACCGACGAGCATGTCGCCAAGCATCATCTCGATACGCTGAAGCGCGCGCTGGCACTCAAGAATATCGGCTGCGAGGTGGTGATTCTGCCGCCGGGCGAGAAGCAGAAGTCTTACGCTGGCTTCGAACATCTGTGTGAATCGCTGCTGGCGCTGAAGGTCGAGCGCCGCGATCATCTCATTGCGCTGGGCGGCGGCGTGGTCGGCGACCTGGTCGGCTTTGCGGCCAGCGTGCTCCGTCGCGGCATGGATTTCATCCAGGTGCCGACCAGCATGCTTGCGCAGGTCGACTCATCCGTCGGCGGCAAGACCGCGATCAACAGCGCCAAGGGCAAGAACCTGATCGGCGCCTTCCATCAGCCCAAGCTGGTGCTGGCCGATGTGGCGCTGCTGGACACATTATCGCCACGCGAACTGCGGGCAGGTTACGCCGAAGTCGTGAAATACGGCCTGCTCGGCGATGCCGATTTCTATGCCTGGCTCGAAAAGAACGGCGCGAGGCTGCTGGCCGGCGACATGGCCCTGCGCACGGAAGCCGTGGCGCGCTGCTGCGCCCACAAGGCGCGCATCGTCGCCGCCGACGAGCGCGAGGAAGGCGAGCGCGCCCTGCTCAATCTGGGCCACACCTTCGGCCATGCGCTGGAAGCCGAGACCGGTTATTCGCAGCGCCTGCTGCATGGCGAGGGCGTTGCCGTCGGCATGACGCTGGCCTTCCGGCTCTCCGCTGCCCTGAAGATGTGCGATGCCGATCTGGCCACGCGCGTGGAAGCGCATTTAAGCGAAAACGATCTGCCGGCGAAGCTGACCGATGTGGATGGCGCCGCCAGCTTCAAGCCGGCCGTCCTGCTGGAGCATATGAAGCAGGACAAGAAGGTGCGCGACGGCAATCTGGTCTTCATCCTGGCCGAAGCCATCGGCCGCGCCGTGCAGAAGAACGACGTGCCGCCGCAGGCCGTGCAGGCACTGCTGACCGAACAGCTCGGCCGCAGCGCAGGCTGAGCGTACCGATGATCCTCACTCTTGTTACGGAAGTCTTTTCGGTCATCGCGCCGCTATTCGCGCTGGCCGGCATCGGCTGGTTCTGGGCCAAGAGCGGCAAGCCCTTCCAGTTCGAGACGGTCAGTCTGCTCGCCACCAATGTCGGTACACCCTGCCTGGTGATCCATACGCTGCTGACCGCCGAGGTGGACGGCAGCACGATCCTCACCATGACGATGGCGACCTGCGCCGCGCTTGCGACCTTCATGCTGGCCAGCGCGGTGATGCTGAAGCTGCTGAAATTGCCGCTGCGCGACTTCATCGCCTCGCTGACCTTCCCCAATGCCGGCAATGCCGGACTCTCTCTGGCGTTGTTCGCCTATGGGCAGGAGGGGCTGGCGCTCGGCATCCTGTTCTTCGCCGTTGCCTCCCTTGGCAACTGGACGGTGGGGCAGTCCATCTATGCCGGCCGTGGCAACTGGCGCGAGGTGATGCGCTCGCCGATGATCTGGGCCGTGCTGTTCGGCATCCTGGGCAATCGTCTGGGTCTGCATCCGCCGCTCTGGGTCATGCAGAGCCTGAAAGTGGCGGGCGGCATCGCCATCCCGCTGATGCTGCTGATGCTGGGTGTGTCGCTGGCGACGCTGAAGGTTCAGGACCTGCGCAACGGCCTGATCCTGTCGGCGGTGCGGCTCGGGCTGGGCATCGCGATCGGCATCGGATTGAGCCACCTGCTCGACCTGCAGGGCGTGGCGCGTGGCGTCTTCATCATCCAGTGCGCGATGCCGGCCGCGGTGATCAATTATGTATTCGCGGTGCGCTACGGGCGCGACAGCGCCGCCGTCGCCAGCCTGGTGGTGATTTCCACCCTGCTCAGTTTCGCGACTCTTCCTGCTTTGCTGGCGCTGGTGCTGGGCTGATCCCGATATTCAGCAGGGCCTCGCGGCCCACGCCGGTCAGCGCCGGCACGCTGATGCCCGACCGCGTGACGAAATAAGCCAGGATCGCGCTGCGCACGCGCGAGGTCAGGGTCTTTTCCCGTCGCAGCGGATCGCGGTCGACCTGGGCTGCAAACATGTGACGGTCGATATTCTCGGCCGTACAGATCGCGTCCAGCGCTGCCCATTCCAGCCGTTCGAGCCGGATGCTGGTGCGCCCCCGACCAAGCCGCAGGTTGCGGGTGATCAGGCTGGAACTCCCGAGGGAGGGTGATGAGGCGTGCTGCGGATGGCGTGTATTCGGCATATCGCAACCTATAATGGATGCCGAACGGATTCTCAAATGAAAAGGTTGTATTATTTCACGCTCTTGCGTGAATCAGGTTGCAGTCCCGAATCAACCCTTTGGCGGGATTAGGTCTTTTGCTCTTCCGGCGTGAGCGCCGTGACTGCCAGTGCATGCACCGGTCCGGCCAGTTCTTCGGCCAGAATCCGGTAAACCAGCCGCTGGCGCTGCACCCGCGGCAGTCCCCGGAAGCTGCCGGCTACCACGATAAGGCGAAAATGGGTCTCGCCGGCCGCCAGGCCCTTCATGGCGGCGTGGCCGGCATGCATGGCGGATTCATCGACCAGATCGAGCCGCTCGGGCTTCAGGGCCTCTGTCAGTTTGGCGTGGATGCTGGCGGCGACCGACATGATAAAAAATCCCATGGTCATCAAGAAAAATGCAGGTTTCCGGAGAGGGTAGGGCAATGGCTATTGCCTTGCCAGTACTCCCCCCTCGCCCCATAATTTACCAGTCATGCCGCGCGCCCGGACTGCCCAGCAAAAACTGTTTCTCGACGCCGAGGCGGAAGCCGCCTTCGGGCGTCGCCGGCTGCGCCGCTGCGACCATCCCGGCTGTGCGGAAGAGGGGCGCTTCCCGGCGCCGAAAAGCCGCGAAAGACGCGACGGCCAGTGGAATTTCTGCCTCGACCATGTGCGCCGGTACAATGCCGGCTGGGATTTCTTCCGCGGCATGACCGACGAGGATATCCAGCGCTATCAGCAGAAGGATGCGCTGGGTCAGCGCCCGACCTGGAAGCTGGGAACCAAGCCGCAATCCGACGAGCCGCAGGTCTGGGTCAAGGATGACCTTGGCATCCTGGCCGAGGTGGGGATCAAGCTGGGCGCGGAGCGCCGCAAGACCCGCGCCGAACTGCAGATCGAGCCGCGTGAACGCGATGCGCTGGTCGAGTTGGGCTTCGATCTTGCCAAGCTGACGCTCCCGTTGCGTAAAGCCGACATCAAGGCGCAATACAAACGGATGGTGAAACAATACCACCCGGACGCCAATGGCGGCGATAAAGCGGCGGAAGACCGGATGAAAAGCATCACCCAAGCCTATGCCTATCTGCAATCGCGCGGCTATACTTGACCCCTGATCTCCCCTCAGGCGCGTATGGCCGGCTGCACGGTCGCGCCCGATAACGAAAACGATTTGCCAAGAACGATTCGAGAGTGACGATGACGGCCCTTCAGACAAAGCCAGTTTCCCAGCCGGCAGCCGATCTGCCGGATATCACCGTTTCGGTGCGCGATGTCTTCGGTATCGACAGCGACATGAAGGTGCCGGCCTTCAGCCAGCCCAGCGAGCATGTGCCGGACCTCGATCCGACCTACCGCTTCGACCGCGAGACCACACTCGCCATCCTGGCCGGCTTTGCCTACAACCGCCGCGTCATGGTTCAGGGTTACCATGGTACTGGCAAATCCACCCATATCGAGCAGGTCGCCGCCCGCCTGAACTGGCCCTGCGTGCGCATCAACCTCGACAGCCATATCAGCCGTATCGACCTGGTCGGCAAGGACGCCATCGTGCTGCGCGACGGCAAGCAGGTGACCGAATTCCGCGAGGGCATCCTGCCCTGGGCGCTGCAGTCGCCGGTCGCCCTGGTCTTCGACGAATACGATGCCGGCCGTCCGGACGTGATGTTCGTGATCCAGCGCATCCTCGAAGTCGAGGGCAAGCTGACGCTGCTCGACCAGAACCGTGTGATCCGCCCGCACAAGGCCTTCCGCCTGTTCTCGACCGCTAACACGGTCGGTCTGGGCGACACCACTGGCCTCTATCATGGCACGCAGCAGATCAACCAGGGCCAGATGGACCGCTGGAGCATCGTCTGCACGCTGAACTACCTGCCGGCCGATGACGAAGTGGCCATCGTTCTCGCCAAGTCGCCGAGCTATACCGGCGACAAGGGCAAGAAGGATATCCAGAACATGGTCGCGGTGGCCGAACTGACCCGCGCCGGTTTCATCAACGGCGACATCTCGACCGTGATGAGCCCGCGCACGGTGATCACCTGGGCCGAGAATGCGCGCATTTTCGGCAGCATCGGTTTCGCCTTCCGTCTCACCTTCCTCAACAAATGCGACGAGCTGGAGCGCCCGATGGTGGCGGAATATTACCAGCGCTGCTTCGGCGAAGAGCTGCCGGAAACCGCCGCCAAGGCCGATCTGAACTGATCGGCTCCAGCTGGAGTTAACCGGGTATGGCCGGCAAGCCGGAAAATCCGATCGAGCCGTTCAAGCGCGCGCTGACCGCGGCGACGCGGGCGATTTCGCGCGAAACCGAGCTGCAGGTCAGCTTCGGTCCGGAGACGCCGGGCCTGCGCGGCAAGCGCGCCCGGCTGCCGGTGCCGGGCCGCGACCTGCCGGCGGCCGAGGTCGCGCAGATCCGCGGCCTGGCCGACGCCATGGCCTTGCGGCTGCGCCATCACGACGATGCCCTGCATTCCCGGCTGCTGCCGCAGGGCGGCACGGCGCGCGCGGTGTTTGACGCCATGGAACAGGCCCGCGTCGAGGCGATTGGCGCCAACCGCATGGCGGGTGTGGCGCAGAACCTGAATGCGGCGCTGGAAGACCGTTGCCGCTCCAAGGGCTATGCCAAGGTCAAGGACCGTTCGGAAGCGCCGCTGGCCGACGTCGTCGGGCTGCTCGCGCGTGAGCGCCTGACTGGCGAACCCGTGCCCAAGCAGGCGCAGAAGATGGTGGCGCTGTGGCGCGACTGGATCGAGGAGAAGGGCGGCACCGACCTCGACGGCATGCTGGCCAGCCTGAATGACCAGCGCGCTTTCGCCAAGGTGGCGCGCAAGCTGATCAAGGACCTCGAACTAGTCGACGACGAAAGCGGCGACATGGACGACGAGGATGAGGGTGAGGACCAGGATAGCCAGGGCCAGCAGCCCCAGAGCGAGTCCGACGGCTCTGACTCGGAACAGGGTGAAGCGGCCAGCAGCGGCATGGAGCAGGCGGAAGCCGCTGATGCCGCCGGCGGCGAGTCCGTCGAGATGGAAGCCGAAGCCGGCATGGAAGAGCAGGTCGCGGGCTCGGGCGAGGAAGCCGGCAAGGGCCGCCGCCCGCCGGTCTCCGAGATGGGCCATAACCGCGAGGCGACCTACAAGGCCTATACCAAGCAGTTCGACGAAGTGGTCGGCGCCGACGATCTGTGCGACGCGGAAGAGCTCGGCCGCCTGCGCCATCACCTCGACCAGCAGCTGTCCAACCTGCAATCGGTGGTCGGCAAGCTGGCCAACCGGCTGCAGCGCCGCCTGATGGCCAAGCAGCTGCGGTCGTGGCATTTCGACCTGGAGGAAGGCATCCTCGACGCGGCGCGTCTGGCCCGCGTGATCGCCAATCCGACCCTGCCGCTGTCCTACAAGCAGGAAAGCGACACCGATTTCCGCGACACGGTCGTCACGCTGCTGATCGACAATTCCGGCTCGATGCGCGGCCGTCCGATCACCGTGGCGGCAATGTGCGCCGACATTCTCGCGCGTACGCTGGAGCGCTGTGCCGTAAAGGTCGAGATTCTCGGCTTCACCACGCGCGCCTGGAAGGGCGGCCAGAGCCGCGAGAAGTGGCTGTCCGACAACAAGCCGGCCCAGCCCGGCCGCCTGAACGACCTGCGCCATATCGTCTACAAGGGCGCCGATGCGCCCTGGCGCCGCGCGCGCCGCAATCTTGGCCTGATGCTGCGCGAGGGCCTGCTGAAGGAAAACATCGACGGCGAGGCGCTGATGTGGGCACATGACCGCCTGATCGCCCGGCAGGAGCAGCGTCGCATCCTGATGGTGATCTCGGACGGTGCGCCGGTCGACGATTCCACGCTGTCGGTCAACCCGGGCAACTACCTCGACCGGCACCTGCGCGAGACCATCGACTGGATCGAGCGTCGCTCGCCGGTCGAACTGACCGCCATCGGCATCGGCCATGACGTGACGCGCTATTACCGCCGCGCCGTCACCATCGTGGATGCCGAGCAGCTCGGCGGCGTGATGATGGAGAAGCTGGCCGAACTCTTCGACGAGACCGGCGAGCAGCCGGGCCGTGCGGGCAAGACGAAGCAGCGCGGTCGCGCCGCGTAACTTTCCCGATCAGTTCAGTTTCTTGAGCGAGGCGAGCAGGTTGCCCAGCCCGGCCTTGGCCTTGTCGTCCAGCTTGGGCTGCGCCGGCTCGGGCGCCGGCGGAGGCGGGACGGCCGCGGCCGTGTCCCCGCCGCCCAGCACGCGGTTCATCGCGGCGATCAGTTGCGGCAGGGCGATTGGCTTGGCGACATAGTCATCCATGCCGGCCGAGATATAGCGCTCGCGGTCGCCTTCCATCGCATTGGCGGTCAGCGCGATGATCGGAATCTTCGAGCAGGCCTGCGGCAGGCGGCGGATCGTCTGGGTGGCGGTGATACCGTCCATCTCCGGCATCTGCATGTCCATCAGCACCAGGTCATAGGGCGCCTTCAGCACCTGTTCGCAGGCCTCGATGCCGTTGATGACCACATCGACCTGGTGGCCCAGCTGGCGCAGCATCAGGCTTATCACCATCTGGTTCACCTGATTGTCCTCGGCCACCAGGATGCGCAGCGACTGCTGGGTGGCCGGGCCGGCGGCGATCTCCTTCACCTCGGTGACGACCGGCTGGCCTTCCTCCATCGGCAGGGCGAACCAGAAGGTGCTGCCCTTGCCCTCGACGCTGTCGACGCCGATGCGGCCGCCCATCAGCTCGACCAGCTGCTTGGAGATGGCGAGGCCGAGGCCGGTGCCGCCGAAGCGGCGGGCGATCGAACTGTCGGCCTGGCTGAACTTGCCGAACATGCGGTCGATCTTGTCGGCCGGAATGCCGATGCCGGTATCGCGCACCTTGAAGGTGAGGAAATGGCGGCCGTCCTCCATCTTCGCCGCCTCGACGAGCAGCGTGACATCGCCCTTGTCGGTGAACTTGATGGCGTTGCCGGCTAGGTTGAACAGGATCTGGCGCAGGCGGCCGGGATCGCCCTTCATGAAGCGCGGCACGGAGGGAGCAATCTCCTTGTCCATCTGCAGGCCCTTCATCACGGCGCGCGGATTCATCATCGAGATCGCGCTCTCGATCAGGTGCGGCAGGTCGAAGTCGATCTGTTCCAGGTCGATGCGGCCGGCTTCCAGCTTGGAGAAATCGAGGATGTCGTTGATCAGGGTCAGCAGATGTTCGGCGGAATCGCGCGCTGTGCCGACCAGCTTGATCTGGTGCTTGGTCAGTTCGGTATTCTGCAGCAGGCCGATGGTGCCCAGGACGCCGTTCATCGGCGTGCGGATCTCGTGGCTCATCATGGCGAGGAATTCAGACTTCGCCCGGCTGCCTTCCTCGGCGCGTTCCTTTTCGGTGGCGTAGCGGTCGGCCAGCTCGCGCATGCGGAAGGATTGTTGCTCCACCTGGCGCTTGGCGGCTTCCAGGTCGGCGATGTTGCGCCGCAGGGTCTCCTGCTGCTCCTTCAGCGCGGTGATGTCGGTGCGGATGCCGACCACGCCGCCGTCCGAGGTGCGGCGTTCGGTGTTGCGCACCCAGCGGCCGTTGGCCAGCCGGGTCTCGGTACTGCCGCTGCCCTTGCGGAACTGCTCGATGCGTTCGGACAGCCAGTCGTCGAGGAATTTCGGGTCGAGGTCGATGGTGTCGCGCTGGATGCTGGCCTTGAGAATTTCGCCAAAGGTCGCGCCCGGCACCAGGTGCTCGGTGATTTCCTTGTACAGCTCGCGGTACTTGCTGTTGCTCAGCACCAGTCGCTCATGCTCGTCGTAGAGCACGAAGCCGTCGGAAATGCTTTCGATGGCGTCATACAGTTGCCGCTCGGCCTTCTTCACCGCCGTGATGTCGGTGCCGATGCCGACAATGCCGCCGGTGATCGTGCGCTGCTCATGCACCAGCAGCCAGCGGCCATCCTCCACCTCGCGCTCGAAGGGCTTGCCGTTCGGATCCTGGTGGCGCGCGACGCGCTCCATGATCCAGTCTTCGGCGGTCGTTCCCTTGGCTGGCTTCATGATGCCGCGGTCGACCGCGATGCGGATCATCTCCTCGAAGCTGACGCCGGGCTTGATCGCATCGGCCATGCGGCGGTTGTGGTCGACAAAACGTTCGTTGAACAGCACGACGCGGTCGTTCTGGTCATAGAGCACGAATCCGTCGCTGATCGCGTCGATAGCGTCGCGCAGGTTCTGTTCGGCTTGCTTCAGGTCGCTGATGTCGTTGAAGACGGTGATGATGCCGCCGTCCACGGTGCGGCGGCGCTGCATGCGCAGCCAGACGCCGGGGAAGGGCTGGGCGTCGACCGGCTTGCCGGTCGGCGTCTGGAATTCCGAACTCAGCGTCGTCACATAGGCGCTGGTATTGAAGCCGGGGGTGAAATCGGGCTGGCGTTCCACCGTGATGCGCATGATCTCGGAGAAATGGATGCCGGGCTTGACCACATTGATGTCATGCCGGGTCATCTCGTAATAGCGCTGGTTGGCCATCACCATGTAGCCGTCGCGGTCATACAGCACGAAGCCTTCGGTCAAGGTCTCGATGGCGTCGCGCAGGCGCTCTTCGGCCAATTTAAGGTCGGTGATGTCGCTGGCGACCAGGATGGTGCCGCCTTCCGCGGTGCGGTGGCGCACGTTGCGCAGCCAGCGGCCGGGAATGAATTCGCCGTCGACCGGGCGGCCCGAAGGCGTGTGGTAATCGGCGCGGGCGGCACTGATATAGCCTTGGTGATCGGCCTCGGGCCAGGACTGCGAGCGGCGCCAGGCGGCAAGATCGACAACCTCGTCGATGGTCGCGCCCGGCTGCAGCATGTCGGGCGTGATGTCGAATATCTCGTAATACCGGCGATTGGCCATCACCATATGGCCGTCGTTGTCGAACAGGATGAAGCCCTCGGTCAGCGCCTCGATGGCGTCGCGCAGACGGCTTTCGGCCATCTTGAGGTCGGTGATGTCGCTCATCACCACGATGGTGCTGCCTTCCACCGTGCGATGGCGCACGCTGCGCACCCATTTTCCGGGCAGCGCCTCGCGGTCGAACGGCTTGCCGGTCGGATTACGGTGTTCATCCATCAGTTTCGCCGCATAGGGCGCGTGGTCGCGATCCGGCCAGAAGGCTTTGCGGCGGGCGATGATGATGTCGACCATCTCGCTGTAGGTCATGCCCGGCACCACGACATCGGGGTCGTGGCCGCTCATCTCGTAGAAGCTGCGGTTGGCCAGCACCAGGCGATCGTCCGGGCCGTATAGAACGAAACCGTCGGCCAAGGCGTCGATGGCATCGCGCAGTCGCCCTTCGGCCAGCTTGAGATCGGAAATATCCGCCACCATGCTGATGACGCCACCATCGGATGTGCGATGGCGCACGGTGCGCAGCCAGACGCCCGGCCGCGCCTGGATATCGAAGGGGCGGCCGCTGGGATTGGCGAAATCCACGCGCAGGTTGGCGATATAGGCGGCGGCCTCGTTCACCCGGCCACGCTGGCGGCCTTCGGCCTCGATACTGGCCATGATCTCGTCGTTATGCGCGCCCTGGCGCACGATGGCCGGATCGTGGCCGGTCAGTTCGTAATAGCGCTGGTTGACGGTGATCAGGTGCCCGTCGGGTGCAAACAGCGCGAAACCTTCCGCCAGGCTGTCGATGGCGTCGCGCAGGCGTTGTTCGGCTTCCTTCAGTGCGGTGATGTCGGTGACGATGTCGACCGCGCCGCCTTCCTGGGTCGGATTGATGGTGAAGCGCAGCCAGCGTCCATCGATGGTGCGGCGCTCGAACTGGTAGCCCTGCTTCTTCTCGAACAACATGGTGTTGCGGAAATCCAGCCGGCGCTGGCGCTGTTCTGGCGTCGCGCCACCGAAATCGGCTTCCAGCGCCGACATGATGACCGCAAACGGCACGCCGACCTGCCCTTCGTAGCGCGCCAGCGTGGGCAGCAGTTCGGCGGTGCGGTGATTGAAGCGGACGAGGCGGTTGTTCTGGTCGTAGAGCAGGAAGCCGTCCGACAGGCTGCCGATGGCGTCGCGCAGGCGTTGCTCGGCGGCCTGGCGGCGGCGCATCTGGCGGCGCAGGATGATCAGCAGCGTGAGGCCGGCGCCGGTCGCCACGATCACGGCGATGATGGAAATCAGTACATTCTCACGCCAGCTGGACAGCACGTTGTCGCACGAGACGCCCACCGCTACCACCAGCGGATAGCCGGCAACGCGGTTGACCGCGAGCAGGCGCACGATACCGTCGAT
>Ga0102594_1001248_pt1 | contig 16571 bp, 15 predicted proteins | sample AraplaCol_mLB_r2_2_FD_76863 | JGI IMG/M metagenome (GOLD analysis project Ga0102594, IMG submission 76863) | Arabidopsis root microbial communities from North Carolina, USA - plate scrape MF_Col_mLB_r2 (SPADES assembly) (version 2) | ecosystem: Host-associated > Plants > Roots > Endosphere...
TCCTCACGGTGGATTTCCACCAGCGCCAGTGATTTCGCCTTCTTCGCATTGATCGCGGCATGCACGGCCTTCACCAGCGACGACTTACCCATGCCACGCGCGCCCCAGAGCAGGGCGTTGTTCGCCGGCAGGCCGTTGGCGAAGCGGGTGGTGTTGTCGAGCAGGATGTCGCGTACGCGTTCCACGCCCTGCAGCAGCTTGATCGAGACCGCGTTGACGCTCGGCACCGGGGCCAGCCAGCCGGGTGCGGGTTCGGCATGCCAGATAAAGGCATCGGCGGTCTTGTCATCGAAGACCGGGGCGGCCGGCGGCGCCAGCCGCTCCAGCGCCGCAGCGATACGCAGCAGGACGGCGGTTTCGCCAATGCTGGTTTCAGCGGAGTTAGTACCGGTCTTGGCGGCGGGTTTCTCGGGCTTCTTCGGCATCTTGTTATTTCGGGATACGAGTGACGGGGAGGCGTATTCTGGGGATGCCGAAGCGACCGCGCAACCGGTAGCGGGACCGGCCGGTTTCCGCCATAATCCGGCCCCTGAAAAACACCCGTCTGCCGACCGATTTCCATGGAGGACCGTATGTATCCCGAAGTGCAGCTTTTCATTGATGGCGCCTGGGGCAAGGGCGCGAGCGGCAAATCCCAGCCCGTGCTGAACCCGGCGACCGGCGAAGAGATCGGCAAGGTCGCCCATGCCGACAAGGCCGACCTCGACCGCGCGTTGGCTGCGGCCGACAAGGGCTTCAAGGAATGGAAGAAGGTTGGCGCCTTTGATCGCTACAAGGTGCTGCGCAAGGCCGGCGAGATCATTCGCAGCCGCGCCGACGAGATCGGCAAGATCATGTCGATGGAGCAGGGCAAACCCTTCATCGAAGCCAAGGGCGAAACCCTACTGGCCGGCGATATCATGGACTGGTTCGCCGAGGAAGCGCGCCGCACCTATGGCCGCATCGTGCCGCCGCGCGCCGAGGGCGTGTACCAGCTGGTCGTGAAGGAGCCGGTCGGTCCGGTTGCCGCCTTCACCCCGTGGAACTTCCCGATCAACCAGGCCGTCCGTAAGTGTTCGGCCGCCCTGGCTGCCGGCTGCTCGATCATCCTGAAGGGCCCGGAAGAGACTCCGGCTTCCTGCGCCGCGCTGGTGCAGGCCTATGTCGATGCCGGCGTTCCGGCCGGCGCGATCCAGCTGGTTTACGGCGTGCCGTCGGAAATCTCGGAATACCTGATCCCGCATCCGGTGATCCGCAAGATCACCTTCACCGGCTCGACCCCGGTGGGCAAGCATCTCTCGATGCTGGCCGGTCAGCATATGAAGCGCATCACCATGGAACTGGGCGGCCACGCCCCGGCCATCGTGTTTGGCGATGCCGATGTCGACACCGCCGTGAAGGTGCTGTCGGCCAACAAGTTCCGCAATGCCGGCCAGGTCTGCGTGTCCCCGACCCGCTTCCTGGTGCATGAGTCGGTCTACGGCAAGTTCGTCGAGGGCTTCACGGCCTTCGCCAAGTCGCTCAAGGTCGGCGATGGCCTCGATAAGGATACCCGCATGGGTCCGCTCGCCAACGACCGCCGCGTGCAGGCGATGGAGATGTTCGTCGCCGACGCGGTGTCGAAGGGTGCCAAGGTCGAGACCGGCGGCAAGCGCATCGGCAACAAGGGCAACTTCTTCGAGCCGACCGTGCTGACCGGCATCAACAACGACATGCGCATCATGAACGAAGAGCCGTTCGGCCCGCTGGCGCCGATCGTGCCCTTCTCGAAGTTCGATGATGTGGTGGCCGAAGCCAACCGCCTGCCGTTCGGCCTGGCTGCCTATGCCTACACCAAGTCGGCCAAGACAGCTGCCGCCATCGGCGCCGCGTTCGAGTCCGGCATGGTCTCGATCAACCATCACGGTCTGGCCCTGCCGGAAGTGCCCTTTGGCGGCATCAAGGATTCGGGCTACGGTTCGGAAGGTGGCTCGGAAGCCATCGAGGCTTACCTGAACACCAAGTTCATCACCCAGGTCGGCCTCTGAGGCTTATCTGGATCGGAATGGAAAAGGGGGCTTCGGCCCCCTTTTTTTATTTCACCACCGCAAGGATCACTCCGGCCAAGCTGGCGCCGCCGAGCAGCCAGGCGAGACCGAGATGGAAGCGGAAGACGGCGACCAGGGCGACGGCTGACAGCGCCGCCATCCAGAGATCCAGGCTGGACAGTACCGGCAGTTCCCAGTTCATGCTGCCGAGCGTTACCGTCTGCCGTGCCGTGAACAGCGAATGCAGGGCGAACCAGACCGCGAGATTGAGGATCACGCCCACGACAGCGGCGGTGATCGCAGCCAGCGCATGAGCGAAGGCGCGCACATGACGCACACGTTCCACGTAGGGCGCACCGAGGAAGATCCAGAGGAAGCAAGGCACGAAGGTGACCCAGGTGGCGAGCAGGCCGCCGGCGAAACCACCCAGCAGCGGATCGACGCCGCCGAAGCGGAAGCCGGCGAGATAGCCAACGAAGGTGAGCACGAGGATCAGCGGGCCAGGCGTGGTCTCGGCGAGACCGAGGCCATGCAGCATCTCCTCCGGCCCGAGCCAGGCATAAACCTCGACGGCCTGCTGGCCCACATAAGCCAGCACGGCATAGGCGCCGCCGAAAGTGACGACCGCCATCTCGCTGAAGAAGATGCCGATGCGGCTGAAGACATGGTCGGGACCAAGCGCGGCAAAAATCAAGAACAGCGGTCCACCCCAGAGCAGGCCGAAGATGACCAAGATCGTCAGGTTGCGCCGCCAGCTCGGCGCAACCGAGGGCAGCACGTCGTTATCCGTCACGGCGACCGAGCCGATCCAGTCCGGCCGACTGCGCCCGACGAACCAGCCGAGCAGGGCTGCGCCCAGCACAATCACCGGGAAGGGAATCTGCAACCCGAAAATGCCGATGAAGGCGGCCGTGCTCAGACCCAGCAGGAAACGCGTCTTGATCGCGCGCTTGGCCACGCGTTGCACGGCCTCGAAAACGATGGCCAGCACCGCGGCCTGCAGACCGAAAAACAGCCCACTGATCAGAGGCACTTCGCGCCACAGCACATAGATGGTGCTGAGCGCGAGGATCACGGCAAGACCGGGCAGGATGAACAACAGGCCGGCGGCCAACCCGCCTTTCCAGCGATGCAGCAGCCAGCCGATATAGGTGGCGCATTGCTGCGCCTCCGGACCCGGCAGCAGCATGCAGAAATTCAGTGCATGCAGGAACTGCGGTTCGCTGACCCATTTCTTCTCGTCGACCACGATGCGATGCATCATGGCAATCTGGCCCGCCGGCCCGCCGAAACTGAGCAGGCCGATTTTCGCCCAGGTCCAGAAGGCTTCAGAGAAGGTGGGGGTACGATTCTGGGGAGTCGTGTCCATGATCTGTATGTATCTGTTCAGGCCGCCGGCGGCCAGCCGTGGCGTTCCCCGACAGCACTGGCGCACCACGCATAAAGTGCGTCGTAGATCAACATGCCATGTTCCAGCATGACGTCATCATCCTGCAACATTAAGGACAGGCCGAGCGATATCGCCAGCAGGCCCGGCGCCTGCGGCGCAAGTTCCGGTTGTCCGGTATCGGCGGCACGCACGATCAGCGCTAGCCGCTGCAGCGCCGGATCACCCCCCAGATCATGACGGGAGATAAAAGTGTCGAAACAGCACAACTCGCCATCATGACTAAAAGCCGCACCAGGAATGTCGTAGGGCGTGGCCTGCCAGTCCTGGGCGCGGGCAAAGACCTGGTCGGACGGAACATAGAAGAAGCGCGCATCCGCATCGATGAAGCGCCGCACCAGCCAGGGGCAGGCGATGCGGTCGATCTTCGGCCGTTCGCGCGTGATCCAGCGGCTGGCCTGCACCGGTGGCTTGGGCTGCATCGGCCCGCCGGCCTCGCGCCAGCCTTCGATGCCGTTGACCAGATAGCGGGCGCGAAAGCCGCGGCGCAGCAGTTCGGCGGCCGCATTCTGGCCGACTTCATGGCCGTGCACGCAGGCGACCACGATCTCGGTATCACGCGGCAGGTTTGCCGCCCATTGCGACAGATCATCCGGCGATCGCCGCACGGCGCCACGGATCGTGTCCGTTGCTTCAGCGTAGCGTTCCTCACGCCGCACATCGAGCAGATACGGGAAACGACCGGCCGCATGCTCATGCGCCAGGGCAGAAACGGAAATGGAGGGAAGGGTGCCAGAAGAGGCAGTGCTGGTATCCATGATGCTACTCCTGCCACGTTCAGTGGCATTCAGTAGCGGCACTTGGATACCGGAGTATCTTGGTCGGGGAGACCGCGTTGTCCCCGTAAGCGCAGACTTATCGCTGCTTCCGGTTAAAGGCAAGCGGATTTTTTCTTAAGCGAGCGAGACGCGGTTGCCGGGGTGGCGCAGCACGGCCCCAGCCAGTTCCTTCTCGGTCAGCACCATCTGCACAATAGCCGCAGACAGGCCGCTGAGACGGATCAGGTCGTCGACCAGCGCCGGCGATGGCGACAGCAGGCGCTCGATCTCGAGATGAGCGCGACCGAGATCGCCGTCATCCACCGGCGTCACGGGCGATGCCGCGACGACGGGGGTTGTCCTGCGTTGCTGCGGCGTCAGGATCGTGAGAATGTCTTCAACCCGTTCGATCAGGGCCGCGCCATTGCGGATCAGATCGTTGCTGCCATGACAGCGAGGATCCAGCGGCGAGCCCGGCACGGCCATAACCTCGCGCCCCTGTTCGCCAGCCATGCGGGCCGTGATCAGCGAGCCGGATTTCAGCGCGGCCTCGACCACCAGAACGCCCTGCGACGCGCCGCTGATCAACCGGTTGCGGCGCGGAAAATTCTGCGCCAGCGGCGGCGTGCCGGCCGGCATTTCGGCGAAGATCGCGCCGCGCTCCGCCAGCTGTTCATGCAGGGCTGCATTCTCCGGCGGGAACACGACATCGATGCCGGTGCCAATGAAGGCGGCCGTGCGCCCCTGCGCGGACAGCGCGCCGTCATGGGCGGCGCGGTCGATGCCGCGCGCTAATCCAGAGAGAATACAAAAGCCAGCCTCGCTGAGCTGCGCGGCGATGTCGCGGGTGAAGCGTTGGCCGATGGCCGAGGCGTTGCGTGCGCCGACGATGGCGATGCCCGGCACATCGGTGATCAGCGGGTCGCCCTTCACGGCCAGCAGCGGCGGCGCGTCATCCAGCTGCATCAGACCGACCGGATAGCCGGGTTCGCCCCAGGCCAGCAGCGACGCGCCACAGGCCTTCAGCGCCTTAAGTTCCTGCGCGACGGTCTTGTCGTCGGCCAGCCTGATCTGGCGCTTCGCTCCGCCACGCTGTGCCATTTCAGGCAACCGCTCGATCGCCTTTGCCGCGCTGCCGTAATACCTGAGTATGTTGTGAAAGGTGACCGGGCCCAGATGCGCGCTGCGGATCAGCCGCAGCCAGTCGCGCTTTTCAGACTCACTGAGCGGGCGTGTCGCCTGCATCCTTCTTCTTGCCGATCTTCGGCTCCTCGCCCTTCAGCAGACGGGCGATGTTCTGGTGATGGCGAATGAAGACCAGCACCGCCATGGCGATACCCAAAACGCCGACCTCGGGGCCGATGAAGATCCAGGCCACGACCGGGCTGAGCGCCGCGGCGACCAGCGCCGAGAGCGAAGAATACCTGAACACCGCGGCGATGACGAGCCAGGTGAGGCAGGCGAAGATGCCGATCGGCCAGGCCACGCCGAGCATGACGCCGAGATAGGTGGCGACGCCCTTGCCGCCGTTGAAACGCAGCCAGACCGGGAAGAGATGGCCGATGAAGGCGGCAAAGGCCATCACCAGCATCAGATCCGGCCCGCCATACCAGGCGCCGAGCAGGGCGGCCACGGTGCCCTTACCGCCATCCAGCAGCAGGGTGGCGGCGGCGAGGTCCTTGCGCCCGGTGCGCAACACGTTGGTGGCGCCGATATTGCCCGAGCCGATATTGCGGATGTCGCCCATTCCGCCCAGCCTGGTGATCACCAGGCCGAAGGGAATCGAGCCGAGCATATAGCCGATCACGGCGGCGGCGATGTAGTAGGGCAGGTCGAGGGTCCAGAAGGCAGCGGTCATTGGATTCTTAGCTTTCGCGCTTGCGCTGGAACACGGTCTCGCCGCCGACCACGGTGCGCAGCGCATGGCCCTGCACACGACGGCCGTCATAGGGTGCGTTCTTGGCTTTGGAACGGAATTTCTTCTCGTCCACGCGCCATGGCGTATCGAGATCGAAGACCAGCAGATCGGCCGGTGCGCCCGGCGCAAGACGGCCGCTTTCCAGCTTCAGCAGCCGGGCCGGATTGCAGGTCAGACAGGCCAGCAGCTTGAGCAGCGGCACCGAGCCGTTGTGATAGAGCTCCAGCGTCAGCGGCAGCAGGGTTTCCAGGCCGATGATGCCGAATTCCGCCTGCGCGAACGGCAGCCGCTTGCTTTCCGGATCCTGCGGCGCATGCGCCGAGGAAATCACGTCGACGGTGCCGTCGGCAATGGCGTCCACCACGGCCTTGCGGTCGGTCTCGACGCGCAACGGCGGCTTCACCTTGGCGAAGGTACGGTAATCGCCGATATCAAGTTCGTTGAGGGCGAAGTTATGCGGTGCCGCGCCGGCGGTGATCTTCAGGCCGCGGGCCTTGGCGCGCCGCACGACATCCAGCGCGTCCTGCGTGGACAGATGGGCGGCATGCAGCCGGCCATTGGTCATTTCCAGCAGGCGGATGTCGCGCTCCAGCATGATCGTTTCGGCCATTGCGGGAATGCCGGCAAGGCCGAGGCGGGCGGCGACTTCGCCTTCGTTCATCACGCCGCCCTTGGCCAGTGACGGCTCCTCGGCAGGCTGCATCACCAGCAGGTCGAAGGTGGTGGCGTAAGACAAGGCGCGGCGCATCAGGCGTGGCGAGGCGATCGGTTTTTCGCCATCGGTGAAAGCGACGGCACCGGCCTGGGCCAGCAGGCCCAGCTCGGTCAGTTCCTCGCCCTTGGTGCCCTTGGTGACGGCGGCGGCCGGCAGGATGCGCACCACCGCGGTATCGGCGCCACGGCGGGCGATGAATTCCACCAGCGCGACTTCGTCGATCACCGGCTCGGTATTGGGCATCGCCACCATGGTGGTGACGCCGCCGGCGGCCGCGGCGCGCGCGCCGGTCGCGATGGTTTCCTGGTGTTCGGCACCGGGCTCGCGCAGCCAGACATGCATGTCGATCAGGCCGGGCGAAAGGCAATGCCCCTGGCAGTCGATCTGCTCGGTATCGCCGGCGAAATTACCACTGGCCAGCTTGGGCCCGAGGTCGACGATCTTGTCGCCTTCGGTGAGCAGCGCGCCTTTGACATCAAGGCCAGAGGCCGGGTCGAGCAGGCGCGCGTTGGTGTAGAGTTTGCGACGGCGTGACATGAGCGCTTTTACGAACCTGCAGGCGTGCTGTGCCGCCAGTTGGGCAGATGCTGGGCCAGCAGTTCCAGGCAGGCCATGCGGACGGCGACGCCCATCTCGACCTGTTCATGGATCACGCTGCGATGGATGTCGTCGGCCACTTCGGTATCGATCTCGATCCCGCGGTTCATCGGGCCCGGATGCATGATCAGCGCATCGGGCTTGGCGAAGCCGAGCTTCTCGTGGTCGAGGCCGTAGAAGTGGAAGTATTCCCTGGTGGAGGGCACGAAGGAACCGTGAAAACGCTCCATCTGCAGGCGCAGCATCATGACGATGTCGACGTCGGTCAGCCCCTTGCGCATGTCGTGGTAGACCTCGACGCCCAGCCGTTCGGCATAGGCCGGCAGCAGGGTAGGCGGCGCGATCAGGCGCACGCGCGCGCCCATGGTGTTGAGCAGATGGATGTTCGAGCGCGCGACCCGGCTGTGCAGGATGTCGCCGCAGATGGCGACCAGCAGGCCTTCCAGCCGGCCCTTGCGGCGGCGAATGGTCAGCGCGTCGAGCAGCGCCTGGGTGGGGTGCTCGTGGCTGCCGTCGCCGCCGTTGATCACGCCGCAGCCGACCTTCTGGGCCAGCAGGGCGACCGCGCCGGAATCCTGGTGCCGCACAACCAGCAGGTCCGGGTGCATGGCATTGAGGGTGATGGCGGTGTCGATCAGGGTTTCGCCCTTCTTCACCGAGGAGGTGGCGACCGACATGTTGATCACGTCGCCGCCCAGCCGCTTGCCGGCCAGTTCGAAACTGGTGCGGGTGCGGGTCGAGTTCTCGAAGAAGAGATTAATGATCGTCCGGCCACGCAGGCTGGACTGTTTCTTCTCCACGGCCCGGTTCAGGTCGACATAACGGTCGGACTGATCCAGCAAAATCTGGATATCCTGGGCGGAAAGCCCTTCAATTCCAAGAAGATGGCGATGCGGAAAGGAAACGGACGGCCGGGGGCCGGATTCGGCGGATTGGGTGGCGCGACTCGTAGACATTAAAAACGCATTCTAGCGAAATCGGTCCCGGAGAGCAACGAAACCATTAACCAATTTGTGCTTAGCTGCGAATCATGATGCAGGACTATCGGCAGAATCAGATTGATGTAGCCGGCGGCGACTCATCCGCCGGGCAGGCCGTGCGCCTGCTGCAGGTACTGAACGGCCGGGCCACCGAGGTGGCCGGCGTCACTGCCCGCATGTACGAGATGGCCGTCTTCCTGTCCTTTGCCGATTACGCTGACGGCTTCCGCCGGGTACAGGAATTCCTGTCCTTCTGCGATGTGATCGAGAGCAAGCTTGAGAATATGCCCCCGGCGACGCGCGAACCGATCCTGTATGAGGTGACCGCCGTGAAGGTGCGTGCTTTCCATGCGCTGCTGAAGGCGATGGGCGCCTATATGACGGTGCTGGAAAAGCGCGGCATGATCAATTTTTTCGCCCAGGCCGTGTTCCTGATGCAGCAGGACATGGTCATGGACTTTGCCAATGACGGCCTGTCGGATGTGCCGCAGCAGCTGATCCCCGATGCGATGCCGGAGCTCTGCCGGGATATTCTGGCGCAACTGAAGCGCCTGCTCGACCGCTGCATCGACGTTCCCGATTTCCGCTTCGAGACATGAGCGCAGGGCCGGCGGGAGCCATGGATGCCGCCATCCTGCAGCAACTTCAGGCCGGACTGGAGGCGCACCGCAAGGGTGATCTCCTGAACGCGGAGCGGCTGTATCGTGCCGTGCTGGTCGCGGCTCCGGATACGCTGGACGCCTATAACCTGCTGGGCCGGCTGCTGGTACAGGGCGGCCGCGCCAGTGAAGCGCCGGTGCTGCTGCGCCATGCCATCGATCGCGCACCCAATCAGGCCGGTCTGTGGCTGAGCTATGCTGAAGTTCTGCTGGCCAGCGGCGACCTTGGCGGCGCCCGCGAAGCCGCCGAACATGCTTATCGGCTGGCACCGCAGGATCCTGACACGCTATTCACCTGGGCCGAGGTGCATCGTCTGGCCTCGGACTGGATCGTGGCAGCCGACGGCTATCGCAAGCTGCTGGCGCTGCGGCCCAACCATGCCGGCGCCTGGCTCAATCTCGCCACCAGCCTGCAGGCGATGGGCGACCTGCCGGGCGCACGTCAGGCTGCCGAACGCGCCTTGCAGCATGCACCGCAGGCGCCGGAATGCCATAACAACCTGGGCAACCTGCTGGCCGTCGCCGGTGAGCATGCGTCAGCCCTGGCGCATTTCGACCAGGCGCTGAAGCTGCGGCCCGGCTATTCGCCAGCCATGATCAACAAGGGTGCGTCGCTGCGCGAGCTGGGACGCACGGACGAGGCGATCCCGCTGCTGGAGCAGGCGATCCAGCTCAGCCAGGGGCATCCCGAAGCCTTCGCCGCATTGGCGCTGGCGCGGCACAATCTCGGCGATCTCGATGGGGCGCTGGCGGCCTATGCCCAGGCATTGGCGCGTCGGCCGCAGGATGCCGAGACGCACTGGAATTTCGCGCTGGCCGCTCTGGCCAAGGGCGACTTCACCCATGGCTGGCCGGCGCACCGCAGGCGCTGGATCAAGGCACAGCCGCCGCTGCCGCAGCGCGCCTGGCCCTGGCCGTTGCTGAAGGACGGTGAAAACCCGGCCGGCAAACATGTACTGGTCTGGGGCGAGCAGGGGCTGGGCGACCGGCTGCTGTTCCTGCAATACCTGCCGGCTTTGTTGCGAGCTGGCGCGCAGGTCACGATGGAGACCGATGCGCGTCTGATCCCGCTGCTGCAGCGGAGCTTCCCGCAGGTCACGTATGTGGAAGAGGGCGAGACGGCCAGTCCCGCGTTGCTGACACAACGCTTCGACGCGCATCTGCCGCTCGGCAATCTGTGCAGTGGTGCACCGCCGGGCATCGCCGTGCTGAAAGCGGATGAAAACTACGTCGCAAGCTTGCGCGCAAAATATCGTGGCGATAGCGCTGACCGGCTGGTCGGTCTGTCGTGGCGCAGTGCCAATCCCGGCCTCGGCGCGGGCAAGTCGCTTCAGCCGGCCGACCTTGTGCCGTTGGCGGCCCTGCCGGATACCCGTTTCATCTGTCTGCAATATGGTGCGACCGAGCAGGAACACGCCGCGTTCCGCGCCATCTTCGGCGTACGCTACGTCCACGACCCGGCCATCGATGCCCTGAACGACCTGGTGGCGTTGACCGACCAGATCGCGGCACTGGACGCCACACTGACGGTGTCGAACGTGACGGCGCATCTGGCCGGTGCGCTGGGCCGTCCGGTGCAGGTGCTGGCTCCGACCGGCAAGAGCCTGTTTTTCTATTTGATGGCGGGCTCGGCGGGCACGCCCTGGTATCCGTCGATGCGGATTTCCCACCTGCGGCGCGGGGAAGCGCCGGAAACTGCCATCCGGGATGCCATCACGGGGCTGGAATCGCTGGCAAAATAGCCCCTGCGGTGTTAGCAAAAGGCCCGCCGCTGGCATATGCCGCGCCCAGACCCTACCTTTAAGCCCATGACCCGCAAAAGCTATTACATCACCACGCCGATCTATTACGTCAACGACAAGCCGCATATCGGGCATGCCTACACGTCGCTTGCTTGCGACCTGCTGGCACGCTTCAAGCGGCTCGATGGCTATGACGTGATGTTCCTGACCGGCACGGACGAGCATGGCCAGAAGGTGGAGAAGTCGGCCGAGGCGGCCGGCATCGATCCGCTCAGCTTCTGCGACAAGGTCAGCGTGTCCTTCCGCGACCTCGCGAAGGCGATGAATTTCTCCAACGACGACTTCATCCGCACCACCGAGCAGCGGCATGTGGTCGCCGTGCAGGCGCTGTGGCAGAAGCTGGTGGCCACCGGCAATATCTATCTCGACAAATATGCCGGCTGGTATGCCGTGCGCGACGAGGCTTTCTATCAGGAAGACGAACTGACCGATGGCCCGAACGGCCAGAAGCTGGCACCGACCGGCGCCCCGGTCGAGTGGGTGGAGGAGCCGTCGTATTTCTTCCGCCTGTCCGCCTGGAGCGACAGGCTGCTGAAATTCTACGAAGAGAATCCCGGTTTCATCCTGCCGGCCAGCCGCCGCAACGAGGTGATCAGCTTCGTGAAGGGCGGCCTGAAGGACCTTTCGGTTTCGCGCACCACCTTCAAATGGGGCATCCCGGTGCCGGGCGATGAGGCGCACATCATGTATGTGTGGCTCGACGCGCTGACCAATTACATCACCGCCGCCGGCTATCCGCATACCGAGAGCGAGAAATACACGCGCTTCTGGCCTGCTGACCTGCATATGGTGGGTAAGGACATCCTGCGCTTCCACGCCGTCTACTGGCCAGCCTTCCTGATGGCCGCCGATCTGGCCGTGCACAAGCGCGTCTTCGCCCATGGCTGGTGGACCAACGAAGGCCAGAAGATTTCCAAATCGCTGGGCAACGTGATCGATCCGCTGGCGCTGGTGCAGGAATACGGCCTCGACCAGACGCGTTATTTCCTGATGCGCGAGGTGCCGTTCGGCAATGACGGTGACTTCCGCCGCGCCGCGGTCATGAACCGCATCAATTCAGAACTGGCCAACGGCTTCGGAAACCTGGCGCAGCGCACACTCAGCTTCTGTGCCAAGAATACCAATGCCTCGGTGCCGACGCCGGGTCCGCTGAATGGCGCCGATGAGGCGCTGCTGGCCCAGGCCGACAGCCTGATCGAACTGATGCGCACCTCACTCGACGAGCAGTCGATCCACATCGCGCTTCAGCAGTGGTTCGACCTAGTCGATGCCGCCAACAAGTATATCGACGTCGAAGCGCCCTGGACGCTGCGCAAGACCGATCCGGCCCGCATGCAGACCGTGCTGTGGGCCCTGCTGGAAGCGATCCGCCAGCTTGCCATTCTGGCGCAACCCATGATGCCGGACTCTGCCGCCAAGATGCTGGACCAGCTTGGTGTGTCGGAAGCCGCGCGTAGCTTCGCGCATCTGGGCGAGCCAGGCCGTCTGCGCGCCGGTACGCCGCTGCCGGCACCGCAGGGGGTTTTCCCGCGCTATGTCGAGCCTGCGAAGGAAGGTGCCTGAGACATGGCGCTGCTGATCGACAGTCATTGCCACCTGGACTTTCCGGATTTCGCCGAGGAGCGGGATGCGATCATCCATCGCGCCCGTCAGGCGGGCGTGGGGTTGATGCTGACGATCTCGACACGGCTGGATCAGTTCGAGCGCGTGCTGGCGGTGGCGGAATCCTATCCGGATGTCTATTGCACCGTCGGCATCCATCCGCATGAGGCCGACGACCATGTCGATGTCGCCGCCGCCAAACTGATCGAGCTGACCAAACATCCCAAGGTGGTCGGAATCGGCGAGACCGGACTGGATTACTTCTACGAGCACAGCGATCGCGAGGCGCAGAAGACCTGCTTCCTGGCGCATATCGTGGCGGCGCGCGAAACCGGCCTGCCGGTGGTGATCCATACCCGTGACGCGGATGACGACACCGCGGCGATCATCGACGCCGAAATGGCGAAGGGTAAATTCAAGGGTCTGCTGCACTGTTTCTCGTCGGGCCATGCACTGGCTGAATTGGCCGTGCGTCGCGACATGATGGTGTCGTTCTCCGGTATCCTGACTTTCAACAAGGCGCGCGCCGTGCAGGAGTCCGCACTGGCGCTGCCGCTAAGTCACCTGCTGGTCGAGACCGACGCGCCGTATCTGGCGCCTGTTCCCTTGCGTGGGAAACGAAACGAACCGTCTTATGTCGCCCACACGGCCGCCTTCCTGGCCAAGTTGAAGGGCGTTGGCGTGAACGAAATCACCGAGACGACGACGGCGAATTTCCTGCGCCTGTTCGGCAAGGTGCCACGCGAGGCGGTCAGCGACCGCCGCGCTGCCTGATGGTGAACCGGGGATAGCATGCGCGCCATTATTCTCGGCTGCGGCGCGTCCGCCGGCGTTCCCCGCATCGACGGCAACTGGGGCGACTGCGATCCATCCGAACCGAAGAACCGGCGCAGCCGCGGCTCTATCGTGGTGGAGCAGGGCGATACCCGCCTGCTGGTCGATACCAGCCCCGATCTGCGCAACCAGTTTCTGGCCAATAACCTGACTTCGGTCTCCGGCGTCGCCTGGACGCATGATCATGCCGACCAGACGCATGGCCTGGATGATTTGCGCATGTTGGCTTATGCCTCCGGCACGCGCGTTGCCGGCTATGCCGACGATTTCACCATGCAGCGGCTGAAGGCAAAATTCGGTTACTGCTTCGACGGCGTCAGCCCCGGCTATCCGCCGATCATCGAAGGTAGGCTGATCGACGGACCGTTTACGGTCGGCGACATCCATGTGCAGCCGTTCCGCCAGGATCACGGCAAGATCCATTCACTCGGTTTCCGCTTTGGCGATCTGGCCTATTCAAATGACGTGGTCGCACTGGACGATGCGGCATTCGAGATGCTTGCCGGCGTGAAGGTGTGGGTCGTCGATGCGCTACGCTATACACCGCATCCGACCCATGCGCATCTGGCCAGGACTCTGGAATGGATCGCACGGCTGAAGCCCGAGCGCGCCGTGCTGACCAACATGCATATTGATCTCGACTACAACAAACTGAAAACGGAACTGCCGCCGGGCGTTGAACCCGCCTATGACGGCATGATCATCGAATGCTGAAGAGCATCTGGGCAATCTGGGAAAGCGGCGCCGCCGGTATGCAGAGTCAGGCGCTCGGTCTGGCTGAAGCCCTGTTCGCCACCGGCGGCTTCGGCCTGCCGCAGGGATATGAAGTCGCGCTGCGTGCGCCGCATAAATGGCTGCCGGCGTATCCGGCCTTCGCCAGTCTCAAGTCCCTGACCCCGGAGACCCTGTCGAAACTGCCCGAGCCCTGGCCCGATCTGCTGATCGCCAGTGGCCGCAAGGCCGCTGTTGCCGCCTTGGCCATCCAGAAAGCCAGCAAGGGCCACACCCGCACGATCCTGACCCAGGATCCGCGCGTCAGCACCCGGCATTGGGACCTGCTGGTGGTGCCCGAGCATGATGGTACACACGGCCCCAACGTGATCTTCACCCAGGGCGCTCTGCATCGCGTGACGCAGATGAAACTGCGCAACGGTGCCGAAGCGATCCGTCAGGAATACGACAAGCTGCCGCATCCGCGCGTGGTCGTGCTGATCGGCGGCAGCAACCGTAATTACACGCTGGATGAAGAGTGGATGCGCGGCTTCGTGGCGCAATTGCGCAACATGGTCGACCGCTCCGGCTGCGGGATCCTGGCGACAGCTTCGCGCCGTACCGGCGAAGCCGAGACGAATATCCTGCGTGGCGGCTTGGCCAGCCTGCCGGCCGTGCTCTGGGACGGGAAGGGGCCGAACCCGTATTTCGGGTTCCTCGGCCTGGCCGACGCCATCATCGTGACCTGTGAATCGATCTCCATGATCTCGGAAGCCTGCTCGACCGGAAAACCGGTGCTAGTGGCCCGGCTGCCGGGTCATTCGAAGCGCTTTGAAGCCTTTTTTGACAGCCTGCAGAAGCGCGGCCTGATCCAGTGGTTCGACGGCCGCCTGATGCAATGGGAGAACGGCCGGCTGGACGACATGGACCGGATAGCCGGCGAGGTCCGCCAGCGGCTGGGCTGGGCCTGAGGATTTCTGCGGCAATTTGCCGCTATAATATAACATTTAAGCCCTAAGCGCTTTATTTTGCGAGCGGTTCTCATTATTAATGGGCCGCCCTCAGACGCGGACCGCGCGCAGACGCGGCAAATCGGAGTTTTTGAATAATGAACCATGACCTCTCCTTCACGGCGCTGGTCCTGAACGCCGATCCCATTGTTCAGTCGGTAATGGCCATTCTGGTGCTCAGCTCCGTCACCTGCTGGGCGATCGTGGTGGAAAAACTGGTCAGCTTCGGCCGTACCCGTCGTTCCGCGCGTGCCTTTGAGGCTGCCGTGAAGGCCGATGTGCTGCTCGCCAAGCCGGGCGAGGGCGTGCAGGGTGCCATCCTGGCTGCCGCGGCCCGCGAAAAGCGCGACGGCATGGACCCGGGCGAGAGCCGTTATGAATACCGCGTGCGCCTGGAAATGGTGATGCGTCAGGCGATGGCGCATCAACTGCGTCAGCTGGAACCCGGCCTGCCGTTTCTCGCCACCGTTGGCTCAGCCGCACCCTTCGTCGGCCTGTTCGGCACAGTCTGGGGCATCATGAACAGCTTCACGGCGATTGCCGGGTCGAATGACACCAGCCTGGCCGTCGTGGCGCCGGGCATTGCGGAAGCGCTGTTCGCCACCGCACTCGGTCTGGTGGCCGCTATCCCGGCCGTGGTGCTCTACAACAAGTTCAGCACCGACCTTGGTCGTCTTGCGGCCCGTTTCAACGCCGCCATCAATGAGGCAGCACGCCAGTTCTCGCGCGCGCAGCATGCCCAGCATGCAACTCGGCCGCATGCCGAGGCCGGCCAGTAAGGGCAGGGCGCAGTCATGGCGATCTCCCCCATCGGCACCGGCGGCAGCGACTACAGCAACGACGGTTTTGACGGCTACAAGCCGATGTCCGACATCAACGTGACGCCCTTCGTGGACGTCATGCTGGTGCTGCTGATCATCTTCATGGTAGCGGCGCCACTGATGATGGTCGGCGTCCCGCTGCAGTTGCCCAAGAGCACGGCCGCCAAGGTCACGCCGCCGAAGGAACCGCTGGTCATCAGCATCGACAAGGATGGCAAATTGTTCATCCGCAAGGATCCGGTGGAGGAAGGCCAGCTGGTTGCCCGCCTGCAGGCGCTGCATGGCAGCGAGCCGGATACCGTGGTCTATGTCCGTGGCGACAAGGTGCTGGAATACGGCAAGGTCATGGATGTGATGAGCATGGTCGGCCAGGCTGGCTTCGGCAAGATTTCACTGGTTGCTGAACAGCAGCCCCAGGCCGCGCCAGCCCGGTGAACACGATGCGTGCAAAGCTGTCATCCTGGACAGTTTCGGTTCTCGCCCATCTGGCGCTGGTGGCCTTCATGGTCTTCGGCCTGCCGCTGTGGCAGAAGCCGATCCAGGCCGAGGAGAAATTCCAAGGCATTGAAGTGCTGCTGATGGCCAGTGCGCCGCCGGTCGAGGCGATGCCGCAGCCAGTGGTCGAGCAGAAACCGCCGCCGCCTCCGCCACCGCCGGAGAAGCAGCCGGACGTGATCACCTCGACGAGCCAGGAAGCGGATCTTGAGCCGG
>Ga0102594_1001249_pt1 | contig 16570 bp, 18 predicted proteins | sample AraplaCol_mLB_r2_2_FD_76863 | JGI IMG/M metagenome (GOLD analysis project Ga0102594, IMG submission 76863) | Arabidopsis root microbial communities from North Carolina, USA - plate scrape MF_Col_mLB_r2 (SPADES assembly) (version 2) | ecosystem: Host-associated > Plants > Roots > Endosphere...
GAAGGCCGTGGTGCGCTTGGACGAGATCAGATGCGTGGTGGCATAGACCGCGCTGGCCCTGCCGCCATAGAACCACTGACCGCCGACATCGGCATGGCGTTCGACGGCCTCCACCGGAAGGCCGGCATCTCTCAGGCTCTTGATCGCGGCGAGGCCGGCCGGACCGGCGCCGATCACCAGATAGGTCATGCTTTTTCCGCCTGCACGAAACGCTCGAACACCGCAGCGGCATCCAGCTTCGGCACATAGCCGAAAGCGGATTTGAGCCGCGCATTATCAAGCACCGGACGATACTGGATGAATTTCACATGCTGCGGTCTCAGCTGCGTCAGGCCCAGCAGATTGAGCAACCACAGCGCCGCTTTCAGCAGCACCGGCGGGATCGCCAGATAAGGCTTGCCCAATCTGTCTGCTATCGCGCGCAGGCCGAGCGTGCCGTCGCCGGCAAGGTTATAGACACCGTCGCGGCCATCGCGCACGGCCTGGGCAAGGGCCGCCACCACATCCGCATCGCTGATCAGCGAAAACGGTGTCGCCGTGCCGGTGAGGCCAAGCACCAGCGGGCGGCGGAACATCGCGGTGATCTGGTTCGTCGTCCCCGGACCCAGCACCGTGCAGGGCCGGAACACCGTCTGCCTGAGCTGCGGATATTTGCCACGCCAATCGGCCAGCAGTTCCTCGACCAGCCGCTTGTGCCGGGCATAGGCGAAATCCTCGTTGCCGCGCAGCGCATCGTCTTCGCGCAACGGCACCGGATTGTCGGCGTGATAGCCATAAGCCGCGCCGCTGGAGGTGACGATCACATGCGCGACGCCGCCGGCCAGGCAGGCCTGTAGCACATGGCCGGTGCCGGTGACGTCGATCGCGTAATCGCGCGCCTCGTCGCCGCCGGCCGCCACCACGGAGGCCAGATGCACCACGCAACGCGGGCGATGCTGCGCGAAGACCGTCGCGATCCCGGCATCGCGGATGTCGCCGGTGAGATAGGTGACGCCGGGCAGGCGTTTGTCTTCTGGAATCTCGCGCAGGTCGAAGGCGATCAGCGGCCGGGCCACCGGTTCATGCTGCAAAACTTCAAGCAGCCTCTGGCCGATGAAGCCGGCCGCACCGGTGACCAGTGTGCCGGCATTGTTCATGCCGACTGTTCCTTCAGGCGGTCCTTGCGCTTCCACCAGGCGGCCAGCGCCCAGCCCGACACGATATGCCACACGCCCCAGCCGGCCGCGATCAGGGCCGCGCCGCCCAGCGCATCGAAATGGTTGAGGATCAGCGCCAGCCCGAGGCCGGAATTATGCATGCTGACCTCGATGGTCATCGCGCGGGTGTCGAAGTCGCTCAAACGCCAGACCCGTGCCGTCAGCCAGCCGAGCAGGACGGCGATGGTGTTGTGTAGCGCCACCAGCGGCAGGATCTGCAGCAGGAAGGCCGTCAGGTGCTTGGCGTTCGACGCCGTCGCGCCCACGATGAAGACGATCAGGAACAGGAAGGACAGTATCTGGAACGGCCGCCGCAGCTTCTCGGCCAGTTTCGGCCAGAGCCGCACCGTGGTCATGCCCGCCACCATCGGCACGCCGAGCAGCAGCACGGTCGAGCCGATGAAGCTGACCGGTTCGACGCTGACCTGGCGCAGCAGCACGGCGGTGGCCGGATTGAGCGAAGCCCAGAAGACGATATTGAGCGGCGTGGTGATCACCGCCAGCAGGCTGGAAATGCCGGTCATGCTGACCGACAGCGCGGTATTGCCGCGCGCCATATGGGTCATCAGGTTGGAGAGATTGCCGCCCGGGCAGGCCGCCACCACCATCATGCCCAGCGCCACGCTGGGCAAAGGTTGCATGATCATGGTGATCGCCCAGGTGACGGCGGGCAGCAGCACCAGCTGGGCCACCAGGCCGGAAAGCGGTGCCAGCGGCTTGCGCAGCACCTCGCCGAAATCGCTGAAACGCAGGTCCAGCGCCACACCGAACATGATCAGGGCCAGCACCAGGCCCAGGATCATCTGGCCGGTCGAGTCGATCTGGATCAGGACGGCATCCAGCGATGCGTCGGCCATGGTTTCCTCCGATTCTTCATTGGGCAGGTGTAGTTGTTCTACCCTGCCTGCTGCGGCATTCTGGAGTCAAACCGGCCGGGAGACGATGGCAGGCGACGACACGGCATTGTCGCCGCGCGCCAGCCAACCCCGGACATGAGGAGACGATGACCGGAGCGGGTCCAGAGGACTGGCCACGCAGCGTGGCGGCGGGCTATGTGCGCACCCTGCTTGATGCGGTGCAGGCGCATGGGCATCGCGCGGCGAGCCCGGAGGCCGTGCTGGCCGAAGCCGGACTGGCGCCAGGCTTTCTCGATGGCGCGACCGCCCGCCTGCCCCATGATGCCGTCTCGAAAATCTGGCTGGCGGCCCAGCGGCTGACCGGCGATTCAGCGCTCGGCCTGCATGTGGGCGAACAGGCGCGGCCGGGGTCCTTCGATGCGCTGGGCCAGCTGCTGATGAATTGCGAAACCCTGCGCGAGGCGGCCGTGCAGGCTGAACGCTTTGCACCGCTGGTCGGCGGCGGCGGGCGTTTCGCGGCGCGCGAAGAAAGCGACGGCGGCATCCGGCTGCTCTACTTGCCCTTCGATCCCGACTGGCCCTGCCGGCGCCAGCGCGTGGAAGCCGTGCTGGCGGCGACATTGACCTTCACCCGCTGGCTCTGCGGCGAAAAGATTCTGCCCGGCGCGGTGCGCTTCCGCCATGGCGCGCCGGCCGGCCTGGACGAACACCGCCGCGTCTTCGGTCCCGTCGTGATCAGCTTCGATGCCGAGGATGATTCACTGCTGCTGGAAACCGATGTGCTGGCCCTGCCGGTGCGCCAGGCCAATGCGGGCCTGAAGTCGGTGCTGTCCGGCTATGCGCAGGCTGAACTCACCCGCCTCAATGATGGCGGCGACACGCTGCTGCGCGACCTGGCCGACTGTATCCGCGCCAGCCTCGCCTCGGACGCCCAGCCCGGCATCGAGGACGCCGCCACGGCACTGCGCATGACGCCACGCACCCTGCAACGACGGCTGGCCGAGCGCGGCACCAGCTTCCAGACCGAGATCGCCACGCTGCGCTGCGCGCTGGCGAAAGAGCTGCTGCGCGATCCCGAACGCAGCGTGCCGGCGATTGCCGCCCGGCTGGGTTTTGCAGATACCGCCAATTTCCATCGCGCCTTCAAGAGCTGGACCGGCCAGACGCCGGCGGAATGGCGCAAGAGTGCCGCGCCATGACGCGCGTGATGCTCGACAGCAATGCGATCGATGCGGTCCTCAAATATGGCGACGTCGACCGCATCCGTGCCGCCGGCATCGCCGTGGCGATCACCACGGCGCAGGAGGATGAAATCCACCAGATCGCCGGTGCAGCCAAACGCCAGGCACTGTTCGACCTGCTCTATGTCTTGCAGGCCAGGCGGATCGCGCCAGCCGACCTGCCCTGGGATGCCGGCGCCGATGCGGTGATCGCCGCGACGGCAGCGCAGACCTGCGACCTGCTGGTCAGCGACGACAAAAGCATCGCGCATGAAAACCTGCGCGTGCTGACCTACAGCGAATTCCGGAAAGAGTATTTGCCTTAGGAGATCGGCCGGCCGGGCTGCGGCGTCTTCAGCAGGGCCGCGAGGCAGTCGCTGTCATCCACGGTCTGGCCGCGCACGCGGCTCAACACCTGCGCATGGCTGACGCGCAGGCGATGCGCCGCGCTGTCGTCGGGATACAGGAACAGCAGCAGCGTGCAGCGCGGCGTCTCGGCCTGGTACTGCCAGACCTCGCCCGGCGGTTCGCGGCGCAAGGCGGCCGGTGTGCCGAACAGCGCGCGCGCCTCGGCTTCCGACTTGCGCACCACATCGGCGGAAACGGCGCGGCGCGGCGCCTCGTTGGGCTGCTGGTGCACCAGAGAAAGATCCAGCTCCTCGCCCGGCATCACACCCTTGGTGGCAGGGGCGCGGCCGCCGCAAGCGGCCAAGGCGAGCAGAAGGGGCAGGGCAAAAAAGAAGCGCGGCGTTTTCACGCCGCGCAGCTTAAACAGACTGGACGGGGAATAAAAGTTATTCGGCCGCCGCGGACGAGGAAGACGGACGGGTGCCGGCGGCAACCGTCTGCACCGTGCCGGAAATCTCGCCGCCGCATTCGATCTCGACCTGGCCATAGGCGATCTCGCCCGAGACCTTGCCCGAACCGCGGATCAGCAGGCGGCCGCGCACGCTGAGTCGGCCCTCAAAGCGGCCGCGGATTTCGGCCTCGTCGACTTCGGCAGACCCCTTGAACTGGCCACTCTCGGTGATCTCGACAAAGCGGCTGTCGGTGAGCTGGGCCTCGACGCGGCCTTCGACGACGACCTTGTCGCAGGCGGTGATCTGGCCGTTCAGGCTGATCTCGCGGCCGATCAGCAGCACCTTCGGCTCGGCATTGCTGGTGGAGGTGGCGGTCGACGGCGGAGCGGCGCCGGCGCTCGCCTGCACCACGGCCTTGGGCGCCAGGTCGACCGGACGCTTGGCGATTTCGGGGCGGAAGGTCGGGGTCGGCGGGGTGACGTCGGACATGGCTGCGGCTCCTGCGGCAGAAGAAACGGTGGGGGCGGTGGGGAGAACGGGCTTGCTGACGGCGCGCAGATGGCTGGGCATCGGCGGCAGGTCATCGTCGACGGCCTTGATCGGCGCCGGGTCGGCAGCGATGGCCAGCTCTGGCTGCTTCGGCTCAGGGGCCAGAGGCAACGGGGCGGCACTCTCGGTAGGTTTCTTGCGACCAAACATGCGCGGTACTCCTCCAATCCGTCCGGCAGCCCTGTTACTGCCGGGGTGTTAAGGTCGTTCCGGTGTCCGCAACCGTTTGTAGACGTGAACCATAAATGCGGTTGCTACAATCGGGACGATAAAATTTACGAGCGGAATGGTTAACAGAAGGACAATGAGCAGGCCGCAGCGCCAGATATCGGCCCGGCGCTGCCGGCGCAGCAGATCGGCCTCGGCCGGCGGCTGGTAACGGAAGGCCACCGCCTCGAAATACTCCCGCCCGATCAGCCAGCCGTTCACCGCCAGCGACAACAGCCAGGACAGCGGCGGGAAGAACAGCAGAATGGCATAGACCGGCAGCAGCAGGATATTGACCAGCAGCACTGTCCCTAAGAAACGCAGGGCGCCGAGGATGGCCGGCCCGGTCTGCAGCGGCTTGCCTGACGCCTGATCCGGATAGTAGCGACGCTCCACCGCATCGGCGATGTCGTCGAGGAACAGGCCGATCATCGCCGTCATCACGGCGGGGAACAGCAGCACCATGCCGAGAAAGAATCCCACGCCCGACAGGATGCCGATCACCCAGTTGAGCCAGGCCATGTCGGTGGTCGGCAGCAGCAGCACGCCCGAGGACAGGCCGGCAGCCAGCAGCACGAAGACCACGATGCTGAGCAGCAGCGATTTCACCAGCACCTTGCGGAAGGTCGGATCGGGCAGTTGCGCCAGCGCGCGACTGAAAGAGCTGAGCATCATCGGCGTTCAGTCCGCGCTGCCGGCGATGGGATCGACCGGCACCTTGTCGCTCAGGCCGAAGGCGGCCTCGACGATCGCGCTGAAGGCCAGCAGCTCCGCCTCGCCGCGCGGACGGCCGACAATCTGGAGTCCGACCGGCAGGCCCTTCTTCGTAAAGCCGCAGGGGATCGAGATCGCCGGTGTGCCGGTGATGGTGATGGCGAAGGTCAGCACCAGCCAGGAAATATAGGTATCGAACTTGCGGCCCGCGACCTCTTCCAGATAGCGCTTGCGGTGATCGAAGGGCGGAGCCACGCAGGTGGGCAGGATCAGGAAGTCGTTCTTCTCGAAGAAGGCGGCGACGCGGTTGTAAATCTGGCCTTGCACCTGTTGCGCCGCGGCTCTCTCCGTGCCGGTGAGCTTGAGCCCCTTCTCGGCATTCCAGATCACTTCCGGTTTGACCAGATCCTGCTTGTCCTTGATCTTGGGCCAAACGGTGGTGGCGAAATTCGCCGCACGCAAAACCTGGAAACACTCTTCCGCCCCGCTGAAATCCGGTACGTCTTCGGTGATGGTGGCGCCGAGCTTTCCGATCCGCCGCATCGCGGCCTCGCAGAGCGCGAGGACCTCGGGATCGACCGGCGAAAGTTTCAGATCCGCCGACCAGCCGACACGACAGCCACTAGCAAACCGACTCGGAAGCCGGCCAGTGACCATGGCGTGATCGACCGACGCGACGAAGCTTTGCTCTGGCGCGGGAATACTGAGCGGATCGCGCGGATCGAAGCCGCTCATCGCATCCAGCATCAGTGCGCAGTCGGCGACATTGCGCGCCATCGGGCCATAGACCGACAGCGGATCGAAGGGCAGCGCGCGCGGGCCAAAGGCCACACGCCCCGGCGACGGACGCAGGCCGACGACGGACGTGAAGCTGGCGGGAATGCGCAAGGAACCGCCGAGATCGGAACCGTCGGCGAGCCAGACCTCGCCGGCCGCAAGGCAGGCCGCCGCACCGCCCGACGAGCCCGCCGGCGTGGTGGCGGTGTTCCAGGGATTGGTGGTGGTGCCGAAAACGTCGTTGAAGGTCTGCGATCCGGCGCCGAATTCCGGCGTGTTCGACTTGGCGATGACCAGCGCGCCATTGCCTTCCAGCCGCTCCACCGACCAGCCGGATTTGGCCGGCACATGGTCGGCGAAGACCCGGCTGCCCTGGGTGGAGCGCACCCCGGCCACGTCGACCAGGTCTTTCGTGGCGATCGGCAGGCCGTAGAGATAGCCCGGCGGGGCCGGATCGGGCGGCACCAGCTTGGCCGCGAGCGCCCGGGCACGGTCCAGGCAGAGCGTGGGCAGGGCATTGATCTGGGGCTCGACCTCGGCGATCCGGGCGGCGGCCGCATCGATCAGCTCGGCGGGGGTGACCTCCCGTTTCTTGAGGGCCGCCACGGCCTGCCGGGCCGTCATCCGGATCAACGCGTCCATATTTGCCTTCCTCCTGTCGAAAGGTTACAGAGTAGCGAGATTCATCCTGCTCCGGAAAGCCATCAAATGACTTCTGCCCCGAACAACGTGCTCGCCATCGGCAACGCCATCGTCGACGTGCTGGCCCGGGTCGGCAACGACTTCCTCGACGAACACGGCATGCCCAAGGGCGGCATGACCCTGATCGACGGCGCCCGCGCCGAGCAGCTCTACGGCGCGATGCCGGAGAAGGTGGAAGTCTCGGGCGGCTCGGCCGCCAACACCGCCGCCGGACTGGCCGCGCTGGGCGGCCAGGTGCAGTTCATCGGCCGCGTGCGCAACGACACGCTGGGTTCGGCCTTCACCAGCGACATCCGCAAGCTGGGCGTGGCCTATGACACCGCGGCGGCGACCGACGGCGCCTCGACCGCGCGCTGCCTGATCTTCGTGACGCCGGATGCGCAGCGCACGATGAACACCTATCTCGGCGCCAGCATCGACCTGACACCCGACGACATCGACCCGGCGGCCGTGAAAGCCGCTGAAATCACCTATTTGGAAGGCTATCTGTGGGACCAGCCCAAGGCCAAGGAGGCGATGCGCAAGTCGATCCACCTGGCCCATGACGCCGGCCGCAAGGTGGCGATGTCGCTGTCGGACAGCTTCTGCGTCGACCGCCACCGCGCTGAATTCCTGCATCTGGTCGAGCATCACGTCGACATCCTGTTCGCCAACGAGAGCGAGATCACCTCGCTCTACGAAGTGCAGGACTTTGACTCTGCACTCCAACACGTGCGCGGCCATGTCGATGTCGCGGCCCTGACGCGCTCGGAAAAAGGTTCGGTGATCATCAGCGGCGAGGCCGTGCATATCATCGACGCAGTGAAGGGCGTGAATGTGGTCGACACCACCGGCGCCGGCGATCTTTACGCGTCGGGCTTCCTCTACGGCTTCACCCATGGCTTCGACCTGCACCAGGCCGGCACGCTCGGCTCGCTCTGCGCCGCCGAGGTGATCGCCCATATCGGCCCGCGCCCGCAATCGCCACTCAAGCCGCTGGTGGCCAAAGCCAAGGGCTAAGCGTCAGTCGGCCGTCTTTTTTGCCCGGGTCCTGCGGCCCGGGCAAAGTTTTATAAGAACATTTGGGGAATTGAAGCGCCGCCGGTTTACGGCGAGACGATCACCCGCAGCAGACGGTCTTCGCTGAGCCGCACCATCAGGCCATCCTCCCGGCGCACCGCGAAGCCTTCTGGAGGCGCATCGCTGCCCGGGGGGATGACCGAGACGGCGATGATCAGCCCTTTGCGCGCCATCACGTTGAGGTCGGTGCAGGGCCCGTCGATCAGGCGGCAGCCGGTGCGGATGCCGCCATCGAAGCGATGCAGCACGAAGGGCTGCACGACACGCTGTTTGCGGCCGCCGGGAAAATCGAGCTCGAAGCCGTTGCCCTGCAGCAGCATGATCCAGCGCGTGACATGCTGGAATTGCGAAAACGGTCCGTCGCTTTCGATCCGCGCCTGGCTGACGCGCCAGCTGAAAGTATCCAGCCCGGCATCAGGCGGATCGATGGCGAGCTGCAGCGTGCTGCCGCCGCCATTCTTCCAGGGCTGCGGTTTCAGCGCCGACAGGTCGATCAGGCGATCATCCGATTTCACACCGGGGTAGCGCGTCATCGGTCGGCATCCGCAGTGAGCACATGGCGCGCATCCAGCCGCACGGCGGCGCCGGAGCTGGAGACGACGGCATGGCCGAGCGAAGGCACCTGCGACAGGCTGCGCGCGACATTCACCCGCATCACCACTTCGCCCCGGGCCATGACATTGACCACGGTGCAGGGGCGGCCATCCTTCAGACGGCAGGTGGTGACGAGATCGCCGGAGAACCAGAAGATGCGATGCGGCGCGAGATCGAGATGCGTGCCGTCGGAGAAATCGAGCCGGCAGCCCGGCCCCTCCATCAGCGCGATCCAGCGCGTGATGCCGGGAAAGACCGAGAAGTCGCCGTCGCGTTCAATCCGCGCGCGGCTGACGCGCCAGCTGAAATTCTCCACCGTCGCACCGGCCGGGCCGATGGCGATCTCGGTGGTGACGCCGCCACCGTTCTTCCACGGCTGCGACGGCAGGTCCGCAAGATTGAGCAATTGGCTGTCAGACGCCGGACCAGCGTTGACCTTGTTGGTCTTCACGCTGGTCGGCAGGATCATGCCTAGTTGATTTTTGTAAGGGCCCATTTGAACACCAAGGCTTCGGCGCCCGCAGATCCGGTCATCACGATCTGCTGGGTGCGGCGCGGTTCGCCGCCGAGGCCGAAATAAATACTGTCTTCCAGCCGCACCATGCCGCCTGCGCCGCGCCAGCGCCAGCCCTGGCCGCTGTTACTTTTCAGTATCACCGTGTCGCCACTACCGATGAGCGAAGCATGCACGCTGGGATGCAAGTGCAACCGCAGCGTGGCCTGGACCGGCGTGCCACCGTATTCAGTCACGATATCCTCGCCGCGCAGGTCCTCGCCGCCGGCCGCCAGGTACAACCGGCGGCGATGCAGGCGGTTGTGGCTGGCCCGCCAGCCGTCATGCTCGGCCTCGAACCAGATGGCACCGTCCTGCTCGTTGCGGGTAACGCTGACCGTGGCATCGCGGGCCGGCTCACCGCTGCCGAGGCTGAGCGTGCTGTGCGCGGCGACGCCGGCCAGCGCCTCGACCCAGCTGCCGCCGGCGCGCCGCGTGGCGCCGCAATTGACGATCAGGCGATCCTTGCCATGGCTGAATTCCGCGCTGAGCAGGCCGCGATGCGGATGACTTGCCGTCGTCGCCGGGCCGGTATCCAGCAGCAGCAGCGCGCGCTTGGCGCCGGCGCGTTCATAGCGGCTCTGGCTGGCCGAGCTGAGCGGCTTGCCGCGCGCTTCCGACAGATCGAGCGTGAGGTCGATCTGCGAGGGCAATTCCTCCTCGCCGCCATGGAACAGCGCCAGTCCGCCATCGCCATGGCGGAAGAAACGCAGCATCGGCGCCATGCGGTCGAGATAAGGCTGCAGCAAAGCGGCGCGTTCGGGATCGACCGCAACAAGAAAACGCCACAGCGCGATCACCTCGCGCAGGAGCCGCAGCAGCGCGGACGGATTGCGCGAGACATGGCCGCCATCGGCATGCACCTGGCCGTCGAGGCAGTCGCAGAGTTCGCGCATGGCCGCCGCGCCATCGCGCCCGCCTTCGCCCAGCGCCTCGACGCCATAGACCAAACCGAGCAGCGCATGGAAGCGCGGCAGGCCCTGCGTGGCATGCAGGGCGGCGCGGCCGAGATGGGCGCGGTGGCGCGCAATGGCGAGCAGGAAATCATGCGCGAAACGTTCATCCGCGCCATCGAGCAGGAAATGCGCGGCCAGACACCATTGCGCCAGGCGATGGCCGGCGACATCGGGCCGCCAGGGCAGGCCATGGATGCGCTCGTGTTTCGCGATCCAGTCGGCGGTGAGCGACCGCGCCATCCTGCGCGCCATGTCGCCGCCCTGGGCGGAAAAATCGCGCAGCCAGCCAAAGCCATGCAGGCCGGCGGCCCAGGCGGCATGGCTGGCCGGATCGAGCCGCGCTTGCTCGGCGCTGAAAGCCCAGGGTGCGGCATGCGGCGAGACGATCTCGGCGCCAGCAAAGACGAAGCGGCCCTGGAACAGCCGGTCTGCATTGGCGATGGTGCCCGGAAACGGATCTTCGGGAAGCAGCGGCAGTTCCAGCGGCGCCTTGCGCGGCAGGGTCAGCGCATAGAGGCGCGTGCCATGCCAGGCGCCGGCCAGCCGGCGCCGCAGTCTGTTGCCCAGTGAGTCCTGCAGCAGGGCCGCAGCCACGGTCAGATCACTTACGTGACGCGCGCACCCGCGCGATGTTGCTGGCATACGCCGAAGGTCCGCCCTGGAAGGTGGCGGTGCCGGCGACCAGCACATCGGCGCCGGCATCAACGGCCAGCTGCGCCGTCTCGGCATTGATGCCGCCGTCGATTTCAAGATCGATGGCGCGACCGGAGGCGTCGATCGCCTTGCGCAGCACCTTCAGCTTCTCCAGCTGGGAATGGATGAACTTCTGCCCGCCGAAACCGGGATTGACACTCATCACCAGCACCAGGTCGACCATGTCGAGCAGGTTCAGCGCTACTTCCACTGGCGTGCCAGGATTGAGCGAGATGCCGGGCTTCTTGCCCAGACTGCGGATCAGCTGCAGCGTGCGATGCACATGCGGGCCGGCTTCCGGATGCACCGTGATGATGTCGGCGCCGGCTTCCGCGAATTGCGGAATGAAAGCATCGACCGGCGAGATCATCAGATGCACGTCGAAGGTCTTGGTCGTGTGCTTGCGCAGCGCGCCCACCACGGCGGGGCCGATGGTCAGGTTGGGCACGTAATGCCCATCCATGACGTCGATATGGATGTAGTCGGCGCCGGCCTTGTCGATGGCGGCGACTTCAGCGCCCAGCTGGGCAAAGTCGGCCGAGAGGATCGAGGGGGCGATTCGGGTGGCTTGCTGCGGCATGGGTCAGAGGTAGCAAATTTACCCGTCCCCGCCAAGCAAGCGCGCCGCCGCAGTCTGGCCATAAATCCGTGATTCGCCTCCGGATTCATACCCTTCAAGGGCGATGGCGGCTCGACGGGAGGGCATGGCGGGGCTAGAACACGCCGATGTCCGAGACCCCCGCCCCCACCGGAACCCCTGCCGCGCCCGCGAGTCCCCCCGTGAGCGCCAGACGCGTCGCCGCCAGCCTGCTGGACGGCGTGCTGGGTCACGGCCGTGCGCTGGACGATGCCTTGCTGGACGGCAAATCGGGTTTTCGCGACCTGACCGACCGCGACCGCGCCTATGTGCGCCGGCTGGTCGCCACCTGCCTGCGCCGGCGCGGCCAGATCGACGGGACCTTGCGCAAATTCCTCACGCTCTGGCCCAAGGGCCTGCCGCGCGAGGCACTGCGGCTGGGCACGGCCGAATTGCTGTTCCTCGACGTGCCGCCGCATGCCGCCGTGGGCGAGGCCGTCAACCTGATGCATCCCGAGCAGAAGAAGCCACGCGGCCTGATCAACGCCGTGCTGCGCAAGGTAGCCGCCGAGGGCGCCGCCATCGTGGCGCAGCTGGATGCCGCGAAAGCCAATACGCCGGACTGGCTGTGGCAGAGTTGGATCAACGCTTACGGTGAAGACGCCGCGCGCGGCATCGCCGCGGCTCACCTGAATGAAGCGCCGCTGGACATCAGCGTGAAAAGCGATGCAGCCGCCTGGGCCGAAAAGCTGGATGCCGAACTGCTGCCGACCGGCAGCCTGCGTCTGCGCCAGCATGGCGGCGTCGAGGCGATGGACGGATTCAAAGAGGGAGCCTGGTGGGTGCAGGATGTCGCCGCCACGCTGCCCGCGAAACTGCTGGGCGATGTGGCCGGCAAGTCGGTCGCCGATCTCTGCGCCGCGCCCGGTGGCAAGACCGCGCAACTGGCAGCGCTTGGCGCAAACGTCACCGCCGTCGACCGCTCGGCGCAGCGGTTGCGCCGGCTGGAACAGAATATGGCGCGGCTGGATCTGAAAGCGGAAGTGATCGCCGCCGAGATCGCCGAATGGAACACCACGCGGCAGTTCGACGCCGTGCTGCTGGATGCGCCATGCTCGGCCACCGGCACGATCCGCCGCCATCCCGACCTGCCGTATCTCAAGGACGAGGCCGACATCGCCAAGCTGGCCGAGCTGCAGCGCCGGCTGATCGCGAAGGCCTGGAGCCTGCTGAAACCGGGCGGCGTGATGGTCTATTGCGTCTGTTCGCTGCAGCCCGAGGAAGGCGAATACCAGATCCGCCATCTGCTGGGCCTGCAGGGCGCCGAACTTATTCCGGCCGATGCCGGCAAGCTGCACCTACCGTCAGAGGCCGTGGCGCATGACGGCGTGCTGCGCACCCTGCCCTCGCTGTGGTCGGGCCGTGGCGGCATGGACGGCTTTTTCGCCGCGAGCCTGAAGAAAGCCTGACGCCGGAAGGTCTAGTATTTCGGCGGTTCGACGAAGACCGTCGCGATGCGCCGCACCAGCGGCAGCACGAACAGCATGATCGGGAAGGCCACCACCCAGGACAGACCCCAGGCGCGCATCCATTTCTCCAGGATGTCGGCGGCCAGACCGATGCTGTTGACCGTGGCGATCCCTGAGACGATGCAGGTCATCAGCAGCGACAGCAGCAGCGGGATGGCAATCGCGTTGTAGCGCGGCGGCAGGCGTCTCATTTCAGGACCTTGGGCAGCCAGGTGCTGATCTCGGGGATCAGCGTGATCAGCGCCAGCACGCCGATCTGCACGGCCAGCATCGGATAAAGCTCTTTATTCAGCTCCGACAACCTGATCTTGGCCACCATTGCCGTGACGAACAGCAGCCCGCCGACCGGCGGCGTGATCATGCCCAGCGTCAGGTTGACGATCACGATGATGGCGAAATGGATCGGATCGATGCCCAGCGCATAGGCCATCGGCGCCAGGATCGGCACCAGCACCATCACGCCGGGCAGCGGCTCGATGAAGATGCCAAACAGCAGCAGCAGGATGTTGACCGCGAGCAGGAAGGTGAGCGGATCGAGGCCGAGCGAGCCGATCCACAAGGCCAGACCCTGCGGCACTTTCAGGATGGTCAGCACCCAGGCAAACGCCGAGCACATGGCCACGATCACCAGCACGGCCGCCGTCATGAAGGCCGAACGCGCGAGAATGCCGGGCAGCATGGCCAGCGTCAGCGTGCGGTAGACGAACAGCCCGCAGACCAGCGCGTAGAAGACCGCGATGACGGAAGCTTCCGTCGGCGTGAAGACGCCACCATGGATGCCGACCACGATGATCACTGGTAGAACCAATGCGGGTAAAGCACGCCACGTCGTGTTGAGGATGGTCTTCAGGTCGGGCGCGCTGCCCTCACCCTTGAAATTGCGGGTGTGGCTGGCCCAGGCGTTATAGGCGATCAGCGAGCCCGAGATCAGCAGGCCCGGCATGATGCCGGCGATGAACAGGCTCACCACCGAGACATTCTGATCCTGCAGCGCATAGATGATCATGATGATCGACGGTGGAATGATCGGACCCACCACGGCCGTCGCCGCCGTCAGGGCTGCGGCATAGCCGGCGGGATAGCCCGACTTGCGCATCATGCGGATCAGGATAGAACCGGGGCCGGCCGCATCGGCGAGCGCCGAGCCGCTGATCCCCGAGAAGAAGGTCAGCGTCAGGATATTGGTGTAGCCCAGTCCGCCTCGGCGATGGCCGACGAACATGGCGGCGAATTTCAGCAGCACTTCGGCCAGCGCACCACCGGTCATCAGCTCGGCGGCGAGCAGGAAAAAGGGCAAGGCCATCAGCGGGAAGCTGTCGACGCCGGTGAGCAGCTTCTGCGCCAGACTGATGGGCAGCAGGCCGTTGGCCAGCATGGCGGCCAGGCTGGACATGCCGATGGCAAAGGCGACCGGGATGCCGAGCGCCAGCAGCAGGACGAGGGAGCCGAAGAGGATTGCGGTGATCATATGGAAGCCGCCTGGTCGGGATCGAGATCGGCCGACTGCTCAAACTGTTTGTCGTTGATGAAGCCCCTGGCCACCGCCAGCAGGTGCCAGATGGTGAGCGCGAAGCCCACCGGAATGGCGGCGGCGATGAAGCTGAAGGGAATGTCGGTGACGGGCGTCGACTGAACAGACGTGCGGTCGACGAAGTCGATGCCGACAAAGACCATGACCAGACTGAAACCGAGCAGCAAAGCCACGATCAGCGCACGCAGGATTTTCGCGCGCGGTTCGCCCAGGCCGGCCTGCAACGTGTCGATCGCCATATGGCCGCCCAGCCGCAGCACCGGGCCGATGCCGAGATAGGTGAGCCAGATCATCAGATAGCGCGCCACTTCCTCGGACCACAGGATCGAATCGCCGGTGGTGTAACGCAGACAGACATTGGCGAAGACGATCACCGACATGACCGCCATGGCGACGATCAGCACCAGGCGGTTGGCCTGCAATATCCAGTGATCGATCCTGCGCAGCATTTTCCAGTCCCCTTAAAACAAATCCGGGCGCGACCTGCGCCGCGCCCGGTTTGACTCTATCCGATCCGCTTACTTGAAATTACGGATCGCGTCGATCTTGTCCTTGCCGAAACGCTTGGCGTATTCATCGAAAGCCGGGGCCAGCGCGGTCTGGAAGGCGGCAGTATCCACCTTCTCGACCACGGTCATGCCGGCAGCCTTCACGTCGGCGACAGCCTTGGCTTCGACGCCATCGACCCAGGCGCGCATGTCGGCGGCGGCCACCTTGGCGGCTTCGGCCACGGCCTTCTTGTCGGCGTCGTTCAGCTTGTCGAAGGTGCGCTTCGACATGATCAGCAGCGCCGGCGAATAGACGTGGCGCGACAGCGTCAGATACTTCTGCACTTCCGGCAGCTTGGCGCTGACGATCACCGACATTGGGTTTTCCTGGCCGTCGATGGTGCCCTGCTGCAGACCCTGGATCACTTCCGGCCAGGCCATCGGCGTCGGGCTGGCGCCCAGCGTGCGGAAGGCGGTCATGTGCACCGGGTTTTCCATGGTGCGCACTTTCAGGCCCTTCATGTCGGCCGGCGTGTTAACGGCGTGCTTGGAGTTGGTGAGATGACGAAAGCCCTGCTCACCCCAGGCGAGAGCAACGAGGCCCTTGGCCGGGAACTTGGCGAGGATTTCCTGGCCCGGCGCCCCATCAAGAGCCGCGCGCGCATGAGCGCTGTCACGGAACAGGAAGGGGATGTCCATGATGCCGGCTTCCGGCACGAAGTTGATCACCGGGCCAGAAGACGTGACGACCATTTCCAGGTTGCCGAGCTGCAGACTCTCGATGGTCTCGCGTTCGCCACCCAGCGCGCTGGAGGGGAACTGCTCGACCTTGAAGCGGCCGGGCGCCAGCTTCTGCAGATTCTGGTCGAAGGAATTGGCGGCGACGCCGTAATGCGAATTCGGCGCCAGCGCATAGGCGATCTTGATGGTGGTCTGGGCGAGAGCGCTGCCGGCGAAGGCAGTGACGACGGCAAAGCCGGCCGCAGCCAGCAGATGGGAATGGCGCATGGATGGTTCTCCGGTTTCCTCCGGCAGCGGGCTGTTTCGCCTGCCGCCTTATGCGCCTGAGGGTGCCGGGTAGTTCGTAGACTGTCAATTGCCAGCCGGAGGTCGTCCGGCTGGCAAAAACAGGATCAGTCCAGCAGACCTTTCATCACCTTGTAGAGTTCGGCCTTGGCCTCGAAGCCGACGCCGGGAATCTGCGGCAGGGTGACATAGCTGTCGTTGACCGCGATACCGTCGGCGAAACCGCCAAACGGCTTGAACACATCGGGATAGCTCTCGTTTCCGCCCAAATGCAGGCCTGCCGCAATATTGAGCGACATCTGGTGGCCGCCATGCGGCACCACGCGACGGCTGGACCAGCCATGCTCCTTCAGCACATCGAGCGTGCGCAGATATTCGACCAGGCCGTAGGAGAGCGCGCAGTCGAACTGCAGGAAGTCGCGGTCCTTGTTCATGCCGCCGAAGCGGATGAGGTTGCGCGCATCCTGGTGCGAGAAAAGATTCTCGCCGGTCGCCATCGGCTTGTCGTAATGCTTGCCGAGCTCGGCCTGCAGCGCATAGTC
>Ga0102594_1001257_pt1 | contig 16499 bp, 10 predicted proteins | sample AraplaCol_mLB_r2_2_FD_76863 | JGI IMG/M metagenome (GOLD analysis project Ga0102594, IMG submission 76863) | Arabidopsis root microbial communities from North Carolina, USA - plate scrape MF_Col_mLB_r2 (SPADES assembly) (version 2) | ecosystem: Host-associated > Plants > Roots > Endosphere...
GGCGACCTGCACGACATGCCTGGCGAAATGCGCAAGCTCGCGGTAGTGCAGTTCTTCTCGTGGTTCGCGCTGTTCGCGATGTGGATCTACACCACGGGCGCGGTGACGCAGGTGCATTTCGGCAGCACCGATACCTCGTCGGCCGCGTACAACGAAGGTGCGAACTGGGTCGGCGTGCTGTTCGCCGCCTACAACGGGTTCGCCGCGCTTGCCGCGATCCTGATTCCGGCGATGGTGCGGCGCCTCGGCCTGCGCGTGAGCCATCTGATCAACGTCACGCTGGGCGGCCTCGGCCTGTTGTCGTTCCTGGTCATCCGCGATCCGCAGTGGCTGCTGCTGTCGATGGTCGGCGTGGGCTTCGCGTGGGCATCGATCCTGTCGCTTCCGTATGCGCTGCTGTCCGACAGCGTGCCCGCCGCGAAGATGGGCGTGTTCATGGGGATCTTCAATTTCTTCATCGTCATCCCGCAGCTGGTGGCGGCGAGCCTGCTTGGCTTCCTGCTCAAGCATTTCTTCGGCGGCGCGCCGATCCAGGCGCTCACCATAGGCGGCATCAGCCTGATCGTCGCGGGCCTGTGCGTGTTGCGCGTCCGCGAACCCGGCGTCGCCGCGGTCGCCGCGGCCGGTCATTGAGGAGTTTCGAATGCGTTTGAATGGATGTTTCCGCCGCCATGCACTGACGCTTGCGTTGATCGCGTCGATTCCCGCCGCGCACGCGGCCGACGCGCCCGACTATTACGGCACGCTGGAGCCGTTCGCGAAGGAAGCGGTGTACTTCGTGGTGACCGACCGTTTCGTCAACGGCGACCCGTCCAACGACCACCGCGAGCAGGGCGGTCCGAACCCGGCCACGCGCACCTTCGATCGTCCCACGCCCGGTAGCGATGCGGGCGACAACATCGGTTACCTCGGCGGCGACTTCAAAGGCATCGTCGATCACCTGGGCTATATCCGCGGCATGGGCTTCAGCGCGCTGTGGATAACGCCGATCGTCGACAACCCCGACGAGGCCTTCACCGGCGGAAAGCCCGCACAGAAGGGCGGCTTTCTCACCGATGGCGGAAAGACGGGTTATCACGGCTACTGGGGCGTGAACTTCTACCAGCTCGACGAACACCTGCCGAGCAAAGGCCTGGATTTCAGGGGTCTGGCCGATGCGGTGCACGGCCAGGACATGAAGCTGGTGCTCGACATCGTCGGCAACCACGGCTCGCCCGCATACACGATGCCGAAGCAGCAGCCGATGTTCGGACAGGTGTTCGATCGCGACGGCAAGCTGGTCGCCGATCACCAGAACCTGCCTCCGGCGAAGCTCGATCCGAAGAACAATCCGCTGCACCGCTTCTACAACACCTCGGGCGGGTTGGCGGAATTGTCGGATTTCAACGAAAACAATCCGGACGTGATGGATTACCTCGCCGGTGCGTACGCGCAGTGGATCGGGCAGGGCGCCGATGCGTTCCGCATCGATACCATCGGCTGGCTGCCGCATCCGTTCTGGCATGAGTTCGTCGCGCGCATGCGTCGCGAGAAGCCGGGCATGTTCATGTTCGGCGAAGCGTTCGAGTACGACGCGAACAAGATCGCCGAACACACCTGGGCGAAGAACGCGAACGTAAGCGTTCTGGATTTCCCGCTGAAACAGGGGCTGGAGAAGGCGTTCGGCCACGAACGCGCGGGCTTCGAGGTGCTGTCCGACCGGCTGTTCCTCGACGGCGGACCGTACGCGAATCCGTACGAGCTTGCGACGTTCTACGACAACCACGACATGGCGCGGCTGGACGCGAGCGATGAAGGTTTCATCGACGCGCACAACTGGCTGTTCACCGCGCGCGGCATTCCGGTCGTGTACTACGGTTCGGAAATCGGCTTCATGCGCGGGAAGCCGGAGCATGACGGCAACCGGAACTACTTCGGCGCGGAACGCGTCGCGGCGGCGCCGTCGAGCCCGATCCACCGCAACCTGACGCGCATCGCGCACGTGCGCGCGGCCTCGCCCGCGTTGCAGCGCGGGCTTCAGGTGAACGTCGAACTGAAGGGCGATCGCGCGGCGTTCTACCGCGTCTACCAGCATGAGGGCGTGTCGCAGATCGCGCTGGTGCTGCTCAACAAGGGCGATGCGGCCGCGAACTTCGACGTGAAGCAGTACCTGCAGCCGGGCACGTGGCGTGCGGCGATCGCCGGCGGCGAAGCAAAGGTGCGCGACTCGCTCAGGACGACGGTGCCGGCGCACGGCGTCGAGGTGTTCCTGCTCGACGCGCCCGTGACGCAGCCGAAGCTGCGTGCCGAGCTGGACCGGTTGATGGCGGTGAAGCGGCCGCAGTGAGGTCTGCGGCCGCTTCGGCGCGGTCTCACCGTGCCGTCGCGCTGGCGCCTGCCTTGGCGTCGGCCTTCTCGCCGCCGATGTTGCGCGAGAGGAAGTCCAGCAGCCGCTCGTAGAACTCGCGGCGGTGCGCGTCGGTGTAGAAGCCGTGGCCCTCGGTGGGGAAGTACAGCGTTTCCACCGGTGTGCCCGCGGCCTTGAGCGCCTTCTCCATCTTCTGGCTGTGGTGCAGTGGCGCGATGTCGTCCTTGCCGCCCGCGGCCAGGAACACCGGCATCCTGATGCGGTCGGCCATGCGGCTGGGCGATACCGCGCCGAGCGCTTTCGGGTCGCCGATCCAGTCGACCGACCAGTTGCGCATCCAGCGCGCGTTGTCGGAGTTCTCATCAACGACGTCGGGCAGGTCGTAGACGCCGACATACCCCACGGCGCAGCGGTACAGGTCCGGCTCGCGCGCCGCGCCCATGAGGGCCGCATAGCCGCCGTAGCTGCCGCCGAAGATGCAGATGCGCGCCGGGTCGACGATGCCCTGGTCCACTGCCCAGCGCGTCGCGTCGGTCACGTCGTCCTGCATGGTGCCGCCCCACTGCAGCGCGCCGGCATGGAGGAAGTCGCGGCCGTAGTTGCCCGAGCCGCGGAAGTTGACCTGCAGCACGGCGTAGCCGGCGTCGGCCAGCATCTGCGTTTCGCGGTCGAAGCCCCACTCGTCGAATACGCCGAACGGGCCGCCGTGTGGATGCACCACGGTCGGCAGCTTCTTTCCATCCGAACCCCGCGGCAGCGTCAGGTAGCCGTGCAGGGTCAGGCCGTCGCGCGCCTTGAGTTCGACCGGGCGAACCGTCGCCGTGCGTGCAGGATCGAACCACTCGGCGCGGCCGAAGATCCGCTCGGCCGTGTTGGTCTTGGAGTCGAACAGGAAGAAGTCGCCCGGATTGCGGTCGCTGGATGCGACCACAAGGTGCAGGCCATCGCGCGTATCGGACAGAAAGCGGATGGACGAAGCCGGGATCGCCTTCTCCAGCTGGCGATGGAGCCGCGCGTACGGCGCCTTCTCGTCGAAGAAGCGGTTGACCAGCCGATCCTTCATGAAGGACGCGCCCACCGGCACGTTGCCGGCGTCGTAGATGATCGCGTACGGATCCACCACGTCGTCGCGCAGCAGCTGCGTGCGCTCGCCGCTGGCGATGTTCATGGCGACGATGGCGTCCGGTCCGCTGGCCTGTTCTACCTGGAGGTAGGCAACGGTGTTGTCGGCGGAGAAGCCCAGTGCCGCCTCGACGCGACCGCTTTGCGCTTCATCGTTGATCAGCTGCCACTCCGACCCGCGCGCCTGCCGGTAGTACAGCTTGTTGACGTTGTCGTTGCCTGCGCCGCGCGCGAAGCGCACCTCGCCCGCGTGATCGGTGGTGAAGCCCGCCCGGTGCACCGGCGCGCTCGCGACCGGGGAGCGCCGGCCGTTGTAGACGTCCATGCGCTCGATGCGCGTGTTCGGGTCGTAACCGAACGCCTGCACCGAGATCAGCACGTTGCGGTCGTCGCCCGGCAGATCGTCGGCGAGGAAGCCGGCGACGAAGTTGTCGTACTTGACCGTTTTCGAATTGGCGCTCTGGTCGAAATGCGCCATGAGGGTGCGCCCGCCGCTGCCATCGGCGTTGATGGCGTGCAGCTCGCCGGTCAGGCGTGGCGTTTCCAGCGAGCTGAAGCGTTCGGCCATGCTGACCAGCACGCGCGTGTCGTTGACCCAGTGGAAGTCGGCGACCACCGAATTCTTCACGCCGGCCACCCGCGCGGTGAACGCCTTGTCGGCGCGCCGGATGATCAACAGGATCGTGCGATCCTCCAGCGGGACGGTGGCGGCGTAGTACTCACCGGTGGGGGAGATCTTGATCTCCTCGTAGGTGTCCTTCTTCAGGTAAGGCGCCAGGTCCACCTGCGCGACGGCTGGAAATGCGAGCGCGGCCAGTACTAGGCCCGCGACCGGGCCCATCAAGTGCTTCATCCGTGATTCCCCTCCGCGCCCCCGCGCGGTTCGGGAGAAGTCTAGCGGGGGTGGCGCTCAGGCGCCGCTGGACTTTCTCACCACCAGCGACGCCGACAGCGTGATGCTGCGCGTCTGCTCGCCGGCGATCTGCCGCAGCAGCGTTTCGACCAGCAGCTCGCCGGCGCGCTTGGTGTCCTGGAACACCGTGGTCAGCGGCGGGCTGGTGAAACGGGCCATCGGGAGGTCGTCGAAGCCGACTACGGCGATGTCTTCGGGCACGCGCAAGCCGGCGTCGGCCAGTGCGCGCATGGCGCCCACGGCGATCAGGTCGCTGGCGGCGAACACGGCATCGAAGGCGCCGCCGCGTGCCAGCAGTTCGCGCGCTGCGGCGTAGCCGTCTTCCTCGGAGCTTTCGGCATCGACCTGGAGGATCGCTTCCATCGCGCCGCCGACTTCGCGCAACGCGGCGTCGCAACCGCGGAAGCGGTCGAAGAATTCGGGGCAATGACTCGACGCGCCGCCAAGGAAGGCGATGCGGCGACGGCCCAGGCCGACGAGGTGCTCGCCGGCGATGCGCCCGCCGTTGAAGTTGTCGCAGCCGATGGACAGCCCCGGCTGGTCGGGCAGCACCGCGCCCCAGCGCACGAAGCGCGTGCCCTGCGCGACGAGTTTTTCCAGCTTGCCGGTGTAGGCGAGGTAGTCGCCGTAGCCCAGCAGGATCAGGCCGTCGGCCTTCATGCTGTCCTCGTAGTCGGCGTGCCAGTCGTCGGACAGCTGCTGGAACGAGATCAGCAGGTCCTGGCCCTCTCGCGCGCAGGCGCGGGTGATGGAGCCGACCATCGACAGGAAGAACGGGTTGATGTGCGACTCGTCGGGCGTGGGGTCTTCGAACAGCAGCAGCGCCAGCGTGCCCGAACGCTGCGTGCGCAGGCTGGAGGCATGACGGTCGACCTTGTAGTTGAGTTCGCGCACCGCGTCCTCGACACGGCGGCGCGTCTCGGCGTTGACCAGCGGGCTGCCCCGCAGCACGCGCGAAACTGTCGCCTGCGACACGCCCGCGCGATGGGCGATGTCCAGCGAGGTGATCTTGGTCTTCTTGCTGCGGCCCAGATAGTGCACTTGCGACATGCAGGCAGTATGTAAGCCCTTGTACGCAAAGGCTTGCCGCAGTGCGGCATGGCGGTGCGCGGGTGCATGGGGGCGATGCGGGAACCTGCGATTGGGCGATGCCGCCGGATTACTGCGTTGCACGGCCGGCGATAGGTCCGTTCACGCCGCCTCGCTACACTGCCGTGCTCACCTGCACATCGCGAAGCGCCCCGGCGCCGTCGTCCGTGTGGGGTTTCTTCCAACGAGGTGCGTGTGTCAGGTCCCAGCCAGGTCAAGGATGTACCCATCGAGTCCCGGGCCCAGCTCGTCGAGTTCCTCAGCTCCGGCATCCGTGCGCGCGAGGACTGGCGCATCGGCACCGAGCACGAGAAGTTCGGCTTCCGCACCGACGACCTGCGCCCGCCGACCTTCGACGGCGACCGCGGCATCGAGGCCCTGCTCAAGGGGCTGACCCGCTTCGGCTGGGCGCCGGTGACCGAGCACGACCGCGTCATCGCGCTGACCCGCGATTCGGCGTCGGTGTCGCTGGAGCCTGCGGGCCAGCTGGAACTGTCCGGCGCGCCGCTGGAGAACCTCCACCAGACGTGTTCGGAAACCAACAGCCACCTGCGCGAAGTGCGCACCGTCGCCGAGCCGATGGGGCTGGGTTTCCTCGGCATGGGCTTCCAGCCCAAGTGGCGCCGCGACGAGATGCCGTGGATGCCCAAGGGCCGCTACAAGATCATGCGCGAGTACATGCCCAAGGTCGGTTCGCTCGGCCTGGACATGATGACGCGCACCTGCACGGTGCAGGTCAACCTGGATGTCGGATCGGAAGCCGACATGGTGAAGAAGTTCCGCGTGTCGCTGGCGTTGCAGCCGATCGCCACCGCGCTGTTCGCCGATTCGCCGTTCCTGGAAGGCAAGCCGAACGGCTACCTCAGCTACCGCTCGCACATCTGGACCGACACCGATGCCGACCGCACGGGCCTGCTCGACTTCGTGTTCGAGGATGGTTTCGGCTACGAGCGCTACGTCGATTACCTGCTGGATGTGCCGATGTACTTCGTCTACCGCGACGGGAAGTACATCGATGCGTCGGGCCAGTCGTTCCGCGCGTATCTGGACGGCAAGCTGCCGGCATACCCGGGTCACCGCCCGGTGCTGCGCGACTGGGCCGACCACAGCACGACCGCGTTCCCCGAAGTGCGCCTGAAGAAGTACCTGGAGATGCGCGGCGCGGACTCCGGCCCGTGGAACCGCATCTGCGCGCTGCCGGCGTTCTGGGTCGGCCTGCTGTACGACGACACCGCGCTGGATGCAGCGTGGGACCTGGTGAAGGACTTCACCCTGGCCGAGCGCCACGCGCTGCGCGACGGCACGCCGAAGCACGCGCTGAAGCTGCCGTTCCGCAACGGGACGGTGCTGGATCTTGCGCGTCGTGCGCTGGAGATCTCGGCGCATGGCTTGCGGCGTCGTGCGCGCCTCAATGCGAACGGCGCGGACGAGTCGGTGTTCCTGGAGCCGATGATGGAGTTCGCCGAGGCGGGCATCACGCCGGCGGAGCGCAAGCTCGATCTGTACCACGGCGCGTGGCAGGGCGATATCGATCGCGTGTTCCGGGAGTTCGCGTACTGACGCGCCGCGTTTCGTAGGATGGGTTTCGCAAAGCGAAACCCATCATTCAGGCGACGACGCGATGGGTTTCGCGCGGCGAAATCCATCCTACAAGGCGTTGAAGCAACCGCACCTCAGCGCCCCGCCGTCGCCTTCCTTACCCCGCCTCATGCGGCAGCGTCACGATGACGCGCAACCCACCTTCGTCGCGATTGGTCAGGCGAATGTCGCCACCATGCGCAAGCACGACGCCGCGCGCGGTCGCCAACCCGAGCCCGATGCCGCCCGTTTCGCGATTGCGCGAACTCTCCCCGCGCACGAACGGCATGAACAGCTGCTCGCTCCGCGCCATGTCGACGCCGGGACCGTTGTCGTCGATGTGCAGGCAATAGCCGTCGGCGTCCGAAGACAACGACAACCGCGCGCATCGTCCGTACTTGATCGCGTTGTCCACCAGGTTGCCGACCATGCGCCGCAACGCGAGCGGATCGCCACGCAACGGCGCCGCCGAGCCCGGAGCCAGCGCTACCGCATGCCCGACGTCGGCCTGTTCGTCGACGACGCTTTCCACCAGCAGCCGCAGGTCCAGCCGCTCGCGCGCGCCGGTGTGGTGCTGCTCGCGGATGAATTCCAGCGCCGCCTCGATCATCTGCGACATCTCGGCGATATCCGCCGTCGCCTTCTCGCGCGCATCGGCCGGCAGTCCGTCGAGGCGGAACGACAATCGCGCCAGCGGCGTGCGCAGGTCGTGCGCGATGGCCGCCACCATCTGCGTGCGTTCGCGCACGAGGCGGTTGATGCGCGCCTGCATCGCGTTGAACGATGCCGCCGCGCGCTGGATTTCCGCCGGGCCTTCCAGCGGAACGGGGCGCGCGTGCGCGTCCTGGCCCATGTGGTCGGCGGCCGCGGCGAATCGGCTGATCGGCCCGGCCAGCGCGCTGGAGAACCACCATGCCAGCGGCAGCAGCGCGATCAGGCCCATCGCGAACATCAGCGCGAACGCGCGGCCGATGCCGCCGTGGTCCACGCGCTCGACACGGCGCCAGCGTCCGTCGGGCTGGCGCAGCGCGGCGACGAAGGCGAACGGCAGGTGCGAATCGGCGCGCCAGCCGCGGTCGTGCACGATCATCGGCCCGCCCACGCGCTGTGGTTCGCCTATACGCACCGCCTGGCGCTGTTCGCCACGCGCAGGGTCGGGCTGTGAAAGGTCGGGCGGTGGCGCCTGCGCGGAAGCGGGCGGCACGAGGAAATCGATTGGCGCCATCGGCCCCATCGCATCGGCGCGCGCCAGCGGAGGTCCGGGTGCCACGACGATCCGGCGGAACGGCGGCAGCATGTTCGGGCCGGCGACGAAGAAGCGCACGCGGTCCTCGGACACATCCAGCCATTGCGCCAGCAGCGTGCGCAGCGGCGGCGGGCTGAGGAAACCGTGTTCGGGCTGCGGCGCCTCGTCCGATTCGCTCACCGACAGCAGCGGATTGCCCGACGGCATGCGCGTGGACAACAGCGCGACCACTTCCGACAACCGCACCGCCGGCGGTGGTTCGCGCAACGCGAGCAGCGCGATGCCGATGCCGTAAGCCACCGCCAGCGCCGCCAGCAGCAACAGGAAGGTGCGCGCGAAGATCGGGAGACCGCGGGTGTTCATTGCGGCGTACTCACAGGCGCGTGACCGTCGGCAGCAGCATGTAGCCTTCGTTGCGCACGGTGCGGATCAGTTCGGTGTGGCCGCGCTCGTTGATCTTGCGGCGCAGGCGGCTGATCTGGCTGTCGATCGCGCGGTCGAACACCTCGCTGTCGCGACCGCGCGCGCAGTCCAGCAGCTGGTCGCGGCTGAGCACGCGCTGCGGATGTTCGACGAAGGTGCGCAGCAGCGAGAACTCGCCATCGGACAGGTTGATGTACGTGCCGCCCGGATCGCGCAGCGCGCGGCGGATCACGTCCAGGTGCCAGCCGGCGAACTCGTACATGTGCCCGCTGGCCGCATCGGCCGCGAGCTGCCGGCGCCGCAGCACGGCGCGCACGCGGGCGAGCAGTTCGCGCGGGTTGCAGGGCTTGGCGAGGTAATCGTCGGCGCCGATCTCCAGGCCGATGATGCGGTCGGTGTCGGTGCCCAGCGCGCTGAGCATGATCAGTGCCGGCCCGCGTTCGGACGTGAGCCTGCGCGCGGCGCTGAGGCCGTCCTCGCCGGGCATCATCACGTCCAGGATCACCAGGTCCGGGCGTTGTTCGTCGAGCACGCGGCGCATCTGCACGGCGTCTTCGGCCGTTTCCACGCGGTAGCCGTGTTCGGTCAGGAAGCCGGAGATGAGCCGGCGGAGGTCGGGGTCGTCGTCGACGACCAGTAAAAGCGACTGCAGATCCATGCCACCACGGACGGAAGGACGTTTTTTCAGTGTAGGCAGAGCACGTGCCCTTGTCCTGATCGCGGCACGCCGCGCATCGGACAGAAAAATGCCGCCATCGGGGGATCTCCGATGGCGGCAACGGGACACATGGGTCCACGACTCGCCATCGATCCTGCCCACCGCATGTTGTCCGCCGTTGCCGGTTTGTGTCAGCGCTGACACAAACGGGCGCGTTCGGGAGGCTGAATAGGGACTTCGCGCACATTTCGCGGGCTCATTGGCCCGTCTGCGGCGCGGGGCCGCCGAAACCGCCGATGAACGCGCGCGTCGTCATGGCGCCTGCGACACGCCACGGCAATCGCCGGCAACACGGGCGCCCCAGTGTCCGCCGCGCCCCGGCGTCCATCGTGCATGCCCTCCATGCGGGAGGCCGGGCAAGGCAGGGCGGCGTCCCGCCGGCGACCCTCTTCCCGCGCAGGCGGGCGCCGCCGCCCTGCATCCAGACCCACCCGTTCTTCGAATGGAGCCCCCGAATGCAGCAGGACCTTTTCAGCCAACTCCGCCTGCGCGCCGCGCTGGCGTTCGCGTCCTTCGGCCTGGTCGCGCTGGCGCACGCCGCCGACCGCCCGCCGATGGACACCGATGCCTTCCGCGAGGCGCTCACCGCCTGTGCGGCCGAACAGGGTCTGCCACCGCCGCCGGCGCCGGGCGAACAGCCGCCGAAACAGAAGAAGCGGCCGGACCGGGCGAAGTTCGATCAGTGCATGAGCGCGAAGGGCTTCGCGCCGCCGGAGGGCGGGAAGCGTCCGCCGCGGGACGACGAGGACGACGGGGTGTGGTGAGGCGAACGCCAGATGGGTTTCGCACACGAAACCCATCCTTCAGGGGCAAGGGCGATGGGTTTCCTTGTTGCGAAACCCATCCTGCGGTGCGGTGCAGGGGTTTGCGTTCAACGCGCGCCGATACGCCCCAGCCGCTGCAACCACTCGCGGTTCATGCGCCGCGCGTATGCAGGCAACCGCTTCGCCTTCTTCAGCGCCTCGTCGCGCAGCCGCACGGCCGAATCGGCATCGCCCCAGCCGGCCAACACTTCGGCGTAATGCGCCTGCGCTTCGAAACCGCTGAAGTAGCCGACCAGCGCGTCGAACTCCTCGCGCGCCTTCGGGCGATTGCCTTCGGCCGCGAGCGCGCGGGCGTACAGCAAATGGCCAGCGGGCGAGCGGAAATCGGGCTTGCGGGCAATGAGGTCGTCCAGGCGCTGGCGTGCGGCCTGTGGTTGCCCGGCTTCGAGTTCGGCACGCGCCACGCGCACGTGCAGTTCCGGATCGTCGGCGTACACGCCGCGAAGCGTGGATTCGTAATGGGTGAGGGCCTCGTCGGCGCGGCCGGCCTCGATCAGCGCATCGGCCAGGCGCACGCGATGGTCGACGGTGGCTGCCGTTTCGAAGGCGTCCTGCGCCGCGCGAAGTTCGCGCGTAGGGTCGAGCCGGCGCTGCACGCCGCGCACGACCTGCCGGCCGGTGTGGCTGTGGCGCCATTCCGGCAGCCAGATCGCGACCCCGTAGACGACGCTGCCCAGCAGCGGGAAGGCGAAGAGGACGAAAAGCCAGTAGCGCTCCTGCCCGCTGCGTACGGCATGGATCGCGAAGCACAGCGCGATGACGACGTGCAAACCAAGAACGGGCATGTCCGTTGCTCCCCCAGAGTCGGGAGAGTTTCGCGGAACGGCGGACGCTTTTGTAGCCCGGATAAGCGAAGCGCATCCGGGAGCTGTCACGCCCGACCCGGGTGCGCTTCGCTTACCCGGGCTACGGGTCATCAAGGCTTCGTAGGATGGGTTTCGCAGAGCGAAACCCATCATCAGGCGCAAAGGCGATGGGTTTCGCTGGGCGAAACCGATCCTACGGCGCTTGTCGCGCGGCTTTCAGAACCGCGACGCCACCAGCTTCACGTCCGCCCATTGCCACGCGGCAGCCTGCCGTCGTTCCGTTTCCACCGCCGCGTCCTTGAGCTTGAGCTTGCGCTGCGCCTGCGCCAGTCCATACAGCGACCAGCCGTTGTCCGGGAAGCGCTTGAGGTCCGCCTCGTACACCGCGACCGCTTCCTTCGCGCGCCCGGCATCTAGCAGCGCCGCGCCCAGGAACGGGCGCACCGGCAGCGGCCAGTCCGGCGGCTCGTTGTAGTTGAGCAGGTCCTCGGCCGCCACGGCCTTCTGCAGCGACGCGATGCCCACCTTGGACTGCTTCGTCGCCAGCGCGATCTCGCCGAACAGCATGTGCTGGGCGACGTCGAGCACGCGGTCGGCGCGGTTGATGTCGAACAGCACCACCTTCTCCATCGCCGGATCGGACGCGATGGCCTGCAGCGCCTTCAGTTCCTTCCTCGCCTCCGACGGCTTGTCGGTGCGCACCAGCGCCATGCCGCGCGCGAAGTGCCAGATCGCCTTCGGGAACGGTACCTCCGACGGCGGCGTGTCGTCGGCCAGGATCTGCTGCCACTCGCCGAAACGGACGCGCGCGAACAGCGGCGCGACGAAGAACTGCTGCATGAAGGGCATGGCGTCGAGCTGCTGCATGTCGACGCGCTTCGCGGTCTGGTCGGCCGCCTCGATCGCGAGCGTGCGCGAACCGTGCAAGGCCGCGGTCATCGCCGCGAAGTGCCAGTTGTGCGGCACGTAGCCCAGCGGATACGCACCATTGCTGCCGCGGCACACGGCGAGGAACGCCTTGTCGGCGGTGCTCGCGGCGAGGTTGCTCAACGTCGCGTCGTGGTAGCGGCCCACGCGGATGTAGACGTGCGCGGGCATGTGCACCAGATGGCCCGAACCCGGCGCGAGCGCCGCGAGGCGATCGGCGTAAGGCTCGGCGCGTTCGGGTTCGTTCGAGGCCTCGACCGCGTGGATGTAGTAATGCGCCGCGCCGATATGGCGCGGGTTGCGCTTGAGCACGCCTTCCAGCGTGGCAAGCAACGTCGGCGTGTATTCGGTCGGCTGCCCCTGCGCGTTCCAGTACGCCCACGGCGTCAGATCCATCAGCGACTCGGCGTAAAGCGTGGCGATGTCGTCGTCGTCCGGGAACTGCTTGTGCGCCTGCGCCATCGCGTTCGCGTAGTCCCGGTCCAGCGGCGCGCGATCGGCCGGCGCGGGCGTCTGGTAGCGCTTGACCAGCGCGGCGATCAGCGCCTGGTCGGCCGGCGTGGCGTTCTTCGACAGTTTCTGCGCGCGCAACGCGAGCGTGGTCGCATCCGCCGCCAGGTCCGGCGACATCGGCAGGTTGATGTTCGGCCCCAGCACCAGCGCCTGTCCCCAGGCGCACATCGCGCACTTGGGATCCAGCCGTTCGGCTTCGGCGAAGGCGCGGCCGGCCGCTTCGTGGTTGAAGCCGTAGGCCATGCGCAGGCCCTGGTCGAAATAGCGCTGCGCCTCGGGGACCTTCGATGCGATGTCGCGATGCAGTTCGCCGAAGGTGTCGAACAGCGGCGGCACGTTGCTCTGCTGCGCGGCCTCTTCCCTTGGTGCGGTGGGGCAGGCGGTCAGGGCCAGGCAGGCGAGCGCGAGGCTGATCAGTCGGTACCGCGGCGTCATGGCGCACTCCTGCGCTGGGGGCATCAGGAAGGACAACGTGCAAAGCCCGTGACGAAGGTCAGCCGAACCGTTGCAGCCGCAACCGTTGCGCCGCCGTATGTTGCAGTGCGGTAGGCTCGCCGGATGACCCGACAACCCGCGCCCGCCGAGTCCGCCAACGATCCCCTCCGCGTCGTCGATTTCGCACCGCACGACGCCCTGCTGCGCGAGGACGTGAAAACCGTCGGCGCGCTGGTCGGCGACATCCTTGCCGAACAGCGCGGACCTGCGTTCCTTGCCGAAGTGGAGGACCTGCGCCGCGCGGCGATCCGTCGTCGCGAATCCAATGCGCCGGTGTCGGAGCTCGCGCAGGCGCTGGGCGGTGTCGAACTGGAACGCGCGGGCGATCTGGTCCGCGCGTTCGCCACGTACTTCCAGGCGGTGAATGTCGCCGAGCGCGTGCATCGCATCCGCCGTCGCCGCGATTACGAACGCCAGGGCGCGAGCCGCCAGCCCGGCGGACTGCGCGACGTGCTCGCCACGCTAGCCGCGCAGGGCGTGAGCCTGGAGGAAGTGGTCGCGCTGCTGCAGCGATTGCGCATCGAACCGGTATTCACCGCGCATCCGACCGAAGCCGTGCGCCGCGCGCTGCTGGAGAAGGAACGGCAGATCGTCACCTGCCTCATCGACGACATCGACCGCATGCGGACGCCTTACGAACATCGCGCGGACCTGGAGCGCATGCGGCTGGCGCTCACCGCGAGCTGGCAGACGGCCGAAACCCCGCCGGTGAAGCCCAGCGTCGCCGACGAGTTCGAGCATGTCGGCTTCTATCTGTCCGACGTGCTGTATCGCGTGCTGCCCGTGTTCTACGAACTGTTCGAGGACGCGCTGCGCGAAACCTGGGGCGAACACGTGTCGATGCCGACCGTCGTCGGCTTCGGCACTTGGGTCGGTGGCGACATGGACGGCAATCCGAACGTCGGCGCCGACACCATTGCCGCGACGCTCGCCGGCCAGCGTTCGCTCGTGCTGCGCGCGTACCGGCAGGAAGTCGCCGCGCTGGGCGAGCTGCTGAGCCAGTCGCTGGAGCGCGTCGGCGTGGCCGATGCGGTGTCGGCGCGCATCGAGGAATACCGCTACCTGCTGCCCAAGGCCGCCGCGGCGCTGAAGCCGCGCCATGCGGACATGCCGTATCGCAATCTGCTCGCGCTGATCGCCGCGCGATTGCGCGCGACGGCCGAGGACCACGTCAACGGCTATCCGGATGCGGCGGCCTTCCTTGCCGACATCCGCATGATCGAGGACAGCCTGCGTACGCACCAGGGCGAACACGCGGGCGGCCACGCGGTGCGGCGCCTGCGTCGTCGCGTGGAATGCTTCGGTTTCCATCTGGCGAGCCTGGACCTGCGCCAGGATTCGTCGACGCACGACGCGGCGTTGGCCGAAGTGCTGGGCGATTCGCAGTGGGAAACGCATTCGCGCGAGGAACGGGCCGAGCGCCTGCACCGTCTTCTTGATGGAAGCGAACCGGTGCGCGGCATCGGCAACGGCACCGCGCGGCCGACGCTGGATGTATTCCGCGCCGTTGCGCGACTGCGTCCGCGTTATGGCGCGCACGCGTTCGGGCCGTACATCGTCAGCATGAGCCGCAGCGCGGCCGATGCGCTCGCCGTGCTCGCACTGGCGCGCGTGGCGGGCTGCGTCGATGGCGACGGCCGCGTGCCGCTGGATGTCGCGCCCCTGTTCGAAACCGTCGACGACCTCGATGCCGCCAGCGACACGCTGCGCGCGCTGTTCGCCGATCCGGTTTACCGCGCGCACCTTGCGGCACGCGGAAATCGCCAGGTGGTGATGCTCGGATATTCGGACAGCGCGAAGGACGGCGGCATGCTCGCCTCGCGCTGGGCCTTGCAGCGCACGCAGATCGCGCTGACGGAGCTGGCGCGCGAAAGCGGCGTGCGCATCGCGTTCTTCCACGGTCGCGGCGGTTCGATCAGCCGCGGCGGCGGCAAGACCGAGCGCGCGGTGATCGCCGCGCCGCGCGGTTCGGTCGACGGCTACCTGCGCCTGACCGAACAGGGCGAGGTGATCCATCGCAAGTACGGCATCCGTGCGATCGCGCTGCGCAACCTCGAACAGGCCACCGGCGCCGTGCTGCGCGCGACGCTGCGCCCGCGTGCGCCGGAAGCGCGCGAGGACCGTTGGCGCGAGATCGCCGGCGAACTCGCTCGCGACGCGCGTTCGCACTATCGCGCGCTGGTGCACGAGAACCCGGAGTTCCCCGCGTATTTCCGCGCCGCGACGCCGATCGACGTGATCGAGCGGCTGCGCATCGGCTCGCGCCCGAGCAAGCGTGCGGGCACGGGCGATGTGGGTTCGCTGCGCGCGATTCCGTGGGTGTTCGCGTGGTCGCAGAACCGCGCGGGGCTCACTGCGTGGTACGGCGTGGGCACGGCGTTGCAGCACGCGCTCGATGCGCACGGCCGCGAAACGCTCAGCGAGATGGCGCGCGACTGGCCGTTCTTCGGCACGCTCATCGACGACCTGGAAATGATGCTGGCCAAATCCGACCCGGGCATCTTCGAGCGCTACTCGCTGTTGGCGGGCGAGCTGCACGAGCGCTTCCATCCGGGCATCGCGGAGGAATTCGAACGCACGCGCGCGGCGGTGCTGGCGATCAAGGGCAGCGACGAGCTGCTGGCCGGCGATTACCGGCTGCGGCAGTCGATCCGCCTGCGCAACCCGTATGTCGACCCGATCAGCCTGCTGCAGGTGGACCTGCTGGCCCGCTGGCGTGCGCAGGACCGGCCGGATGGGGCGCTCTACCAGGCACTGGTGGCGACGGTTAACGGGATTTCGGCGGGGATACAGAACACCGGGTGAGGCAGGCCGCTTACGCGGCACTGCATGGGGCGTGTCGCCATGGGTGGCAGCGATGCGCGCACCGCAGCGGTGCCGCGCGCCGCACCTTTCAGGTCCGTCATCCCGGCGAAGTCCGGGACCCAGGCCCTCAACGCGTGGGCAGACCCATGCCTGGTCCTCCACCGTAGGATGGGTTGAGCGCAGCGAAACCCATCGAGTCAGGCGGCGAGTGCGCTCCCGGGTGCGCTTCGCTTACCCGGGCTACGCGGCCCGGCGCGCCGCAGGTTTCCGTTCTCCATCCCTGAACGATTCAGCAAGAACGATTACGCTTCACGCGTTGCGCCCCCGTGCGGGCGTATTCTCGAATCGCCGTCACTTGTGGGAGTCGGCCATGAAACGCTTCGCACCCGTCCTCATCACCATCGCCCTGCTCGCAGGCTGCGCGACCACGCCGGCCGTGTTCACCGACTACGACCCGGGCGTGAACTTCGGCCAGTACCAGACCTATCGCTGGACGCAGCGACCGGAAGGCTTCTCGCCGTTGCAGTCGCAGCGCCTGGTCGCCGCCGTCGACGCCAAGCTGCGCGAACGCGGCTGGACGCAGTCGACCAACGCACAGGTCACCCTGAGCGGCACCATCGTCACCGAGCGCCGCATGCGCATCGACACCTGGAACAACGCCCCGATGTGGGGCGGCTGGGGCTGGGGCGGTTG
>Ga0102594_1001169_pt2 | contig 16465 bp, 14 predicted proteins | sample AraplaCol_mLB_r2_2_FD_76863 | JGI IMG/M metagenome (GOLD analysis project Ga0102594, IMG submission 76863) | Arabidopsis root microbial communities from North Carolina, USA - plate scrape MF_Col_mLB_r2 (SPADES assembly) (version 2) | ecosystem: Host-associated > Plants > Roots > Endosphere...
GACAGGTGCGGTCAGTTGCCGTCGATTGTCCCGTCGATGTCTCGATTTCGGCGAAACCACGACGCCAAGTCTTCTCTAGTGGATCACTTTCCCCGAAACTTTCTCTCGCCATCCTGTTGGATGTTGTTAGGATGGCCAGAAGCAAGATGAAATCACTGGTCGGCATATGAACCTTACTGCACAAGAAAAGACGCTGCGCCCCAAGGGTGGGGAGACAGAGAAGATCACCATAAACCTTGGCCCCGTCGATCTTGGCCAAATTGATCTGCTGGTGGAGGAGGGCTTTTATTCGAATCGCACCGACCTAATACGGACTGCGATTCGAAACCAATTGGTTGTCCACCAGCAGGCCATCAATGAGACGGTTACACGCCGATCGCTCGTACTGGGTCTGCAACATTTCTCGAGGCAAGACCTTGAGGCGGCATTGGCTGCCAATGAGAAACTGGCCATCCATGTTCTTGGCTTGGCAAGCATTGCAGCCGACGTCAGCCCGACACTGGCTATGGCAACAATTGAGTCTGTCGTTGTGCTGGGCGCTTTCAACGCGCCACCTGCGGTGAAGGCCGCATTGGCGGGACGCATACGGTAGTCGTCGCCCTTTCGTCTGGGCTCGGCACGCCGAGTCCCACTACGAGAAGACGACGATGGATTTCTCGCTTCGATGCATAAGAGCATGCCCATTTTTTTCCGCAGGTCGCAAGCGCGTGCCGCGATGCTTTCATTGGGGGCAGCGGAGCGGGCAGCTCTTCCACCAATGCGAAAGGCGAAAGAGCCAGACGTTAATAGGGAATGGTCCTTGTTCGGCAGCCCATCAGGGTCGTGGAGGTGTCGGAGGGCGGGGTCCCGGCAGCAGCATGCTATTCCATGCTTGCGAACAAAAAGGCCCCGCATGTGTCGGGGCCGGAAAGCTTCCATCGAAAGTGAATGGAAACTGGTGCACTTCGAAATATAGTCGCTCATCGGGCGGAGACACGTAGGTGTTAGTCTGATATGCGGGCAGCTACGTAACCGAGCTTCTCATAGGCCTCCACTTTCCTTCGCGAGAACAGTACGACCAACCTCAGTGCCCTCCTTAATAGTTGAGGGCTTGTCTGAGAGCGCGGTCCGCTCGCCTGGGGAGGCGCCGATAGTTAACGGGAGATTGGCGGTTTCCATCAATGCCTTCGAAGAAAGCCGCCTCCAGTGGATGGCTCCTTTCGAGTTTTCGCTTCAGCGTGGTCCGTACGCCCGAGCCGTGAAAATCGATTCTCGTGCCGGCCAAGCCGTCGTTGGGCGAGGCCATGGGCCTGTGCGACACCGACGATGCGTTGTCGCTGCGCTCGCGGTGGATACTCCGTCAAACGTGGCACCGCCCGAGGATCGCGTGGCCGTGCTGCGCCAGGCGATCGGCGAAACACTCGCCAATCCGGAGAACGTTCCTCTCTTCCGGGGTCTGCGAGCGAACAATTTAGCAATACACCGGCGACATTACTCTTTGAGCAGAATTTCAGAGGATGGCTCCGGAAGAGGCGCACGGCACCCTCGTCCCATCCTCCTCCTCCGCACGGCCATCATGCAATTGGAACAAAGTGCCGGGCATGACAGTTATCCGGATTTTTTTTGAAAGTATGCGATCTCTTGTAGAGAATCCGCGTATGCTGGGTTGCTTTAGGGGGATTTATGTCTCAGAACAACGCGGTTTACAAGGGTTTCAGGGTTTCAGCGAAAGTGCGTCATGCTGCTGCACCGGCTCACAGCGAAATGGTTCAGCACCGCTTCCTAGCTACGGCGACCATTACTCAAATGAGTGCTGGCATGGGCTCCCGAAGGTTGGTGCCACCCATGATCCAGCACGATGCTGATACACCGCACGTTGCAATTGAAATGGCGCTAAGCTCGGCCCGAGAAGTTATCGACCGAATGTCAACGTTCGTAAAGTCCCGGTAGCCCAGTTACGGAGGCTCTGGCCTAAGCACTCGAGGGGTCGTTCTCCGTCCATACAGAAGTCTGCGATCTGTAAGCAGCACCGTCCCGACACATTGCAGAAATGATCCGTTGCGGGAGCCACGACTGACCGATCATTCGGAACTTGCGGGGGCCTGCGCTCGTAGCTCGCTTGGAGCTCAAATCCACAAGGCGGGAGCGGGAAGCAGTGCTGTGTCGCTAAATTTTCTTCCCGGCAACGTGGCTTTCACTTTCTTCGGTTTCCACCGGCGAACGGTGGGCGAATGCTCAGGCAGTCGGTATGTCGCGGCCTGGTAACAGCTCTGCGATTTCAGCTATTAGCAATTCAGGGCGCACCGGTTTGCACAACAGCCGATCCAAGACTTTGTCTGCAATGCACCCTACGGCTCCAGTCCACATAATGATTGGGACTGTCTGAAAACGTGTGTCAGCCTTCATCTTCCTACACATTGTCAGCCCGTCCATGCCCGGCATCATGTAGTCGGTAAGAATGAGGTCTGGTAAATATTTTTGGGCCTGCGCTAAGCCGCTCGCTCCGTCGATGGCGGTGACGACGCGAAAACCATATAGCTCCAGAAGCAATTGCCACGCGTCGACAAAATCCGGGGTGTCATCAACGAGTAGGATGAGAGGCGCTAACCGTTTCGTCTGTGATTCCACGGCATTGTCCTTGAGTTGCGAACGAAATTGTCCTTACCCACCTAAGGGCTGCATTCGGATAACAAACCGCAGCAACTTCCGTTCCACGACCGTAAGCTAGCAGGATCGACGGCCGTATGTTTCTTAGCCATTGCGTTGCTCTTGGCGTACATCCGATGAGCGTTCTGCATCATGCGAGCGAAATCTGTCTCATTTGGCTGGAACCAATCTGAACGTTAGCGATTTTTGCGCCTTTTCGGCTACCTTCAGCGTCAGATGGCTCGATGGATATCGCTCTGATGCGAAATATCGGTGAGCGCAACAACGTCCAAAAATTTGGTAGCGGGTCCCATGCCATGCTCTACGCGCACGGCTTTGGGAGCGACCAAAGTATGTGGAAGACCGTCGCGCAAGCTTTCCGGGATCGCTACCGCATCATCCTTTTTGACTTGGGGTAGGCGCGGGACAGTCGGACCTGTCCGGTTATGACAAGAGCCGGTACGGAACGCTCGACAGATTTGCGTCAGACTTGCTTAAGATCATCACGTCATGCTGATGCGCCTGTCATCCAATTCGGACACTCTGTCAGCGCAACGATTGGAATGCTGGCGGCTATTCGGGACCCTGAAATGTTCGCGGCAAACGTCTTCGACGGGGCTGACCATGGCACCGTCGCAAGCCCCGGAGTCCGGGGTAAGCCGGGAATTTGGGGTTAGTGAGGGTCTGTTGCAGCCATTGAGCAGTTCATCGTGGTAGTTGAGTCTTACATCGGGTGGCACAACGAGAAGAGGATCAAGATCTCGCTGGGCTATCGCAGCCCAGTCGAGTACCGAAAAAGCTTAGGATTCTCTGCCTAACCAGTCCAACTTTTTGTCCGCATCCCCACTGGGTCAAATTTCGGTGCAATTCAACATGCGGTGCGAGGAATTTCTGCGATTGCTTAGTCCAGCGAGGATTCGCCCGCATACGGTGACGACGATACCGAGGTACCGGTCTTGGATTCGACGGATATCTGTACTGCGCGATTGGGAGGCCGCGTCGTCGATGAGGGCCCCAACATGGCAACTGTTAGCCAAAAAAAACGGCACCCGAGATTCATCGGGTGCCGATACACGGAGTGCCAAGAACGGGGGTAGTGTCTTCTTAGCACCGTCATTATCGGAGTAAGAACGGATGAAACAAATCCTGCCTCGGTGGGGATTTATATCTAGACCTTTTTTTGATGGCGGAAATTGTATGGCGCGGCGATTTTTGCATGTAACCGATAGCGGATTTGCGCTGAACGCGAATATGCATCGCGAGAAGAACTATCTACGAGTCCGCGAGAAAGAAAAAGGCCACCCAGGGAAGGATGGCCCAGAAGGATCAGGAACGGGAAGTTCTCCCGCCAAACAAATTGTCGCTGTTGCCAATGCTCGAAGGCACCCTACATCAGTGGTAGTGGTTAGAGATTGAAACGCAGGCCACCATAGCGTAGGCCGTTGCTCTACTCAAATAGAGCGTCCTTCGACGTCTCGCATCCACAAGGGTTTCAGGACCAGGGATTTTCTCCACCAAGGCGAACATCCATGCCTGGGAAGAAGATTTGCGAGACGAGCGTGGCTGCACCCTTTGCCAGCCTTTAAACGTTTTCGATCTTGAGCACCTTGGCCGTTTGCGCTCGAACATCTCGACAGAGCGCGGCGTCGTTGATCAGAGAGTGTCCGTAGGAAGGAACGATCTCACGCAGCTTCGGCAGCCAGAAATCCGCCGTCAGCCTCTTCTGGAAACACTTCTCCAGAACGCTTACCGCGATGAATGCTGCGGTGGATGCGCCGGGCGACGCGCCCAAGAGTGCAGCCAGGGAGCGGTCTTCAGCGGCGATAATCTCCGTGCCGAATTCGAGTAGCCCACCGCGCCGCACATCCGGCTTGATGATCTGCACGCGTTGGCCTGCAACTTGAAGCTTCCAATCTCTGGCGTCTGCCGTGGGGAAATACTCCTCAAGCGTGGCTAGTCTGCTGCTCTCGGACTGTAGTAGTTGCTCAATCAGATACTCCGTCAGATCGAAATTGTCACGGCCGACGGAGAGCAGAGGCTTGATGTTGCTCAATCGCACAGACTCCACAAGATCCAGCAATGATCCATGCTTGAGAAATTTGCTCGAGAACCCCGCGTAAGGTCCGAACAGGAGGGACGGGGTACCGTTGATGATTCGCGTGTCCAGGTGAGGCACCGACATCGGGGGCGATCCCACGGCCGCCTTCCCATAGACCTTCGCGTGATGCTGCTTTGCGACTTCCGGATTGTCACAACGAAGCCAAATGCCGTTGACAGGGAATCCACCGTAGCCGGTGCCTTCTGGGATGCCGGACTTCTGGAGCAGGGGAAGTGAGCCACCTCCGGCACCGATGAACACGAAGCGGGTTGAAACCGACCTGCGCTCCCCAGTTTGAGTATTCTTAGTCTCTACGAGCCAGCGCCCGTCATCTTGGCGAGTCAGCCCTACAACGTGCTCGTTGTAGTACGCACCAAATCCATTCTGGCTCGCCAGATAGCCGACCAGCTGCCGGGTCAGCGAGCCATAGTCGACGTCGGTGCCCGTAACGATACGAGTCGCCGCAACGGTCTCCGCCTGATCGCGTCCCTTCATCACCAAAGGCGCCCACTTTGCAATTTGCGCAGGGTCTTCCGAGTATTCCATGCCGTGGTAGCAATGGTGTGCCGACATGGCACCAAACCGCTTCCGGAGAAACGCCACATTCTCGGTTCCGCGTACGAAGCTCATGTGTGGCACCGGATGAATGAATGACCGTGGGTCTTTGATAGCGCCTTTCGCGACAAGGAACGCCCACAACTGTCGGGAAAGGTCGAACTCGGTGTTGACCTCGAGGGCCCGCGAGATATCGACGGAACCATCGGTAAGCTGCGGTGTGTAATTCATTTCGCAGTTCGCCGCATGCCCCGTTCCCGCATTGTTCCATGCGTCTGAGCTTTCAAGCGCCGGTCGCTCCAGCGCTTCAAGCATCTCAATGTTCAGCGATGGATCAAGTTCCTTGAGAAACACGCCCAGTGTCGCGCTCATGATGCCAGCGCCAATCAAAACTACATCGGGGCCGGTGGAATTTAGCTTTTGCATTGGATTTCTCCGTGAGTTGCGGGCGGCGGAACTTCAGCGACCAACCCGCAGGAGTAGAAGGGAGCGATTACGCACCAACTCGGAACGGCACTTCGACCTCCGGACCTAGGATCACGTAGGCACGTCGCCACGGTTGATCGTCGACAAGCTTCCAGCTGTGTCCGCTGCCAACCGTGTCCTCCGCGAAAAGGATGTCACCAGGTCGAATCAGGAACGAGTCGCCGTTGCGCATTTGGAATTCGAGCGTCCCGCTCAGCGTGATGACAAACTGTCGAGCCGGTGCGGTGTGCCAGTCGAACGTGCCTCCAGCGTTCGTTTCGCGGAAGGAAATGCTCGTCACTCCCATGGTTCCGGTAAGAAAGTCGCCGCGGGTGCCAGAAGCAAGGTCCAGGAAGCCTTCCGTGAAGTGAGATACCTCATCGGGGCCGCTGTACATGTGTACGCATCGAATCATCGGTAAATTCCTTTAAGCACGTATGCTGTCAATCGTAATTTGATGAGAGGTAGAAACGGAGTGAGCAGCGCATCTCGTTTCGGATTCAAAATGGAAGCTTGTGCTGGAGCCGAACTCCGCACTCACGCACTACAACGACGCTGAAGGTGGGCCCGATTGGGCGTCGGACCCTGGCCAGCCATTACATGGCGGTTCAAGATGCCTTCGTCTCGGTCGCGACATATGGGTGGACCATTTTTCGAGGATCCACAATGCGATCAAATTCCTCCTCGCTTACATGCCCAAGCTCTAGCGCCGCGGCCTTCAACGTGAGGTCACGCTCGAGCGCGTGATGAGCAATCTCGGAAGCCTTGTCGTAACCGATAACTGGTGCCAACGCGGTGACCAGCATCAGCGATCTCTCGACATACTCTTGGATGCGCTTAAGGTTCGGTTCGGCTCTCTCCACGAGGAATCGTCGAAAGTTCGTGGCGGAGTCGGCCAGAAGCGTGAGCGAGTTCATCACGTTGAAAATCATGATGGGCTTGTAGACGTTCATCTCCAAATACCCGCTGGCGCTGGCAAAGCCAACCGCCACGTCATTCGCCATGACTTGGATGGCAACCATGGTGAGAGCTTCGGCTTGGGTGGGATTGACCTTGCCGGGCATGATTGAGGATCCAGGTTCATTCGACGGGATCGACAGTTCCGCAAAACCTGCCCGCGGCCCACAAGACAGCAGACGGATGTCATTGGCAATCTTGAAGAGCGACCCGGCTAACGTTCGGAACGCGCCATGCAGATGAACTAGTGCGTCATGCGCGCCCTGCACGGAGAATTTGTTGGTGGCGCTAACGAAGGGAAGCCCTGTAAGTGCCGCGATGCGCGCAGCTGCGGCAGCCCCAAAGTCAGGGCTTGCGTTGATTCCAGTGCCTACAGCCGTTCCTCCGAGGGCAAGCTGATACACGCCGGCCAACGCGTCTTGCAGGCGAGCAAGATTGTCGTCGAGCATGCCGACATATCCGGACCACTCCTGCCCGAGCGTAATCGGGGTCGCGTCTTGCATGTGAGTGCGGCCAATCTTTACGATGTCTGCCCAGGCGCGAGACTTCTCTGCGAGCGCATCGCGCAGATCCGATATCGCGGGGATGAGCCGCTGCACGACATTGGTTGCGGCGGCGATGTACATGGCTGAGGGGAAGGAGTCGTTGGACGACTGAGACATGTTGACGTGGTCGTTGGGGTGCACAGGCGTTTTGCTGCCCAGCGCAGTCCCTGCTAGCTGACAACAGCGATTGGATATCACCTCGTTCACGTTCATGTTGAACTGCGTGCCGCTGCCGGTCATCCACACATGCAGCGGGAACATGTCGCGATGCTGCCCTGACCGAATTTCCTCGCAAACTTGTTCGACCAAGGAATGGATTCGCTCGTCAAGCCTACCCGCCGCAAGGTTGGCGTCAGCTGCGGCCTGCTTGAGAATGGCGTATGCATCAATCATTTCTCTCGGCATGAGATCAGCGCCAATCGAGAAGTGTTCGAGGGAGCGCTGAGTCTGCGCTCCCCAGAGTGCGTCCTCTTTTACGGACACGACGCCCATGCTGTCAGTTTCGGTACGGGTTTTGTACATTGCGGTGCATCCCTTAGCTTTAGGTCCACGCCACAAGCGGAGCGTGCCGACGAGATGCACTGATGGTAGTGAAGACCCGCGGAGGGCCGTTTCCACTTTTCCCTGCTGTTTCCATTTCCCACGCTTACTGCGTCAGATGAGGCGACGGACTCGTACGGGACTCGCCGCGGTGAGTCTTGATCCCTACTAGGGGAGCCAGTAACAGGTACGTCGGAGGCGCCTCAAGGCGACATTGAGTAGGGAGCTATCCGCCGGAGTGATACTCTTGCGGAGGCGACCCTTGCGGTTTCATTCCTATATTTTTTTGAGGCAGCGTCGACGTGAACTGGGATGACACTAAAATTTTTCTGGCGGTGCAGCGCGAAGGTACGTTGCGCGGAGCGGCGCGTGCGGTAGGGGTAGACCAAGCCACGGTCGGTCGTCGACTTACCGCGCTTGAGCAAGCGCTCGGCGCAACGTTGTTCCTGCGCACTTCGGACGGGTACGTGCTGACGCCTGCTGGGGAAAATGCACTACGGTTGGCCGAGAAAATGGAGAGGTCAGCGAATGACCTTCTCCGGCAGACGCAAGGAGCGGACACTCGCCTTGCGGGTGAAGTAAAGGTGACCACAACAGACACGTTGGCATTGGAGTTCGTCATTCCGGCCATCTCCCGACTCCATGCTGCGCATCCCGATGTCAGGGTCACGTTGAAGACCACTACAAACATGTTGAACCTGGCTAGGCGGGAAGCTGATATTGCAATACGTAATCAGAAGCCCGAGAACCCCGACTTGGTTGCTCGGCAGCTCGCCCGTTGGCCCGTTGGGCTTTACGCGTCACGTGGCTATCTAGAAGAGCGGGGGGAGCCCGATGCTGACGAGGGCTTTGTAGGTCATGACTTGGTTATGTATGAGCCGCACCTATTGCGCAACGTTGCCCCCACGCTTGTTGGACTGCCTATAGATGGTGGTCGCTTGGTGGCCGCAGTCGACTCGAGCTTGATGCTGCGCGCGATGATCAGAATGGGAAGGGCGATTGGTGAAGTACCTGTCCCAATGGCGGAAAGGGACGGACTAGTGCGTGTTCTTCCTGAGCGTGAACGTGCACGCCGCTATGAAGTTTGGCTTGTGATGCATCAGGATTTTCGACACACCGCGCGTGTGCGAGCGATGATTGACTCGATTCTGGAGTCATTCCAGGGCCAGAATACTTGAAGAGATTCGTGGGGCCGGTCGCGAAGGTGCAGCATGCCACATGCACTTCTATCGAACTAGCATTTTGCATCAAGCGCAATATGCATTCGCGTGCAGTGCAAAATTCCTCAACGCCTGCAGATGGGGCTTTTTATGAGGCGGACAAGATAGCTGTGGCCACCTTGTCCGCAAATCTGCTTCAGAACTTATGACGCATACCTACACCGAAAGTGTTGCCCGTCCCGGCGTTGCTAAGTTTGTCGTACAGATAGTTCGCGTAGACGTCAGTGCGCTTCGATAGAAAGTAGCTGTATCCGACGGCAGCCGTTGCGCGTCGGAAGTCTGCGGCAACGCGCTGATCGTTTTTCGTCCAGACGTAGCTTGCGTTAAGCTTCCCAGCTCCAATAGGCGTGGATGCCCCAACCTGATACGTGTGAGTCCTAAGATCCGTGCCATCGTTGCGCGTCTGCACGTAAGTTCCAAAGACTTTTGTCACCTTAAAATCGTACGAAGCACCGGCAAAGAACGTCTTCTGCGAAGGCTCGGCAGCGGTAACGGCCGGACCAACCTTTACTTGTTGAGCACCCAACGCAACGTTGAAAGAACTTCTCTGGAAGCGGACAATCGCACCTGCGTTGTTTGTCCCATTGTTGGTGGCTGCTTCCCCCAACCCGTACATCAGTTGAACGCTAACCCCGCCGAAAGTAGGGGAAAGATACCGAGCCGAGTTGCTCCATCCCGTGTCGCCGTGAATGAGACGACCGAACGACGGCGAGTATGTCTGAATCGTCAGCGGAGAAAGCTTCGTCGATGCGGCGAACGGGTCGAACTGGCCGATGATGTAGAACATCGGCGTAGAGTTTCGCCCGAAACGGAGTGCGCCATAGTCATCGGAAGAGAAGCCGACGTACGCTGCCCGGCCGAAGAACGTGTCGGTGGCATTTCTTCCAACTCCACCCGTGTCGACCTTGAAGTAGCTTTCGAGCGCGAATATCGAGCGGAAACCTCCACCGAGATCTTCGTCTCCCGCGATCCCCCAGAAAGGCGTCGTCTCGCCACCATTGTCCAGCTGAACCACACTTTTCGCCGCGCCGCTAGGCTTGAAGCTTGCAACGTAAGTGTCAAGTAGCCCGAAGAGCTGCATGTTTCCTGCATTGGCTGCCCCGGACATTGTGGCGATCGACATAGCTCCAAGAGCGATTATGGATTTTGGCAAGCGGGCCCGAATTGATTTCAAAGTTGTCTCCTCCAGTTAGTTCTGTATGGACTGCGGTAACGAAAGTACGTTGCTGGCAGCGACCATTTCCTACGAGGCCAACTCCCCATCGGATACATGGAAAGAAGCCGGATCCACTTCGGCATGCTGCTCTTCGCACTGAGCTGGCACGCCGGTGACGCTGAAGGATCGCTCCAGACTTTCTTAGGGATTAGTACCTGGTCGCCGAATCAGTAGGCCGCTATTTTTTTCGTGTTCTCAAAGCTCATAAGGCCGAAGCCTTTTACTCGTTCGGGAACACTTTTTCGCGGTAGGGCTGATCTGACTAGGTGGCGGGAGGTCAGGGAGGCATTGTTCAATGCAGAGTCTTCTAACGAGACGTTGCGCTCCTTACGTTCCTGCCTCGCCGTTTAGGCAACGGCCTATTTCGGTCGCAGTATAGGAGGAGGTCACCCTCCACCGCTGCTGCTAGTTTGCAGCGCAGTGATGCAGTTTTGCAGCATCGCTTAAAGCAAAGGGGCGCTACGATGACTGACTCAAGTAGCTGTACTTTGCGATGCGAAGATATTGCACTCACGCCATAGACTTCGAAGAGAACGAAGCAAAGCTAGTCGCTCGACGCCGCGCCTGCCGGTCACTGCGGCGAAGTGGCCAGAACGAAGATCTAGAAAGTTCTCCCTACTACTGCATAGGGAGACTGACAACACAGGAGACATAACAATGAAGTTTTCAACTCGCGGGGCATTGCAACGAGGCGTGACGGCTCTGGTGGTGGCCGGAAGTGCGCTGTGGGGTCAAGCGTTCGCACAGGATAACTATCCAAATCGCCCAATCAAACTCGTAGTGCCATTCCCAGCCGGCGGAGTGACCGATGTCGTTGCGCGCGAGCTCGCGCATCGCTTGGGTACCGAGCTGGGGCAACCTGTTGTGGTTGAAAACCGTCCGGGTGCTGGCGGAAACATCGGCACTAAGTCACTTGCTCGCTCGGCTCCCGACGGTTACACGTTGGGCGTGCTCACCGTCAGTGCAATCTCGATTGGTCCGCATGTGACACGAAAGCTCCCATTTGATCCTTCGCGAGATTTCACGCCCATCACGAATCTCGTGAACGCTCCTGGAGCTATCCTCGCCGCCCCCAACACGCCGTACAACTCGTTTTCAGAGTTCGTGACGTACGCGAAAGCGAACCCAGGGAAGGTCACTTACGCGAGTGTTGGCCCGGGTTCGATTCCCCATTTGACTGCAGAGATCTTGGCTAAGACAGGCAAGCTTCAAATGGTCCACGTCCCGTTCAAGGGGTCGACGCCAGCAATGCAGGATGTCTTGGCAGGACACGTTGATTTGTCGTTTGAGACGTCCCTTGTTTCCGCAATGACTTACCGCGCCAGCAAGCGCGTCAAGGTGCTGGCGGTCACAGGGCCGACGCGGGTCCCGGTGTTGCCCGACGTGCCTACCGTAGCCGAGGCAGCGTATCCAGGCTTCGGAGTACAGGGTTGGTTCGGCTTCTTCGGACCGAAAGGCTTGCCGCCCGCTATGGTCGAGAAGCTCAATAAGGCTGCGGTTCGCGCTTTTGCAGATCCTGCGGCGCGACAGCGGTTGGTAGACCTTGGACTGCAAGTCGACACCGGAACTCCTAAGCAATTCCAGCAGTTCCTGGTGCAGCAAGACAAAACCTGGGGAGACATGATCAAGGGGTTGAATATCTCCTTGGACTAAGTCCGACTCTCATTCGGCTGACAGGTGCAGCGCACAGGCCGGGTGAATCGGACAGGGCGTTTAGGGGATGACATGCCCACTAATTTGCTAGTGGATACCCCATGAACGCACAACGGCGTGAGCGAGTCCAAGTGGAAACCAGATGGACCCATTCACGCCGCTGGCGTTAGAGAGGCTGGAGCGCAGGGCGCGCCCCGTTGCTCAGCGCAGAAGGAGTTACTTCTTCGCTGCGCGGGCAATGCTCTCAGCAAACAGCGGAGTCTCGCGGCGATTGTGATCGCCCGAGGCGTCTTGACGGGCTTTTGCGGCCTGCTCAAACGTCATCCCATTCTTCTCGATGAATGCCAGGAACTCGTCGGTCGGATGCGAAATGACGCTGTTCGTGTATTCCGTCTTGCCATCCGGCAGAGCCTTGGCGCTCAGTTCCCAGATAACCTGGACCTTCGTCCGGCCGGCAGGCGTGAAGACGTCGGAAATCGAGACCATCTTGCAGTACAGGGGATCCGCGACTTCGGCGACATAGTGCTGCACCACCAGGCCAGTACCAATCATTTCGACGTTGATGGACATCCGCTTGCCATCGTCGGTCCAGGTCGCACCTGCAGCGATGTGATCCGGAGGGGCGCAGCGTTGATATTCTGCATCGGGCAGATCGAACAGCCATTTCGCGATGTTGATTTTGCTTGCCTCCACGTCGACGACATGGGTGAAAGCGCTTTGTGACAGGACGAGGTCGGTGCGAACGGTAGTCATTTCATGCTCCAGAACAAGTTGGGAATCAATCTGATGTTGCTGAGAGCGAGTGTCGGCGTTTGGCCTGCTCTGTCGTTGCCCATTTGATCGGCGTTTCCTGATTTGAACTTCCGACCGAGATCGAACCATCTAAGAGATGCCGCTCGTGAGGTTGAGGCATCGTCACTAGTCAGCCAATCAAGGGACCTAACGCTGTTCAGTTCTCGTTCGTTGGGCTTCCAAGCTGGAATGTGAGAGAAGGGCATGCAGCGACGAACTCCCAGTTCGTTGGGGTGTGCTGCGAAGGGCCGAGGTACACCACTGTGCAAAGCGGAGCCAGCGTTTTCGGGTCCAATTCGACCGTAGAGACGAGAGTCCTTCAGGAGTCGAAAAGTACCTCTGTGGGTTGGAAGTGTAGGTGGTAGTCGCTCAATGCGAAGCACGCAACGTGAGCATCATGACGGAAAATGTGGGCGACCCAAGAACGGTAGCCCACGTCAGTGATGCATTGGAGCTGGCCACTCCCTCGACAAGAGAGGCGGCCACTACGGCGAGGGTGCGCGAGCATTGCGCTCGTCGCTCCAGTTGGGGCCACACGGCGAGATGCGGAGCGCAGGTGCCGTACTTCCTGGCTGCAGGGTACTCGCCGGCAAAGGGATGCAGGGATAACTCATCCGTGCATTCCCTTTTTGTTTTCTTGCTGCAGATCAGTCGGCCATAGTCAAGATGATCTTGCCGACGCTCTGGTTCGATTCCATGCGGCGGTGAGCAACAGCGGCGCTTTCCAAAGGATACACACTGTCCACGACGGGCTTGAGGCCGCTGGCCGCGAACCGGTCGAGCCAATGTTCGCGGAAGCGCCTAACCATGGCATGCTTTTCGGGCTGCGTGCGCGACTTCATGACAGTACCGATAATCTTGAGGTGCCCGTACAGAATGCGGTCCAGGGGCACCTGAACTCCTGCACCTCCGCCCAAGAGGCCAACTTGCACGAGTCGGCCACCGTTTGCCAGCGATTGAATATTCCGCTCGAAGTAGGGTGCGCCAACGAAATCGACGATGACGTCGACGCCGCGTCCTTCGGTCTTCTCTTTGACTACAGCGTGGAAATCCTCGCTCTTGTAGTCGATGCACACGCTTGCGCCTAGCGCCTGCAGCTGTGGCAGCTTACTGCCGCTAGCGGTTACGAACACTTGAGCGCCTGACGCAGCAGCGAGTTGGATCGCTGCGGACCCAACTCCACTGGCCGCTGCGTGAATCAGAACACGCTCGCCTGCCTTGAGGTTGGCGAGATGGAACAGAGCTTCGTGGGCAGTTACGAATACCTCTGGGATGGCTCCCGCGTCGATGTAGTTCATTTCAGCGGGAATGTGCATTGCCATGCGGTAGTCGATCCGTGCAAGCTCAGCGTATCCACCGCCGCCCACAATTCCCATCACGCGGTCGCCGACCAGGTATCCGTCGACCTCATCGCCGACGGCTACCACTTCACCGGCAATCTCCAAGCCCATGATGTCGGAATCGCCAAAGTTGGCTCGGCCGTAGCTGCCCTGTCGTTGAATAACGTCCGCGCGGTTGACACCAGCAGCATGGTTTCTCACCAGCAAGTCGTGCGGCCGCAGGACTGGGTCAGCTACATTTGCCACCTGCAATACATCGGCATCGCCGAAGGTGGGAATCGAAATTGCCTTCACTTTACTACTCCAAGAAACTACGGCTCGCCAATCCGATGCCGATCATTGCTCAAAGTATAGATGTCGATCGATGGAAGGATGCATGCAGTTTCTCTGCATAGTGATGCAAGTTTGCATCACCAACGAGCCGGCACACCATCGTAGTATTCCAGCGACCCAACTCAGGTTTATCGCCTTTCGCTTGCAACGCAAAGATGTTGCGCGTTGGATGCAAAGATTATGAACGGCGGTATGCGCGGAGCATCGAAAGCACGCCAACCTTTGGTCGTAGACGTCCTGAACTGCAAGATAGTTGTTGAGCCTCGGCCTTATTTCTACCATTTCGCCATGCCCACACTGGTGCCTACATCTTGAAGGAGCAGCATATGGTCGCCACCCCAAAGGCAGACGAATGGTTAGCGACAACACTCGTTGTTAATGCGAAGCCTGTCGACATTTCTGCTCCTCCGGACATGCCGCTTCTCTGGGCGATTCGCGAGAGCGTAGGCCTCACCGGTACGAAATTTGGCTGCGGCATCGGGCAATGTGGCGCTTGCACTGTCCATGTTGATGGGCAACCAGTGCGGTCCTGCGTCTTCCCTATCTCCCAAGTGAAAGGTGCAGTCACCACCATCGAAGGCATCGGCGAAACAGAGGCTGGAAAGCGCATCCAAAAAGCATGGTTGTCCCTGGAGGTCATCCAGTGCGGATACTGCCAGTCCGGACAGATCATGGCTGCGGCGGCACTTCTCGAACGCAACCCGCGCCCCGACGACTCGGCAATCGATGCTGCCATGTCCGGGAATCTATGCCGGTGCTGCACCTATCCGCGCATCCGAAACGCGATCAAGGCGGCATGATGAAGACTTTCGGAAAAGTAGACGAGGCAAACCTTTCGCATCCGGCACGCCGACGGTTCATGACGGCGGGCGCGCTACTGGTGGGTTTCGCGTTCGCAGGGCCCGCTCGTGCATTCATCCGGGAACCGGACTTGGCCGCGTTGGGCGCCCTCGATGCTAAAGCCACTGGATTCAATGGCTTTGTTCCCAACGGCTTCATCCGCATTGGAGTCGATGGACGGATCATCCTGGTGGTGCCGAGCGTAGAGATGGGGCAAGGCATTGCTACCGGCGAAGCGATGCTTATCGCCGAAGAATTGGATGTCGGGCTTGACCAGATCGAGGTGATGATGGCGCCGGCCGATGCACACGCCTACACGCAGACCCTGTTGAAAGCTCAAGCAACTGGCGGCTCGACATCGGTACGTGCCTTCTTCGTACCACTACGCCAGGCTGGTGCAGCTGCTCGCTCGATGCTGGTCAGCGCTGCCGCACAGCGTTGGAAGGTGCCGGCTGCTGAGTGCACTGTTGAACGAGGCATCATCAAGCATTCGCGTACCGGCCGTTTCGTCGGATACGGTGAAGTGGCGCACGATGCTAGTCGCCAGTCTGTACCAGCGGAGGTCGTGCTCAAATCGCCGGGTGAGTTCAAGCTTATCGGGCAGCCGGCCAAGCGCGTCGACACATTATCCAAAAGCAACGGTACGGCAGTTTATGGAATTGATGTCCACGTCGATGGACTCAAGGTAGCTGCTGTCGCCATGTGTCCCACTTTGGGCGGTCGACTAAAGAGTCTGAATGAAGGTGATGTCCGGAAAATGCGGGGAATTGTGGACATCCTCCGCCTTGAGGACGGGGTGGCAGTCGTCGGTGAAAACTATTGGGTCGCGCGCAGCGGCCTCGCTCGCCTTCAAGTCGAATGGGATAGTGGGCCAAATGCCGACCTGAACTCTGCATGGCTGTCCAAAGACTTGGGCGATGCAGATGGCGCGGCGATTGTTGGAAAGCTTGTTGGGGACCCTGAAAGAATCCTGAAGGACGGTGGGGGAACGCGGGTAGATGCCACCTACACCCTCCCGTACCTCGCTCACGCGGCACTTGAGCCGATCAATACGACCATCCATGTACGGCCCGACGGTTGCGATGTTTGGGTGGGCACCCAGGTGCCAGAGACGGCACGCATTGTCACCGCTGAGATCGTCGGCCTCCCGCCGGAAAAGGTGAACGTTCGAAACCACTATATCGGTGGCGGATTCGGCCGCCGATTGGCGGTGGACACCATCCAGCATGCCGCTCGCTTTGGCAAGCTCGTCAGCTATCCGCTGAAGATTATGTGGACCCGCGAGC
>Ga0102594_1001269_pt1 | contig 16343 bp, 15 predicted proteins | sample AraplaCol_mLB_r2_2_FD_76863 | JGI IMG/M metagenome (GOLD analysis project Ga0102594, IMG submission 76863) | Arabidopsis root microbial communities from North Carolina, USA - plate scrape MF_Col_mLB_r2 (SPADES assembly) (version 2) | ecosystem: Host-associated > Plants > Roots > Endosphere...
CCTGAAGGATGCCGGCGTCGCGGTGAAGGAAGTGGCCGAGCATACAGGCTTCCCCGAGATGATGGACGGCCGGGTGAAGACCCTGCATCCCACCATCCATGGCGGCATCCTGGCCCTGCGTGACGAAGCTGATCACAAGGCGGCGATGGACAAGCACAACATCCCGCCGATCGATCTGGTGGTGGTGAACCTCTATCCCTTCGCCGCAACCGTCGCCAAGGGCGCCGATTTCCCGACCTGCATCGAGAATATCGACATCGGCGGCCCGGCGATGATCCGCTCGGCGGCCAAGAACCACGGCTTCGTCAATGTCGTGGTCGATGTAGCGGATTACTCCAAGGTGCTCGACGCGCTGAAGGCCAATAACGGCGCGACCGACCTGAAGCTGCGCCGCGAACTGGCCGCCAAGGCTTACGCCCATACCGGCGCCTATGACTCGATGATCGCCACCTGGTTCGCGCGCCAGAACGGCGAAAGCTTCCCGCCCACCCTGCTGCTCTCGGCCGAGCGCAAGCAGACGCTGCGCTATGGCGAGAACCCGCATCAGGCTGCGGCTTTCTACACCATCACCGGCGACAAGCGTCCGGGCGTTGCTTCCGCCGTGCAGGTGCAGGGCAAGGAACTGAGCTACAACAATCTGAATGATACAGACGCGGCCTTCGAGCTGGTGTCGGAATTCTCTGATAAGCCGACGATCGCCATCATCAAGCATGCGAACCCCTGCGGCGTCGCCACCGCCGACAGCCTGTCGGCTGCCTGGGATGCGGCCTTGCGCTGCGACCCGGTCTCGGCCTTTGGCGGCATCGTCGCGATGAACCGCAAGCTGGACAAGGCAACGGCCGAGAAGATCGGCAGCATCTTCACCGAAGTCATCGTCGCCCCCGAGGCCGACGACGACGCCAAGGCCTTGCTGGCGGCCAAGAAGAACCTGCGCCTGCTGCTCACCGGCGGCATGGCCGATCCGGTCGCGCCGGGCTGGTTCGTGAAGACGGTGGCCGGCGGCTATCTGGTGCAGACCCGCGATGCCGGCCGCATCGTCGAAGCCGACCTCAAGATCGTCACCCAGCGCGCGCCGACGCCGCAGGAACTGGCCGACATGCTGTTCGCCTTCCGCGTCGGCAAGCATGTGAAGTCGAACACCATCGTCTATGCCAAGAACGGCGCGACCGTGGGCATCGGCGCCGGCCAGATGAGCCGTGTCGACAGCGCGCGCATCGCTTTCCGCAAGGCGCAGGATTCCGCCAAGGCCGCCGGCCTGACCGAGAGCCTGACCAAAGGTTCGGTCGCAGCCAGCGACGCCTTCTTCCCCTTTGCCGACGGCCTGGAAGTGCTGGTCGAGGCTGGTGCTACGGCCGTGATCCAGCCGGGCGGCTCGATCCGCGACCAGGAAGTTGTGGACGCCGCCAACAAGGCCGGGCTGGCCATGGTCTTCACCGGCATGCGCCACTTCCGCCACTAATCAAGGGCCACGGCAGATGTACACGCTCTACTGGGCTCCGGGCACGGCGGCGATGGCGCCGCAGGCCGTGCTGGAAGAGGTCGGCGCGACCTACGAGATGGTCCGCCTCGACCTGGCCACGAAAGAGCATGAGCAGCCGGCCTACAAGCGGCTCAATCCCAATGGCCGCATCCCGACCCTGGTGGACGGCGATTTCGTCATCTTCGAGACCGCGGCGATCTGCCAGTACCTGAGCGACAAATACGGCCAGCTTTCGCCGGCTACAGGCACGCAGGCCCGCGGCCGGCACCTGCAGTGGCTGACCTACATGACCAACACGATCCAGGTCGGCTTCCTCGACTGGTTCCATCCCGACTGGACCTTCACCAGGCCTGAGGACCAGGCGGCGCTGAAGGCGGCGGCGACGGAAAAGCTCTATCGCAGCTTCCAGGTTCTGGATGACGGTATCGGCGCGACAGCTCCACACCTGCTGGGTGCGGAATTCGGCCTCACCGACATCTACCTCGCCATGATGGCGCGCTGGAGCCGCTTCATGGAGCGGCCGATGTGGCGCTGGGCGAATATCGAACGGGTGGTCGGCAATGCCTACACCCGCCCGGCCTTCCAGCGCATGATGCAGAAGCAAGGCATCGCCTGGGCGGAAAACTGGGGCCGCTGAGCGGGCGGCCGCGCGCTGCATAACTTTTCCGCGTATTGCTGCATCGGTAACCAACGCACCAGATATAGACCGGCCATGGCCGGCCGAAGCTGAACAACCCCTCTTGTCGAGCGTAACCCACCGCGTCAATATGATAGGTGGATTGGGGCGTTATCTCTTTTATCTGGAGATTCCGCATGCTTCTTGACGTGGTTCTGAAGTCCATCATCAAGACCGGCGCGTTGACGGTGATCGATCACCGCAACCAGAGCCGGCATTACGGGGACCCGCCCGGCCCCGACAGCGTCGTGATCCGACTGACCAAGCCCGGCACCGATACGCGCCTGGCGCTGGACCCGAATCTCGCGGTCGGCGAAGCTTATATGGACGGCTCGCTGGTCATCGAGAAAGGCACGATCTACGACTTCCTCGCCGTGGTGATCAGCAATCTTGGCCCGCATGGCCGCCTGCCCTTCTCAGGCCTCCAACGCTTCATCGAACGCTTCACCCGCTTCTGGCACCAGTTCAATCCGATCTCTACCGCGACCAGGAACGTCCAGCATCATTACGATCTGGACGGCCGGCTGTATGATCTGTTCCTCGATACCGACAAGCAGTATTCCTGCGCCTATTTCCCGACGCCGGATGCCACGCTGGAACAGGCGCAGCTGGCCAAGAAGCGCCATATCGCCGCCAAGCTGCGGATCGAGCCCGGCATGAAGGTGCTGGAGATCGGCTCGGGCTGGGGCGGGCTGGGACTTTATCTGGCCGAGACCTGCGGCGCGGACGTGACCGGCGTGACGCTCAGCACTGAACAGCACACGATCTCGACCAGCCGCGCCCAGGAGCGGGGTTTAAGCGACCGCGTGAAGTTCCACATCCAGGACTACCGCACGCTGGCCGGCCAGTTCGACCGCATCGTCTCTGTCGGCATGTTCGAGCATGTCGGCGTGCCGCATTACGGCGAATATTTCGGCAGCGTGTCCCGCCTGCTGAAGGATGACGGCGTGGCGCTGATCCATTCCATCGGCCGCATGGACGGGCCGGGCACCACGCCGGGCTTCATTCGCAAATACATCTTCCCCGGCGGCTATATCCCCGGTGTGTCCGAGGTGGTGCCGGCGATCGAGCGTAACGGGTTGTGGATCACCGACATGGAGATCCTGCGCCTGCATTACGCCGAAACGCTGAAACACTGGCGCCAGCGCTTCATGGCCCAGTGGGACAAGGCCAAGGCGCTGTATGACGAGCGCTTCTGCCGCATGTGGGAATTCTATCTTGCCGCCTCGGAAGTCGCCTTCCGGCACTGGGGCAACATGGTGTTCCAGGTGCAGCTGACCAAGCGCGTCGACAGCCTGCCGCTGACGCGCGACTACATGCATGACGGCGAGCTGGCGCTGGCCGGCATGGAAAAGCCGCAGCGGCCGTTTGCTAAAACCGCATAGCGCGCCAAGACGGCGTAAGCATACACAACTGCAAAGGAAAGCCTCGGCCATTGGCCGAGGCTTTTTTTATGGCATCTCGCGAAAGCCCAGCAACAATAACCCGTTGGCGGTTAAATCAAAGATCACTCCAACTGTGACGCGACGGCCCCTCTCAGATTCATCCAAGAAACGGAAATCCATAGAATAATAAGCGGCAAAATCCTGCGACCACAATTGCAGCCAGGATATCTCGATGTGGGGTGCCTGCCGCCGCTGAATGCGATCATGCAAATCACGTAAGGGCTTATAAAGCGTCTTCTCGGCAGGAACTTCGCCAATGAATTTCGAGAACTGCTCTGGCGAGGAAACCAGTGTCTGCCAGCGCTCCAGGATCAATTTGGCGACACCATCTGAAACATCACCCACTTGCACATACTTCTGATCATCCTGCTGAGGGCAACTCCCAGTTATTACGGCTAGTACATAATTGCGGATGACAGGGTTTTCGTTGGAGCCGGGACGATGATATGTCCAGCGCACTTCGGGGGTTGAAGGGTCGCGAAACATCTCTCGGGATTGATAGCGGCAAAGTCCGAATGCCGTCTCGACTGTCGGCGATTTCCAGTAATAGTGTTTATATTCCTCACCTGTCCTGAACGCTCTGCCTGTGCATATTTCAACTGCAGAGCCAACGGCTTGCAAAGGCTGCACCAATTCCGGTGGTTTCAAAGCAGCATCGGCCCGAATCGTCTCGCATGAATATGAGGCATAGCCAGGACTGGATGCCTCTGCCTGACTTATCAGGCTTAATGATGCCAACAGAAGATAACAGGCAATACGAATAGTCATTGCCGCGCCGGCTCCTGCACCTTCCACAGCACGATGAAGCCGACCGCGAAGAAGACCAGCACGATCACCGCGGCCACGCGCTGGGTGTCGAACAGCGGCGTGGCGATGGCCACCATGAAGGGCGCGAGGAACGTCGTCGCGCGTCCCGACAGCGAGAAGATGCCGTAGAATTCGCCCACCATGTCGGGCGGCGACAGCCGCGCCACCAGCGTGCGGCTGGCCGCCTGCATCGGCCCCATGCCCAACCCCAGCAGGGCCGCGCAGAGGAAGAAGATCTGCTCGCCCACCGAGCTGAACAACCCGCCGCCGGCCGCCTTGGGCGCCACGTCGAAGAAGAACAGCACGCTGTCGGCGGTGATCGAGACAATGCCGAACGTGCCCAGCGCCACGGCCAAGATGGCCAGCTGCACCGTGCGCTTGGAACCGATCCGGTCTTCCAGCGTGCCGCCGGCGATCACGGCAGGAATCGCCACCACGTTGAGCAGGATGCCGAAGATGCCGAGTTCGGTGGTACCCCAGCCGAAAATCCCGGCCGCGTAAATACCGCCGAAGCTGATCACCGTGATCAGGCCGTCATAGGCGATCATATAGGCGATCAGGAAGCGCAGCAGGTTCTTGTATTGGCGCAGGTGCCGCAGCGTGTCGACCACGCGGCTTATGCCGGCGCGCACCACCTGGGTGAAGGGCAGGCCGGTACCCGGCCGGTCCGGCGTGAACAGAAACATCGGCAGCACGAAGATCGCGATCCAGATCGCCGTCGCCGGCCCGATGATGCGTTCGGCCTCGAAGGCATCGCGCTTCAGCCCCAGCAGTCCCTCGCCCGGTGGCGGTGCGATGCCGATCAGTTCGGGCTGCGACACGATCAGGATCCCGAACAGCGCGAGCAGGCCGCCGGCATAGCCCAGGCCCCAGCCCAGGCCGCTGAGGCGGCCGATATGCTGCGGCGTCTCCAATGAGGGCAGCAGCGCGTTGTTGAACATGATCGAATATTCGGCGGCGATATTGGCCAGCACCAGGCCGAGCAGCACCAGCGGCAGCAGCTGCATCTGGCCCGGCTGCGCCAGCCAGAGCAGCGCGCAGCCGCAGGCCATCACGATCTGCAGCACGAACAGCCAGGGCTTGCGGCGGCCACCGGCATCGGCGATGGCGCCGAGGAAGGGCGCGGCGAGCGCCACGATGGCGGCCGAGAAGGCCATCGTGAAGCCCCACAGCGACTGGCCCTCGATCGGGTTGCCGATGTATTTCGCGGCGAAATACGGCGCGAAGATGAAGGTGGTGATGACGGTGAAATAAGGCTGGTTGGCCCAGTCGAACATCGCCCAGGACAGCCGCGCCCGCCACGAGGCGGGTCGTGCGCTGCCAGTCTCCGCCAGTGTTTCAGCCGTCATAATGTCCCTGTTTTTTCCTGTCGGTTCCGCAGCATAGCCCCCAGGGGCGACAGCGCCAATCACCGTCGCCGTGATGATTGAAACAACTGAAACATTTATTGCGGTTGCGAGACACAGAAGCGAAACGGGCCGGGCCGATAAACCGCGCCGCACAAAAGCACGGCCCGAACGGCGAATCATCGTCGCGGCCGCCCCAGACGACCAGGAGACCCCATGACCCCGGACCAGATCAGCCTCGTCAAGGAGAGCTTCACCAAGGTTTTGCCGATCAAGGATGCCGCTGCCGCTGCTTTCTACGATCGCCTGTTCACGCTCGATCCGGCACTGAAGCCGCTGTTCAAGGGCGACATGGTCGCCCAGGGCCAGAAGCTGATGGCGGCGATCGCCACCGTGGTCGCTTCGCTCGACCGCCTCGACACCGTGCTGCCGACCGTGCAGGCGATGGCGCGCCGCCATGTCGGCTATGGCGTCAAGGACAGCCATTACGCCACTGTCGGCGCGGCGCTGCTCGATACGCTGGCCGGCGCTTTCGGTCCTGCCTTCACGCCGGAACTGCGCAGCGCCTGGGCGACCGCCTATGGCACGCTGAGTGGCGCGATGATCGACGCCGCCAAGACGCCGAACGCGGCCTGAGGACTGCTTATCCAATGACCGCTTTGCCGCTGCGTTCCCCGCTGTCTGTCGCCGCCACCGAACCGGATGCGCGCCCCGCGCGTCCGGTGCCGGTGCATCCGGCGCTGATGGCATTGATGAGTACTGTTCCCGTGCAGGCCTTCGTCGGTCCGCGCGGCACGCTGGTGCATATGTATACCAGCGGCAGCGGCACGCCGGTTCTGGCCGTGCATGGCTCGGGCCTGCAGGGCCAGAGCTGGCGCGGCCTGCAGTCTTCGCTGGGCGAGGATTTCCGCCTGCATGCGCCCGACCTTTACGGCTATGGCCAGAGCGAGGCGCTGCCGATGCCGCAGCGCATGACGCTGGACGACAATGCCGGCCTGATCGGCGCGCTGCTGCGCCGCTTCGACCGGCCGGTGCATCTGCTCGGCCATGCCTTCGGCGCGGCGGTGGCGCTGCGCGCCGCCCTGGAACATCCCGACCGCATCCAGAGCATGGCGCTGTACGAGCCGCTGGCACTGCATTTGCTCAAGCCCGAGCATGGCGGGCATGCGCCAGCGCAGCGGCAAATGGAAAGCCTGGCCGGCGACATGCGCGTGGCCTGCCTGCGCGGCGACACCGCCGAGGCCGCGCGGCTGTTCTACGATCACTGCCATGGCCGGGATGCCTTCAACCAGCTGCCGGTGGCGCGCTGGAAGCTGCTGCAGACCCAGGCGCCGCGGCTCTGCCTGGATATCGGCATGGCCTTCCAGGCCCGGCAGTCGCTGCCGGCCTATCGTGGCCTGCGCATGCCGGTGCTGCTGCTGAGCGGCACGCGCAGTTCGGGCCTGCTGCGGCTGATCGCCGAACGACTGGCCGGCGTTTTACCGGCCGTGCGCCATGCGATCCTGCCCGAACTGGGCCATCTCGCGCCGGCCAGCCATCCCGAAGCCGTCGCCCGGGTGGTCGCTCCCTTCCTGCGGGCCTGCGAGCGGACCGCCCCGCCGCAGCGCGCCTGCGCCTGACGCTGGATCAGCGATGGACGCGGCCGGGTCCGGCTTGCTATCACAGTCCCGGGGGATGGAATGACGGCAGAGCCTCATATCATCGTGGTCGATGATGAACCGGGTATCCGCGACATGGTCGCGGAATATCTCGGCAGTCACGGATTCCATGTCGAGACCGCCGCGGATGCCGCAAGCTTCCGCGACCTGCATGCCGCGCGGCCGGCCGACCTCGTGGTGCTGGACATCAACATGCCGGGCGAGGATGGCCTGAGCCTGGCGCGCTGGCTGCGCAGCCGCTCGAAGATCGGCATCGTCATGCTGACGGCGGCCGGCGAAGTGGTCGACCGCGTCGTCGGCCTGGAAATCGGCGCCGACGACTATATCCAGAAGCCTTTCGACCTGCGCGAACTGCGCGCCCGCATCCGCACCGTGCTGCGCCGCCTGAACGACCAGCCGGCCAAGGCGGCGGAAGAGGATGTCGTGCGCTTTGGCAGCACCTTCCTCAATCTCGCCGCGCGCAAGCTGTTCGACGCCGCCGGCGGCGAGATCGCGCTGACCGCGATGGAGTTCGACCTGCTGGCCGCGTTTGCCCGCCATCCCGACCGCGTGCTGAGCCGCGACCAGCTGCTCGATCTGGCGCATCACCATCACTGGGAACCGTTTGACCGCAGCATCGACATCCGCATCGCCCGGCTGCGCCGCAAGATCGAAGCCGACCCGGGCAAGCCGGAAGTGATCAAGACCGTGCGCGGCGCCGGCTATCTGTTCAGCCGCCGCGTCTCCTGAGCCCGTGTCGAACCGGCAGTCACCTTACGACCTCGACCACCTGCGTCCCTTCCTGGACGCCTCGCTGGATGGCGTGATCCTCACCGACGTCCAGGGCAGCATCATCGAATTCAATCCTGCCGCCGAAGCCATGTTCGGTCACCGGCGCGACCGCATCCTGGGCCGTCCGGTGGGCGCCGTGGTGGTGCCGCCGCATCTGCGTCCTTTCCACGACCGCGCCATGACGCGCCGGCTGGCCAGCCCGGGCGACAGCCAGAACCGCCAGCGGTTCGAGACCGAAGGCCTGCGCGCCGACGGCACGGTGTTTCCGGTCGAGCTGACCGTCACCGACGTGATCCTGCCCGGCGGCGAACGCCTGCTGGTGGCTTACCTGCGCGACATCACTGCGCGCCAGCAGCTGCGCGTCAGCGAGGAACGCTATCGCCTCGCCATCCGCGGCGCCAATGACGGCATCTTTGAATGGGATGTCGAACATGGCACAGCCTTCTATTCCGAGCGGCTGGAGGAAATCGTCGGCCGCAAAGCGAAGGACCTCGCCGGCCTGACCGCCTGGCATGCCAATGTTCATCCAGATGACCTGCCTGCATTGCAGGAAGAAACCCGCCGCCTGCTGCGCGGCGAGATCCAGCGCATCATCATGGAATACCGCATCACCCGCAGCGACGGCGTCGAGCGCTGGATCCAGGTGACCGCCGCGACCGAACGCGACAAGGATGGCCGCGTGCTGCGCGTCGGCGGCTCGATCGGCGACATCAGCGACCGCAAGCGCGCCGCGGCCGAGATCGAGCGTCAGCGCGAGGCGCTGTACCAGTCGGAAAAGTTGTCGGCGCTCGGCTCGCTGCTGGCCGGTGTGGCGCATGAGCTGAACAACCCGCTCTCCATCGTGGTCGGCCAGGCGCAGATGCTGAAGGAGCAGGCGGCCGGCAGCAGCTTTGCCGACCGCGCCGACAAAATCGAGACGGCAGCCGGACGCTGCGCCCGCATCGCCCGCACCTTCCTGGCGATGGCGCGGCAGCGCCGGCCGGCACGGCGGCCGGTGCTGCTGGAACGCGTGGTCGAGGATGTGCTCGGCCTGCTCGACTACAACCTGCGCAGCGCCGGCATCAGCATCGAGCGGCGGTTTGCGCCCAACCTGCCAGCGATCTCGGCCGATCCCGACCAGCTCAACCAGGTGCTGACCAACTTGGTGATCAATGCGCAGCAGGCGCTCGCCGCTCAATCCAATGGCGCGCGCCGCATCACGATTGCCATTGCCGCCAGCAGCGACGGCCAGTGGATCGAGACGCTGGTCTCCGATACCGGTCCCGGCATTCCCGATCACCTGCGCCGCCGTATCTTCGAACCCTTCTTCACCACCAAGCCGCCCGGCAGCAGTCCGGGCAGCGGCACCGGCATCGGCCTCGCGGTCAGCCACGGCATCGTCGCCGCCCATGGCGGCACGCTGGAAGCGGAAGCGCCAACCGAGGCGTCCGGCGGTGGCGCCTGCTTCCGCATCCGCCTGCCGGTCGGCGGCGCAGCAACGCAAGCTGTGCAGAGCCAGAGCGCAGGACAGATGCCGGCGCTGCCCGCCGGCCGTCATGCGCTGGTGGTGGATGACGAAAGCGGCGTCGCCGATCTGCTGGCGGAAATCCTGCGCGGCGCCGGCTTCACCGTCGCGCTGGCCGAGGGCGGACAGGCAGCACTCGACCTGCTGGCCACCACCGAGGATGTCGCCGTGATCCTGACCGACCTGCGCATGCCGGGACTGGACGGGCCCAGCCTGTTCGCACGACTGCGCGCCGAGAGGCCGGCGCTGGCGCGACGCATCGTCTTCGTCACCGGCGACATGTTGAGCGCAGATATCGCCGAATTCCTGCGCGAGAGTGGACAGCCCTGTCTGGAAAAACCCTTCTCACCCGCGGATGTGCGCCGCGCCGTCGCCGCCATCCTGACGCCAAGCGCGCCTGGCGAACCTGTCGCGGACCAATCCAGCCGCTGACCGCAGCGCAGCAGACTGCCTGATTCCGCATCAGCCCGTTTTCCGGGCCGCTGGTCTTGCCAAACCCGGTCATACGATGACAAACTAATTTAATGCGCGCTTTATTCAGCCGGCGCATGGTTCCAATGGGGAGATAATCGATATGACGAAGATGTGGCTTAGCGCCGTCGTGCTCGGCACCGCGATGATCGGTGCGGGCGCCCAGGCGCAGACCAAGTGGGATTTGCCGAACGCCTATGCGATCAGCAACTTCCACACCAAGAACCTGCAGCTCTTTGCCGATGACGTGAAGAAGCTGTCGAACGGCAAGCTGGAAATCACCATCCATCCGGGCGCGTCGCTGTTCAAGGCGCCGGAGATCAAGCGCGCCGTGCAGACCGGCCAGGTGCAGGCCGGCGAAGTGCTGATGGTCAACATCGAAAACGAGATTCCGATCTTCGGCGTCGACGGCGTGCCCTTCCTCGCCACCAGCTTCGAATCCTCGCAGAAGCTCTGGGCCGCGCAGAAGCCGATCCTGGAGAAGAAGCTGGCCGACCAGGGCATGATCGCGCTCTATGCCGTCGCCTGGCCGCCGCAGGGCATCTATTCCAAGAAGGACATCAACACGGTCGACGACCTGAAGGGCACCAAGTGGCGCGCCTACAGCCCGGCCACCTCGCGCATCGCCGAACTGGTGCAGGCGCAGCCCGTGACCATCCAGGCGGCCGAACTGGCCGGCGCGCTGGCCACCGGCGTGGTCAACACCATGATGACCTCGGGCGCCACCGGCCGTGACAGCAAGGTCTGGGAAAGCCTGACGCATTACTACGACACCCAGGCCTGGCTGCCGAAGAACCTGGTCTTCGTGAATGCGGATGCCTTCAAGAAGCTGGACGCCGCCACGCAGAAGGCCGTGACCGACGCCGCCGCTGCCGCCGAGAAGCGCGGCTGGGACCTGGCCAAGGAAGAGACCGAGTCGGCCAAGGCTGATCTGGCCAAGAACGGCATGAAGGTGCAGCCGCCCTCGCCGGCCCTGAAGGCGGGCCTGGAGAAGATCGGCGCCACCATGATCGAAGAGTGGGTCAAGAAGACCGGCGCCGACGGCGCCGCCATCGTCGACGCCTACAAGAAGATGTAAGGCCAGCGAAAGCTGCGCAAACGAAAAGGGCGGCCGAGAGGCCGCCCTTTTTTATTGTCCTGTCTGCAGGCCGCTATCGCTATTTGCCGACGCTGTCGGGGAAGGCCAGCTGCGGCACGATCGACACGATCTCGGGGAAGATCGTGATCAGCGCCACCGAGACCACCAGCAGGAAGAAGAAGGGCAGCGAGGCTTTCGCCACGAACAGGCTGTCTCGTCCTGACATGGTCTGCAGCACGAAGAGGTTGAAGCCTACCGGCGGCGACACCTCCGCCATCTCGATCACCAGGATCATGAAGATGCCGAACCAGACCAGGTCGAACCCGGCCTGCTTGATCAGCGGCAGCACCACCACGGTGGTCAGCACGATCATCGAGATGCCGTCCAGCGCGGTACCCAGGATGATGTACATGATGGTGAGCGCCGCGATCAGCGCGAAGGGGCTGAGATTCAGGTGGGCGACATAATCGGCCAGACCGCGCGGAATGCCGGTATAGGCCATCGCCTTCGACAGGAAGGCGGCCGCCGCCAGGATCAGCATGATCATGCAGGTCATGCGCACCGTGCCCATCACGCTCTGCCAGAAGTTCTCCCAGGTCAGCGTGCGCGACCACAGCGCGATGCCAAACGAGCCGAGCACGCCCCAGGCGGCGCATTCGGTGGCCGTGGCCCAGCCCATGATCAGTGTCACCGTGATCAGCAGGATCAGCAGAGCGGTCGGGATCAGGTTGTAGGATTCGCGGATGCGCTCCATGAACGGCATGGTTTTCATGTCGTCCGGCGGCTGCTTGTCCGGGTTCATCAGCGCCCAGATCGCGATATAGCCGGAATACAGCACCATCACGAGCAGGCCGGGCAGGAAGCCGGCCAGGAACAGCTGGATGATCGAGACATCGGCGGCCACTGCATAGACCACCATGGTGATGGACGGCGGGATCAGGATGCCGAGCGTGCCGGCGCCGGCCAGCGAGCCGAGCGAGATGCGCTCGTCATAGCCGCGCTTGTTCAGCTCCGGCAGCGCGATCTTGGCGATCGTCGCCGTGGTGGCGGCCGACGAGCCCGAGACCGAGCCGAAAATGCCGCAGCCGATCACGTTCACATGCATCAGGCGGCCGGGCAGCCAGCCGAGCCAGGGCGCCAGGCCGCGGAAGATTTCCTCCGACAGTTTCGTTCGGAAGAGAATCTCGCCCATCCAGATGAACAGCGGCAGCGCGGCCAGAGTCCACGAGGCGCTGGAATCCCAGAAGGCGACGGCCAGCACCTTGCCGGCCGGAGCCGGGGTGTAAAGCAGCATGGCGAGCCAGCCGCAGGCGGCGAGTGAAATACCGATCCAGACGCCGGTGCCAAGCAGCACCAGCATGAAGAGCAGCACGATGGCGGTGAGTTCAATCTGTCCCATGATGCGTACTCCTCAGACCTGCGACGCCGCACGCTCGAGGACTTCCTCGGCGGTCTTGGGCGGGTCCTTGGCGTAATCCGGCTTGTAGCCCAGCACGGTGATCACCAGCTGCTCGACGAAGGCGATGAAATGTACCGCGGTGCCGAAGGCGAGCGGGAACTGCACGATCCACAGCGGCAGCACCAGCATGCCAGGGGTGACGTCCTTGAAACGATAGGCGTCATAAACGAAATCGGCGCAGAACCAGGCGATCCAGCCGGTGAGGATGCAACCGACGACCAGGCAGCCGGCCTCGGCCCAGCGCCGGGCATCGCCCTCGAAACGTTCGACCAGGATGCCGACGCGCACCATTTCACCATGCTGGAAGGTATAGGCCAGGCCAAGCGCGAAGCAGGCGGTGGAGGCCCAGCCGCAGATTTCGTCGCCGCCGCGGATGTTGATGCCGACTTCACGGCCAACCGACATCAGCAGCATCAGCACGCAAATCATGACAAGAAGCAGGCCGGCGACCCAGCCACAGGCGAGGTAAAGAGCATGCAGACCGCGCCGCACAGCGGCGAGTCCGGGTCCATACTGCGTTTTCATAGAGCCCCCGATACAGGAATGAAGTGTTGCGTTTATCTGTCATCGGCGGCAGCGGCACAAGACTTGTGTTTGCTTTTTCGGCTGGTCAATCTCTGTGCAATCTGCTGAAAACCTGCTTTTCTACCAATCGTTTATGTGCCGGTTACATCTCGGCACAGCTTTAAGGAGATCGCATGCTTCCCATCACCCGCTTCCCCGGCAGCGTCGCCGGCCGCAGCACCTCGGTCGTCCACAACAGCATGGTCTACACGGTATCGACCGCCGATACCTACGAGCTCGACATGCGCAAGCAGACAACGGAAGCGCTGGCCAATCTGGATAAGCAGCTGGCCCAGGCCGGTACCGACAAGTCGCGGCTGCTGTCGGTGATCGTCTACATCACCGATATGGCGCTGAAGCCGCAGATGAACGAGATCTGGGACCAGTGGGTGGACATGAAGAATCCGCCGCAGCGGGCCTGCATCGGTGCGGCGCTGGAAGAGGGCGACCTGATCGAGATCGTCGCCACTGCCTCGACCAAGGACTGAGCGCCATGCTGCCGATCACCCGCCTCACCGGCATGACGCCGACCCGCAGCCGCGCCGTGGCGCATGACAAGACGGTCTTCACTGTCGCCGTGGCCGATACCGCCGATCAGGACATGGGCAAGCAGACCGCAGAAACGCTGGCCAAGATCGACCGCTTCCTCAAGGATGCCGGCACCGACAAGTCACGGCTGCTGCGCTGCACCGTCTTCATCTGCGACATGGCGCTGAAGCCGCAGATGAACGCGGCCTGGGATGCCTGGGTCGACATGGACAACCCGCCTCAGCGCGCCTGCATCGGCGCCACGCTGGAATATCCTCATATGGTCGAGATCGTCTGCGTCGCCGCGACGCAGGACTAATGCCTTCAGCCTTGCACGCCGTCAGAATGTCGGCGGTGTGCAGGCGCTGACCAGCTCGCAGGCATCCTTGCCGATATTGCGGAAACGGTGCGGCTGGTCGCTCTCGAAATAATAGGCATCGCCCGGCCCCAGCACGCGGGTCTGCCCCGCCACTGTCACTTCCAGCCGGCCGCGGATGATCACACCGCCTTCCTCGCCATCATGCTGCAGCATCACCCGGCCGGTATCGGCGCCGGGCGCATAGCGCTCGACCAGGATCTGCAGCGCACGGCCGCGCAGGTCGGCGCCAACCTGGCGATAACTGATCTTGCCCTTGCCCACCTCGGCCAGTTCCTCGGCCGCGTAGAAGGCCTTGCGCGGTGCAGGCTGTGCCTCGCCGGCGAAGAATTCCGCCAGGCTCATCGGCAGGCCGTCGAGCACGCGTTTCAGCGCGCCGACCGAGGGATTCATCTGGTTCGACTCGATCAGCGAGATGGTGGCGTTGGTGACGCTCGCCCGCCGCGCCAGCTCGCGCTGCGACAGCTTGGCCGCCTGCCGTACGGCCTTGAGCCGCGCCCCGATGTCGATATCCATGCCAGCCACCCGTTTCTCTGTTCAGGATCGTGAACATTCTGCTCATGATCCTATAAATATCAAGCGCTTAGCCGGCCGCAGAAAAGCACTGTTTCGCCCGTGCAAACTCCCCGATGATCGGGCCACAAGCCCCATCCCCGCCAGACGATTCCGGAGCACCGCCATGTCTGCCAAACCTGCCCTTGCCAACGAGAATACGGCCGTGCCGAACGACCTGGAATCCTGGTGGATGCCCTTCACCGCCAACCGCCAGTTCAAGGCCAATCCGCGCCTGCTGGTCGGCGCCAAGGACATGCATTACACGACGCATGACGGCCGCCAGGTGATCGACGGTTCGGCCGGCCTGTGGTGCGTCAATGCCGGCCATTGCCGCCAGCCGATCGTCGAGGCGATCCAGAAGCAGGCCGCCGAGATGGATTTCGCGCCCACCTTCCAGATGGGCCATCCCAAGGCGTTTGAATTCGCAGCACGGCTTGCCCATCTGGCGCCGGGCGACCTGAACCATGTCTTCTTCGCCAATTCCGGTTCGGAAGCGGTCGATACCGCGCTCAAGATCGCCATTGCCTATCACCGCGCCCGCGGCGAAGGCGCGCGCACCCGCCTGATCGGCCGCGAGCGCGGCTATCACGGCGTCGGCTTCGGCGGCATTTCGGTCGGCGGCATCGTCTCGAACCGCAAGGTCTTCGGCCCGCTGCTGGCCGGCGTCGACCACCTGCCGCATACCCACAGCCTGAAGGACATGGCCTTCTCCAAGGGCCAGCCCGACTGGGGCACCCATCTGGCCGACGACCTGGAGCGCATCGTCGCGCTGCATGATGCCAGCACCATCGCCGCCGTGATCGTCGAGCCGGTCGCCGGCTCGACCGGCGTGCTGATCCCGCCGAAGGGTTATCTGCAGAAGCTGCGCCAGATCTGCGACAAGCACGGCATCCTGCTGATCTTCGACGAAGTGATCTGCGGCTTCGGCCGTACCGGCGCGGCGTTTGGCGCCGATACCTTCGACGTGCTTCCCGACATGATGACGGTGGCCAAGGGCCTGACCAACGCCGCCGTGCCGGCCGCTGCCGTCTTCACCCGCAAGCATGTCCATGACGCCTTCATGAGCGGCCCGGAGAACATGATCGAGCTGTTCCACGGCTATACCTATTCGGCCCATGCGCTGGCCTGCGCCGCCGGCATCGCCACGCTGGACCTCTATCGCGACGAAGGCATCTTCGAGAATGCCAAGGCGCTGTCGCCCTACTGGGAAGATGCCGTGCACAGCCTGAAGGGCGTGAAGAACGTCATCGACATCCGCAATATCGGCATCATGGCCGGCATCGAGCTGAGCGCGCGTGAAGACGGCGCCGGCAAGCGCGGCTACGAGGTCTTCGTGAAGGCTTACGAGAAGGGCCTGATGTGCCGCCTGACCGGCGACACCATCGCGCTGTCGCCGCCGCTGATCCTGACCAAGAAGCATATCGACGACATCTTCGGCATCCTGAAGGACGCGATCCAGAGCGTGAACTGACCCGCAGCCGGTTCCGCCTCCATGAAAAAGCCCGGTCTCACGACCGGGCTTTTTTTGTCAGGCCGGGAAGGCCTTGTCGTAATGCTGTTCCAGCCTGTCCATCTTGGTCCAGAAGGCCTGCACCGGGCGGCCGTGCAACTGGTCGATCAAAGCC
>Ga0102594_1001273_pt1 | contig 16283 bp, 14 predicted proteins | sample AraplaCol_mLB_r2_2_FD_76863 | JGI IMG/M metagenome (GOLD analysis project Ga0102594, IMG submission 76863) | Arabidopsis root microbial communities from North Carolina, USA - plate scrape MF_Col_mLB_r2 (SPADES assembly) (version 2) | ecosystem: Host-associated > Plants > Roots > Endosphere...
GACGTGGCGGTCATCGACCTCAGCCTGGCCACGGCCGACGGCGGCCTCATCCTGCTGCGAACGCTGGGAAGCAAGCTGCCCAACGTGCGGCGTGTCGTCGTCAGCATGCACAGCGATCCCGGCGTGGTACTGCGTGCGCTGGACGAAGGCGCCCACGGCTATGTCACCAAGACGGCGGCCATCGCCGAACTCGTGTCCGTCATCGACCGCGTGATGAAGGGCGACGTGGCACTGAGCAGCGACGTCGGGCAGGCGGTGGAGCGGCCGCGCGATTTCGGCCTCACCCCGCGTGAACTGGAAACACTGCGCGGCCTGCTGTCGGAACTTCCGCCGAAGGCGATCGCTGCCGACCTCGGCATCAGCGTGAAAACGCTGTACCGCCATCGCACCAGCCTGATGGTGAAGCTCGGCGCGCGCACGCTGCCGGCGCTGGCGCGCGTGGCCCGCGAGCGCGGCTACCTGGGGATGCTGCATCCGGAGCTTTGACCTCCGGCTTCGGGCTTACTCGAGCTGCGATGCCGCATAGGCGGCATCCAGTGCCTCCATCGCATCGAGGGGCTTGAGCTTCGCCGCCTTCTCGTACTCCCCGGCGGCGGCGTCTTCCTTCTTGTCGCCGTGGAGCAGCATCAGCACGTTGCCGTGCTCGATGTGGGCGATCGGCGAATCCGGCGTGAGTTTCAGCGCCATCGCGATGTGCTTCTCCGCTTCGGCGGACTTGGCGCCGTAGGTGAGGCCGCCGATCATCGCGCCGACCTTGCCGATGATCTCCGCGTGGTAGAGCGCCATCGCCGTGTGCGCTTCGGCGTGCTTGGGCGCGAGGTCGAGCGTGGCTTCGAGCGCGCCGCGCACCTTCCCGGCGATGCCGGCCTTCAGCGCCTTCGCGATGCTCAAACCCTGGCTGTAGCGACCGAGCGCGAAAGCGTGGCGATAGTGGCTGTTGGCATCGTCCGGCAGTGCCTTCGTCGCCGATTCGGCCAGCTTCGCGGCCTGTTCGAACCGCTTGAGCCGCTCGGCATCGTCGTCGACCAGGTAGGTCGCGTGGATCCCCAGCGCCTTGACGGCGACGGATGCACCCACCGGGCCCAGCGCGACGCCAGCGTCGTACGCGGCCTTGAAGTCCCCACGATGGAAAGCGCGCCAGGCGTCCTGGAGCTGCAACGCCAGGGAATCGGCATCCACACCCTTTGGCGCCGCCTTTCCCGCGGCGTCCAGCAGCGCGGCGGCGCGTTTCGCGTCGGGGTAGGGTTCGGCATCGCCGGCATGCAGCTTCGGCCACGCCTTCTTCAGCGCGTCGCCCGCGTAGGCGAAGCCCTTGGCGTCGTGCGGAAAGGCGGCCCAACTGGACTTCGCGGCCATTGGCGGTCCCTCGTGCGGTCGATGGCGCAGCATCCCGCCTGCGGCCCCGCACTGGCAAGGGGTTGGGCTAGGGTGTTTGCTCGGTTCCGGACGCCGAGAGTCCGGGTGACGGCGGCCCACGGCCGCACAGGAGGAGCCGATGACCTACCGGACCCGCCCCCGGAAGACCCGGCGGACGACCCTGCGGCATGTCTGGCTGGCGGGACTGGGACTTGCGGCGGTGCTTGCGCGTCGCGCGCGCCGCGGCCTGGTGCGTTGAGTGCGCGAACGCCCCGTCAATCGAGGTACGCGCGCGTCAGCGTATTGAGATGCACCCGCTCCGCATCGCGCAGGAACGGCGCCAGCAGCATCATCACCTGCACGATGCCATCGCGGATCGCCGCGTGTTCGTCCTTGTCGCCGCGCGCGGCCGCGTAGTTCAACCAGAAGGTGGCGATGACCAGCACGTTCGTCGCCGTCGCGGCCAGTTCGTCCTTTGAGGCCCGCATGATCCCCGCCTGCACCAGCCCGCGCATCACCGTGTGCGCCTGCTCGTTGGCGCGCCGCAGGATGCGGGCGAAGCGCAGTCGCAGGCGGCGGTTGCGGCTGAGGATCTCCACCAGGTCGCGATGCAGGAAGCGGTAATCCCAGATGCATTCGAACACCAGGTGCAGCTGCAGCCAGATGTCCTCCAGCCCCGGCAACCGGCCCTGCGGCGCGGCGAGCGCGGCGTCCATGCGCTCCTCGAAGCGCGCGAACAGCTGCTCGATGATGTCGTCCTTGTTGCGGAAGTGGTAGTACAGGTTGCCGGGGCTGATCTCCAGCTCGTCGGCGATGTGGTTCGTGGTGACATTGGGTTCGCCCAGCGCATTGAACATCGTCAATGCGCTGTCGAGGATGCGCTGGCGGGTCTGTTTCGCCATCGGTCGTCGTGGGCGGACGCGGCGCGCGTCAGGCGCGCAGTTTCTTCACGAGGTCGACGTACTTCTGCTTGGCCTCGTCGCTGCCGGTGCCCTTGAGCTTCGCCCAGGCCTCGTACTTGGCGGTGCCGACGAAGTCGAAGAAGCCCGGCTTGGCGCCGGCGACGTCGCCTTCGGAGCCCTGCTTGTACAGCGCGTACAGGCGCAGCAGCGTTTCGTTGTCGGGGCGCTCGGGCAGGGACTGGACGTCCTTGGCGGCTTGTTCGAAAGCGGACTGCAGGTCGGTCATGGCGGCGCCCCGAAGCGTATCGAGGCCGGAATTACCTCACGCACCCTCGCGGTGGTCAATACGCAGGGGAATTGTGACGGGGCGGGCCCTCTGGCAACGTAGGCGGCAGGCGCCGCGCGGCGGCCATCCAAGGTCGGAGAAAGGGCAATGAGCTACTTCGTCACCGGTGCCACGGGTTTCATCGGCCGTTTCCTGGTCGACCGGCTCCTTCGCCAGCGCAAGGGCACGGTCCATGTGCTGGTGCGAAAGGACTCGCGCAAGAAGCTCGATGCCATCGGCAAGAAGATGGGCTGGGACATGAAGCGCGTGATCCCGGTCGAAGGCGACATGACGCAGGAAAAGTGCGGCGTCTCGGCCGCGCAGCTGCGCACGCTAGCCGGCAAGGTCAAGCACTTCTTCCACCTGGCCGCGATCTACGACCTGACCGCCAAGCCCGAGGCGCAGTACGCCGCGAACGTCGAAGGCACGCGCCACGCGCTGGACCTCGCCGCGGCGCTGAAGGCGGGCGTGTTCCACCACACCAGTTCGATCGCCGCCGCCGGCCTGTATCAGGGCGTGTTCCGGGAGGACATGTTCAGCGAAGCCGAAGGCCTGGACGATCCCTACCTTCGCACCAAGCACGATTCGGAAGGGCTGGTGCGCCGCGAAACCCGCGTGAAGTGGCGCATCTATCGCCCGGGCATGGTCGTCGGCCACTCGCAGACAGGCGAGATGGACAAGATCGACGGCCCGTATTTCTTCTTCACTTTCCTCAAGAAGTTGCGCCAGATGCTCCCGCCGTGGATGCCGATGCTCGGGCTGGAAGGCGGGCGCATCAACATCGTGCCGGTGGATTTCGTGGTCGATGCGATGGACCACATCGCGCACAAACCGCGCCTGGACGGCCATTGCTTCCACCTGACCGACTCCGATCCGCTGCGCGTGGGCGAGGTCCTCAACACCTTCGCGCGCGCCGGCCATTCGCCGGAGATGACCATGCGCCTGGATGCGCGCATGTTCGCCTTCATCCCGGGCAGCGTGCGCGGCGCCGTCGCGAACCTGCCGCCGGTGCGGCGCTTCATCGGCATGCTGCTGCGCGATTTCAAGATTCCCAAGCAGGTGATGAAGTTCCTCACCTATCCCACGCGTTTCGACAATCGCGAAGCCGAGCGTGCGCTCAAGGGCAGCGGCATCCACGTGCCGCCGCTGGAAAGCTACGCGTGGCGGCTGTGGGATTACTGGGAACGCCACCTGGATCCGGACCTGTTCGTCGACCGCAGCCTGAAGGGCAAGGTTCGCAACAAGGTCGTGGTGATCACCGGCGGTTCGTCGGGCATCGGGCTGGCGACCGCGCAGCGAGTGGCCGAGGCCGGCGCAATCACGATCATCGTCGCGCGCGGCGAGGAGGAACTGTTCAAGGCCCGCGACGCGATGAATGCCGCCGGCGGAAAGGTCTTCGCCTACACCGCGGACCTGGCCGACATGGCCGACTGCGATCGCCTGGTGAAAACCGTGCTGGAAGAACACGGCCGCTGCGACGTGCTGGTCAACAACGCGGGCCGTTCGATCCGCCGTTCGATCGAACTGAGCTACGACCGCTTCCACGACTTCGAGCGCACGATGCAGCTGAACTACTTCGGCAGCCTGCGCCTGATCATGGGCTTCATGCCGAACATGACGCAGCGCCGGAAGGGCCACATCATCAACATCAGCTCGATTGGCGTACTGGCCAATTCGCCGCGTTTTTCCGCGTATGTCGCATCGAAGGCGGCGCTGGACGCATGGAGCCGCTGCGCGCAGGGCGAGCTGTCGGGCAAGGGCATCAGCTTCACCACGATCAACATGCCGCTGGTGAAGACGCCGATGATCGCGCCGACCAAGATGTACGACAGCGTGCCCACGCTCACGCCGGACGAAGCGGCGGACCTGGTGATCAAGGGCATCATCGAACGCCCCAGCCGCATCGCCACGCGCCTGGGCATCTTCGCGTCCGTCATCAACGCGCTGGCGCCGAAGGCTTACGAGGTGATCATGAGCACGGCGTTCGAACTCTTCCCCGATTCGGCAGCCGCGCGTGGCGACAAGCAGGCGTTGAAGGGCGAAGTCGCGCCGAGCAGCGAGCAGATCGCGTTCGCGGCGTTGATGCGCGGCGTGCACTGGTAACGCACACGCACACGCTTGGATCACAAGCTGTTGTAGCCCGGGTAAGCGCAAGCGCACCCGGGTTGAGCGTGACAGGTCCCGGGTGCGCTTGCGCTTACCCGGGCTACAAAAGCCAATGCGTGTTTAGTAGGCCCGGCACTGCAGGAAGCGGATCTTCCGGTCGCTTCCAGACGGCGGCTGCAACTGCAGGCGCGAGGCGCGCAAGGCGTCGTAACGCGCGAGGACGCCGCAGACTTCCTGCACCTGCTGCTGGTCGACATCCTCGCGTTGCTGGATCACCAGCGTCGAGCTGGTCGACCACAGCACGCGTTCGACCCATGGCAGCGCGGAAATCGCGTGGATCACTTCGCCGCGTTCGAACTGGTCGCGATTCGGATCGGCTGGGGCGGCGAGGGCCGGGTCGGTCGCCGGTGCGGTCGGCGCATGCGGTTGCGGCTTCGTCGGCGCGGCCGGAACCGGGGCCGGGGCCGGGGCGGCAGGCGATGTCGTTTCGACGCGCGGTGCCGGCGCAGCGGCGTCTCCGCGCGGATTCGCCGCAACGAACGCCACCAGCCCGCCGATCACGAGGGCGCCGACCCACGCCAGCGCGGTCTCCCGAACGCTCCGACGACGGGCATTGAGGGTGAGATCGTCGCGCAGCGAGTCCGGCAGCATCGGGCCGACCAGCGACCACAGCGCATCGCCATCGAACAGTTCCAGACCGTCGGCCGCCTTGCGGGCGTTCGCGTCGATGCGTGCCGGCGTGGCGAGGATGCCGCCGGCCGCGGCGTTGAAGCGCACGGCATCGGCCAGCTCGCGCACGCTCGCCACGCCAAGACGCGCACGCGCGCCGGCCAGCTTGCAGGCGAGCAGCCAGGTCTGGCCCTCGCGACGCAGGCGCAGTTCGGCCTGAGGTCCGCGTTCGAGGGTCTGTTCGATCGACTCGGCCTCGAAGCCCTGCGTCTGCAGCGCCTCCACCACCAGTCGCGAGAACTCGCGCCAACGCATGCCGGCCAGGGCTTCGATGCCGGCAATCGTCTCGCCCTGCCGACGCCGCACCAGCCACAACCACACTGTCGCGGCGGCGCCCAGCAGCAGGGTGATCAGGAGCGCGATCGTCAGGGAAAAACCAGCCAGCATGTACAACCCGGAGATGTCGGAGGCTGGCGACTATACGACAGCGACATGGCGTTCCGCGTGGCGCCGATCACGCCATCCGCCCGGACGCGGGCGAAAGAAAGCCCGCCAGTCCGAAACCGTAAGGGGAGGGGAGCATACGGAACGCGCGGACTGGCGGGCTTGTCGGAACGCCCGGCGAGCGCCGGGCGGTAAAGCGGTGATGCGTCAGGAACGAGGCGTCAGGCGCTGGTCGAACGCGAGCGGGTCGCCTTGCGCGGCGACTTGCGCGCGGCCGGTGCCTGCGTGGCCTGCTTGCTGGCCGCCGTCTTGCGTGCGGTCGTCTTGCGCGGCGCGGCCGAACCGCCCTGGCGGCGCAGTTCGTTGGTGAGCGCGTCCACGCGGCGGCTGAGTTCGTTGAGGTCGTCGCGGCCGGGCACGCCCAGCTTCACCAGCGAACGCTGCACGCGGTCCTCGAACACCTTTTCCAGGCGATCCCAGGTATCGGCGGCGCGTTCCTTCGCTTGGCCCACGCGCGAACCCACGGCGTCGCGCACCGTGTCGGCCTGGCCGCCCGCGAAGCGACGCGCGGTCTGCTCCAGCGTCATGCCTTCCTTGATCAGCGCGTCGAACAGCTTGGTGCCCTCGGCCTGCGCGCGCGAGAACGCGCCCACGCCCGCGAGCCAGATCTGCTGCGCCGATTCGCTCAGGCTGCGCGAGAGCTGGTCGGCCTGCTGCTGCGCGTCCTGGGTGCCGGCCTTCTTGCGGGGGCGCGCGCCGGACGCCGTGGTCTTGCCGGTCGCCTTCTTGAACTTCGCCATGCGGGTTCCCTCGATGGAGTGGGCTGGGTCCGGTCACCTTCGCGCCGGCCTCTAGAGCTTTCACACCAAGCTCGCGCGGCAGTTCAGACCCACTCGCGCGAAGGCAGCGTGATCCGCCGCTGCGGCCGGCCGACCAGATCGAGGAAGCGGTTGAACACATCGTCCGCACGCGACTGCATGCCGGCGATGTGCTCGTGCGTGTGGCGGCGGATCGCGTCCACGTCGGCGCGCGCGGGATCCAGTCCGCCCAGTTCGGCCAGTTCCTCGCGATAGGCCGGGTTGCGCAGCCAGCGTTCGATCAGCGCCTGGTCCATCTCCAGGTGGAACTGGAATCCGTACGCGTTCTCGCCGTAGCGGAACGCCTGCTGCTCGCAGCCGGCGGTGCTCGCAAGATGCGTCGCCTCGCGCGGGACTTCGAAGCTGTAGCGATGCCACTGGAACACCGGCGAGGATTCGCCCAGCGGCGACAGCACGGAATCCTCGCGGCCGGCCTGCGTGGTGTTGAGCCGATACCAGCCGATCTCCGGCGCCTCATGCCGCCGCACCGGCGCGCCGAGCACATGCGCCAGCAGCTGCGCGCCCAGGCAGATGCCGAGCACCGGTTTGCCCTGTTCGAGCATGTGCTCGATCGCGCGCAGTTCGGTCTTCAGGTGCGGACGCCGCGCCTGGTCCTCGACGTTCATCGGCCCGCCGAGCACGATCAGGCCGCGATACCGGTCCACGTTCGGTTCGAAGTCGGGTTGCCGTTCGAAATTGGCGAAACGGATGCGATGGCCGCGCCGACGGATCAACCGGTCGAGCGTGCCCAGCGGTTCGGCGGCGACATGCTGGAAAACGAGCAGGCGGGGCATGGCGGAGCGAACGCCGTGGAGGGACGCACGACTATGCCAAATCCGCGCCCGCTACGCGCGCGGCGCCAGCGCGATGAGCGCGATGGCGATCAGCGCCAGCACGATGGCGAGGCGATTCCAGCGGCTGGTCTTCTCGCCGAACGCCACCACGCCGACCAGTGTTCCCAGCACGACCACGCCGATGTTCATCGCCGCGAAGACGACCGACGGGCTGTCCGGCAGCGCCTGGTGCGCGCGGACGTAGAAGACGATGTTGCCGAAGTTCAGCAGTCCCAGCAGCAGCCCGCCGCCGAGGTTGCGCCACGCCAGCCGTGTGCGGCCGCGCAGCTGGCGCACGAGCTGCGCGCCGAGCATCAGCACGAAGGCGATGGCGAAGGCGGCCTGCAACGCGGCCATCGACGGCGTCCCCGCCAGCGCGATGCGCTTGAGCATCACGTCAACGAGCGCGAAGCCGACCCAGACGGTGAGCAGGAGCAGCCAGCTTCGGCGTTCGCCCGGGCCTGCTTCCGCTTCCGGTCGCACCACGATGCCCGCGACCGCGACCAGCCCCAGCGCGAGGCCGAGCAGGCGCACTCCGTCCGCGCGTTCGCCGAACAGCGTGAATGCCGCCAGCAGCGACAGCAGCAACGACAGCCGCTGCGCGACGTCGGTGCGAACGATGCCCGCCGCGCGCACCGATGCGCCCAGCACCAGGAACAGCGACGGCAGCACGACGGCCAGGCCGAGCAATGCGGCCCACGGCGTGTCCGGATGCGTGAGGCTGTCCAGCGGCGGGCGCAGCAGCCATGCGCACAGCGCGCCTGCGGCGAGGTAGTTCCACGTCACCAGCTGGCCGACGTCGAGCCGCGCCCGCGGCGCCAGCTTGAGCAGCACGGAGACGAGGACGCTGCACAGGGCGCTGAGGAGGATCAGGTGCATCGGTGCTGGGTCCGGGATCGACGACGAGCGGGGCGGGGGATGATGACATCCCTCGTCCGATAAGTCGGAAGCGTTGCTACTGATCGCGTCATTCCAGCGAACACTGGAACCCTGGCTGATCACGCAACCGCCCCGACACCGTCATCCCGGCGAAGGCCGGGATCCAGGCCGACTGCCTGTCAGTTTGATCTCGTCATTCCAGCTTTCGCTGGAATGACGGTGAAGCGACTGCGACGTCGCGAACCTGGGCCCCGGCTTTCGCCGGGACGAAGTGCGGCGCGTTGGCGACGTCAGGAACGGGTTCGCCTAAGTCGCGAACCCGGTCCGCTATCGCCCGGCTTCAGCGCCGGAACCCACCCGGTTTGCGCGGCCCCGAACCCTGCGGGCGCGGCCCGCGCGGCGGGCGGCGATCGCCGTCGAACTCGCGCGCATGGCGGCCATGCGGGCGCTGGCTGCCGTGGCCGGCGTCATCGTCGGCACGGCTGATGCGCAACTGCTGGCCGGCGACGCGCACGCGCTTGAGGTGGTCCATGACCTCGCGCGGCATGCCTTCGGGCAGGTCGATCAGGCTGTGGTCGTCGCGGATGTCGATGCGGCCGATGTAGCGGCTTTCCAGCTCGGCCTCGTTGGCGATCGCGCCGACGATGTTGCCCGGCTTCACACCGTGCTGGTGGCCGACCTCGATGCGGAAGGTCTCCATGCCGACTTCCGGCTCGCGCGCCTCACGCGGCTCGCGATGTTCGCGCGGTTCGCGATGCTCATGGCGCGGCGCCTCGTCGTCGAACATCGACTCGGCGGCGTTGAACGAACGTTCGTTGCGTGGACGATCGTGCTGCGGGCGCTCGTGCTGCGGACGGTCGAACTGCGGCCGCTCGATCGCCGGGCGCTCGTAGCGCTCCTGCGGGGCGTACGGAGTCTCGGTGCGCTGCGGGCGTTCGAAGCGTTCGCCGCGATCCTGGCGCGGCTCATGACGCGGCGCGCGCGGACCGCTGTCGCGTTCGAAACGCGAATCCCGGTCGCGGCCGAACTTCGAATCGCGGCCCTGTTCGCGCGGACCGCGCTGTTCGAAACCGACCTGCGCGTGCGGGCGCAGCTTCTCGGCGGTGACGTCCAGCAGCAGCGGCATGTCGCCCTGCAGCAGCTTCGCCAGCGCCGCGGCGATTTCCACCGCCGGTACGTTCTGTTCGCGCTCGTAGCGTTCCACCAGATCGCGGAACTGCGCCAGATCGCCGCCGTCCAGCGCGCCGGTGATGCGGCCGAGGAAGCGGTTCACGCGCTGCTCGTTCACCGTTTCGACGGTCGGCAGCGCCATCGGCTCGATCGGCTGGCGCGTCGCGCGCTCGATCGCGCGCAGCATGCCGCGCTCGCGCGGGGTGACGAACAGGATCGCCTCGCCCTTGCGCCCCGCGCGGCCGGTGCGGCCGATGCGGTGCACGTAGCTTTCGGTGTCGTAGGGAATATCGAAATTCAGTACGTGGCTGATGCGTTCCACGTCCAGGCCGCGCGCGGCCACGTCGGTGGCGACCAGCACGTCGATCTTGCCGTCCTTGAGGTTCTGGATGGTCTTCTCGCGCTGCGCCTGCTGCACGTCGCCGTTGATGGCGGCCGCGGCGATGCCCCGTGCGGCGAGCTTGTCGGCAAGCTCCTCGGTGGCCTGCTTGGTGCGCGCGAATACGATCATCGCGTCGAACGGTTCGGCTTCCAGGATGCGGGTGATGGCGTCGAGCTTGTGCACGCCGCTCACCGCCCAGTAGCGCTGGCGGATGTTGGCGGCGGTGGTGGTCTTGGCCTTGATCGAGATCTCGACCGGGTCCTTCAGGTAGGTCTGCGCGATGCGCTTGATCGGCGGCGGCATCGTCGCCGAGAACAGCGCGACCTGGCGCGTTTCCGGCGTCTTCTTCAGCACGGCCTCGACATCGTCGATGAAGCCCATGCGCAGCATCTCGTCGGCTTCGTCCAGGACGAGGCAACGCAGCTCGGACAGGTCGAGCGAACCGCGTTCGAGATGGTCGATCACGCGGCCGGGCGTGCCGACCACGACCTGCACGCCGCGCTTGAGCGCCTGCAGCTGCGGGTAATAGCTCTGGCCGCCGTAGATCGGCAGGACGTGGAAGCCGGGCAGGTGGTGGGCGTACTTCTGGAACGCCTCGGCGACCTGGATGGCCAGCTCGCGCGTCGGCGCCAGCACCAGCGCCTGCGGCTTCTGCCGGCCGGGCTGGATCTGCGCCAGGATCGGCAGCGCGAACGCGGCGGTCTTGCCGGTGCCGGTCTGCGCCTGGCCGAGCACGTCGCGGCCCTCCAGCAGCGGCGGGATCGTGGCGGCCTGGATGGGCGAGGGCGACTCGTAGCCGACGTCGGCCAGCGCCTTCAGCAGGGGCTCCGGCAGGGCCAGATCGGTGAATTTCAGGGACGGGGCATCGTTCGAGCTGGGCGACTCGGCGCTCATGGGGGAGGACTCGGCAGCGCCGGCGGACGCCGGTCGGAAGACTGAACAGTGTAACCGAGGGGCGTCGTGGGGCTGTGTAGTGGCGGTGTCGGCGCGCGGGGAAAACTGCTCGCGGAGCGTGCGGAGGGCGTGGATTGCGCGGTTTTCAGCGGTGCCAGGCGTATTCGATCAACGCCGACGGTTGTAGCCCGGATAAGCGACGCGCATCCGGGGCCGCGACCGTCCATAGACACCGCCGCACGTTAAGGGTGCAACGCGCTGCGGCGCGTTCATCGCCATAGGGACTGAGTTGCCCAGGGGCGCGGGGCGCTGCGCTTACCCGGGCTACGAGGCGAACATCGCGAGGCTCGCGAGCTCGCTTGTCCAACCCCTCTCCCCCATGCGGGAGAGGGGCCAGAACGCGGTCACTCGCGCGACGCCGCGTCCTTCTCGATACGCCCATCCTTCATCACGAATTCCACGCGCTTGAGCACGGTCACGTCGCCAAGCGGATCGCCGCTGACCGCGATCAGGTCCGCGCGCTTGCCCGCTTCCAGCGAGCCGACCTGGTCGGCCAGCCCCAGCAGGTCGGCCGCGTTCACGGTCGCGGCCTGGATCGCGGTCGCCGGTGTCATGCCGTGCGCGACCATCAGCTCGAACTCATCGGCGTTGCGCCCATGCAGGCTCACGCCCGCATCCGTGCCGAAGGCGATCTTCACGCCCGCCGGCACCGCACGCTCCAGCGCCTTGCCGGTGATGCCGATGCGCCACTGGATCTTCTCCAGGACCTCGCCCGTATAGGCTTCGGGGTTCTTCGCCAGCCGTTCCTTGTAGCCGTTCACCGTCGACAACGTCGGCACGTAGTAGGCGCCGGTCTGCCGCAGCAGCTTGATGTCGGCGTCGTCCATCAGCGTGCCGTGTTCGATCGAATCGGCGCCGGCACGCAGCGCCAGCGCGATGCCGTCCGCGCCGTGCGCGTGCACCGCGACCTTCTTGTGGTACAGGTGCGCGGTTTCGACGATCGCCTTGGCTTCATCGTCGAACATCTGCTGGCCCAGGCCCGCGCCGATGCGGCTGTTGACGCCGCCGGTGGTGGCGATCTTGATCACGTCGGCGCCGCGCGCGATCTGGCGTCGCACCGCCTTGCGGCATTCCTCCGCGCCGTCGCAGGTGTTGCCGTGCACGTCGAGCGCGGCATGCAGTTCGTCGCGGAAACCCAGCGTCGGATCCATGTGGCCGGCGGTGGCGGAAATCGCCATGCCGGCATCGACGATACGCGGCCCCGGCAGCTTGCCCGCGGCGACCGCGTCGCGCAGCGCGAGCGTCACGCCGTCTTCGTCGCCGAGGTTGCGCACGGTGGTGAAACCCGCCTGCAGCGTCTTGCGCGCGTTCACCGCGGCCTCGTACGCATGATCCGCCACGCCCTTGGAAATGCCTTCCAGCTGGCCTTCCACGCCCGCCTTGTCGGAGGTGAGATGCACATGGCTGTCGATCAGCCCCGGCAGCACGAAGCGGTCGCGCAGGTCGATCACGCGGGTGTTTGCGCGGGCGTTCGCGCCGTTCGCGAAGGCGGACGCCTCGACGAACCCGTCGCGCACCGCTTCGATCCGGCCGTTGCAGACCAGCAGCGTGCTCGCGCCGCGCGCCGGATGGCCCGGGCGGTCGAGCAGGTGCCCCGCCTGGACGAGACTGCAAGACGGCGCGACGGTCGCCGTCTGCGCGGCGGCAGGCAGGGCCAGGGCGAGCAGCATCGCCGCAGCCAGCGCCGGGTTGAAGGTTGTGAGGTGCGTTCGAACAGCGTTGATGCGTTGACGCGAAATCATCCGTTCCATTCCCCAATGCGACGGTGGACGGCCAGCATACGCGGCCGCGCGCCCGGCCGACTGTGGCCCGCGTCGATATGCCGGGCGTGTCGGCTACGGGTTCACCGCTTGTACCCGCCGGCCGCGGCACCATCTGTGGAAGCGGCCCCATCGCTGCACGCGCGCTCCGTGAACGTTCCATGCTGAACCCGCATTTCGACAACCTGTTCGTCCGCGATCTCCCCGGCGATCCCGACACCTCGCCCGGCGTGCGCCAGGTGCACGGTGCCGCGTACTCGCGCGTCGCGCCCACGCCGGTGCCGCAGCCGCGACTGCTGGCGCATTCAGCGGACATGGCGCGCCGGCTCGGTTTCAGCGAATCCGATGTCGCCTCCGACGACTTCGCCCGCGTCTTCGGCGGCAACGCGCTGCTGCCGGGCATGCAGCCGTTCGCGGCCAACTACGGCGGCCACCAGTTCGGCCAGTGGGCCGGACAGCTCGGCGACGGTCGCGCGATCACGCTGGGCGAGATGATCAATGCCGACGGCGAGCGCTGGGAGCTCCAGCTCAAGGGCGCCGGGCCGACGCCGTATTCGCGAAGCGCCGACGGCCGCGCGGTATTGCGGTCTTCGATCCGCGAATTCCTGTGCAGCGAGGCCATGCACCATCTCGGCGTGCCGACCACGCGCGCGCTCAGCCTGGTCGGTACCGGCGAATGGATCGAACGGGACATGTTCTACGACGGCCATCCGCAGATGGAGCCGGGCGCGGTCGTGTGTCGCGTCGCGCCGTCGTTCATCCGCTTCGGCAATTTCGAACTGCCGGCCTCGCGCAACGACACCGAACTGCTGCGCCAGCTGGCCGATTTCTGCATCCGCCGCGACTTCCCCGAACTGCGCGGCCTCGGTCGCGGCCAGGGCGCGTATGCCGAATGGTTCGCGCGGATCTGCGAACGCACCGCGGTGCTGATGGCGCACTGGATCCGCGTCGGCTTCGTGCACGGCGTGATGAACACCGACAACATGTCGGTCCTCGGCCTCACCATCGATTACGGCCCGTACGGCTGGGTCGACAACTTCGATCCCGGCTGGACGCCGAACACCACCGACCGTTACCAGCGCCGTTACCGCTTCGGCCAGCAGCCGCAGGTGGCGTACTGGAACCTGGGGCGCCTGGCCGGTTCGCTTTCGCTGCTGTTCGACGACACCGAGCCGCTGCAGGCCGGGCTGCGCCGATTCGTGTCGACCTACCTCGACGCCGATCGCGAGAACACCGCGCGCAAGCTTGGCCTTGCCGAATGCCGCGACGACGACACCGCGCTGATGCAGCAGCTGCAGGACCTGCTGACCGAAGGCGAGATCGACATGACGCTGTTTTTCCGTGGCCTGGCCGATCTCGACGTGCAGGCGCCGGACCTCGCGCCGATGGAAGACGCCTTCTACGACCCGATGCGGCGCGAGGCGGTGGAGCCGGCGTTGCGCGACTGGCTGGGGCGCTATGTCGCCCGGCTGTCGCAGCAGGCGTTGCCGGCGCAGGAGAGGCGCGAGCGGATGAACGCCGCCAATCCCCGTTACGTGCTGCGCAATTACCTGGCGCAGCAGGCCATCGACCGTGCGACCGGCGGCGACATCGCCGGTGTCACCGAACTGCTGGAAGTCATGCGCCATCCCTACGTGGACCAGCCCGGCCGCGAGGCCTACGCGCACCGCCGCCCCGACTGGGCGCGCGAACGTGCGGGCTGTTCGATGCTGTCCTGCAGTTCCTGACGCCGCCTACACATCGGCCGCGCATGATGCCGCCGCGGGGGGACATCGCGGAGGGTGCGGCCATGGGCAAGGCAACCGTTGGGCAGTCGGGCTGGACACATCGCGCGTTGCTGGCGCTGATGGTTTTCGGATTGGCCGCGACGGCCCATGCACAGGAAAAGGGTCGCACGGTCGGCACGCTGCAGCGCCACGATCCGGCGCAGCACCGGATCGTGCTCAGCAACGATGCGCGCACCGGCAGCGAGCTGGGGCAGGGCGCGCCGATCAACCTCTACTACGACGAAGCCAAGGCAGCGCAGGACCGCGCCACGCGGCCGAAACTCCAGCCGGGGGATCGCCTGATGCTGGACACGGTGAAGACCGGCAACCGTGTCGAAGCCATATCGGCCCACCGCCTGCCCGATACCACGCCGGGGCAGGGCTGGGGCCAGTACCTGCACGGCACCGTGGCCGAATTCGTGCCGCGCACCAACGTGCTGCTGGTCGACCAGGCGGAGACGCGCATCCGCAACCGCATCGCGATCGACCCGCAGACGCAGGTCTTCGCGCTGGATGGAAGCGCGATGCGGCTGGACCAGCTCAAGCCCGGCGACGAGATCGACATGGCGTTCCACCTGCAGGGCCGCGTGCGGACGGCGTCGAAGATCGTGTTGTTGCGGCCGGCCGGCGGCGGTTGAGGCTCAGGGAAACCGATCCAGCGTCGTTTCGTCGACCCCGACGCGACGGCAGGCACGCGGTCCGACGCCGTCGTTGAGCGCGACCCGGAACATCGGCGAAAGGGTGCGCAGCGTGCGCGATGCGACGGCCGCACGCGCGTGTTCGTAACGACCGAGTTCGAGCGTGCGCTGTGCCCAGCCCGGAAGCAGCGCGGTGCCGGCGCCGAGGAACAGGTCGCGCGAAAGCCCCGCCATCGGCACCGGCAAGCGAATGCGCGACAGCACGCGCAGCACTTCGCGCGAACGTTCGTCCAGGCGCAGCTCGTCCTGCACGCGCGCGAAGAATGCGCTGACTTCGGCTTCCGATCCGGGAACGTCGCGTGCTCCCAGCATTTCAGCCACGCGGCGCACTTCGGCGTAGTACGTATCGGCGGCCCCGTCGGGTAGCGCGAGCGGCGAGTAGCGGCGGAAACCTTCGAGGAAACCGTAGCTTTCCGTCACATGCACCCAGGTGAGCAGCGCCGGATCGTCGGCGCGGTAGGCGCGGCCGTCGGGCATCGTGCCGCGCACCTGTTCGTGGATGCCGGCGACGCGGTCGATCAGCTTCTGCGCTTCCGGGCGTGAGGCATAGGTCGTCCCCGCGACGAAGTTCGTGGTGCGGCGCAACCGCCCGACGAGGTCGGTACGGAAGTTCGAGTGATCCCACACGCCGGCCAGCGCCAGGGGATGCAGGGTCTGCAGCATCAGCGCGCACAGCCCGCCGGAGAGCATGCCGGGAAAGTCGGAATGGACGCGCCAGGTGATGCTTTCGGGGCCGAACAGGCCGGGATCGCCGGCGGGGCTGTCGTAGTCGATGCCGCTCTGGCCGCGCGGGAAGGCGGAGAGGACCCAGTGGCGGATGCGCCGGGCGGCGAGGGAGGTCGGTGAGGGCATGGGTTTGATGATCCCATGGAGGCCGCCGCTCTCCTGGCCGTGCTCGATCCGTAGATCCGTAGCCCGGGTAAGCGAAGCGCACCGCGCCCCGTGCAATCCAGTCTCCAAGGCGGTGAACGCGCCGCAGCAACCGGTTCCCGGGACCCCGGCCTTCGCCGGGATGACGGTGTAGGGGGATCCAGGCTGCGCCAGTAGAATGGCCGCATGCCCCTGATCACCCTGAACAACGTCGACTACGGCGTCGGCGGCCCCTTGCTGCTTTCCGACGTCGTCCTCTCCATCGAACCCGGCGAGCGCATCGCGCTGATCGGCCGCAACGGCGCCGGCAAA